>Ga0153915_10002827_pt1 | contig 15854 bp, 13 predicted proteins | sample Opewatmetagenome_2_FD_107003 | JGI IMG/M metagenome (GOLD analysis project Ga0153915, IMG submission 107003) | Freshwater wetland microbial communities from Ohio, USA - Open water 3 Core 3 Depth 3 metaG | ecosystem: Environmental > Aquatic > Freshwater > Wetlands | place: USA: Ohio, Lake Erie...
GGCTAAGACCATCACGAGGGGCATCTCCACCTGGTCAAAGAGCTCTTTAAATCCCCCCTCTTTGAGTTTAGGAAGAAGGAGATGAGAAAGCTGGAGGGTGACATCCGCATCTTCACAACTATAATTCTTTGCCTTTTCAAGTTCGATCTGGTCAAAGGTAACAGCCTTGGTCCCGCTCCCCACGACCTCTTTGTAGCTCATGACGGAACGGTCCAAATATTCCTGGGCAATTTCACTTAGATTGTGATTATGTTTAGTGGGGTTAAGGAGGTAGGAGGCGATCATCGTATCCCCCTGAATTCCTTGCAGAAGAGTCCCATATCGTTTCAGAACAATCCATTCGTATTTGATATTCTGACCTACCTTTTTGATTTCTTTGTCTTCTAAAACAGGTTTTAACTGTTCCAATACCCAAGGAAGAGGAAGTTGCGGGGTCGCCTTTGAAGGTCGGTGGCCAAGGGGGATATAGTAGGCTTGATAGGGGGCATAAGATAGACTGATCCCAACCAGATCAGCCCACATCGGATAGGGAGAGGTGGTCTCCAGATCGATGGAGAAGGAGGTTGCCTTTTTCAGGTTTTCAATTAAAGCGAGGAATTCATTTTGATCTGTCACCAAGCGGTAGTCTCTGGCTGCCGTAGGGGACTCCTTCTCTTCGAGAAGCTCTCTCAGAAGTTTGTTGAACTCCAATTCTTTGAATATTTCTTTAAGGTTCTTCAGATCAGGGGGGGAGAGAGAAAAATCTTTCAATTGGTAACAGATGGGCACATCCGTATGGATCGTTGCCAGCTGTCGGCTGAGACGAGCGAGATCTCCATGGGTCTTTAAATTTTCTTTCAATCTCTTCTGGGGGATTTCTTCCACATGGGTCAGAAGATTTTCGACCGATCCGTAAATCTTGATGAGTTGAATAGCCGTCTTCTCTCCAATTCCAGGAACACCCGGGATGTTATCAATGGCATCTCCGGCCAGCCCCATCACCTCTACTACCTGTTCGGGATTAACACCGAAACGCTGGACGACCTCTTCCACCCCCAACTTTTTCTCCTTCATGGTGTCATAGACCTGGATTCGATCATTGACCAGTTGAAGGATGTCTTTGTCACCTGTGATGATGACGACATCCACTTCTGGCCCCACGCCTTTAGCCACGGTTCCGATGAGATCATCCGCCTCATATCCCTCCATCTCTAGGATGGCAATTCGGTATCCCTCGGTGATCTTCTTGATATAAGGAATCTGGGGGGTAAGCCCCTCTGGCATAGTGGGCCGGTTGGCCTTGTATTCTTTATAGACCTCACTTCGGAAGGTCGGCGCTTTGGAGTCGAAGATGACAGCGAGGTAGTCGGGTTGATGCTGCTTGAGCACTTTGAGAAGCATCTGAGTAAAACCATAGACGGCATTGGTGGGAAGACCTTTGGCATTAGAGAGATGACCGATGGCATAGAAGGCACGGAAGATATAAGAAGAGCCGTCGATTAAAAAAAGTTTAGGCCGATCAGACATTGGAAGAACTCCCATTGAAAATTGTAAATTTCAAAATGGAAAATGCAAATTTGCCTGACACCACAGGCAGGAGAGAGAGCTTAAACACTTTGCACTATGCATTTTTAAATTTGCATTTTGCACTTAAGTCTAGCCCTTTTTGGAAAGGGATAGACGATTACTGGATATTCGTATGAATTTGATTCCCACCCGAATGCTTGGCAATATACATCGCGTCATCAGCGGATTTGACAAACCCCTCCAGATCGTAGAGGTCTCTGTATTCTGATAATCCAATGCTGACCGTGATGTTTTGGAAATCAGTCTGTTCGATGGAAGACCGGATGCGCTCCCCAATGGCCAGGGCTTGATCCAAAGAGGCACCGATGAGCAGGACGGCAAATTCATCTCCTCCGTAACGATAGCCAGAATCCACATTGTATCGAATGGAATGTCTAACGATCTCACCGATTCTTTTTAAAACCTTATCCCCTTCCAAATGACCATTGAAGTCATTATATCTTTTGAAATTGTCGAGGTCGAACATCAAAAGAGAAAGGGAGGTCTTTTGACGTTTCATACGAGTCAGTTCAGCTTCTAAGGTCTTGAAGAAATGGCGGTGATTGTAGAGGCCGGTCAGATCATCCGTGATGGAAAGCCTTCTCACCTCCTCCTCTAATTTTTCTTTCTCCATCAGGGTTTTGTACTTTTGCAGGCCTTGGTTGACGATGTGAATTAAATGCTCATTCTCGAACGGTTTCTTAACGAAGTCAGAAGCCCCTTCTTTGAGTGCCTGTATGGCATTGTCCACTGTCGCAAAGGCGGTCAACATGATGACGCATTGGATAGGATTGATCATACGGATTCTCCTCAAAGCCTCCGTGCCATCGATTCCCGGAAGGTTGATATCCATTAAGACCACCTCAGGCTTTTCCTGCTCCACCTTCTTCACCCCTTCTTCACCGCTCAAGGCAATCGTGACATCATATCCCTCATAATAAAGAAGTTTCTCGATGATTTCTAAGGTATCCGGTGCATCATCAACAATGAGAACCTTCCCCTTTGCTTCTCTAAGAATGGTTGAGTCTTCCATCTTCATTCTCCATAGAGAGAGGGAGGGTAAAATAGAAGGCAGACCCCTTTCCCAATTTAGACGTTGCCCAGATACGCCCGCCGTGCTCTTCAACCAATCGCTTCGCAATGGCGAGCCCTAACCCTGTCCCACCATGTTTCCCACCTTCAACCTGATAAAATTCATCAAAAATCATTTGGAGTTTATCCTCCGGGATACCCATCCCGGTATCTCTAATCTCGAGAAGAATGGATTGATCGCTCTGCTTGGCAATGATCGAAACCTGGCCTCCATCGTCTGTAAATTTGAAAGCATTGGAGAGGAGGTTGATGAAAATATCGTGGAGCGCATTTTTATCGGCATAAAGTTGAAGGTCATGTGGGATGTCAATCTGGACCGAAAGGATTTTATCCACAGGGGTCACCTCGTTGATATAACCGCCTATGAGCTCGGAGAGTCGGATTGGTTCTCGGTTGAAGAGGAGACGGTCAGATTTAATCCGGCTCAAATCTAGCATTTGGTCCATTCTCATCTGTATGCGATTGGTATTCCTCTGGACCGTGAGAAGATAGGCTTTCAGATATTCGGGGACTTTTCCCTCTTTTTCGGAAAGGATGAAGTCGATATTGGCCTTCACAGCCGTGAGGGGTGTTTTCAATTCATGGGAGGCGATGCCGATGAATTTCATTTTCGTCTCGTCCATTTCCTTTAACTCACGGTTGACCATTTCCAATTCCTTTTTGGCGGTCTGGAGTTCCTCAAGCATCTTCAGGGTGGAGGTCCTCGCCCGGTTCAATTCCGCAATGTTCTCCTCCAACTGGTGGGTTCTCTCTTCCACATTTCTTTCAAGATTACTCCTCGATTCTTTCAACTGGAGGGTCATTTGGTTAAAGGCTTTGGCTAAGTCTCCAATCTCGTCTTTGGACCGAATATCAACGGTCTGAGCCAATTCTCCCATTGTCACCCTCTCCGTTGCCTCCGCCAACTTTTCAATCGGTCGAAGGAGAATCCGAGTCAGAATGAGGGTGAATAAAATTCCCATTCCGATCACCCCTAACGTGACCAGGAGAATCTCTCCTCTCATTTCATACATACGTTGGTTCAATTTAAAGAGAGAAAATCCAATTTGAGAAGTTCCGATCTGCTGGCCATCTCCAGATCGGATCGGTTGTGTGACCTGATAGGTGGAGGTCGGTTCGAAGGGAACTCCCTTCTTGACTACACGGACCAACTGTTTCCCATCCTTGTCAGAGACAGAGCAGAAGATCACGTCTTCGTCCTCGACGATCTTCTCCGCTAGGCGTTGTAAAAAAAATGGGTCGGAATGCATGATCCCCTGGTCGGACAAGCGGCTGATCGAATTGACCATTAATTTTCCTTGATCTTCCAAATGGGTTCGAAGAAGAGTCATCTCTCTGGCCGCAAAGAAATATCCGAATGCCACCGCACTCATCAAGACCAAACAAAACATGGCGATGATGAATTTGAAGGTTAAGCTAATTCGGAAATGAAAAGGGGATTTAGAAAATATTTTCATATTCCATGATAGATATTCTTAGGGAATAAAACGAATGATGCGAATGAATCGAATATCTTTTGTTTATCGGTTATAGGCATCGTCTCCAATAGATCCGGTTGGTTAAAGCGGTTCATAGACGCAATAGGGTTCTTCAGCCATGTATTCCCCAGAGAGTTCATAGGCCCGTGCCCGACAACCTCCGCAGACCTTTCTGAACTCACACCTTCCACATTTTCCCTGGTAGCCGTCTGTATTTCGAAGGTTCTTGAAGACATTGGATTCTTCCCAAATCTCCCTGAAATGTTTTTCCCTAACATTTCCACCATTCAACTCTAAATAGCCACAGGGCTGAACTTGGCCGACATGAGAGATGAAGCAAAAGGAGATGCCCCCCAGACATCCACGGGTCATGGCATCCAACCCATGTGTTTTAGGAGTGACCTTCTTCCCTTCTTTTTTCGCCCGCTGTCGTAGAATGCGATAATAGTGAGGAGCACAGGTGGCCTTGAGTTGGAGAGGTACTTTATCGATCTGATCGTAAAACCAATGGAGAGTTTTTTCATAATCCTGGGCAGATATTTCCTGGTCTCTTAATTCCTTTCCCCTTCCGGTGGGAACCAAAAGAAAGATATGGAGAGCGACGGCCCCCAGATCGACAGCCAGACGGAGGATATCCGGAACCAGATGGAGATTGACCTGCGTAATGGTGGTATTGATCTGGAATTCGATGCCCCCCTTCTTTGCCATCTCGATTCCCCGAAGGGAGCTCTCAAAAGACCCCTCCACTTTCCGAAAGGCATCGTGTGTTTCGGCCGTAGGGCCATCAATGCTGATACTGATTCGCTGGATCCCCGATGTCTTCATCTTTTGGATGATTTCTTCATTGAATAATGTTCCATTGGTCGCCATCACCATCCGGAATCCTTTCGCTGTTCCATAAGAGGCTAGATCGAAGATATCTGAGCGGAGCAAAGGCTCTCCCCCTGTCATGATGATAACGGGTTTGCTGAAGGAGGCGATTTCATCCATCACTCTGAAGACCTCATGTGTTGAGAGCTCTCCTTCGTATGGCCCGTACTCCGCGGAAGCCCGACAGTGAATGCAGGCAAGGTTGCAGCTTCGGGTTAATTCCCAAGCGATCATCCTCAATGGATGACTCGTGAGGCGTGCCTGCACGCCGGAGTGCTTATTTTCCGAAGAGGAAGGCGTTCCGGCACGCAGGCGTGAGGCGTAAGGCGTCAGTTGTAAAGCTTGAGGTTTCTTTGTTGAATCGTGGCTCTTTACTCTTAACTCATAGCTCATAACTCAGAACTCCGAACCCTGAAACTACTTTCTACATTCCAATTTTTTGGCAACTTCTTTGGCAAAGTAGGTGAGGATCAGGTCAGCACCTGCCCTTTTAATGGAAATAAGCGACTCCATCATCACCTGCTCCCCATCCACCCACCCGAGTTGTGAAGCTGCCTTGACCAAGGCAAATTCCCCACTGACATTATAAGCCGCTACGGGTATGTTAAACGTTTGCTTCACCCGATAGATGATGTCTAGATAAGGAAGGGCGGGTTTGATCATGACGATATCCGCACCTTCTTCTATATCGAGTCGAACCTCTCTCAAAGCCTCATCCCCGTTGGATGGGTCCATCTGGTAGGATTTCCGGTCACCGAATTGGGGTTTTGATTCTGCAGCGACCCGAAAAGGTCCATAAAAACTAGAGGCATATTTTGCTGAATAGGCCATGATGGGAATGTCTTCAAATTGATTTTCATCAAGGATCTTTCGGATGGCCCCCACCCTTCCATCCATCATATCCGACGGCGCCACCATATCCGCTCCTGCCCTGGTGTGTGAGAGGGCTTGACGGGCGAGTAGATCTAAGGTTTCATCATTCAAAATTCTCCCCCCCTCCACGACACCACAGTGTCCATGGCTGGTATATTCACAAAGACAGACATCGGTGATGACAAGAATACCTTCCACCTTTTCTTTGAGCTGTTTCACCGCCCTCTGAATAATTCCATTTTCGGCATAGGCCTCTGATCCCAGTTCATCCTTCTTTTCTGGGATGCCAAAAAGAATGATTCCTGGAATTCCCAAGGATTTTGCCTCCCTCACCTCTTTGACCAAGAGATCAATAGAGAACTGAAAATGCCCGGGCATGGAGGAGATGGGTTGTTTCATTCCTTTTCCAGAGCGGACGAAAAGAGGTAGGATGAGGTCATCCGGCCTCAGGTGAGTTTCTCGAATCATTCTTCGAAATATCTCATCTTTTCGTAATCTTCTCGGTCTATATTTGGGGAAATTCATTTTACCTCCTTTCAATATTGTTTATTCATGGGCCTTAAATCTCCTACCACCATGTCCTTTCAGAGGAAAATGTCTTTTATCTTTCCTTATTTATTACAATATTTTAAGGTAATTGTCTATAAATGAAGTGAACTAAAATGTTTTAAAAGCATCTGGTATCCTATATAATTCTGTCGAGAGGTCATCATGATCATTCGTGGAAAAATACCAGAAACAGGGTCGCTCGTAAACATCGTAGTTGAGAATGGGAAGGTCACCCGGATTGAACCTTATCAAAAAGATTCTTGCTGTGATTTCGGTGGGACGGACCTGTACCTCTGCTCAGGTTTTTTCGATCCTCAAGTGAATGGATTTGTCGGTGCGGATTTCAATAGTCCTCTTCTTACCGCTGAAGGGTTTCATCAGGCAGCCCGCTCGTTGGCTTCTACAGGCGTCACTCATTTTCTTCCTACACTTATCACCTCCTCCCATGAGAGGATGGTTCACCAGCTAAAAATCATTGCGGAATATTTAAGAAACGATCCTCTTCTTCAGAAGATGTGTGTCGGGATCCACCTTGAAGGTCCCTATATTTCTCGGGAGGATGGGCCTAGAGGGGTTCACCCTCGTGAATTTATCCGACTCCCCCAGTGGGAAGAGTTGGAGAAGTTTCAAGAGGCATGCGAAGACCGGATCAAGTGTATCACGTTAGCGCCAGAGGTGAAAGGAGCGATTCCTTTCATCGAGAGAGCAGTAGCCCGTGGAATAGTGATTGGAATCGGGCATTCCCATGCCCTAGAAAATATTATTGAAGAGGCTGTTCAGGCTGGGGCACGTCTTTCCTGTCACTTGGGAAATGCTCCCTCAGGGCTCCTTCCTCGATATGAGAAAAATATCGAAAAACAGTTGGTCATGAATCAATTGATGGCGAGTATCATCGCTGATGGAGTTCACCTCCCCGATTACTTAGTGAAGAACTACATTCAGACAAAAGGATTTAGTCGAATTGTCCTCACAACGGATAGTATGGCTGGAGCAGGAGCCTCCCCAGGAAGATATACATTGGGAGGGTTAGAAGTAGAGGTGGGCCCTGATCGAACCGCTCGGTTAGTTGGAAATTCTCGCCTGGCAGGTTCGACCCTGACCATGGATCGTGCCATTACCAACGTCATTCGGTTTGCAGGGGTTGATCTCACTTCAGCCATTCAAATGGCTGCGAAAAATGCTCAAAAACTCTTTCCAGAAGTAAGAGGAGAAAAATTTCCAGGAGGATCTGCCGATTTAGTCCTGTTTGAATATCAGAATGAACTGATTGTCAAATCCACATGGATGGATGGGAAGAAGATTTTTTAGAAGTGTGATAAGATGAATTAACCTTTAACAGGTTTTTTATGAAACTTTGAGGTTAAGACTCGGAACAGGAGGGTGACCCATGAAATCAAATCGTTGGTTAATTATCCTTTGCTTAGGTTTTTTTGTACTGGGTTGTGCCAAGGCAGGGACGCATTCTCTTACTCTTCGATATCAACCCACAAAAGAATTTTCATCACTTCAGGCAAAGGTGGGTTCCACTCTGGGCATGGCCCCTTTTAAAGATGAAAGGCGTGAGATTACCTATATTGGTCTCCACACTACTGTTCAAGGGGATTCTAATTATTTCAAGAGCCAGCCCTTACCATTGGATCGGGCGATCCAGGAGTCTTTATCCGATGCCCTTTCCCGTTACGGTGTGAAAACTATTTCGGTCTCCCATTGGGATGGAAAGCCCGAATCTCTGAAGAATATGGAGACCGACTCTGTGCTGATGATCGAGATCAAGAAATTCTGGACGGACGGGAAGGCGTCGACCTTCAAAACCACGATGAAGGCCATGGTTCAATTGGTCATCCATTTAGGGGTGAAGAAGGAAGCAAAGGTTTTTACACGAAATGTGGAAGTGGAAAGGGAGATGACGGTTGCCAGGTCGACACCTGAAAGGGTAGAGACCATGATCAACCAAATCTTGACAGATATCTTTGATGCCTTCTTTTCCAATCCCTATTAATCATTGGGTCTAAAATTACCTGGGAGGAGGGAAATCTATGCAAGTTTTTTATTGGTTAATTTTTCTATTGGTCATTGGTATCGCTATTTTCGCTGTGCAAAATTCAAGTGCCCCACCTGTGATTATAAAATTCCTTTTATGGAAATTTGAGACTTCCCTCGTCTATAGTATATTAGGATCGATCGTTTTCGGAATGATTCTTACTTTTCTCATTTGGGTCCAAAGAGCCTTACGGGCATCGGTTCGGTCGAAAAGAGCAGATCAAAAAGTTCCTTCAACCTAACCATCGGCCTTGGAAGACCATCTTAAGGAGCACAGGTGATGAAAGGCGTAAAGCTTTTTCGAGTACTGGGGATACAGATTTCATTAAATTACACTTGGTTCATTGTCTTTGGACTGATTGCCTGGAGTTTGGCAAGTGGCTATTTCCCATCTCATTACCCTGATCTGAATCCCTTGACCCACTGGATCATGGGGTTTCTCGGAGCTTTCTTTCTTTTTCTCAGCGTTCTGGTTCATGAATTGACCCATTCTTACATTGCTAAAAGAGAAGGGATAGAGGTCAAAGAGATCACTCTTTTCTTTTTTGGAGGTGTCTCTCAATTGACCAAAGAACCAGAGGATTCAAAGAAGGAATTGAAAGTGGCAATTGGAGGACCGATCTCAAGTCTTGTCCTCGCCTTGATCTTTTGGATACTGTTCAGAGTGACCCTCCAATCACCTCACCTCATTCTTATTGCCGGTCTATTGTGGTATCTGGCTCTTATCAACCTATCCTTGGCTCTCTTTAATTTGATCCCTGGTTTTCCACTGGATGGCGGTAGAGTTCTTCGAGCTCTCTACTGGAGAAAGACCGGCAGCCTGAAGAAGGCAACACGAATTGCCTCAGGGGCTGGGAAGTGGATTGGAGTGGGGATCATTCTTTTAGGCCTTTTTGGGATATTGAAAGGGAATCTCATCGGTGGATTCTGGTTTGTCATCATCGGAATCTTTTTGCGTTCTGCTGCCGAAGGGGGATTACAACAGGTGGTGATGAAGGGAGCCCTGGAGGGATTGAAGGTGGAGGAATTGATGAGCCAAGGAGTGACCTCGGTTTCCCATTCCCTCCGCATCGATAGATTGGTGGAAGATTTCTATCTAACACACACACATATTACCTATCCTGTGCTCGAGGGCGACAAGATTATTGGAATCGTCACCCTGAAACAGGTCAAAGAGGTTCCCCGAGATCAATGGATAGAGAAAACAGTGAGGGAAGTCATGATGCCCATCCGCGAAGAGATTATGCTCGATCCAGGCGGTGAGGCCGTCGATGCACTTCAAAAGATGATTCGGACTGGAGAAGGACGCCTCCCAGTGGTTAAAGGTGGAAGGGTGGTAGGAATGCTGACTCGGAGAGATATCCTCAATCTGCTCGAAATTAAAACCGATCTAGTCGAGTAATCCGTCAACCCCACAGGGAGATATCGAATCTGTGAAACGGGTCAAGAAGCTTCTCAACTTTTTAAACCTCCTTTGGAGAGCCTTGAAAAAGTTTGATGACGATCATGGTTTTTTTCTTTCCTCCGGAATTACCTTTAATCTCCTTATCTGTTTGATCCCGCTCATATTATTACTTTTAGCCTTGCTGGGTACTTACCTTTATAGTTATCGGGAAGTGTTAAACCATATACGGCGTTATATGGAGAGTGCCTTTCCCTCTCTCGATCCGAAGATTATGAATAATATCCTGAGAATCATTCGGGACCGGAAGATCGTAGGAATTTTAGGTATAGGGGGATTGGTGTGGGCCTCCACTTGGGTATTCAGTTCGTTGAGGACAGCCTTCAATATTATCTTTCAGGCTGAGAAGGGGAGGGGCATCCTTCGTGGGAAAGCAATCGATCTTCTCATGATTCTATTGGCGGGAACTTTTCTCCTCATCAGTATGATCTTCACTTCCGTGGTTACCGTTGTCCAAGGTTACCGTTTAAGTCCCTTTCTGAATATGGTACCGATCATCCGATTCATCATCAAATACCTCATCCCCTTCTTTTTCACTTTTTGGATGTGTTTTTTAATTTACAAAATTATTCCCAATAAGAAAATTCGTTTCAAAACCACGCTTCAAGCGGCCTTCTTCACCAGTTTGTTCTGGGAGGTGGCAAAACAGTTGTTTGGGTGGTATGCGCTCCACCTGGGTAAGTTCTCTATCCTCTATGGTTCGTTAAGTACTCTGGCTATCTTTTTCCTTTGGATTTACTACTCTTCGGTCATCCTCCTTTTGGGAGGGGAGGTCGCTTTTTTACTGGAGGAAAGAAAAAACTGATCGTCAACGTCTGGGCTCAACCTTCCTATGAATGTATCGTTTAATTCAGGTTGAGGGGCTTCACTTCCTAAAGACACCGAAAAATTTATCAAGTCCCATCTTTTCAAGTTGGGACACAGTTTCCAATTCACCCGCATCGAGCCATACCCCATCACATCCAGAGCACTTATCGATCTTGATATTTTTGTAGTCAATCTCGATAAGATCCATGCCACACTTTGGACATTTCATATGGTGGAATTCTTTAAGTTTCTTTTTTTCATTTTCTTTAAGTTTCTTCTGCTTTTCTTCTTCCTGCTTCTTCTTTTTTTCGAACTCCATCCTTGCAAAATATTCTTCTTCCTTCTCACTTGGTTTCCAAACCATTGGAATTACCTCCTCTCCATTTTGTCAAATTATATCCACAAAAATGAGTTTTGCCAATATAAGTTAGATCAATAAATTGATAGACAGATTAGAAACTTTAGGATAATATTTTTGCAATGATATGAGCCCTGATCCTACAAGAGAATTTTTGTTCCAGAAAGGAAGAAGAGGATAAGTGGTGCAAGAAAAAAGACGAAAGACGAAGATTGTCTGTACCATCGGTCCAGCCAGCGAGTCCCCCGAAATCTTAGAGGCCCTGATCCAAGGCGGGATGAATGTGGCGCGGCTCAATTTTTCTCATGGGACTCATGAAGAGCATCTGAAGAAGATCAAGACCCTTCGGCAGATCTCTGAGCGATTGAAACAACCTGTTGCCATCCTACAAGATCTCGGTGGTCCTAAAATTCGGATTGGCATGATGAAAGAAGGCGGAGTGGAGTTAAAAAGAGGGAAGGAATTTTATCTAACCAACCAGGTGCTCATCGGCGACGAGACCAAGGCAACCGTCACTTATCCTGATCTTCCTGACGAGCTGAAACGAGGGGATAGAGTTCTTCTGGCGGATGGAACAATCGAACTAAAAGTCTTAGGAAGTGACGGAAAGAATATTCGATGCCAGGTGATCGTGGGAGGAATTTTAACCTCTCACAAGGGGATGAACTTTCCGACCCGGACCCTTCAGACTTCAGTCTTTACAGAGAAGGACCATGAGGATCTTCTCTTCGGCATTCAACATGGTGTGGATTTGGTTGCGCTCTCTTATATCCAAAGAGCCACTGACATCGAAGGGGTTAAAGGAATTTTAAAGAAGGAGTCAGCGGATATTCCGGTCATTGCCAAAATTGAAAGAAAAGAGGCTTTAGAAAATATTGACGAAATTATTTCAGCTTCAGATGGAATCATGGTGGCCCGAGGTGATTTAGGTTTGGAGACCCCAATTGAAAAAATTCCAAACGTTCAGAAGAAACTGATTCGGAAGGCCAATGCCTCAGGAAAACCTGTGATCACGGCGACACAGATGCTTCGCTCCATGGTGGACCATACTCAACCCACTCGAGCAGAGGTCACAGATGTGGTGAACGCTATTTATGATGGAACAGATTCGGTCATGCTTTCAGAGGAGACAGCCAGTGGCCAATTCCCAGTCGAAGCATTCCAGATGATGGCCAAGATTGCTCAGTCAGCAGAAGAAGAATTTCCTCACCCTCTATTTCTACGAAGGGAAGCAGGCAAAGAGATGAACCTCCAGCAGGCGATCACCTATGCTGCTTCGTCACTGGCTGAGGATGTGGGAGCGAAGGTGATCACGACGCCGACTGAATCAGGAAGTACAGCACGCTGGGTATCGAAGCTTCGACCTCATCAACCCATCCTTGCCTTGAGCCAACATCTTTCAACCGTCCGGAGGCTTAATCTCTGTTGGGGAGTCTATCCTGTTCTTGTTTCCAGCTGGATTGACACAGATGAAATGTTAGAAAGGTCGAAGAAAATGCCAAAAGAGTTGGGAATGGCTGCTCCAGGAGATAAGATGGTTATCATCGCGGGAGTCCCCATCAGCATTCCCGGAACCACCAACCTCATCAAAGTGGAAATGGTGGAGTAAATGGTTACCATAAATGTGTCAATGATGATCTTCCTCTCGCAAAGATTCCTTTCCCCGAACTTTCAATAAATCTGACGAGTGTGTATATTACCAACATAAATGGACGCCAGAGGGGGATCGAATGACCAAGTTAATCAGAGGGAAGATGGTATATTTCTTTATTGCGGTTGTCTTGGGGATCATACTCTTCCTTCTCTATCAAAAACAAGCGAGACAAGTAAAAGTGTCAGAATTTGGAAGATATAAAGGTTACTCCGAAGCAATTTATGACGGCAACCAGCGCATTTCCAATTACCTGACGCTATCCAATGGAACGAGGTTGGCCTACGACCTCATTCTCCCGACCCAGAAAGGTGTTCCAGCCAACAAACCATTGCCTGTTCTCTTCAAATACACACCCTATCTGCGCACCTTCACCATTTTTGACCAAGCTGGCAACAACATTATCGCTGACCTGTTTAACCTCGGTTGGAAAGAAAGGGTCTATCTTCGGGTCCGCTATTGGTTTGACAAGCAAGGGAACCTAATGGGTCCCGTCTTCAGAACTAAATATCTCAAAAATATGCTCAAACATGGCTATGCTGTCATCGTTGTTGAAAGGCCAGGAACTGGGGCATCCTTTGGGGTGATGAATGCTTCGTTCGAGGTGGGCGCCAAAGAGGTCAACGAAATCCTGGATTGGATTGCAGCACAGAATTGGTGCGACGGCAACATCGGCATGTACGGAGACTCTTTTCAAGCGATGATCCAGTTTGCGGCTGCGGCTACCGGCAATCGGTATCTGAAAGCCATCTTTCCCACTTCAAGCGGTCTAGATATGTACAGCGCTATCACCTATCCGGGCGGAGTCTACAACAAAACCTTCGCTTCCTTTTTCTCCTGGTCAACATCCTTTCTTGAACATGTACCGACGCCAGTGGATAGTGACAAGGATGGATCATTACTCGCTCAGGCCCGCAAAGAGCGCAGTGGCTCGACGCTTGCAAAGCAGTCGGAGGTTTGGTTTAGAAAATTCCCCTTCCGCGACAGTATCACCTCTGATGGAAATAAAATCTGGGAGGGGCCTGGCAATCTCTACCCCCTCCTTGACCGGATCAATCAATCGGGCATCCCGGTCTACATGACGACTGGCTGGTATGACCTGTTCTCGGGCGCGGGTGACATGTTTCTCTGGTATGCCAACCTCACCGTGCCCAAGCGTCTGCTGGTCCGCCCTGCGGATCACAGCGAAGTGGAAAAAAACCAATTCGACCTCGACTTTGGTTCTGAAGTGCACCGCTGGTTCGACTACTGGCTCAAGGGCATCGACAATGGCATCATGGGCGAACCGCCCATTTACTATTACGTCATGGGGGCTCCTAAAAAAGAAGCCTGGCAGACATCCAACCAATGGCCGCCGGGAAACCAGAAACTGACCCGCTTCTACTTCAGCGAGGGGAAAACAGGCAACGTCGCCTCAATCAATGACGGTTTCCTGCGTCCAGAACCCCCAGGCCACAAGGATGCCTTCGATGCCTATACCGTGGATTACACGACCACGACCGGCAAGCACTCACGTTGGGCGGCTGTCAACTGGTCGCGTAAATACCCAAATATGCGCTTGAACGACCAAAGGGCCCTGACCTATACTACTCTTCCCCTCGAGACGGACATGGAGATTACGGGACATCCGGTGGCGCATCTTTGGCTCACGACGGATGCTGCAGACCTGGATACATTTGTCTATCTGGAAGAAGTGGATCGCAGTGACAAATCCACATACATCACCGAAGGGAACCTTCGGGCTTCCCATCGCAAGTTGAGCAAAGCGCCTTACAATAATCTCGCGCTACCCTACCACTCCCATTATCAGAGCGACTTAGTACCAATCCTGGCCGGGGAACCGGTGGAGTTGATCTTCAACCTGCTGCCAACATCGTGCCGGTTCCATAAAGGGAACCGTATCCGCATTACGGTTGCTTTCGCGGATGCCGATAACTTCGATACACCCGTTATCAAACCGGCGCCCAAGGTCCGTTTACTGAGAGATATGAATCACCCCTCCTCTATCCAACTTCCAGTTATTCAAGCACGGTGAAGTCCAAATTGGCATTGGGCAAAAGGTTGAAAATTTTTACCACACCTTCTCCGACATTTATTTAGTGAGTCTTCTTCTCTCTTCCATCTGGCGGTCAAGGCTTTTTAGTCTTTCGATGGTCTCTTTCAGAAGGGCCACCTCATCCCGCAGGCTTTTATTCGTCTTCTGGACCTTTTCCAGATTGGTTTGCAATTTCCCGACTTCCTTCAAGACCGCAAGCCAGTTCTGGAAATCTTCTGTTTGCACTCTTGCCGGCGTCAGGGAGAGATAGCTTTCCATTTCTTGAAGGGCTCGAGTGTAATTTAATTGGGGGTTTCTATAATTCACATAGAGAAAGGCTAACTGCAGGTGGGATTGGGCCCGAACGGATGTCTTGGGATCCTCACGAGCAAGCTTTTCTAAACGGGAAGTCTCCTGAAAAAATTCTTTTTCCCCCTCCGGTTTCTTCAGCGTTTGGAAGCTGCAACTCACGATAAAAAAGAACAGGAGAAAAATACCCCCCCATTGAAGGCGATGAAATTGCGAACCCATATCTCCCCCTCCTATTCCCCCATTTCAGGGAAGTGGAAACAAGTTTCCGTCTGCCTGATGAGAAACGCTTTACCTGCGCCGATCGACTACAAAAATGCTTTGGGAAAAAGACTTGGCGTATTTTTTAAGTTCCGCAGCGATCTCCCCAACTTGGATGTGATTTTGCAGCCGGCGGTTCTGGTTGGTGACCACGGCGATGTCCAGAGTCATGATGGGAAAGGATACTTTCTGCCCCTGCCGCTTCTCGCCTTGGATGTAACCCCGCTGTCGGTCTTCTAGGTCATAGAAATCAGGTATCATTTTATCAAAGGAACCGATGGCGGCAAGGCAAATCTTTTCATATCGTTCGTGCGAAGTGATGACGACAAAATCATCTCCCCCAATATGCCCGACAAAGGCCTCTTCATTTCCTTGTGCCTTGGCCACTTCGGTGACCATTTTGGCGGTCGCCTGGATGACCTCATTTCCCCTGGCATACCCATAGCGGTCGTTAAAAGACTTGAAGTGGCGCAAATCAAGCTGGCAAAAGGCCAGGGGTGTTTCTTCCTTTAACCTTTTCATCA
>Ga0153915_10002828_pt1 | contig 15851 bp, 12 predicted proteins | sample Opewatmetagenome_2_FD_107003 | JGI IMG/M metagenome (GOLD analysis project Ga0153915, IMG submission 107003) | Freshwater wetland microbial communities from Ohio, USA - Open water 3 Core 3 Depth 3 metaG | ecosystem: Environmental > Aquatic > Freshwater > Wetlands | place: USA: Ohio, Lake Erie...
GTCGACGACGAATCCGACGCACAGCGTGAGCGCCATCAGCGACAGATTGTCGAGGCTGTAGTCGAACAGGTACATGACGGAGAACGTGCCGATGATCGACATCGGCAGCGCCAGGCTCGGGATCACGGTCGCCGACAGGTTGCGCAGGAACAGAAAGATCACCATCACCACCAGCGCCAGCGCCAGTAGCAGCGAACGCTGCACGTCATTCACCGAGGCGCGGATCGATTGCGAGCGGTCGTACAGAACGTCGATGTTGACGCTCGGGGGAATCTGCGCGCGGAATTCCGGCATCAGCCTCTTGATCGCGTCCACCACCTCTATGGTGTTGGTGCCGGGCTGGCGCTGGATCGCCAGCACGATACCGCGGCTGCCGTTGAACCAGGCCGCGACCTTGTCGGTCTGCACGCCGTCGACTACGCGGGCAATCTCGCGCAGCCGCACCGGCGAGCCGTTGCGGTAGGCGACGATCAGCGGACGGTATGATGCCGCGTCGGTGAGTTGCCCGGTCGTCTGCAGCGTGTAGGCGCGATGCTCGCCGTAGAGCGTGCCCGTCGGCAGATTGGCGTTGTGCTGGTCGAGAGCCTGATGTATTTCTTCGAGGGCGATGCCGCGTGAGGCAAGCGCGTTGGGATCGGCCTGTACGTGCACCGCGTACTTCTGGCTCCCGAACACCGATACCTGCGCCACTCCGTTGACCATGGAAATGCGCTGCGCTATCAGCGTCTCCGCATATTCGTCGACGGTGTACAGCGGCAGCGTGTCGGAGGTGAGCGCCAGATAATAGATCGCCGCATCCGCGGGATTCACCTTGCGGAAGGAGGGCGGCACGGTCAGAGTCGGCGGAAGCTGGGGCTGGGCGCGCGCGATGGCGGACTGCACGTCCTGCGCCGCGGCGTCGATGTTGCGGTCGAGCGAAAACTGCACCGTGACCTGGGTGTTGCCGACCGAGCTCGTGGAGGTCATCGAATCCAGGCCCGCAATCAGGGAAAACTGCTTCTCCATCGGCAGCGCCACGGCCGAAGCCATGGTGTCGGCGCTCGCGCCCGGCAGCGACGCGGTCACCTGAATGGTGGGGAAATCGACGTTGGGCAGCGCCGACACCGGCAGCTTCTGGTAGGCGACGATGCCGAATGCGAGGATGCCGATCATCACCAGGCCGGTCATTGCCGGACGCCGGATGAAAAGCCCGGACAGGTTCATGATTTGGCCGTGTCGGGCTTGGGGTTCACTTTGATGCCGGGAACAAGGAACATCTGCCCGGTGGTGACCACCTTCTCCCCGGGCGCGAGCCCTTTGGCGATCACGGATTGTGTCCCGTCGACGCGCTCGACGGTGACGATCCGCACCTCAGCGGAGAGATCGGGTTTGACCACGAACACGAACTGTCCGTTGGGGCCCGTCTGCACCGCCTGCGACGGCACGACGACCGCATCGCGCTGCTCGTGCAGGGTAACGACGGCGGTGACGAACTGCCCGGGCCACAGGACTCTGTCCTTGTTCTGGAAGATCGCGCGCAGCCTCACGGTGCCGGTGGTGGTGTCCACCGTGTTATCGATAAAAGCGAGTTCTCCGTTTGCCGCGCTATCGTCCGAATCCGACAGCCGTGCCTGCACCGGCAGTTTGCCCGCCGCCATGTACTTGCGAATGCCTCCAAGATATTGTTCGGGCACGGCGAAACTCAGGTAGACCGGAGAAACCTGGTTGATCACCACCAGCGGATTGGTGTCGTTTGCCTTGACCAGATTTCCAAGTTGAATCATGATCTTGCCGGTGCGGCCGCCAATCGGAGAACGGATGGTGCTGTATTCGAGCTGAAGCCGCGCGGTCTCCACCGCCGCCTGGTCTGCGCGCACCGTCGCTTGTGCCGTATCCACGTTTGTGCGGAACTGCGCGTAGGCGTCTTTTGAAACGAAGTTCTTCTGCAGCAAGTCCTTGTAGCGCTGCTCCTGAGCGTGGGCATGTTCCAGTTGCGCTTTATCGCGCAGCAGCGTTGCCCCGGCCTGCTCGAACAGCGCTTGAAACGGCCGCGGATCGAGCTGGAACAGCGGCTGCCCCGCAATCACTTCCTGCCCGTCGCTGAAAAACACCTTGACGATCTGTCCGTCCACGCGCGCCTTTATGGCAACCGTGGCAAAGGGCTCGACGTTGCCTATTGCCTGGATCCGCATCGGCACGGTCTTCTTGACGACGGAGGCGACTACCACCGGCACGGCAGGAGCCTCGGCCTTTTTTTCGGTGGCGCCTGAGTTTTTCCCGGAGCATCCGGCGAGCGTCAAGGATAGCGCAAGGGCGAGGGAGCCCATCAACGCGGCCATGACGACGCGCATGCCCATGCCGCCACCCGCAGCGCACCGCTCTGGCAGCCTCATCCGGTTTCCTCAGTGGAATGGCAAATTGATGACACCGGTTTCCTGCATCTCCTGACCGGCGTTACCCGGGAAAAAAATGCGTTTGCTTACGGCATAGAAAACGCCGAAAGCATTCTGGTTCCCGTCGCCGGTCGGAGAAGCCATGAGAAATATACATCTTCTCGTGGCGGATGGCGACTTTTTACATTTTCTTACAATTGCTTGCGAACATGGCTGTGCCCGGCGCAACACCTGGGATCGCGCGGCTGCTTGGCACCGCACCGCGGGCAGAACAAATCCTTGTTGCCGAGAGGCTGGCTGCATTCGTGGCAGCGCCGCATCAGGCTGCTCACCTCAAGAGTGCGCAATCGGTGAAGGGTCACTGGCAATTTCCGGAACCGACTTGCGCCATATCACCGGTCATGCATTACCCACCCGGGGAATTACGGGAAGAAGAACATGGGCCGGACGCGCTGGACCGAAATGAAGCGTCACCTTGCCGCCGAAGATCTCGGGCGCCCGATCGGTCGGATCGTCGTGTACGAATGGGCCGCAGCCGCGCATCGGATTTTTCATGTTCGACAACGTGGTTGCCGCGCCCTCATACTCATAATCCTTCCCGCGGATCGTGAGCGCAATGCGGTGGCCCGGCGGCACGACGATGCAGGTTGGCCAGATCTCGATGTCGACTTCGACAACTTCACCTGGCGTGAGCGGCTGCTTTTCGTCATGCGTGTGATACGGCCGGTAGGGCAGGGTTAATCCGCGATCGAGTTTGCGCTGCGACGCACGCAACCACCCCTGGCCGATCGGGGTATGAGGGTCCAGCGCGCCCTGAAACACGACTTCCTTGCCGTTTGGTTCGAACACCCGCAGCACGACGAAAAAATCGGCGTCATTGGTCGACGAAGAAATGAAGAGCTTGAGTGCCGAGGGCCCCGTGATCTCGGTCTCCGTTTCAAGCGGAGGCGTCGAGAAGGTAACACCGTCTCCCATTGCGTCGTAGGCGATCGACTGCTCCGACGCGACCGGCACGGGCGAAAGACGCATGCGCTGCGGATCGAGATGGAACCGCGTCCAACGGGTGCGCGCGAGCGGCCATTCGTTTTCATGGCGCTGGACGAACTTTTCCCCAGGATGGCGCACTTGCAGCTGTAGGCGCGGCTGCTTGTCCCAGCCGTTGTTCGCGCCTTTCAGGAAGTGATCGAAGAAGCGCTTTTGCAGCTTGACGCCATAGTCGGTGTAGAACGGCGCCCAGTGCGATCCACCGTGCACCTCCAACCATTTCTGTTTCGATGCCGCGCGCGTGAAGCCCTCGAAATTGCCGCGCGGGTGCAGGCCCTGTCCGCCCCAGTTTGCGGCGGAGAGTAGCGGCACAGTGACTTTCGACAGATCCCCGCTGCGCTCGCGGTAATACGGCCCGTCCAGAGGGTGCGACAGGTATTCCGACCACATGTCCTCGCGGTTCCTGACCAGCTCATCTTCGGGCAGTGTTTCGGGGCCGCAGACGAGCTCGCCGGTCACGCGGCTCTTTGCACCCCGCTCGCCGACACCGTGCTGCACCGTTTTCACCTGCATGTCCTGCCAGTGCTTGCGGAAGGTGCAGATGATCCCGCCGTGACGGGCCGAATCGCGGTAATTGTCGACCCAGCCTTCCCACACGCAGATCGCAGCGAGGTGCGGAGGCTGAGTGGCTGCCGCACGCCACTGGCTGCTCGCGTAGTACGAAATGCCGTTCAAACCGACCTTGCCGCTGCACCAGGGTTGCGCCGCCGCCCACTCGATGCAAAGATGAAAATCGCGGTTTTCGCGTGCGTTGTTGTGGCACAGGTAGCCCGGCGAGCGGCCCGCACCGCGCGAATCAACGCGGACGATCGCATACCCATCCGGCACCCACTTTTCGGGATCGACAACCTCCCAGTTCTGGTACTTGTTGCTGGTGCCGGAAACTGCATCGGGGTTTTGCTTCGACATGATCTCCCATGCGGTCTTGTACCCGTCCTGGAAGTCCAGGCCTTTGCCGTACGGCCCATAGGTTACGAGTGCCGGATATCGTCCCTCGGCGATGGGTCGATAGACGTCCTCCCGCAAGACGAGACCGTCGTCCATGGTAATCGGAACGTCCCAGTCGATCCGCATGCCGTCCCGCACTTCGCTCTTGTAGTCGCTCATCTCGATATCCAGAAAAATATTAGTCTGTGCCCTGATCCGGTCTCTCAGGCCCGGACCAGCTTGTCCTCAAACCAGTTCCACATATCGGCCACCACCAGCGTGAGGTAGTCGCGCTGGCAATGCTGCGCGCCGCCTTCCTCGGCGGTGTATACGCGCAACGTCTTGTCCCTGGAGCCCGCAGCGTCATACAGCTTTTGGGCGTCGGAGAGCGGAATCTGTTCATCATCCGCGCCGTGGGTGATAAGAAAGGGACAGTGCATTTTCTGTACTACCCCATCGAGTCGGAAAGGCTCGAGTTTCTTGAGCGCGGCATCGAGTGAGTCGACGCCGAGGATCCACATGATGTGGTGGCCGGGCACGGACAGCGAAGTCTGGAATGCCGCGTCGACGCGCTTCTTCCATGTCGCGTGGTAATCCCATTGCGCGCCCCAGGCGATGCAGGCCGCGAAACGCGGTTCCATTGCCGCGCAGCGCGGAGCGTAGTAGCCGCCGAGGCTGATCGCGACGATCCCGATCTTTTTCGGATCGACGTCGGCGCGCTGTTCGAGATAGTCGACGCACGCCGAGCCGGCCACCTCGTAATCGTGCCGAAGATAATGGCCGCGGAAGCGAATGGCCTCGCCCGTGCCGGGGCCGTCCATGACCAGACAGGATATGCCGCGCTTGACGAGATCGGGCACGCCGCGCATGTACTGGATTTCCTTGGTGACATCGAGACCGTCGAAAAACACGACGCAGGGCGTACGCTTCGACTTCCCGTTCTGCGCATGCACGAAGTAGCCGGGCAGCTTGCCGTCGGCAAAGGGCACCTCGACGATGTCGAGCTTGACGTCGGTGAGCGCGGCATGGCGGTGGAAGCATTCGACGCCGGCGCGGAAGGCATCGAGCGCCTTCTTGTCCTTCGGCGTGCGGAAGCGCTCCCCCATCTGGTAGTAATTGCAGGCACGCAGGTAGGCGTGGGCTGCCGAATAACGGTGGCCGCCCTTGTCAAACTTCTCGGCGTGGGCGCGCACGCCGTCGGCGACCTTTACGCAGGCGTCGAACCAGGCATCGTCGTCTTCCGGCGCCTTGTCCTTCAGCATGCGCCCGATCCTGTGCAGCTCGCCGATTTCCGCGCCGCCGTAAGGGGCCGAACTCAGCATGTTGATGAATCCCGCGGACCAACGGTAGTTGCCCGGGAAGTACATGAAATACGCCGGTTCCTTGGCCATTTTTTTTCCTTCGATCTGATGCGATTGAGTTGGAACGCTGTTGCCGCGGCCCGCAGCAAGGGCGGCGGGCAGTCCCGTCAAATTTTTGGAATTCCCGCTTTTCTGGCGACGTTTGCCCACCTTTCCGTCTCCGCCTTCATGAACGCCGCAAACTCGTTGGGCCCGTCGCCGGCGACTTCGTAACCGACCGCTTCCAGCTGCTTGCGGGTCGCCGGGTCGTGCAGTGGTTTGCTGAGTACTCCATGTATCTTGTCGATGATCGCCTTCGGCGTCCCGGCACGGGCCAGGATACCGTTCCAGTTGTAGCTTGAAAATCCCTTAACGCCCTGCTCGGCAGCCGTCGGAACCTCAGGCAGCAGGGGAGAGCGCGTGCTCGAGGTAACCGCGAGCGCGCGGAGCTTGCCCTGTCGCACGAACGGCGTCGCCTGGAAAATCTGCACGTAAGCGAAATCGATGTTGCCCGCGATGAGGTCCACCACGTAAAGTGCCGCGCCCTTATAGGGCACCATGGTCATCCTGATCCCGGCCATCGTGGCGAAAAGCTCCGTCCCGAGATGCCCGACGGTGCCGACGCCCGGCGTGGCGTAATTGATTGCGCCCGGCTTCGTCTTGGCGAGAGCGATGAATTCCCTAAGATTTCTGGCGGGAACGGTCGGGTGCGCGCACATGCAGCTCGCGCTCTTCGCGATCAGTGTGATCGGCGCGAAATCCTGGAGTGCGTTGTACGGCACGTGCTTGCGAACGCTCTGCGCGATCGTCAACGGACCCGGATTGCCGCCGAGCAGCGTGTAGCCGTCGGGCGCCGCCTTGGCAACGGCTTCCGTGCCGATGACGCCGCCCGCGCCGCCGCGATTGTCGACGATCACGGGCTGACCGAATGCCATGTTCAGTTGTTGCGCCGCCCAGCGGGAATGGGTGTCGGTCGGGCCGCCTGCCGGGAACGGCACCATGATGCGGATGGGTTTGGTCGGATAAGCGCCGACTCCCTGGCCGAACGTGGATTGGGCCAGAACCAGTGCAAGTGCTGCTGTTGCGCAAAGACTCCATTTCTTCGTCATGATGCTGTTCCTCCTCATGTTATGGAACCTTCGAACCGGGTCTCGAAGATTCTAACCCGGGCGAAAGGATCGCTGGGACATCGTGCAATCGCTTGTTCGAATCCTCGCTGCGCGGCTCTCCGATCAAGGCTTCGGCGGGATGATCGGGAGCAGCAGGTACGACGCGTGGTCGCCGCCGGTATAGAGAGTGTTCTGACCGGTGTTGTAGTCGGCATGGTAATGAGTGTAAGGCGCGGCCCCGACACCGTCGCGGGGCTGAATGTCGAGGCGGATGCGATGGCCCTTCTTGAACACCATGCAAGTCGGCCAGATTTCGACTTGGCACTCGACGGGTTCGCCGGGCTTGAGCCACAGCCGCTGCGTGTGCTTGTGGTAGGGGCGGTACGGCAGCGTGAGTTTGGGATCGAGCTCGCGGTGCGAGACGCGGAGCCAGCCTTTGGCGACCGGCACCTGCTGCCCCTGCTGGCCGATTTCCCAGATGTCGTTGCCGTCGGGCCCGATGTTGCGAATCGTCGCGAAAACGTCCATGTCCTCGGTCGTGCTCGATACCCACAGCACGAGGTTGATCGGTCCGGTGACCTCGGTATCCTCGCGCAGCGGTTCCGTGGCGAACGAGACGCCCGTGCGGTGCAGACTGCCGGCGGCCAGCGTCGTCGACGACGCGATGGCGCCGCCCGCGCCGCCGCGCGCCATGCCGGTCGCGGCGTAGCTCACCGCTTTGCCGTCGCCCGGCGGCGACGCGACGAGGCCGCCTTCGACGGCATTCGCACCGGTAGCGGCCTCCCCGCGTTCGGCCCGCAAGTAGAACTTCGTCCACTTGGTGCGCGCAATCGGCCATTCGTCCTCGAAGCGGAAGCGGTAGTCCTTCATGCCACCGCCGCCGGTGCGGATGAGGAGCTTCACCGGCGGTTCCTTCATGATTCCGGTGTCGATGCCTTTCAGCCAGTGATCGAGAAAGCGCAGCTGGTCGCTCTTGCCCTCCTCAGAGTAGAACGGATGGTAATGCGTCCCGGTGTGGATGCGCAGCTTCTTGTGGCGGGACGCGGCCCGCATGTAGCCCTCGACGTTGCCGCGAAGATGCAGCGCCATGCCGCTCCAGTTGCCCGCGCTGTAGAGCGGCACGTCGATCTCGTCCCAGTGCGCGCTGCGGTTGTCCCAGTAGCCGGTGTCGAGGTTGTGTCGCGCGTACATCCACAGGCGCTCGTTGCGGAATGCGTCCGGGTTGTAGCTCTGGGGCTTTCCGAGAAGGTGATGCGCGATCTGCGTCGCGTACCAGGTCGCCGTGAAGTAGAGCGAAAAAATACCGCCGTGATAAGCGGCATCGCGATAGGCGTCGGCCCATCCTTCCCACGGCATGATCGCCTTCAGCGACGGTGGCTTCAGCCCGGCAACTTTCCACTGGCTGGTAGCGTGGTAGGAGATTCCGGACAAGCCAATGTTGCCGCTGCACCACGGCTGCCGCGCTGCCCATTCGATCGCATCGTAGAAGTCGAGTGCCTCCTGGTACGAACCCGGGTCCGACATGCCGGGGGACTTGCCCGAGCCCCGCGTGTCGATCCGCACGCACGCGTAGCCGCGCGGCACCCACCAGGACGGCGTCACCGTCTCCCAGTTCATCGAGGGGTCGGCCTTTTCCTCGAGGTCCGGCGGCGGGACCCAGAGCTTGTCCTTCTGGTAGCAACTGATGTTGAGAATGGCGGGGACCCGGTCCGCGCTGTCCGGCCGGAACACGTCGGCCCACAGCGTTGCGCCATCCCGCATGCGGATCGCCACGTCCTTTTCGACCTTGATCGAATAGCGGGGTTGGGAAACGGGAGGGGAAGCGCTCGTCATGTGCTGATATCCCTTGGTGGTTCCTCAGTGGCTGGTGCAGTGCCGGCTAGCGTCAATCGATCCGCACGTTGTTCGTCTTGATAATCTTTGCCCACCGGTCCATTTCCGAGCGAACGTAGGTGTCGAACGCGGCCGGGGATTCGCTGAGGCTGATGGGAATGAACCGCTTGTCGAGCATGCCCTCCGCCTGCAATTCCTTCATCGATGCGATGAGGGCCGCAAAGAGCTTGTCCACGATCGGCCGGGGAGTTTTCCCCGGCGCGAAGATGCCGTTCCAGTTGAGGCTGCCGATCCCGGGAAATCCCGCCTCGGCCATGGTGGGAACATTCGGCAGTTCGGGAAGGCGCTTCTCAGCGGTGACCGCAAAGGCTTTGACCTGTCCGGCACGAACCGCACCGATATTCGAGGCGACGTTGGATTCGGTGATATGGATATCTCCCCGCAGCAATGCCGGCAGCGTTTCACCCGCGCCTTTCGACGGCAGGTGCACCATGCTGATCCCGGCTGCTGCCGTAAACGCCAGCATGTCGAGGTGGGAGTACGAACCCAGCGGTGCCTGATAGTTTAGCTGCCCGGGACGCTGTTTGGCGTAGGCGATGGCCTCCTGCAACGTTTTCGCGGGAACCTTCGGGCTGCCGAGGATAAAGTTGGGAATCGCCACGAGCTTGGTCACGCCGGCAAGATCCCTGACCGCATTCACTTTCATCCGAGAAGCAAAGAGGATGGGGTTGATCGAGTTCGTGGAGATGTTCCCGACGAGCAAGGTGTAGCCGTCGGGTTGCGCCTGCGCCACCAGTTCCACCGCGATGTTGCCGGCGGCGCCGGACCGATTGTCCACGACAACCTGCTGTCCGAGGCGCTTGGTGAGCTTGGGCTCAAGAATGCGCGCGATGATGTCGGTGGCGCCGCCGGGCGCGAACGGGATGACGAGCCGGATGGGCCTGCGGGGATAGTCCTGTGCCGGAGATTGTGCGGCATCGGCGACGATGCCGGCGGTCGACAACATGATCGCCAGCAGATGAGTCAAGCGGAACATGATTTATTCCTCCCTGATTGTGAAGCGACGCAGGGCGACGGCTGGCCGCACGAAGAACGCTGCCTGGCGCTCCTGCCGGAGCTAAATAGCAAGGTCGCGAACCCACGCATGTGACGGACGTCAGCGCCGAAATGCCCTCGTAGTCCGGGTGCATGCATTATAAGGTGTCCGTGAGCGCGGCCGCAGCCGGCCCGTCCACATGATGAAAAGACGAGCAGCCGCAATAACCATTGCCGTTGCGGGCGCCGCTGGTGAAACAACCCCGAATTCTGGCGGAACCGCCGGCAGCGCAGCGCGGGTTGCGATTCCGATCTGGTAAACTGCACGCCTGATTTCCGTCTTTCAATAGTCGGGGAATGATATGGCAGGCCGCAGGAAAAACCCTTCACAACGCATCTACCGCGACATCCAGTACGAAGTCAAGAGCGAGGTCGCGTGGGTGACCATAAACCGTCCGCGCGTGCTGAACGCTTTCCGCGAACAGACGCTCGACGAGATGATCGACGCGCTGAAGTCCACCCGCGAAGATCCGTCGATCGTGTGTGCGGTCGTCACCGGCGCGGGGGACAAAGCGTTTTCGGCCGGCGGAGATTTTTATGCCATGAAACGCCTCAACTTCAACAACGCCTGCATGTGGAACGACCGCATGCTGGGCCTCGCCATGACCATCCGCGGCTTGCCGATTCCCGTGATTGCGATGGTCAACGGCTGGTGCATGGGCGGCGGCCACGAACTTGCGTTGTGGTGCGATCTCGTGATCGCGTCGGACAACGCGGTGCTGGGCCAGACCGGCGCCAAGGTCGGCGCGTGTCCCACGGTGGGCGCGACCCAGTACCTTCCGCGCCTCATCGGCGAGCGGCTGGCGCGCGAAATGATATTCTGCGCGCGCCGTTTTACGGCTGAAGAGGCGGTAGGGATCGGTCTCATCAACAAGTGCGTGCCGCAGAAAGATCTGCGCGCGGAAACGCTCAAGTGGTGCGAGACCATGAAAGGCCATAGCGCGCTTACGCTGCGCATGACCAAGAAGTCGCTCAATTTCGAATCGGATCTGCTCTACGCCTCGTGGCAGCACGGCATGGAACTCCTGGCGCATGTCTGGAGCTCGGAGGAGGCGAAAGAGGGCATGGACGCGTTCCTCGCCGGGCGCAAGCCCGACTTCCAGCTTTTCCGCATGCGTGGCAAAAGGGAACTGAAGAAGTATCTGGAAGGAAACGAGAAGGACCTGAACGCACCTCCCTCGATGCGCAGAAAATCGGCGAAACAGAATTGAATGGATAGATTATCCGGCCAACCTGACGAATCCGGCGCGTTGGCCGGATTGCGCGTCCTCGATCTGACGCGGATTCTAGCGGGCCCTCTTTGCACCATGATGCTTGGGGACATGGGCGCGGATGTGATCAAGGTCGAACCGGTTGGCTCGGGGGACGATACGCGCACCTGGGGGCCTCCGTTCGCCGGCGGCGAGTCTGCATACTTCCTCGGCATAAACCGGAACAAGCGCTCGATCACGCTCAACATAGCGTCGAGGCCGGGCCAGGAGATCCTTGCCGGGCTGATTCGGGGGAGCGACGTGCTGGTCGAGAACTTCAAAGTCGGCACGCTGGAGAAATGGGGCTTCAGCGACACCTGGCTCGAAGCCAACGCACCGCGCGTGATCCGTTGTTCGATCACCGGGTACGGATCAAAAGGCCCGAAGGCGGGACTGCCGGGCTACGATTTCATTCTGCAGGCCGAGTCGGGATTGATGAGCATCTGCGGCGAGGCCGACGGCACGCCGACCAAGTACGGCGTGGCGATCGTCGACGTCGTGACGGGCCTCTACGCCTGCAACAGCATACTCGCCGCGCTCGCGGCGCGGAGCCGGACGGGCCGGGGCCAGCATGTCGAAGCGTGCCTCTACGATTCCGGTCTTGCGATGCTCGTCAACGTCGCGTCCAATTATCTGGTGTCGGGAAAGGACGCGCGCCGTTACGGCAACGGTCATCCCAGCATCGTTCCGTACACGACGTATCCGACTGCCGACGGGATGATCGCGGTGGCGGTGGGCAACGACAAGCAGTTCGCGCGCTTTGCGGACGTCGCGGGACATCCGGATTGGGCGAACGACGCCCGCTTTGCCAGGAATCCCAATCGGGTGGCGAACCGTGAGACACTCGATGCGCTGATCGCGCAGGCTCTGCTGTGCGAAAAGACTGCCACGTGGATCACGAAGCTGCGCGCGGTGGGTGTGCCATGCGGACCGATCCATACGGTTGCGCAGGCACTGGACGATCCGCACACGCTGGCACGGGAGATGGTGCGCGTCGTGAAGCATCCGACCGCGGGGGAAGTAAAGATGCTGGGCATCCCGTTTCGCTTCAGCGGCACGCCGGCGAACATCCGCCGTGCCCCGCCGACGCTCGGCCAGCACACCGAACAGGTCTTGCGCGATGAACTCGGTTACTCGGACCAGCGCATCGCGGAACTGCGGGAGGCAAAAGTCATCTAGAGACACTAAGAGCCCATAACATAATGAAACACGTGTGCGTTGCGAGCCAGAATCGGGGATGACGCGAAGGACGACGCAGGGCATATCGCGAATATGACCAAGTCGGCCGACAAAGTGAGCCGCGATTGTGGCCGCAACCCTTTGGGCTGGCGCGAATTTTTGCCCATGACTTTGTCGCTCCCCTTGTCAATATTCGCGATATTGACTGCGGGAAGCTTCGCGTCCTGGGCAAAAATCGTGACAGCGCATCACGCGCTTCATTATGTTATGGGCTCTAAGACACAAGAACTCTGGCCGCAGATGAACGCGTATATCGACGGCTGTATCGTTTCCGCACTTCTTGAAATGCACTCCTGGGAGGCTTCATGATTACCGGACTGAGCCACGTCTCGATCGTCGTCCCTGACCTCGATGCCGCGGCAAAGCAGCTCAGGGATATCTACGGCCTGGGAACGGGCGAGACGACAGTGAACGAGCAGCAGGGCGTACGCATGGCCTACGTCGACCTCGGAAACGCGAAGATCGAACTCATGGAGCCGTCGCGTCCCGATTCGCCGGTATCAAAATTCCTCGAACGCAATCCGGGCGGCGGCATTCATCATTTTTGTCTTGCGGTCGATCACGTGGCCGCCGCCGCTGAGGCTGTGGGCGCAAAAGGCGTGCGGGTCCTGGGTGACGGCAAGCCCCAGTTCAACGTCCACGGCGGGCGCATCGCATTCGTGCATCCGAAGGACTTTCTTGGCGCCCTGGTGGAACTGGAAGAACATCATGGCTGACGCATCTTCTCCTGCCCGCCGCTTTGCGGCTTCACAACTCGAATCTTTCACCACACACGCGCTGGAGGCGGTCGGCATCTCGCGTGAGGAGGCGAAGATCATCGCCGAGCTGATGACGCGCGCCGACGTGCAGGGCTCCGAAGGTCACGGCATCTTTCGGCTGCCGCAGTACATTCGCCGGATCAAGGGAGGCGCAGTCAACCTGAAGCCGAAGATCAGAATAGTGCGCGAAGCAGCGGGAATGGCCGTCGTGGACGGCGACAACGGTATGGGGCATCTCGTGATGCGCTTCGCGACGGAGAAGACGATTGAGAAGGCAAAGACTGCCGGTGTGGCGTGGGTTGGCGTGAAGTGGAGCAACCACGCCGGGCCGGCGTCGCTTTACGCGAGCATGCCACTCGCTCACGACATGATCGGGCTTTATCTTGCGGTGGGCAATGCGAACCACCTGCCGCCGTGGGGCGGCATCGACATGTTGCTCTCGACCAACCCGATCGCGGTTGCGATCCCGGCGGGCGAGGAGCAGTCGGTCGTGCTCGACATGGCGACCACCGTCGCCGCCTACGGCAAGGTCAAAACGAAAGCGCAGCGCGGCGAGATGATGCCCGAAGGGTGGATGATGGACCGCCAGGGCAGGCCGCTCATCGATCCGAAGCGCTCGAACGAAGGGTTTCTGCTGCCCATCGGCGGCTACAAGGGCTACGGCCTCGCGCTGATCTTCGGCCTGCTCGCGGGCACGCTCAACGGCGCCGCGATGGGAAAAGATGTCGTGGATTTCAACGCCGACGACACTACGCCGACCAATACCGGCCATGCGATCGTTGCGATCAACGTGGAAGCATTTCAGCCCGTCGCCGAATTCAAAAAAGCGGTGGACGTTCTGGTGCGCGACATCCGCAACTCAAAGAAGCTGCCCGGTGTGGAGCGGATCCACATTCCGGGTGAAGGCTCGCACGCGGCGCGCGCGGAACGGACGAAGAACGGGGTTCCAATTCCCGTGCCGTTGCTCGCGGCGCTGAATCAGCTTGCGGGGGATCTCAAGATCGCGCCTCTCGGCTGATTGAAAGAAGATTTCCGCTGCAGATGGCCGCAGACGGACGCAGATGGCGTGGCCCTAAACGGGGCGCGAACGACCCTGCGGTCCGCCTCCCGCGAGCAGACGCCCCCAACCCGTGACCGGGGGTGCAACGCCGGCGGCAATCAGGCGCCAGACCTGCGCGATCGGGTTCGTGACCACGGGCACGCCGAAGTCTTCCTCCAGGATCGGCACGGCGGCCAGGCTGCGCCACGCGCCTCCTGCGAGGAGCAGCGCCTCTGCCGATGCAGCACGTCGCATGGCCTCGCGCCCCAGCTGGAACGCAAGCTTCACGCCTTGCTCGATGCTCATCGAGAAGGCCTGCCTTGCCCACTGACCGGCGGTGGTAATCGTCAACACCTCTATGTCCGCTTGGTTCAGGTAGGAAACGAGAGCATTGTTGAGCTGCTCCGACCAGCGGCTCGCAATCGCAATGCGGCTCGCGCCCAGGTGGCGCAGGGCGGCCACGGTCGCCTCGGCGTGGGAGTCGGCGGTTGCCCCGGTCCTTCGCGTGGTTTCCTCCATCAGTTCCCGCACGCGGGGCCGGCCGAGCTGCGAGGCAATCGGAAATCCGGCCAGGGTGATGCTGTTCGCTCGCTGGCTCATCAACTCGTCGACGCAGCCCCAGTAGCGCTGCTGTATCGCCTCATTCACGCCCTCCGTCGTGTAATCGGAGATCTCGATGGAGGCAGAGATGCGGCGAATGTCCGCCGGCAATAGCGGCTCCGGCTGCGGCATCGGATGACGGTCTGTGCCGACCGGGGTTACTGTGCCGGCGACAAACCGGACCTTTCCATCCTGGCTGGTGTTCATGACACGCTCTCCCTTGCTCATGTATAGTCCCGCTATTCTGCTTGAATTCCCGCGGACTTTGAACGTCAGGCTCATGTTATGAACATCAAAGCGGCAAACGGCATTGCACGAATACTGAAAATCGAGGGCATTCCCTGGGTGAGTTGCTATCCCACCAATCACGTGAATAACGCGCTCGGCGAAGAAGGAGTGCGCATTCTCATGATGGGTGAGGAGCGCTTCGCAGTTGCCGTTGCCGATGGCTTCTCGCGGGTGACCTGCGGCAAGCAGATCGGCGTGTGCACGGTCATGTCGAACCTCAATGCGGCAGGCATCCAGATGGCATATGGGGCGATCGCGCAGGCATGGGAGGATTCGTCGCCGGTACTGGTCATCACGGAAGGCGTGGGCCAGGGTGCGAGCCGGCACACGCATTTCGACGCGGCCGGAGCGCTCAAACCGGTCACCAAGTGGGTCGGGAAGATCGATCGCGCCGACCTCGTGCCGGATTACCTCCGCCGCGCGTTCACGCAGCTGCGTACCGGCCGGCCCGGGCCCGTCCTGCTGATCATTCCGCGCGATCTCGGTGAATACGACGAGGACGAGCATCCCTATGTTCCGGTGAAGGGCTGGCGGTCCGGTCCCGATCCGGACGACGTGAAGGCCGCGGTCAAGGCGTTGCTTGCCGCGAAGGATCCGCTCCTGTACGTCGGTGAAGGCGTCTACTACGCCAACGCGACGGGCGAGTTGTTGCGGTTTGCCGAGCTCGCCCAGGCACCGGTACTTACCACGCTGAAAGCCAAGGGCGCTTTCCCGGAAAACCATCCGCTGTCGGTGGGCGTTCGCGGTTCACTGGCCGAACATTTCCTCCGCAAGTGTGATCTCCTTTTCTCCATCGGTTCCAGTCTCTTCCCCAACCGGTTCAGCCACGCCATCCCCGACGCGGAGAAGAAGACGGTGGTGCAGTGCACGGTGGACACGCTCGACATTAACCGGAGCTACGAGACACGCCATGCAGTGATCGGCGACGCAAGGCTCACGCTTCAGGCCTTGATCGAC
>Ga0153915_10002829_pt1 | contig 15850 bp, 16 predicted proteins | sample Opewatmetagenome_2_FD_107003 | JGI IMG/M metagenome (GOLD analysis project Ga0153915, IMG submission 107003) | Freshwater wetland microbial communities from Ohio, USA - Open water 3 Core 3 Depth 3 metaG | ecosystem: Environmental > Aquatic > Freshwater > Wetlands | place: USA: Ohio, Lake Erie...
CGTTCGCGGCGCCGGTGCCCGGATTTGCGGTCAGCTCGGTTTGGGAGATCGATCAGCCGCTCCGCGCCGGCGACTACATCTGGGACGACAGCCGCGCGCCCGCAGGGCCGCTGCGTATCGTCGTCGATCTGGAGGCGGAACTGCTCTACGTCTATCGCGGCGGCATGGAGATCGGCCGCTCGTCGATCCTCTACGGTTACGACGACAAGCCCACCCCGACCGGGGTTTTCCCGATCCTCGACAAGGATCGCGACCATGTCTCCAACATCTACGACGCCCCGATGCCCTACATGCTGCGGCTCACCAACGGCGGCATCGCCATCCACGGCTCGCTGGTCGAGGATGGCTATGCGACGCACGGCTGCGTCGGAGTCCCCGAGCCTTTTGCGGCCGCGCTCTTCGCCAGCGCGCATGTCGGTGACCCTGTGCTGATCACCAAGGGCTGGACGCGTCAGGTCTATGCGGGTGCCGAGGCGATCAGTCCCGCGCGGCCGGCCGCAGCGAGGCGATTAGCTCAGGATTCACCTTAGTCGGCGTCGCCGCCATGATCCGGTCGTGCCGCTGCTGCATCGCGTCGCGCCACTCGCCGTGGGTGATGACGTAGAGCTTGTTGTTGCGGATCGCGTCGACGACCATGTCGCCGACCTCCTCGGGCTCCATCCACAACGCCGACACCTGCCGATGGCCGAGCCGCTCGGCCGCGGCGGCGAAACCGGGGCTCGGCTGGTAGCCCTCCGGCTTGTTCCGGCTGAGCTCGTGGATCCTGCTCTTGATCGGTCCGGGGCACAGCACGCTGACCCCGATCTTGTCACGCGCGAGATCGTCGCCGATCGCCTCGCTCAACGCGATCACGGCCGACTTGGCGGTCGCGTAGATCGCCATCCACGAAGGCATGGGGGTGAGGCCGGCGAGCGAGGCCGTGTTGACGACGTGGCCGCCGCGGCCATGCGCGCGGATGCGCGGGATCCAGGTCTGGATGCCGTTGATCACGCCGCCGAGGTTGACGCCGATGCCGAAGTCCCAGTCGGCATAGGTCGCCTCGCTGAGCGGCCCTTCGACGCCGACGCCGGCATTGTTGACGAGGATCGTCACCGGCCCGAACTTGCTCTCCACTTCCTCGGCCGCCTCGGCCATGCGGGCGCGGTTGGTGACGTCGAGCTGGACGGGAAAGACGCGGCTGCCGAGCTGGCCTTCCTCGAACCAGCCGATCGCCTCTTCCAGATGATCCTCGCGAAGGTCGGCGATCGCCGCCTTGCATCCTGCCGCGACCAGCCGCTTGGCGATGCCGAGGCCGATGCCGCTCGCTCCGCCGGTGATGAACGCAACCCTGTCCTGAAAATCGTCCATTCTGTCTCGCCTTGTCAGCCATCCTCGCGCGCCGACGCGCTGCCGATGCTCATAGTCCGGCACGGATCGACCGCAAAGCCTTCGGCCTCGATACGGCTGGCGGCGAGCAGCAGCCCGAGCAGCACCCACAGATGCCGTGCATCCTCGAACGATCCACCGAGTCCCTGATAGACGAGGGCATTTGCGAAGCCGAGGCCCAGCGCCAGCCGCACGGCGTTCGGGTTGCCCGGCGCAAGCCGCAGCGGGAGGGTCAGGCGCAGCGCGTAGCCGATCAGCACGAGCAGCGCCGCCAGGCCGACGAGCCCGGACTGCGCGGCGATGCTCAGATAGCTGTTGTGGGCATCGGTAAGCAGCTGGAGGTTGCCCGACGGATCCATGTAACGGACATGGACGGGGTCGACCCCGATTCCGGTCCCGAGCAGCGGATGCGCGACAAAGGTCCGCGCTGCCTCGATCCACACCATCAATCTCCCCGACGGCGCGAGCATGCCGAGCCCCGGGACATGGATGAGGAACGGCGCGGTGGGGTGGAGGATCGGCGTGACGGCCGTCGCGCCGACGAACAGCAGCGCTGCCGCGATTCCCGCCGCCAGCGCGAGCCCGGCTGCGCGCGTGTGGCGAGCGCGCAGCAGCAGCCAGAGCCAGGTCGCGCCGAGAAGCGCGATGCCGCCGAGGCCGGGGGAAATGGTGAAGACGGCGCTGAGCCCGATCCCGCCGAGCATGAGGGCGAAGGCGGGCGCGCGGATCCATCCGGCCGCGGCGCTCGCGAGGAGCAGGGCGAGCGACACCGTCAGATAGTTGCAGAGCATGTTGGCGTTGCCAAAAGTCAGCTGGAACCGTGGATATTCGCCCGGAGGAAGCGTGCCGAAGTGAAAGCGCGTGTAGTCGAGCAAAGGGCTGGCCGGCGCGGCCACGAACAGGATCAGGCTCGCGGCCGCCACCAGCGCGATGACCGCGGTCGCCGCCAGCCAGGACCGGGCCGCCAGGCGCAGGTCGTCCGCATCCCGCACGAGGTTGCTGGCGAGCACAGTGAGGCTCAGCAGATAGGCCTCGGTCACAAGCTTGGCTGCGCTTCGCGGCGGATCGGCCGAAACCAGCGCCGATGCCGCCAACGCGCCGAAATAGAGCAGAAGCAGCCAATAGACCCGGTGCCAGCGGAACGCCGCCCGCCCCGCAATCAACGCTACGAGCCAGGCCGCGACGAGGGGGAGGAAGACCAGATCGGCCGGTATCGCCTCGAAGCCGAGCAGGCCGAAGCCGGGCTGCATGAAGCCGAGCGCAAACACGAACAGCGCGAACAGCGCGCGCAGGAGGCGGGCCAATGTGTCGCCACGGGGTCCGGAAATCGAGTGCGGCAAGCCTGCGATCGCCCCCCTCTCCGTCCGGCGCTCCGCCCGTGCTCCCGACGCCGGTTGCGCGGTCGCGAAGCGCCTTGTTCATGCTTTTGCCATGGGGCGCAACCCGCGCAAGGGCGACCGGCGCCGCCTGTCGATGCTCCCGGCGGCACAACCGGCCGTTGCAGGATCAGCGCTGGCTCCTGACCGATCCCAGCAGTACGTCCGGGGTAAGGCGCTCCTTGCTCGCAGCCCAGGAGGATTCCGGCCCGTTCTCCGACGCCAGATAATGCGGCTGGAGCATGCCGACGCGGTTGCCCTTGCCGTTGCTCGCGGACAGCTGGGAAAGGTCGAACTCCTCCGCGAAGCGGACACCGATCCGCCCCGCATTGGACCATCGCACTTCGCTGACGAGCTCGCCGCAGCCGGGCAGGAACAGGCGGATTGCGCTCCCCGGTGCGAAGCCGCGGGGACATTCGAGCAGCGCGCCGCCCGAGGAGATATTGCGCAGCCGGACGTCGAGCTCCTTGTCCTCCCATCGCAGCGTGGCCTTGCGGATGATGCGATGCCGCGGCGCCCTGCTGAACTCATGCCCGGACGCCACCGCTTTCTTGCTCTCCTGAGCGAGCCGGAGCGCCACGTCGGCCGAGGCGGGCTTGCCGAAGATGTAGCCCTGGACCTGCGAGCAGCCGAGCTGGCGGATCAGGTCGAGCTCGTCATGCGTCTCGGCGCCCTCGGCGGTGGTCTCCATGTCGAGCGATTCCGCCAGCGTGACGATCGATCGGATGATCGCGGCGTTGCGGTTGCCCGGCGTCGCCGCGCCGCGGACGAACGACTGGTCGATCTTGATCTTGTCGAACGGCGCCTTGCGGAGATAGCCGAGGCTCGAATAGCCGGTGCCGAAATCGTCTAGCGCCAGCCGGACGCCGATTGTCTTGAGCTTCGCGAACATTTCGTCCGTCGACGCATTGTCCGCCAGGAACACGCCTTCGGTGATCTCCAGCTCGAGCCGTTCCGGGTCGATGTCGGAGGATTTGAGCACGTTGACGATCAGCGCCGGCAGCGAAGCGTGGGCGAACTGGATCGGCGACAGGTTCACCGCCACCTTGATGTGGCCCGGCCATTTCGCGGCGTCGGCGCAGGCCGTGCGCAGCACCCATTCGCCGATGTTGAGGATGAGGCCGCATTCTTCCGCCAGCGGAATGAAGGTCGAGGGCGGGATAAAGCCGCGCGTCGGATGCCGCCAGCGCGCCAACGCCTCGAAGCCGACCAGCTCCTCGGTGATCGCGTTGACGGTTGGCTGGTAGTAGACCGACATTTCGCCGCGCGCGATCGCATCGCGCATCTCATGCTCGAGGATCTGGCGGTCGCGCGCCTCGCTGTGCATTTCGGGCGCGAAGAATTTCCACGTGCCGCGCCCGTCCGCCTTGGCCGCATAGAGCGCCAGGTCGGCGTCGCGCACCATGGAATCGAGGTTGGATCCGCGCGGCGGGGCAATGGTGATGCCGATCGACGCGCCGATCGAGACGTTATGGCCCTCGATCATATAGGGCATCGACACCTGGCTGATCATGCGCTGCGCCATTTCGGCAAGCGGGCCGGTCTCGTCGACGCCGGGGAACACCGCCTTGAACTCGTCGCCGCCGAGGCGGCCGACCTGGCCGCGGTCGCCGACGACGCTGGTCAGGCGCTGCGCCACCTGCCGCAGCAGCAGGTCGCCGATCGGATGGCCGAGCGTGTCGTTGACGTTCTTGAACCGGTCGAGGTCGATCAGGAACAGCGAGCATCCCTTCTGCCGCCGCTCGGCATTGCGAAGCGCCTCTTCCAGCGTCTGGCGCATCTGGGCACGGTTCGGCAGCCCGGTCAGCGAATCGTAACGCGCAAGGCGGCTGATCTCCGCCGCCGACTTCTTCTTTTCGGTGAGGTCGGTACCGATGCCGCGGAAGCCCAGGAACTTGCCATATTCGTCGAAGTTCGGCGAACCCGAGATCGTCCACCACACCTCGTCCTCGGTGTTTGCGCGCACGGTGACTTCGGAGAATTGGAAGCGGGCGGAAAGGTGGAAGCCGAGCGTCCGCTCCTGCGCCTCCGAGGCGTCGACCTCTTCGACCGAAAGCAGGTCCGTGAACCTTATGCCGAGCAGCTCGCAGGGGTCACGCTTCAGATCCTCGGCCAGCTGGTCCGAGACGTAGAGCAGTTCGCCGTCGGCATTGGTCTCCCAGAACCAGCCCTGCCCGCTCTGCTCGAACTCCTGGACGAACCGGCGCGCTTTCTCGGACTGCCATTCCGAGCTGAGCCGCCGGCCGACCATGAGGATATAGTCGCGCGCGCTGACCAGGCTGAACCACAACAGGCAGCCGCCGAGCGCTGCGGCCGCGCCGACCAGCGCCGCCGGAAGGCCGAGCAGGGCAAGCTCGACCAGCGCAAGCGCATAGGTCTCGAGCACCAGCGCCGGAACGCTGAGGAAGGCCGGGATGCTGAGCACGAAGCAGGCGGTGAGCGCGGCGTAGACCACGGGATTGCCGTCGGCGGCCTCGATCGCGGGACGGATCATGACCAGGAACAGCGCGCCGGTGGATGCGCAATAGACAGCCGCCACCCGTACCACCATCTGCGAGGCCAGCTGCCGGCTTCGCTGCCGGCGCGTGGCGAACCAGAACAGCAGGTCCAGGACGAGCAGGATCCCGAGCGGAACGGCGACGCGCACGGTCTGGTTGGTTTCGGTCGCCGAGCCCAGCACCGTCAGCAGGATCAGGGTCGAGCTCACGACGTGCGAGATGAGCAGGAAGGCCGCGGAATGAGCGAGCGTCCGTACCCGGTCCTGCGCGACCCGCGCATCGGCGAGCGTGTGGCTCGACGCGATGTCGATCGCCAGCAGCTGGGGAAACGTCAGCGGCTGGATCGGCTCCTGCGCCAGATCGGCAACTCGCGAAAAACGGCCTGCGCGCACGGATGGTCCTCCAGACCGTATCCGCTACGCGAGGAGAGTTAAATTTCCCTTTTTATTTAGGCGCGAAGCGGCGTTCGCTCGGCGAAGGCGGCACGCCGCTCCAGCACCGCACCGGCCAGCGTGTCGAGCGTCCGGACCGTGTCATCCCAGCCGATGCAGGCATCGGTGATGCTTTGACCGTAGGTGAGCTCCCGGCCGTCGACCAGGTCCTGCCGTCCGCCGACCAGGTTGCTTTCGATCATCAGTCCGAAGATGCTCTTCTCGCCCTCGACGACCTGACGGGCGACGTCGGCGACGACCGCGATCTGGTTCTCGGGCTTCTTCTGGCTGTTGCCGTGGCTGGCGTCGATCATCAGCCGGCACGGCAGCTTGGCCGCTTCGGCCTCGCGGCATGCCGCGACGATGCTGTCGTGGTCGTAATTGGGCTTGCTGCCGCCGCGCAGGATGACGTGGCAATCCTCGTTGCCGGCGGTGGAGACGATCGCCGAATGGCCGCCCTTGGTGACCGAGAGGAAATGGTGCGGTTGCGACGCCGCCTTGACCGCGTCGAGCGCGATCCGGAGGTTGCCGTCGGTGCCGTTCTTGAACCCCACCGGGCAGGACAGGCCCGACGCCAGCTCACGATGGACCTGCGATTCCGTGGTGCGCGCGCCGATCGCCCCCCAGGCGATCAGGTCGGCGAGATACTGCGGCGTGATCATGTCGAGATATTCGGTTCCGGCCGGGAGACCGAGCTCGTTGACGTCGAGCAGCAGCTCGCGGGCCGTGCGCAGCCCCTTGTTGATGTGGAAGCTGCCGTCGAGGTCGGGGTCGTTGATCAGGCCCTTCCAGCCGACCGTCGTGCGCGGCTTCTCGAAATAGACCCGCATGACGATCTCGAGCCGGTCCTCGAGCCGGCGCCGCTCCTCGACCAGGCGGCGCGCATAATCGCGCGCGGCTGCCGGATCGTGGATCGAACAGGGTCCGACAACCACCACCAGCCGGTCGTCGTGACCGTGGAGAATGCGGTGGATGGCGGTCCGCGCCGCGAACACCGTGTCGCTGGCGCGCTCGCTCATCGGGAACTGGCGCAGCAGATGCGCCGGAGGCGAAAGCTCCTTGATCTCGCGGATTCTAAGGTCGTCGGTCTCGTGGGTCATTGCGGATTCCGGTCATATCAGGCGCGGGAGCTGCGGGAAACCGCCGCTCGCCGGGCGATGCGAGCGACTGTCGCCGGCCCAGGGTGACACACCGGCATCGGCAGCCGGCGCGGAAGCAACGGCACGGCCAGCCCCGCGCGGGCCCATAGCGGCATCGTCGCATCCGCGGCAACCCTCGGCATCGGGCGCCGTCGGCTTCGTCGCGCCGTCAAGCATCCACGTCGACGCGCGGATGCGCCTGACGCTGCGGTACGCAAGAGGAAAGCTCGGCTCAAAATCGGGCGAGGGCAACATGCGGTACACGGTCAGCGGACGTGCCCAGAGCGTCATCACCGCCTTGCTGGCGGTGCTGCTGGCGATCGCCGTGCAGGTCGGTGCGGCCGGCCGCGCCGGCCATCCCCACCGCGATCGCCAGACCGCAAGCGCGTCGGCGGCCCAGCCGGTCCGCGGCGACGTCGATCGACATCGGGCCACATAGCGGGAGCGGGCCGGTGCCGTCTCCACCTACGCGGAGCAGACTCGCTCAATCCGCCGCGGCGAGGCGCAGGCCGGGTTGCCGGTCGCGCCCGTAGACATCGCTGCGGATCGCGAGACCCGAACCGGTCGGGGCGACGGTCAGATAGGTGATGTAGACGGGAACCGGCCGCGGCAGTGGAACGCGCTCCTCCGCCGCGGACGAGGAAGCCGTGGGAACGGTGCCGAACAGCCATTTGGCGAGCCGCGGCGCATCCTCGAGCCGGATGCAGCCCGAGCTCTTGCGGCGGTCGTCATCGGCGAACAGGTCCTTGTTCGGCGTGTCGTGCAGATAGACCCCGAACTTGTTCGGGAACATGAACTTGATCGTGCCCATCATGTTCGCGGGGCCCGGCAGCTGCCGCATCGGGAGCTGCAGCTTTCCCGCCGCGACCGCTTTCCAGTCGATCGTCGCCGGATCGAGCGGCGTCGGGTCCTCCGACCAGTCGGACAGCACCTGATAGCCTTTCGCCTTCAGGTAGCCGAGACCCTCGCTGATGACGTTCGGAGCGATGTTCTTGGTCACCAGATCGGGCGGCACCCACCAATAGGGATTGAGCGCCGCATAGCGGATCAGCGCCGCCATCATCGGCGTCGGATCGCTCGGCTTGCCGACGATCACCTTCATCGATCCCTGCATGTCGTTTCCGTCGTAGAGCCACAGTCGCTGCGAGGCGGCGTCGACGATGACGTGCCGTCCCCGCGAAGGCGCGGGAAGCTGGCGGGCCCGCTCGAGATTCACCCGGATCCGCGTTTCCTCGGCGCGCAGCGGCATGTTCAGCGCGGCGAGCGTCGGTGCATCGACGATCGCCTGCTCGGAGAGGCCGTGCCCCACGCGGAAAGCACGCACCGCCGCGGCGACATTGGGGTCGAACGTGGCACCGTCGGCAAGCCCCAGCCGCTTGCGGAGCAAACGGACCCGCTCACCCCTGGACCGTGACGACAGCGTCGGCCCGCTCGGAATCGGCACTTCCGGCAGCCGCGCCCAGCGGTCGAGCCATTCGACATAGGCGGTGCGCAGCTGACTGTAGAGCGGGTGCATCTGCGCCGCTTGTTCGAGCGGAGCTCCCGCCGCGACGACATCGAGCACCGTGGCCGGCGCGGGCGCCGTCGGCTCCAGCTCCTTGTCGACGAATGTCATCGCTGGGTCGCTCGTCCGCCGCAGGTCGCGGGCATAGGCAACCAGCGCGCGCGACAGCAGAATCTCGGCGCGCGCCAGCGTGCGCGGGTCCCCGTCGCGCGCTTCGTCAAGCGATTGGGCGAGGCGATCCACGTGATAGGCGCCGGGGTCGAGACCGTCGATGTTCGCGCTCGACAGCAGCTGGATCAGCCGCACGGCCGCGGGCGAAGGCGATCCGTCGACGAACCAGACGGGCCGGTAGTCGCGCGCGGCATAGAAGGCCCGGAACTGGCGCGGGCTGTCCGACCGGACCTGTGACTGGAGCTGCGCGAGGGCGCCTTGCGGCGCGGCGGCCGCCGGCGCGGCACGTGGAATGGGACCCATGGCCGCGGCGAACGCGATTCCCGCGGCAAGTACTTTCAGTCGCATATCCTGGTCGTGTCGTCCTTGCACAAGAGGAACTTAGCCACGTCCCCGCGGCCTCGTTCTTCGTAACGGACAGCCCGCTCCAATCGTTCCGCAATGCCAGGGGGGATCGCGCGGCAATGCGGCTGCGCCAGCCCTACCGCTGTTTCCGTTCCGGCCGGCGTTAACCACTCTTTCCGGGAACGGGCTGCGCGGACCGGACGTTTCGCTGGCTCAATTGTAACGGAGTACAGACATGGCTGATCGTGAGCGAGAGACTATCGTGACGACTGACGGCGGCCGCGGCGGCGGCTCGGCGCTTGCGATCGTCGCGGCGATACTCGTGCTGCTCGTGGTGCTCTTCCTCTTCTTCGGACGCGGATTGATCAACGGCGAAAGCCCGACCAAGACCATCAAGGCCGACGTGGACGTGAGCCTGCCTTCCACCGGCGGCAACGGCGGAAACGGCGGCTGAACGGTTGCGGCGACGGCGGCCCACACGGGTCGCCGTCGCCGCGCCTTCCGCCGTTCGCCCCCTCTGCCGGGCGCTGCTGCGCTTATGCAACACATTCCGATTCTCTGACATTTGCCCGTCCGCGGATGCTGGCGAAGGCGGAGAATCACGGTATGTTCCAGGCATGAGTCTGAGTTGCCTCTTCGGTATCCACCGGCCGTCGGTCGCTTCCATGACCCGTCGTCACGGCCGCTATGCCGCGATTTGCGAATCCTGCGCACGGCCGCTCGAGCGGCAGGAAAATGGCCGATGGGTGGCCAGCGAGGCGCTCTACGAGCGCAACGACCGCGCCGCTTGAGCCAGCGCGCCGGCGTTGCCGGGCGTCGATCAGAAACGATAGCCCGCGCGCACCCCGAAATTGTCGATGCCTGGATTCTGCCGGCCGAAGATCTGGGCATGGCTGAAGTGGAGCCATGACGCCTCGATCGCAAACCTGTCGTTCAGCCGAACTCCGGCGGCCAGCTCAGGCGCGAACAGGATTCGCGATCCGAACCAGATTCGCTGCGGCGTGACATCTTCGCGATCCGGACCGTTGTGGATCGCCACGCCGATCCCGGGGCGCAGATAATATTTCTTTCCGATCTGCCAGCTGATCCCGCCCGACGCGAAGCTCATATTGCCGGCCGTGTTGACCAGCACGTAAACGTGCGGCGACGGCGCGCCGATGAAGCGCAGCGCGTCAATTCTGCCGCCGCGCCAACCGAGATTGAGATCGATCCCGTTTTCCTGTCCGCTGGCGGTGAGCGGCGTGTCGACGTCGTGGACATAGACACCGCCGAAGATCTCCCCGGCATTCGCGGGTGTGGCGGCCAGGATCGGCAATGTCAGCGCGATCGCGCGTATCGTGTTCAAGGCGACCCTCCCGGCTGGACGGTCGACGGATACCGTCCGGTCTGAACCGCCCCGGACGGCGCCGGTTCCGATGGCCCGGCTGCGGCTCACGCTGTTCCGGGATGACCGACGACGAGCCGCAGCGGCCCGTCGAACCAGGCCTGGCTGCGCAAATGGCCATGACGGCGATCCCATGAGCCGTCATCCAGGTCGCTGCGCAGCCTCGCTACGAAGCGCCCGGCCGCCTCCGCGCCAACCAGGCTCCACGAGGAGCACGCCCGGCGCGCATCGGGGTCGAGCAGGCGTTCCGGGCGGCCGTAATAAGCCTCGTTGAACCCGTCGGTGCAGTCGAGCGGGATCGGCACATTCACGACCTCGGCCGAAGCTCCGATCGCGGCGGCGATCGCGGCGATCGCCGGATAGCGAAGCGCCTCCGTCGCGACGACCTCGGGCGCATAGTCGTTCAGCCAGAAACGGTCTAGCAGCGCGGGATCGCAGGTCAGCACCACCACCGGCCCGCGCGTGACCCGCCGCATTTCGGCTAGTCCCCTCCCCAGATCCGCCCACTGATGCACTGTGAAGGTCGCCATGCTCGCGTCGAATTGCCGGTCGGGAAACGGCAGCTTCTCGGCAACCGCATCGATTGCCCGCGGCAGGTGCGCAGGGCGTTGCCCGCGCATCGTCCCGGACGGCTCGACGGCGGTGACGATGCGGTCCTCGGGTTCGTACGAACCGGCGCCGGCGCCGACGTTCAGCACGGACTGCGCATCGCCCAGTGCGGCCGAGATATGCGCGGCGATGCGTGGATCGGGACGGCGGTGGCGCGCATAGCCTTCGCCGATCACGCCGTAATCGGCGTCGCCGGCGCTGCCGTCGCGCCGGATCATCCGCGGCGCGGTCGTCCCGCACGGCATCGCACGAACCTCCGGTCCGGAATGCCCTGCCTGTGCGCGACGAATCGATCGGCGCCCTGCACCTCGATCTCCTCGACATAGGTCTCGGGCGGGCGCGGCTTGGCGTGTCGCGAACCGGCGATCGACAGCGCGAGGCGATTACGATCGAGCCGCCATGTCCCCGCCGCCCCGTAGGACGCCCAGGTCCCGTCGCTGCGGTACAGGACTCCGGCATCGCTGTCGCAATTCTGCCCCTGAAGCACCCAGCCGCCGAGCAGCCACTCGCGGTTGATGGTGGGCGGGGGCCGTCCCGTCACGCCCCGCGGACCGGGGGTCGCGCAGGCGCCGAGCGCAGCAAGCAGGGAGAGCGCGGCGGCACGCGCCACCCCGCCGCCGGATGCGGGCCGCGCCCCGCCGCCGCTGCCGGGGGTCAAGCCCATCGCCGCCTCATGCCTCATTCCGCCAGCGTAATCGGCCGCCGCGGCGATGACAAACGCGCCGGCACCGGCAGCCCGGACCGTCGATGCGCAAATGTCTGAACGGGCGGAGAAAGCCGGTTTGCATCTGCGGCAACTACGGTATCGGTTATAAGCGAAATCGAAGCCACCCTGCGCCTAAAGAGAGGTGGTCCGGTACCCCACACCGGACAAGAGGCCGGGCCGGACCCCCACTCCGGCAAGGCCGTTGGTTCAAGGCTCGCTGCCTCTGGTCGGGCAGCGGGCCTTTTTCCTTGTTTGCGCAGGCGGTTCGGCGAAAGGTTCATTATCGGGGCCGAAACTGTTAATTGTCTCCTTCGCAGCGAGGAGAATCGGCCATGGCTTTTGTCGATTGGCGGATGCGCGGCCCTGAAATAGCCAACTGCAACTGCGACTGGGGATGTCCCTGCCAGTTCAATGCGCTTCCCACACACGGCCACTGCCGCGCGATGACGGCGATGCGCGTCGACGATGGCCATTTCGGCGATGTTCCGCTTGGCGGTCTCGCCTGGGCCGGGATGTTCGCCTGGCCCAAGGCAATCCATGAAGGCGGCGGCGAAGCCTTTGTGGTGATCGACGAGCGTGCCGACGAGGCGCAGCGTGGCGCGATCCTCACGATCCTCTCCGGCCAGGAGACCGAGCCCGGCGCGACCATCTTCAACGTGTTCGCGACCGTCATCGACCGCATCCATGAGCCCGTCTTCCGCCCGATCCATTTCGAGCTCGACATCGATCGCCGGATCGGACGGGTCAGCATCGAGGGGATCATAGACACGCAAGTCGAGCCGATCCGCAATCCGGTGACCGGGCAGGAACATCGCGCGCGCGTCTCGCTCCCCGGCGGCTTCGAGTATAGGGAAGCCGAATATGCCAGCGGCAGCACTCTCGCGATCGGACCGGTCGCGCTGAGCTGGAGCGGGGGCCACTCGCACGTCGCCATGCTCGATCTCTCCACGCGCGGCGCCGCCTGACTTGCCGTTCGAAGGCAAGGATGTGCATCGCCCCCCGGGCGCCAGCCTGATCGACGTCGAGCGGCTCGTCCTGCTTTTCTGTCTCGCCGCCGGCAGCGCGGTCGCCTGGTGGTGGCTGCTGCGGCAAGGCGCCGCCCCGGCAGCCGGGGCAATGGCCGGAATGAAAGGCATGGCGGCGCCGGAGTCGCAGCTTGCGCCGCACTATCTGGCCACCGCCTTCGCGATGTGGACGCTGATGATGATCGCGATGATGCTTCCTTCGGCCACGCCGATGATCGCCCTCTACGCGCGTTTCGCCGCGAAGAGCGGCGGCAGCCTGCTGCCCTCGCTCGTCGTCGCCTGCACATATCTTGGGGTCTGGGCGGTCTTCTCCGCGGCGGCGGCGATCGCCCAGGCCTTGCTGGTCGGAAGCGGCGCCGTGTCCGCGATGACGCTGTCGCTGGGCAATCGCACGCTGGCCGCCGGCCTGCTGTTCGCGGCGGCACTGTACCAGCTGAGCCCGCTCAAGCGCGCGTGCCTCGATCAGTGCCGCTCGCCATTCTCCTTCCTGCTGCGCCTGTGGCGTCCCGGGATCGGCGGTGCCGTGCGGATCGGCCTCGCACACGGCGTCTATTGCGTCGGCTGCTGCTGGTCGCTGATGGCGCTGCTGTTCGTCGGCGGCGTGATGAACCTGGCCTGGGTCGCCGCGCTGGCGTTGATCGTCGCGCTGGAGAAGCTCGTGCCGGCGCGCCTGCACATCGAGAAGTTCGTGGCCGGCACGCTCGCGGCGGCGGCGGTCATCATCTTGCTGAGCTGAGCGCGGCGACGGGCTTGACGTTTCTGCCGTTCCAGTCCGGTGCCGCTTCGGCGCGGGCGGAACCGGCTCTGGACTCAATTCCAGTTCGTTCGAACCGGAATTGAGTCCACGATCTGTTTGATTGCCGTGATTTTCGAGCCGTCAGGTGATTCCACCTGACTTGAAATCACTTTAGCGCATCGCGCCCCTGCGGAAGAGGTTGACGACCGCGAGCAGGATCAGCGCGCCGACGAAGGCCGCGAGAAGCGTGGCGACGTCGAGCGGACTGTTGAGGATATTGCCGCTGGCGCCGAACAGGCCGCCGAGCAGGAAGCTGCCGAGCAGCGAGCCGACGATTCCGACGATGATGTTGAGGAATATTCCCTGCTGGGCATCGGTGCGCATGACGAGGCTCGCGAGCCAGCCGATCACACCCCCGATGATCAATGCGACAATGAGATTCATGGGCGTTGCTCCTTGTCCCGTCCGCCTGACCGATACGGTTGCGGATCGATTCAAAGACGCTTTTCGGGCAGCCTTGTTCCGAACGAAATCGAGGAGTCCGGCACGGCCGGCCCCGGAATCCCGGTCAGGCTCCGGCGCGGGCCCGTACCGGTTTGCCCCGCGGACGCGGGGGCGGTGTGTCGCTCGCCTTGAAATAGAGGTGCGAGATGAGGAACAGCAGCGAGGTGGTGAAGCAGAAGCTCGCCCATCCCTTCACGGCCAGCAGGCTGACCGGCAGCATCGCAGTGAGCACCAGGCGCACGAGCCACTCGCCGAACCGCGCGCTCTGGACGCCCATGGAGCTTGCCTCCTGGCGCCGCGCAAGACGGCGCGCAAAGTCCATGATCACCAGCCATCCGGCCCCGCGCAGCAGCTCGATGAAGATTCCGTCGCTCATGCCCTTGCCGGCGATCGAGAAGGCGATGCCGGCGAGATAGAAGGCGACATTGCCGTTCAGGCATTCCATCGACAGCCGCCACTGGGTGACGCCGAAGCGATGATGGATCCAACCGGCAATGGGGGAATAGAAATGGTGAATCAGGACATCGTCGAGCATGGTCACCTGCTCGATATCAGCGGCGCAGGGTTAAATTGAGCCGAAAAGTTCCGATGCGATTTGAAAAGTTACCGGGTGTTGCACCGCAGCAATAGTGGATCGGCGCCAACCCCCTTTGTCGCAGGGAATCGGCCGGCCGCCCGACCAGGACGTCAGGTCGCCGGGCCGGCGTCCCAGAGGCTCTGCTCGGACAGCTTCCGGCCGAAGCTGGGCACCTGCTCGAGGAGGTCGATGGTCGTCGCCAGCCGCTCGGCGTCCAATGCCCTGAGCAGATCGGTCAGCGGCGCAGCACCCGGAGCAAATTTGAAGCGCACCGAATGGCGAAGCAGGCGCTCGCGCACCATCGGACAGGCGATCCAGCCGAGCCGCTTGGCGACCCACGCGGCTTGCTGGCAGTGGCGCGCGAGCCCGAAGAAGGCGACGCTCCGCGCGCTCTGGCCCACCGAGTTGAGGATCACCATGCGTTTGTGCGCCTCGCGCCGCATCTCCTGCCGCTGCGCGACGTCGAGGGCCGCATAGATTGCGATGAGGGCGACGAAGTACCAGACGCCGAGCTCGAGGATGAGCACCGCGGTGACGACGATCGCTGCGACGGTGGCGACGGTTCGCCACGAAGGCAGCCCCTCCCGGCGCTGGAGCAGACCGCGGCTGCCGAGGCTGTGCTGGACGAGACGCATCAGCGGCAGGGGCGGACGGCAACCGGCCGCTTGCGCGCAGGGGCAGCTGATCCGACGGGCAGGTCCATATTCGTGTCTCCAACCTTGTCGCGCCGTTAACGATCAACTTATCCACAGGCCGGGAAACGCCAAGCAGATTCTCCGTCTGTCGCTTAGGCCATGAAAAAGCGGCGGTTATTCCGGATCGAAACCGGTACCGGAACGAGCATCCTTGGACCCGGGATGCGCGACTCGGGCACCCGGCCGGGCGGCCGGGATCCTTACCCGCCGAGTCGCCGCGGCGCAGCCAGCCCATAGCTGGTGAGCAGTCGGGCCGCGACGCTCTCCCAATCCGGGTCGGGCGCGGCGAGGTCGATCGCTACCCAGCCCGAGGGGCCGATATAGGCAGGCCAGCTGTACCGGTCCGGATCGGCCTCGATCAGCATCTCCTGTTCGTCGCGGCCGCTGGTCTTCACGCACACCACCGTCCTGCCGTCGCCATGATGATCGTGGCGGAAATAGGCGAACATCCGCCCGGCTACGTGGAAGGCGGGAATCCCGTGCGAGACCTTCTCGCCCGTTTCGGGCATCGCGAGGCAGATCGCGCGGAGGCGGACGAGGACGGGTTCGGGATCGCGGCTGAGCACCTGATGCGTATAGAATCCGTTCCGCCGGCGCGGAAGCGGCGGGGTTGTTGCGCTGCTTTCCGCCCGGCTATCCTCCGCTGCCGCTGCCGCCGAGGATAGAAATATGGCCGATCTGTCGCAATTCCCGATCACCGCGCGCTGGCCGGCAACCCACCCCGACCGCATCCAGCTCTATTCGCTGCCGACGCCGAACGGGGTGAAGATCTCGATCGCGCTCGA
>Ga0153915_10002830_pt1 | contig 15849 bp, 16 predicted proteins | sample Opewatmetagenome_2_FD_107003 | JGI IMG/M metagenome (GOLD analysis project Ga0153915, IMG submission 107003) | Freshwater wetland microbial communities from Ohio, USA - Open water 3 Core 3 Depth 3 metaG | ecosystem: Environmental > Aquatic > Freshwater > Wetlands | place: USA: Ohio, Lake Erie...
GGAAAATGGGCCCAACGGTCGATGGGATGCTCACCGGTCAGGGTGATGTAGCGCATTGAGGTGTAGGTCTGAACCCACTTGAAAAAGCACCCCAGAACGAAAGTCCACATGATCGCATAGCCGAAGACTGCCCCGCCCCGGGCGGCAAAGAAGGTCTCTCCAGACCCGATGGTCAGAGAGGCCATGATGGCCCCCGGGCCGAAAAACTTGATCATGTCCCCTAACTTCGAGGATTTGATAGCATCGGATAACGGTGGAGCTTTGATCTTATCTTGAGCCATTCTTACACCTCCTCATGGTATCTTCTCCTTAACCCGCAGAGATAAGGAATAAGATTCCCGACGCATCAGCCTCCTTTCCTCAAGATTTCTCCAAAAAAGAGGATTTCCGCTTCAGCGCAACCCGAAGGAGCGCTATCTGTTACTCCCGGTTTTCCCCGATCTCATTACCTTTCAACCACATCTTCCCGTTGCAGGAGTTTGCCCAGGTTTAGGATGTCGTATATGAGCTCGCCCTTCTGGATCCTTTCCCGCATCTTCTGTTCCTTCTCCACTATGGCCCGACCCTTCCCCAAGATCTCCTGAATGCGGGCCTTGGGAACAACTGCTACTCCATCCGGGTCACCTACGATGAGATCTCCCGGCATTACCGGCATGCCTCCGCAATGGATGGGGACGTTAATGGACCCCGGGGAGTCTTTGAGTGGGCCCACGGGAATAATCCCTTTCGCAAATACCGGAAAGCCCAGCTCACGAATGCCTTCGATATCCCGAACGCCTCCATCCAGAACGATTCCCTCGATTCCCTTGGTCTTACAAACCAGGCAAAGCAAGTCTCCCAGGATCGCCATATCGGGATAGCCGCCGGCGTCCACTACCAATACATCCCCGCTTTTGGCGACCTCTGTCGCTTTGTGCAACATCAAGTTGTCGGCCGGATAGATTTTAACGGTTACCGCCGGTCCCACCATCTTGCATTTCTCCAGGATCGGCTTGATGGAGGCGGACATCCCACCATACCGCCCCATGGCGTCGCAGATATTGCCGCTCGCCAATTCCCGGTATCCCTCGATTACCTCTTTACTGGGCCTTTCGATCTCTCTATTGATCAAGAACATAGCCATTCTCTCCTGGCTCAACCCATGAAAATCCCACCATTTACGCTAATGGTCTGGCCGGTGATGTACTTTGATTCCTGAGAGGCCAAAAACAGGACAGCGTCTGCCACATCCTGTGGCTCCCCTAACTTCCTCAAGGGGATGGATTTGATCATCTCCTCCCTCGGGAAGGCCTGGGTCATCTCCGTGTCGATGACCCCGGGGGCGATGCAATTCACATTGATGCCGAAGGGGGCTAATTCCTTGGCGAGAGACTTGGTGAAGCAAATTACGCCTGCTTTGGAGACCGCGTAATTGGCCCCCACCACCAACCCACCTACCTGTCCCGCCAGAGAGCCCAAATTGATGATCTTTCCTGACCTTTTCTGCTTGAGCGTCGGCATCACTTCGCGGGAACAAAGGAAGGTCCCCTTCAAGTTCACATCCAGAACCTTATCCCAAGTCCCCTCGGACATATCCGCCACCGAACCTTGATGACAGATGCCAGCATTATTGACCAGTATATCGATCGTACCCAAGGCCTCGATCGTCCTGGTCACCATGGCTTTGACCTCTTTCTCCACGGCAACGTCGGCCTTGATCGCGACAGAATTTCTTCCCATTTGCTTGATGGCGACCGCCACCCTTTCGGCATCTGCAAGATTGATGTCGCTGACTGCAATATGGGCGCCCTCCCTGGCCAAATTGCGGCAAATGGCCTCTCCCAGACCGCGGCCTCCCCCCGTCACCAATGCCACCTTCCCTTCGAGCCGCATATATCCCCCCATTTCAGCTAAAATCAATGCCAAAACCTTCGGGACGCTATCACACAAAGGCAGCAAAGTCAATCACTTGATGCATCTTTTTTGTGAGAGATCAGGGCGATGGCAGCCACTCCTCTTAGTTCGATCACCTCTTGCTGACTGAGAAAGCGCCACATACCTTGGCGTAGCTTCCCCAGCTTGATTGGCCCAAAAGAAACCCGCTTGAGTTTGAGGACCGGGTGCCCAATCCATTCGCACATCCTGCGGACCTGACGGTACCTGCCCTGCTTGATCTCAATTAGCAGCCAAGCGTTCTGAATCCCATTACGCAGGATCTCGGCCCGGACAGCCGCCATTCGTTCCTTGCCTTTTCCGATTCCCTGGCAGAGCAGTTTCAGGTCGGAAGGTTTAGGAATTCCCTTGACTTTCGCCTGGTAAGACTTCGAAACGTGAAACCTTGGATGGAGGAGCGATTGGGTCAGGGCGCCATCGTTTGTCAAGAGGAGGAGCCCTTCAGTATGATAATCCAATCGCCCTACCGGGTAAAGGCGCGGGAGTCCGGTGGGAAGAAGATCTAAGACCGTAGGGCGACCTTGAGGGTCGGAGGTGGAGGAGATGAAACCGTCCGGTTTGTGGAGCAAAATGTATACGTTTTTTTCTCGCGAAGAAGGCAATCGCTGTCCATCGATTCGCAGATCTCGATACTGGTCAGGCCTGATCTTAAAACCGAGGGTCGTGATGGGCCGTCCGGCAAGGGTTATTCTCCCTTCCCGAATCAGTCGCTCCGAATGCCGGCGGGAGGCAATTCCCGCCCCAGCCAAAACCTGTTGAATTCGCGAGGAGGCCTGGGAGGACACCGATCAGCCCTCCTCCGACATCATTCCCATCTCCTGCAACTCGTCCAAGGCTGGCAGGGAAGCGAGGTCTTTCAGCCCGAAACGCTCCAGGAATCTCTTGGTGGTCCCATACAGGAGGGGGCGCCCTGCTTCATCCTTCCTCCCTATCACTCGAATCAATCCCTTTTCCAACAGGTTCCTGATCGCCTTGTGCGAGTCAACCCCCCGGACCGAATCGACCTCCGACTTGGAAGTCGGCTGATTGTAGGCAATTATGGCCAGAGTTTCGAGGGAAGCCCGAGAGAGCTTGGCGGGTTTGCTCTCCATGAGCTTTCGCGCCCAAGGAGCAATCTCAGGCCGCGTATAGAATTGATAACCCCCAGCAATCTCCTTAACCTGCAAGGCTCCATTTCTCTCCTCGTAGAGGGATTGAAGGCTTTGCAAATGGTCCCTGATCTCTTGCGATGTTAAAGGGTCGAGGATCTCCTTTAGCTTCTGTAGCGTCAGCGGCGTAGGGGAAACAAAGAGGAGCCCTTCGATGATGTTCATCCAGTCTCCGATCATTTCGCTTCCCATCTCACCCTGCCTATTCTGAACGATAGATCCAGATTTCGCCGAAGTTATGGCGCTGCCTTACCTTGAGGACACCCCGGCGAATCAGCTCGAGCAGAGCGAGAAAGGTGACGATCATTTGGATTCGGGATGGCCTCTGCTCGATGAGGGACATGAGGGTCAAAGATTTTCTTTCTCCGATGCGATCCAAGATCTCCACCATGCACTGATGGATATCCAACTCTTCTCTGTCGATAATCAGGGAAGGCTCATTTGCAGTTTTCTTCAAGAGATCGCAGAAGACCGAAAGTAACCGAAAAAGGTCGATTTCTGGGTCAATGACAGGCGGGTCTTCGGGGCTATACTGAGGCTGATTCGTATACTGCTGCTGAAATTGGTCTTCCTTGCGTTCGAGAAGGAAGGCGGCCTCCTTATATCTCTTGTACTCGACCAGCCTCTCCACCAATTCTCTTCGCGGATCCTCTGGCAAGGCCTCTTCCATCGATGACGGCTGGGGAAGCAGCATTTTGGACTTCATATAAATGAGGGTGGCCGCCATCAGAACGAACTCTCCAGCTACTTCCAGGTTTAATCCCTGCATCCTCATCAAATGGTCCAGGTACTGATCGGTTATCTGTGCGATGGGAATGTTGTATATGTCCACCTCGTTTCTCTTTATAAGATGGAGCAAGAGGTCGAGCGGCCCCTCAAAATCCCGTAACTTTACTTCATAGCTCCCCTCTCCCTTCATGGTATTTGAATCCAATCCTTGATCCCTTCGAACCTTTTCTCTCCTATTCCTGAGACCTCTTTGATCTCCGAAATTTCAGCAAAGGGTCCCTTTTTCTCCCGGTACGCCGCTATGCGTTCGGCCAAAACCGGGCCGATACCTGGAAGGGTCATCAGTTCGTCTCTGGTAGCTTTATTGATATCTAAGGGAACAACGGGCGGCCTCTTCTTGGCATGGAAGAAGGGGCGGTTTTCCCCTGGGGTTGTGGTTGCCTTATGGTCTTTATGCGAGTAAGTGGCGTGCCTCGGGCCAACTTGGTGCTTCACGCCCGGGAAAGAAGAATCGTCCAGATAGGAGACCATGGCGCGAAGGCCAAGAAGGAAGGCAAACAGCAGAATAAGCAAGGCCTGGCGCCCCCGAAGGATTTCCACCTCCGATTTCCCATCAACACTATGAAGCGGGTTCAATCCTCTGCCCCTTGATCCGCCTGATCTTCTCTCGCATGAGGCTGGCTTTCTCCAGATACTCCCTGGCCTTCTCGTAATTAGCATCGAGACTCAGAACCTGCCTCCAGTATGAAATGGCCAGGTCCAAGTCTTCCTCCTGGAAGGAACGGATCCCTTCTTGAAAGAGGAGATCTACCCTTTCACGGTAGCGAACTTCAGCAACAGTAAGAAGATCTCTGGCTTCAGCATCATAAGGATCGATCTCCAGCAAAGACTTGGCCTCGCTACGCAACTGAACCCAATCTCCCTTTGCCTTCAGTTCCTTCAATCTCGCCCGGCGCTCTCCTAATTGCAAGGTGAAGGGCGACTCACCTCTGGCCTCCGCTTTCTTCTGCCCTTCCAATACCTTATCCATTTCCCTCAGGTAGCCTCTTGCCCCTTCGTGATCCGGTTTGAGAGAGAGCACGGCCCTCATTTCTCTCCGGGCAGATCGGTATTCTTTTTTTTGAAAATACAGAAGCCCCGTCTTGTAATGATCCTCTGCCGCTAATTCGATGCGATCTTCCAGTCGAACGTACCTATAGCGCGCTTCCACATTGTCGGGATCCAACACGTTCACCAACCTGACTTCATCCAGAGCCTGCTGAAATCGCCCATTATCTTCATATTCTTGGGCCAAATCCAGATGATATTCTACCAATGGCGCAAGGACTTCTTGGACGTTACGAATACTCCCCTCAATGTCCTTGCGTCTCGGATCGAGCATTGATGCCCTTTGATACTCCTTCAGGGCCTCGGCAAGCCTTCCCTCCTTTTCCAAGTTGGCGCCACATTGGAGGTGCAAGGTCACCAATTCGACGAGGATGCCATTGGCAACCTTCATCATCTCCCGTGTCTGTTCATACCGGGGATGGCCGGGTTCTACCTTCTCCCAGTCCTGAATGGCAGCCAACACCTCACCCTTCTGGAAATTCGTGAGGCCTTCTTCGTAGGGGGAGGGGCCGGGACGGACGGCAAACAGAGTAGTACAGGACAATAAGGAGGGAACAAGGAGGAAAAGCAACAGAAAGGATCTCCGATAACGGCTCACCGGGATCAGCTTCACGGAAGTCCCCCAAGAAGCTGAGGCGACTCCCCATTATAGAAGCTCCTCACGGCAGAGTTGCCAGGATTGAGGTTGGCATGCATTTTAGATTCTCCCGAAAATCGAGAGGCCTCGAAATGTAAGGATTTCTTAATTCTATCTTGAGTTCGCTCGCTAAACCCGTGGGAGAGATGCGGAGGTTGCACTCGCTATGCATTCTCAAGTATCTCTCTAACATTTAATCCCTCGCAATCCCTTGGGCAAGCCAACGGAATTTCGCTGGTTATGCGCCCTCAGCAAGTGGCCTCAACAACTCACTCACTTCGTACACCCGAAGTGGCTTTTCCCTTCCTTTCAAGAGGATAGGATCAAGAGGCCTTACCTTAATCAGGTGGGCCACGTCCTCATAGATGCTCTGGCCGATCAGGATCTGGCCTTTCTCCGCTAGATCTTCCAGCCGCGCAGCTATATTGACATTATCCCCAATTACCGTGTACTCCATGCGTTCTTCGAACCCGATATTGCCGGTAACCACCTCTCCCGCATTGATGCCGATTCCAATTTCTACCTTCTCCAAGCCTTTTGCCTCCCGCCTCAAGTTAAGGGCTCCAATCTCTTTCCGAATATCCAAAGCAGCTAAGATGGCTCGAAGAGGGTGATCTGGGAAATAGATGGGGGCCCCAAAGACGGCCATGATCGCATCTCCCAAGAATTTATCCAGGGTGCCGTCATGCTTGAAAACGACCTTGGTCATCAAAGTCAAATAATCGTTCAGAGTATGAACGACATCTTCTGGCTCCAGTCTCTCAGCAAGGCTCGTAAACCCCCGAATATCCGCAAAGAGGACGCTTACCACCTGTCTTTTACCTTCAAGCGCGATTCGTTCCGGGTGCTTCAGGATCTCGGTGGCCACCTGTTTGGTCACATAGCGGCCAAAGGCCTCCTCGATCAGTTTCTTCTTACCAAGGTTCTCCGCCATGGTATTGAAGGATTGGGTGAGTTCCCCCAGTTCGTCAGATGTGGTGACCTCAACCTGATAGTGGAGATTTCCGGACCCGATAGCCCTTGCCCCTTCTATCAGTCGATGGATGGGCCCGGAGAGGAAAGTAGCTAGGAGAAGAGATCCCGCCATCCCCAGTGCCAGACTGAAGAGGGTGATGAGGAAGATGCGATACTGAGCCCTCATCACCGTGTCGGAAATGAGTTGGGTAGAGATGCCGATCCTTGCCATTCCAATCTCCGTCCCCCGGTAAAGGATTGGCTCCGCGAGATCCATGACCACTATACCTTTTTCCTTGATCTGGCGGATAACCAGTGGACCCCTCTTCAGGATCTTCTCTCCGGATGTCCCCGGAAAGACGCCTCCTACCTGGGAGAGGTCGCTATGCGCTCGAATTTGCCCTCCTTCGTCGCAAATCAGGGCATAAACCACCGCCTCTGACTTTCTCATTTCCGCCACAAACTTGTGCAGGAGAAGGTCATCATCGGAAAGCAGGGGTCCTTTGCTATCCTCGGCCAGGGCGTGGAGCATGGCTCTGCCTCTCTTTTGCACCTCTTCGGTAAGCGTATTCCTCTCTTGGTGAAAAAGGAAAATACTGGTGAGGAACATGGTCAGCAGAATGAGGAGGGTGATGAAGAGAGCCAATTTGGCCTTGATCGGAAATCGCAATCGCAACGTCCCATCCTTCGCATTATTGCGATAAAGAGCAGCTGGATCGGGGGAATCCAGGGAGAGGGTGAGTGAAGATCGGGTTCGCTACGAGGCTCTACTGAGGTCCTTGAGGAGCTTGAACTCGATGCTGTCCACCAATGCCTCCCAGCTGGCCTCAATGATATTTGCCGACATCCCCACCGTCCCCCATTCCCTTTCCCCGTCTCCAGACTGGATCAGCACCCTGGTCTTGGACGCTGTCCCCTCATGCTCGTCGAGGATCCTGACCTTGTAGTCCAGGAGGGTAATCTCTTTCAGCCCAGGGTAGAACTCCTCCAGAGCCTTCCGCAGTGCGTTATCCAATGCATTGACCGGGCCGGTCCCTTCTGCCGCGGTGTGTTCTGCTACCCCTTTCACCACGACCTTTATGGTCGCCTCGCAGTAGGGGGGGCTATCTCCCTTCTTCTCCACGATGACGCGAAATCCCTCCAGATCGAAGAATTTCTCGTATTGGCCCAAGGCTTTCTTCATCAGCAGCTCAAAGGAGCCCTCGGCCCCTTCGAACTGATAGCCTTGGGATTCCATCTCTTTGACGCGGCTCAAGATGGTCTGGATGGTATCATGATCCCTTCCTTCCTGGAGAGATAATTCCTCAGCCTTGATTACGATATTACTTCGGCCCGCCAATTCCGAAATCAGAATTCTCTGCTTGTTGCCTACCAATTCTGGCGGAATATGTTCGTAGGTTTGAGAATCCTTTTGGACGGCGCTGACGTGAATCCCGGCTTTATGGGCAAACGCGCTTTCCCCCACGAAAGGCTGATGCGTCCAGGGCGGCAGGTTTGCCAGTTCGCTTACAAAGCGGGAGATTTCCTTCAGTTTCTTCATCTGGTCGGGGGAGACGCAGGCTACTTTCATCTTCAGTTGCAAGTTGGGGATTACCGAACAGAGATTTGCGTTTCCGCACCGTTCCCCGTAGCCATTTATCGTGCCTTGCACCTGGCTGGCTCCTAACTCCACGGCCATCAAGGCATTGGCAACCGCTACCTCCGAGTCGTTGTGGGTGTGAATGCCCCAGGGAACAAGGAGGGTAGGTCTCACCTGCTCCAAAATGGAAGCAATCTGACTGGGAAGCATTCCCCCATTGGTATCGCAGAGGACGATCCAATCGGCTCCGGCCTCCTGTGCTGCGGTCAGGGTCTTGAGGGCGTAGTCAGGATTGTTCCGATAGCCATCGAAGAAATGCTCGGCATCGAAGATCACCTCGGAGACCCGCTGCTTCAGGAAGGAAATGGAGTCGTAGATCATCTCCAAATTCTGCTCGAGAGAGACCTGAAGGGCATTTCTGATGTGGAGTTCCCAACTCTTGCCAAAGATGGTAACTACCCCGGTCTCGGCCTGAAGAAGTGCCAAGATGTTCGGATCCGTTTCTGCGGTCAGCTTTGCACGACGGGTGCTTCCAAAGGCTGCGATCTTGGCGAAGTCGAGCCTCAAGTCCTTTGCCCTTTTGAAGAACTTGATATCCTTAGGATTGGATCCGGGCCATCCCCCTTCAATGTAATGGATGCCCGCTTCGTCCAATCTCTTGGCAATTCTCAGCTTATCCTCCAGGGTAAAAGAGATTCCCTCCCCCTGGGCTCCATCTCTAAGGGTCGTATCATAAAGAGTCATCATCGCTGATTCCTTAGCGAAGTTCCTTTGGGTAAATTCTCGGGCTGAAGCCGTGGTAAAGGACTTGAAGCTCTCAGACGCTTTCGGCCCTCAGTCATCGATGGGAGACCAAGAGATTCTGGCACCCGTCGTCTCAGGCCTCTGCGCTCATCCCTCCCTCTCCCAGTTTAAAGGCATCGTGGAGGGCGCGAACCGCCAATTCCGTATATTTCGAATCGATGACACAAGAGATCTTGATCTCGGAGGTGCTGATCATTTGAATGTTGATGCCCTCCCTCCCCAAACAATCAAACATGGCGGAGGCAACTCCCGAATGGCTTCGCATCCCCACACCCACGAGCGAGACCTTGGCGATCTTATCATCGGATATAACCTTTTCTGCGACGATTTCTTTCGCAACTTTGTCCATGATCTGGAGCGCCTTCCTCAGATCTGGCTTCGCCACGGTGAAGGAGATATCCGTGTGGCCATCTTGGCTGATATTCTGTATGATCATATCTACGACAATATTATCTTTCGCTACTGCTCCAAATAGCTTGGCAGCAATCCCTGGCCTATCCGGGACCCGCATGATGGAAATCTTGGCCTCGTTCTTATTGTAAGTTACCCCGGAAACAACAACGCCTTCCATCTCTTCGTCCTCCTTTACCACCATAGTTCCCGGATTGTTGTTAAAACTGGATCGCACGTGTATGGGAACCCCGTGATTCTTGGCAAATTCTACTGAACGAGACTGCAAGACCTTTGCCCCCAGGCTCGCCATTTCCAGCATCTCCTCATAGGAGATTCGGGAGAGCTTCCTGGCCTCAGGAACGATGCTGGGGTCCGCCGTGTAGACTCCTTCCACATCGGTATATATCTCGCAAACCTCGGCATTCAGGGCGGCGGCCATGGCCACTCCGGTCAGATCCGATCCTCCCCTCCCCAAGGTGGTGATGTCCTCCTCCTCAGTAATCCCCTGAAAGCCTGCCACAATGGCAATAGCCCCCTCCTTCAAGGCCTGTCTGACTCTTTCCGCATTGATTCTCGTAATTCGTGCCTTGGTGTGGGCGCTGTCGGTCTGGATTCCGACTTGAAAACCCATAAAAGAAATAGCCTTATGGCCCATCTCTTGGATCGCGAGGCATAGAAGGCCTATGGAAACCTGTTCTCCCGTGGAGAGGATCACATCCAATTCCCTTTCATCGGGCGCCTTAGTGATCTGATGGGCTAAGTTCAAAAGACGGTCGGTCTCCCCTGCCATAGCCGAGACCACCACCACTACCTGATTTCTGCTCTCCTTCGTCTCTATGACTCGGCGCGCCACATTCCTGATCCTTTCGATGTCTCCCACCGAGGTGCCACCATATTTCTGAACAACCAAACCCATCCTACGGTCCTCCCTCCAAATCAAGAAAATAACAATCAACCCTATGCGAAGAATGATGCAGCCTCGCCTACTTCCCTTGAGGTTGCAGCCCTAAATCGATGGCAACCTCTCGGATCAACTCCGGGTCAATGGCCTCCTTCTTAAGGAGAAAGCCTTCCAGTAGGGCGTTATCGCAGATGGTGTTGATGAGACGCGGAATTCCTCCGGAGAATTTGTGAATCAATTCAATAACCGAATCGCTAAAGATGTTGCGCTTGCTTCCGGCAACCTTCATGCGGTGAAGGATGTAGGCCTTGGTAGTCTCTGGTTTTAGGGAGGTAAGGCGGCATTTCAATGCAATGCGCTGCGCCAAGGGCTCATCCAGGGCGAGATAACTCTCCAGTTCCGGAAGTCCCAGTAAGATGAAAGTGATGAGCTTGCTGCCGGGCACCTCCAGATTGAGAAAGCCCCGCAGCTCCTCCATGATGCCCCTATTTTGCAGCATATTGGCTTCATCGATGATGACGATCGCTTTCTTTCCTTCCTCGTGGATTTGTTCCAATCTCCCCAAAATATCCGCCAGAAGCATAACCTTGTCATCGGGTATATTCTCTAGTCCAAGTTGGAGTCCGATTTTGCGGAGCAGCCACTCTGCAGTGATCGAAGAATGAATGACCACCAGAAGGGCGGCCTCATACTCGCTATCATCGAGGCCCTCGTATAATCTGCGCGCCAGGGTCGTCTTCCCAGTGCCTACATCTCCAATGACCACCGCCAGGCCTTTCATAGAATCGATTACGTACGTGAGCTTGTTGATGGTATCGACGTGTTGAACCGTGTCGAAATAGAAGCGAGGATCCGGAGTGTTGGAAAAGGGCTGCTCTGAAAGCTCGTAATATTGCTCGTAGCCCATTCAGGACTCTCCTATATGTAATGAACCTTTCGTTTCGGAGGCTTGCGCGAGGGAGGGGATTTGACATCAACGGGCGCCTTCGTCTTTGGAGACTCAGGCTCCTCCTCGACAGCGGGCTTCTTTTCCCCCGTTCTCTTCTGCTGCTTTGGGGGCTTTTTTTCGGCTACGGGTTTCTGCTCACCCACAGCCGGCGTTTCTGATTTTTCAGAGGATTGAATCTTCGGAGCGCTCAATAATTTCACCTTTGCCGCTACATCTCGAAAATCGGGGTCCTCTTGAAAGATATCGGAAAAAAGATCGAGGGCACCTTTGAAGTTCCCCGATGCTTCATAACCCAAAGCCAGCTCGTATTTCAACCCCCGATATCTTTCCGGACGTTGATCGGGAATGGACAATCCCTTCAAGAATTCCTCGATCCCTAAATTCACGGCGCCCATTTTCTTGTAGCACAGACCGATCAACTGACTGCAGTCCAAAGCCAGGGAGGGGTCTTTTGAGGCTAATCTAAATTCCTCGATTGCCTCCTCGAGAAGATCCATATCCCTATAGGCGATGCCCAAGTTATAGTGCGTGTCGAAATCCTTTTCCTCTACAGTCTGCCTCACCCCCTTTTGAAATTCCTCCAAAATCTCATTCAGGGTAGGAGGGGTGATCTCGTTGCGGGCCAATCCTTCAAGCGCTTTTTGTTGGGCATCATGTTCCAACTCTTTCTCCAACTCTGCAGCGAAATCAACGAAACCTTCACCCGAAGGGACAGTTGCAGGAGGTGCTACTTTGAAAACCGGAGTTACCTCTTTGATCAGTGAGATCTTAGAGGAAACCGGGGGAATTGACGAGATTTCTTCAAGGGAGGCTTCCCCGGGAAGGGGTTGAATCTCGACTTGAGGTGCACCAGCGCCAAGAGCCTCCGGGTCTTTCCCCAAGACCCGTTCCGGGCCGGACTCAGGGACCGGAAGCATCGTCTCCTCTTCAAAAGGCTTCCCAAGGGATACCTTCTCGGGTCCCTGCATCTCCTGCTTCGCGACCATCCCAGGCTCCAGTTCCATGAGCTTTTGCTGGGCAACCTCATTCAGAGGATCGGCCTTCAAGATTCTGCGGTAGACCAACTTAGCCTCTTCCAGCATTTCATGCTGCAAATAAAAATCGGCCTCGGCCAAGTCCTCCTCAATCCCAGAAGGTGATTTTGTCTCCATTATGACCGTAGAGGATGAAGCCTCCTCTCCCTCTTGCTCACCTTCGGGACCCTCCAGTAAACCCGCAAAGTCCTGGGGAAGCTGCTCCTCCTGGATGGGACGCTCTTCAACGACCGAACTTGCCTTTTCATCCCCAGGACTCATATCTTCTAATGAACCCATAATCTCTAAGGCTGTCTCCAGGCTAAGCGGTTCGTCAACCATTTCTCCAGAGATGGGGATCTGTTCTAAGGAAGAGGCGAGTACCTCCTCCGCTACGGAAGCCGCATGCATCGCCTGCATCCTTTTCTTCGCATCGGCATGTTCCGGATCTATGCGGAGGATCTCCTCGATCTCGGAGGTCGCCTCGGAGATCCTGCCTTCCTCTTCAAGAAATTGAGCCAAGATAAGGCATTCCTTAACAACTGCTTCTTGATCTCCCTTGCGTAAATAAATCTCCTTCAATTGTTGATGCGCCTCTATATCATGAGGAGAAATCTCCAGAATCCGATTGAGATGATCGACCGCCTTACCGAAAATCCCGTACTTGAGATAGATCTCCGCCTCCACCTGGTGCTCTTGCACTTCTTTTGCCAATGAGGCCTCAATATCTTCGCCTTCTCCCGAGACCTCCGTGGGAGGGGGCGCGAGATCCTGAGGCGACGTCTCTTTGGGGAGCGTATCCTCGGCATGCAGTTCGATGGAAGGCATTTGCTCTTCCGGTTCTGCCTCAAGAGAGACGACGAAAGGCTCTTGCCTCGAGAGGGCTTCTGGCTCAGGAGCGACGGAGACATCCGCAAGTACGATCGGCTCTGGCTCTGGTCCTTTCAGGTGTTCCTCCAACGCTGCCAATTTCCCTCGCACTTCCTCATCATTCGGCTCCGTCTGCAGGATCTCAAGAAAGGCGCTTTTCGCCTCGATCCAATCCTTCCGCTGATACAGGATATCCGCGATCTCCTTGGATTCTTCCCGCGCCTGTGTTTCATCGCCAATCTGGCGATAAAGATCGACTAATCTCTTACGAACCTTTAAGAAACTGGGATCCGCATTCTTTACTTCTTTCAGCAGCTCCACCCCCGCCCCTGCTTCGCCTTGCTGAAGGCGGCTCTGAACGATTTCATCGAAGACCAGATATCCCTCCTCGATTCTTCCCATCTTCAGCCTGACTCTCCCCAGTAGGATTTTGGCATTGGAAAGTTCGGGATCGGACTCGAGGAGGCGCAGAAGTACCTCTTCTGCCTTCTCCAACTGACGGTTCTTCTGATAGGCCTCCGCCAAAGTCAGCATGCTATCAACATCGGCCCGTCCCGCCTCATAGATTGGGCCTAAGTGGTTGATCGCATTCGCAATATCGTTCGACCGAAAGCAGAGATGACCCAAGCCCAGATGAGCTTCCAAGGAGTCATGCGTAATCTGGAGAACCCTCTTGTAAAATCGTTCCGCCTCGGGAAATTGCCCAATTTGCACACATCCTGAGGCGACTTTCACGAACTCGTCCGCTGCCTCTTTATGAAGCCCTTCCTTGAGGAGCATTTCTGCGCACTTCGCCCTGATAGTGAGATTGGTGGGATCCAGATCCGCCAGCTTTCGGTAGACATTGAGAGCCTTCCTCGCGGAGCCCTCTTTTCCATAAGAATCGGCGGCAGTTATATACTGGATGCGTGCTTCTGCTACCAAGCCTTGCTCTGCATACAGGTCTCCACACGCAAGATACGAGGGGATGTTAGACGGGTCTAACTTGATGATCTTCTTGTAGACGGCAATCGCCTTGACAGAAAGCCCGTCTGCTCGATAGAGTTCTCCCAACTTCAAATAATAGGAGATGGCTCCTTCTTTGTTACCAATCCTGGCATATAGGTCTCCGAGCATGTTATATACACTCAGATCCGCGGGATCGCTCTTCAATATAGCCTGATATTCATTGATAGCCTTATCCCAGCGACCCTGTTGGGTATGGACTAAGGCTGTTTGTAGAGCTTTTCTCTTGTCAAACGCCATGATTCGCTCCCCACCAGAGGCTTATGACATCCTGTATATATCCAAAGGCCTTCCGGAATGTCAAGGTCAAACCCTGCCCAGTGAAGCGCCCCGCAGCCATGCTGCGGGGATTGTGCTCGGTATGCATTTTCGAGAATCGGCGCGAGCGGAATCGATACTCAACCTTTCATCCCTTCCAAAAATTTCTCATATTCCTCAGAGGACATTAAGGCATTGACCTCTTCCGGCTTGGAAACCCTAATTTGAATCATCCAGCCTTCGTGGTACGGATCGCCGTTGAGAAGTTGTGGTGAATCTAAAAGGACCTGATTCGCCGCGAAAACTTCGCCGCTCAGGGGAGAAAAAAGATCCGAAACCGCCTTCACGGATTCTACGACACCGAAGATCTCACCTTGCGCAAGGGTACGGCCAATTGCCGGAAGCTCCACAAAGACCACATCCCCCAACTGCTTCTGGGCATAGTCAGTGATCCCGACCCATCCAACTCCGTCTTTAATCATCGCCCACTCGTGTTCCTTGGTGAACCTTAGGTCCTTTGGAATCATCGAATCTCCTCCTGAACGGGGTGTTCTCATTCTTCTTCCCCGAACTTGTTGGCTACAAGCCGGCTGAGGGAATCCAAGGCTTCCTCTGCATCTTCTCCTTGAGCCACGATTCGAATGGGCGTATTCTTCGATGCGGCAAGCATCAGCAGCCCCATGATGCTCTTCCCATTTGCCTTCTTACCATTCACTTCTACCGTTATGCTGGCCCGAAACTGATTGGCCAAACGGACGAAGGCGGCCGACGCCTTGGCATGAAGCCCAAGCTCGTTTGTAATGGCTACTTCGCGAGAGTGCATTTCTTTGTCGTTCTGGCAGAAGATATCTCGGAACGCAAGGGCCGTATTTCCTCACGATCCTTCGACAGTCCCAGGGTCTCCCCGATCTTCTGCATCGGTAGCAGTTCGCCTCTTTGCCAGAAATTCGGAAGCCGCCAGAATATTCTTCTGGCCATACCGGCAAAGCCGTTGGGCTACCTCCTTGAGGGATCCTTCCTGGCGAAGGGAAGGAAGCTTAATCAGCATCGGAAGGTTGATTCCCGTTATGACCTCCAGGGAATCTTTCTCCAGGAAGGAAAGCCCTAAATTTGACGGGGTCCCCCCAAACATATCGGTGAAAATCAGAACACCCGATCCTTTGTCCACGGCTCGTATTGCCGCCTCGATCTTCCCTCGAGCCTTGTCGATCTTCTCGCTTGCCTGGATAGATACTACCTCTACTCCGGGCAATTCCCCAACGATCTCCTCGGCAGTGTGCAGAAGTTCCTCACCGAGATTGCGGTGCGTTACGATGACGACCCCGATCAAGAGCTATTCCCTCCAGCGCTTAGTTTTTGTCTATATCGCGATGATGAACATGGATCGGGTGTCCCATCTGACGGAGCACCTTTGCCAGATGTTCTACCAGGGTAACGGATCGATGTCTCCCTCCGGTGCAGCCCAGACAGATTGTCAGATAGGATTTTCCTTCCTGGATATAGAGGGGAAGGCAAAAATTCAGAAAGTCGACCAATCGCTCCAGATAGGAGGAGGTCTTTGGGTCTTTCA
>Ga0153915_10002831_pt1 | contig 15845 bp, 21 predicted proteins | sample Opewatmetagenome_2_FD_107003 | JGI IMG/M metagenome (GOLD analysis project Ga0153915, IMG submission 107003) | Freshwater wetland microbial communities from Ohio, USA - Open water 3 Core 3 Depth 3 metaG | ecosystem: Environmental > Aquatic > Freshwater > Wetlands | place: USA: Ohio, Lake Erie...
CATTGGGAATGACACCTTCGCGTGCTGCAAGAGCCTGACATCGATCACCATCCCTGATTCAGTGACCAGTATTGGGGATGATGCCTTCTATGGCTGCGAAGGCCTAGTATCGATTACGATTCCTGATTCTGTGACCAGCATTGGGGATACCGCCTTCTATGGCTGCGAGGGCCTAGTATCGATTACGATTCCTGATTCTGTGACCAGCATTGGGAATTTTGCCTTCGGGTTCTGCACGAGCCTGACATCGGTCACGATCCCAAATTCCGTGGCCAGCATTGGGAACGACGCCTTCGCGTGCTGCGAGAGCCTGACATCGGTCACGATCCCTGATTCTGTGACCAGCATTGGGAATTTTGCCTTTAAGTGCTGCAAGAGCCTAGTATCGATTACGATTCCTGATTCAGTGACCAGCATTGGGAACGACGCCTTCTATGGCTGCAAGAGCCTTGCATCTGTCACGATAAACGCTACACGTGTGCCAGCTTTGGGCAGCTTTGCATTTGATCGCAACGCATCGAGACGATGCATCTACCTGCCATCGAGTTCAGTTGCCAGCTACAAAGCAGCCTGGCCTAGGTACGCAGATTATATTGTTGCAAAAGAGGAAGCATTCTTGGTCGACAGGAAACCAGATTATCGAGATAGATTCTAGTACGGCAAGTCAGGGCTAGGTCAGGGCGGGGAAGGTCCGTCCGAGCGAGAGCGGGAACAACTACCTCCCCTCTTTCGCTCTCGCTCATTCCTGATCGGAAGAAAAGGAGGAAGTGTTAAAGATGAAGTGGCTTATATTTTCGTGGGCTTTGGTAACTGGGTATCTTCCATATAACTCCCAAGAGATCACCCAGGGAGCGGAAGGCGTGTCCATGAATAATCCTGGATCGTACTCGACTACGTTCTTTTTCTCAGCAGACGTTATACAACATTTCAAAGTATGGGGATCTATAGAAACATTTATGATGTTTGATGAAGTAGATACTAACGGGACTTTCTATCCGTTTGAAGATTACTACAAAATCGGAGCAGCCGTTTACTGGAAGTTTCTTGAGATCGGAGTTGAGCATGAGTGTGATCATGGAGTGCTCTACAGCAACCAAGATCAGACATGGTTGGGAGGGGGATACACAAAGTTTTATTTAAGGGTAGCCGGGAAAATCGAGTTCTAATGAAATCCACTCAAGGGGGTAGAAGATGTCACATTTTACAGTCATGGTCTTCGGCGAGAACGTGGAGGAGCAGCTAGCTCCTTACGACGAGTAAACCGAGGACAAGCGGTTCCTCTCCTTCAAAGATGAAGAGGATGAGTACAAGCAGAAGTACGAGAACGAGGGCACGACCCGAGTGGTGATGCCCGACGGTCGTCTGCTCCTGCCCTGGGACGAGACGTTCAGAAAGCCCGGCGAGATCGGTCACGGAACCAACACTCACGAGGTCCCGGCCGACCTGGAGAAGAGGGAGGTCCCGTTCAAGGAGACCTACGCCACCTTCGACGATTACATGAAGGACTGGTGCGGGCACGAGAGCGGCAGGGACCCGGAGAAGAGCCGGTACGGCTACTGGCACAACGAGAACGCGAAGTGGGACTGGTACCAGATGGGCGGCCGCTGGGCCGGCTACTTCCGCCTGAAGGAGAAGTTCTACCTTCCTCCCCAGGCCGGGCAGGTCATCGGCGAGACCGGTCTCTCGATCGGCGAGATCTCGAACCTGACCATGCTGAAGAAGAACTCACCCCTCAAGTACGCGGCCGTGCTGAAGAAGTACAAGGGCAAGAGCGCGGAGATCGACAAGGTCGTCGAGCAGTTCTCCAACCCCACGCCGGAGTTCCAGCCCGGGGTCCGGGGCAACAGCGGCCTCATGGGTTCGGCCAAGCACGAGGGCGAGGGTTTCGCTGACCAGGCCAGGAAGGGCGACATCGACGTCGAATACATGCGCCTGGAGGCGGAGGCGACGGCGAGGCAGCAGTACCAGCGAGTGGCAGCCATCTTCGCCGAGGGCACTGTCCCGAAGATCAAGACCTGGAAAGAGTTCCTGGCCGAGCACGAGCAGGGGCTCATCACCATCGACGACGCTCGCGGAGCTTACCACGCCCAGCCGGCGGTCCAGATGTACGACGAGGTGGCGAAGAAGGACCACGAGAACTTCGGCTTCTTCGAGAACCTGGACGAGTACCAGATCTCCGAGGAGGAGTACGTCCGAGTCGCCCGCGACGCCGCTATCGTCCCCTTCGCCCTCGTCAAGGACGGCAAGTGGTATGAGAAGGGCGAGATGGGCTGGTGGGGATACGTCGGGAACGAGAAGGAGCAGCAGGACTGGAATGTCGAGTTCACGAAGCTCTTCGACGAGCTCCCAGACGATACGCTTATCACTGTTGTCGATTGCCATATCTAAAAAGAGATGAATATTGAACGAGCTTACATCGACGTACCCACTGAGTGGAAAAACGTCGACGAGGACACCTTCTTGCTCAGGACTGAGTGGGCGGGAGTCTATCCCAAGGGGACAGCGTTGCAGCTCCTACGCGAGAAAGGACTGCTTTGCACTCCTGCGTACCTCTTCAGACTGAAGGGGAAAAGCCATATTGACAAGGAGAAGATCATGGATCAGAACGACGAGGCTCTCGAGGGAAAGGCTGAGGGCGATGAGAAGGACGCCAAGGCGCAGTTCGTGACCGAGAAGAAGCCGAGGGGCTACCCACTCGGCACGATCCGCAACTACAAGAACGGCGAGGCGTTCCGCCGCGTTGAGCCACCCAAGGGCTGGGAGTACATCGGCAAGACTGGCTCCGACAAGGTCAAGGCTGCCGAGGCCGAAGCCAAGGAAAAGGGTCTCGAGGTCATCTTCGACCCAGCCCCCTCGCAGAAAGGGGAGTAAGGACATGAAAGGTAACTTCCCCAATATGGAAGCGCTCGCTACTGAGATTGAGCGCATCGAGAAGACCAAGCAGGATTTTATCGTCCCTCACGGAGCGATGAAAATGGCTGACGATGACCGGTCACTGGTCATTACCGGGACTGGCTCGTATAGTCTCAGCTCTGTCTCCCATCAGCAAATCTCCGAGAAGCTGGCGATCCCGAAACGGTACTACGACGCTATGGAGACTATCCCTGGCCTTCGCGCCCAGAACGTCAACGCTTGGCTTGGTCACACACCGGCCGACCGCAAGCTCGTCCGTACCTTAGACACTACAGGCAGGGCTTTCCTCTCTGACAAGTTTGTCCCCTTCGACAACTTTACAGTCATGGAGTCCTTCCTCCCAATCATGCGTAACTTTGCGGACATCAAGGTCGCCAGCCTGGCCCTCACGGACACGAAGATGTATGTTCAGATCATCTTCCCCGGCCTCTCCGCCGAGATTAAGGCCGGGGACGTTGTCCAGGCCGGTGTCACACTCTCCAACAGCGAGGTTGGCTACGGCGCTGTGGACGTCTCAACGCTCATCTGGCGCCTAGCCTGCACCAACGGTCTCGTCGGCCAGTCCCTGGTCAGCCGCTACCACGTCGGGAAGAGGATCGCCGAGGATGTCGAGGGGATGAACATCTATAAGCGGGACACTCTCGTCGCCGAGATTGAGGCCTTCAAGCTCCGTCTACGTGACATCTTCGAGCACACCCTCACCCAGGATATCTTCGAGAAACAGGTCCAGAAGCTCCGGGTCATCACCGAGGACAAGATCGACAACCCTGTGCGCGTCGTCGAGAACGTGACGAAGCGCTTCGGCTTCTCTGAGAAGGAGAACGAGGGGATCATGGTCAACCTGATCGCCGAGGGCGACACCTCACGATGGGGTCTGGTCAACTCAATCACCGCCCTAGCCAAGTCCGTCGACAACCGTGATCGGCAGTTCCAGATCGAGCAGATTGGCTACGAAATCGTGGAACTCCCCACCGCCGAATGGGAGAGCCTCAAAGTGGAGTATGTTGCATAAGCGGTGAGTACACCCAATCGACTGGGGTCTGTAACATAGCAGCCCGGTAGCCAGTCCGGGCACAAGGAGATACCATGGATAACAGTTGGCCAGGTCGGGCCCGGTTCATGCCCGGTCAGGATCTGAGCGACCGTGAGTCTGCCGAAGCATACCAAGAACGCGTAGGAAAGCTCCTCGAGACGATCCCTGAGATCACCGAGGCAGAAGAAATCGAGATGATAAGAGGAGAAAAGCAGTGAAGAAGATCTTCAAGTACCGAATTCCATTCCTGGACTTCACTGAGGTGTCGATGCCCACGGGGGCGAAGATCCTCGAGGTCCAGAACCAGGACGAAAGCCTTTGTGTCTGGGCCGAAGTCGATCCCGATACTCCGATGATGGAGCGCCGGTTCTTCCACGTCTACAGAACCGGGCACAACATGTACGAGGAGTGCGAGGAGACATACTTGGGAACGGCTCAATTCCAGCGCGGCGAATATGTCTTCCATCTGTACGAGGTCATCGCCGTGAACGGCATCCCTGCCAAGGAGTAGGATATGGATAACATCGAAGACCAGATCTTCGCCATCGAGCAGAACCTGGCGAGGGAGCAGCAGAAGCTCGCCGAGCTTCGCATCGAGCTCCAGATGAAGAAGAAGGAAGAGAAAGTCGCCCGGTTCGAGAAGTACCCGGGCAAGATCACGTTCATCCAGGCTGACATCCTAACCTGGCAACCCCCTCGGGATTCGCATTGGAACTACGCCTGGTTCGACATCTGGGACCAGCTGTCTACTGACAACCTCCCCCAGATGGCAAAGCTACACCGCAAGTTCACCCGCTACGCCGATCGGTACGGCTCCTGGGGACAGAAGTTTCTCCAATACCGGGCCAGGCAGGAGAGGGCGAAGGGGCGGATGTACTCAGCCTTCAGACTAGTGGACACAAAGGCACTAAGAATCGCTGAGCTTGAGAAGAAGTTCGATGGTACGAGAGTGTAGTTTTTCAAACTCTCCCCTCCTGAGACCAATAATAGATATGGACAGGAACGTCTACCCAGGAGGGGAGAATGAGTGAGTCCTTGTACCGAAGGATCCTGAACGAGGGCAACTTCGTCGGCGTGCGAAAAGAATTCATCAAAGAGTTGGGAGCATCTCAAGCCGTGCTCCTCTCGGAATTGATAAAGAAGGAGAATGACCTCGCTGTTTCTCACATGCTGTCGAGTGATGGTCTGTTCTACTTCTTGGTATCCGATATCCAGGAATGCCTTGCTTACTCAGTAGACAAGATTTATCTTCACATCAAAGCCTTCGAGTCGCTGGGTGTCCTAACAATTCATCGCCGTGGGCAGCCCCCCAAGAACTGGTACAAACTCAACTATGACAAGATCGTCGAGATCATCAACAACTCAGACGAAGAGGATGAAGACGCCAAAAAAGAACTATCCAACGACAATCGCATTGCCTGGAATGTCTGGAATTCTGCTCATCCAGAGGATCCAATCTATCCAGGTAGCCGTTGCTGCATCCACCACAAGGACTTGAATCACGAGAACAATGAGCTGTCGAACTTGCAGAAGATGACTGTTTCTGACCATTCAAAGCTACATGCCAGTTTGCGGAAAAAGAAATATTCTGATAGCGAAAATCCCCCGATTACAACAGAGGAAAAATCGAGATTCGTACTGAAGAATGAGAGCATAGAAGACCAGAACATATTAGAACAATACGATCTAGTAAGATCGACAGACGCTGAAGCGTCTAACTCTCCTCCTGGTAAAAAGAAGAGCCCTGAGTTGAAGGAAGAGATGAAGCAGCTGTTCCTGGAAGTCCTCCCTGCGGGAGAATTCACGAACCGACCGATCGAGGAAGGGAAGCCAGTAGCGAAGCTGTACTTGGAAGTTCAACGCTTCCTCACCCTCCTCCCTGATCCCAAGGCCTTTGCCCACGCCTACGAGTTCGACCAGGAGTGGATGACGAAGGAGAAGATCGACCTGAACTACTTCGAGGGACGAGCCATTGAGCCTCTGGTTCGCAGGGCGGCCAAGCGGTTCGCGTTGATGCGCAAGGTCGGCTACGAGCCGGAGAAGAAGAGTATCCTGACTAAGTATATCCAGGATTTCTTCTATAACTCTCAGCAGAAGAAGTCTTGGTTTCTGTTTTGCTGCTTCCACGAGCCAGTCGAGATCAATCGGGCGAACAAGGACTTGGCTGATCTCGCAGGTGACGACCGGGCGATGATCCTCAAGCACAAACCAGCAGACTGGTCGGAGAAGGACTTCCTCTTGAAGGCGGTGAAGTTGCTGAAGTGGTATCGGAAGACTGTTTCTGATCTCCAGGTGTACAATTACTACATTACTGACGGAGTCACGCCCTGGCAGACTCGCTTCTCCGACTTTGACTCCTTCTTGGGCGTGATTGACGAGTACTCGAAGACGTGGAAGGAGTGGACCATCGGCAACTTCGGCCTGAACAACGGCACCTGGGATTACTTCGTCAAGTGGTGCCGGGATACGTTCAAGGTCGAACTCGATCCTAGTCTGACTGAGGTCAAAGAGGCGATGAAGATGAAGGAACGCGAGGACAAGCGATCAAGAGACCGAGAAGTCTCTCGGGAAGAGCCTGACAGTGAAGTTGAGGCACGCCAGTCTAAGATACGAGATGAGCTCCTAGCCGAGCTTGAAAGGGAGGAAGACGTATGAATACTGACCAGATGACGAAAATATGTGATGATTTGCGTTTAGCTTATAAGAAGGCCCACCTCAAAGACGAAGCGGCGCAGGACGCGTGGGAACTGGCTATTAAGATTGGGTACATGGCAGCAAAACACATGCAACTTGGCGAATCCGGAGTATTCCATCGCACCGAGTTCGTCCATAGGGTCCGGACCCTCCTCGCCTCGGCCCGTGCCCAGGGCGAGGAACCTTATGATGAATGGGATCGCATTGCCAAAAAGGAAATGTGGGACATGATCCAAGAAGTGCGCAAGATAGCAAGCAACGATGGTACGGAATCCCTAGAAGATACTGTCCGCCATATTGTCGAAACTGGCTCAGACTCGATACAGGAATTGCTCATTGAGCTAGAGGAGCGCGCCGATCTGGCTGAGCGCAAGCTAGAGGAGCTCCACCGCGATTACCAAAGGCAGATGTCCGAGGCCGGGGTCAGGGGTGAGGAGATGAGGGTGGCACTGGAGAAAATCCGCGATCGCAAGTGGGTAGAGAACGCCCTTGACCCGCAATGGGCTGCCAGTGTTGCCCGCGCCGCCCTCGCCACTCCTGCAGAGGGGCCGACGCCAAAGGAAACCGACCGCGAGCTTTTAGCCTGGACGCTGGACCAACTTGTAGAGCTGAACCCGTCCAACTATTCGCACTCCGACGTGTGCTTTGCGAACGACAAGAACGTCGAGGTAATCCTCGCGATCAAGAAACATTTTGACAATCAGCCCGCAGAGGGGACGACACGGGAGGGAAATAACTATGAATCTGGAAAGTGACTTAGAGATTGTCATCAAAGATCGGATAGCCGACCGAGTGCCCATCGCCTGGCTGTTCAAGCGAGGCGTGAAGAGGGCCTACGTGGCAGGCAATTGCCTGAACCGCGAGAGCCCTCACGACATCGACTTGTTCCCCGTTTTCTCCTACGACTTCGACTCCATAAAGGAAGTGAACGCCCCCGGCCTCTTGGCCAGGACGAAGAACGCGGACACCTTCCTAGCCGACAACGGGACGAAGGTGCAGTTCTGCTGGTACGAGCACCGAGCCCTCGAGTACTTGGTTCAGTCCTTCGACTTCGCCCACATCCAGATCGGTGCCAGGATCGAGATCAAGGACGAGAACTACGTCGAAGTCATCCAGATCTACTACACGGACGACTGGGTCAAGTCCCATGCCATGGAGTCAACCTGGTACACCCATTCCGAGTACCCCCTGTCCAGTTTGATGCGCCTGACCAAGTACGCCAAGCGCGACCAGTTCCCTGGCCGAGCTTACATCCCGTCGATCATCAACATCCTCATGGACATCATCCACCGGGGGTACAAGGACTACGACGACTTCAAGGATCAGCTCGATGCCGTTGACCTCGGCCTGGTCGAGAAGGATCTCCGAGGTTGCGATCTCCGAGGCTTGTTCGAGATGCTGAAAAAGTAGGAGGGATAGTGTGAGTGAGCAGGAGAATGGGATCGAGGGGATTCCGATGGCGGAGGTCAGGGCGTTTCTTCTCGAGGCTTACAAGCAGAACAAGCGCTTGCCCTCCATCAAGACTATGGCAGAGCAGTTTCGGGTCTCCGAGTACAAGATGCTTGAAGTTTTTCGCATCCTCGTTCACGAAGGTTTCTTGAAAAGGAACTACTCCCGGTACAAGATGCCTGATGGCGGACCAGTCGAGGGATTGAAGCCTGAGGGCGAAGAAGAGCGGGCAGCACAAGCTCCACCGGAGTCAGGGGTCATGGGGGTCAAGAGCTCTAAGGAGTCGACCTGGGTCTTGATGGCGATGCGGCTTATCCTGGGCGTTATCGGACTCGGCGCGATTGGTGTCTCGATCTACTACACCTCGGTCTGGCTTCTCGAGTACATCCCACCCTTCTTGGCGATCTTCCTGGCTTCGATCATGGTCATCTTTTCCACGATGGCCTTCGAGGTCGTCATGCTCCTCATCGGGGTGAAGAGGTGGTTGATGGCCACAGGGTTCATCGTCCTGTTCATCACCGTCTTGGCGTTCTCAATGATGTCGACGATTGCTGGGCAGTACAACCAGCGGGTCAAGACAGAGAACATCACGATCGTAGCAGAATCTGCTACTACTCAGGCTCGCGCTGGCTATGATTTACTCGTCAAGCAGGAGGGGCAGATTAGCGATCAGATCAAGGCTCAGCAGTCGATGCGAGTCGTCTATCAAAAGCTCTTCGATTCCTACGACACGGAGAGGAAGGAAGTTGATCCGAAGGGATTTTCAGGTATTAGGGCTCAGCTGGATAAGATCGACAGGGTTTTGAGCACTCTGAACACGCAGTTGTTGGCGAAGCAGGCAGCTGAGGCGAAGTATTTGGCTGAAGCGAAGGGTCCAGGAGCGATCCAGGAGACAACGATCAATACGGCGTCCTTTTTCGTCTGGGTGGCAAAGTTGTTCAAGAACAAGATCCAGGCTGATATGCTCCAGTTTTACTTCTCGGTCTTCCCCGCAGTCTTCGTCGATTTGATCGCCCCCTTCGCTCTTGCCTTCGCGCTTTTCCAGAGGAAGGAGGAGGCAGATAAGAAATAATAAAAAATGGTTGACATTTTTTCAAGGAGGGCTTATAATTAAATATAAGTGCCGGACGACAAAGGGCGTCGACTCAGGAGGTTTGGAAATGGGTAAGTATTCTGTTAATTATTCTTGTGGGCATCAAGAGGGAGTGGAACTTTTCGGGAAGGTTTCTGATCGTGAAAAGAGAGTTGAATGGATGGAGCGGGGAATCTGCCCAGAATGTTTTCGCAAACAAAAAGAGGAAGAAAAAAGAATTGCTAATGAGCAAGCGGCAAAGGACAATGCAGAATCCGGGCTTGTTAAGTTAGTCGGCAGCGAAAAACAGATCTTGTGGGCTGAGTCGATTCGGAAGAATGCTCTTTCTAGCCGTTACAACACAGTGATTGTTGGGTATGTCCCCAAAGATGAAAACGATAAGTTATTCTACGAAAAGGCCCTTGAATTGAGGAAAAAACTTGAACAAGAAGCGTCTGCTAAGTGGTGGATAGACAATCGCAATAACAACTTGTCCACGTATATAAGGGATTGTCTTAATTCTGCTAAGTCTGTTGGGGGGTGTTAATGCTTGATGTTCTAGAAATCTCCAATTTCCAATCGCACGAGTCAACGAGGTTGGAGCTCAATCCCGGTGTCAACGTTATCCTAGGTCCCAGCGACAACGGCAAGTCAGCAGTTCTCCGCGCTCTGTTCTGGCTCATCCAGAACAAGCCGGACGGCCTTGGCTTCGTTTCTCACTGGAACCTGACAGACAAGGGAACGCTGAAAACGGCGACAGCAGTTACCCTTATTTACGACGACGGGATGAAGGTAATTCGCCGCCGAACCAAGGACTTGAACCAGTACGAAGTCGAAGGGAAGACCCTCGACGCCGTAGGCCGCGATGTTCCACCGGACGTAGAGCGTGTTCTGAATATCACGGAGATCAACATTCAGAGACAGCTCGACCCCCACTTCCTGCTCTCCGACTCAGCCGGAGAAGTTGCTCGCATCTTCAACCGGACGATCCGCTTGGACGACATCGACAAGCTCCTCGCCCTGGTCGAACAGAAGAAGCGGGCGACGAAGAACGCAGGAGAGACCGCAGCCCTGGAGCTGACTCGCGTCTTGGAAGAGATCGCCAAGCTCAACTGGATCGACGACACCGAAGCCCTGATCTCCAAGGCCAACACCCTGGTAGTAGCAGTCGGCGAGACGAGGAAGACGAAAGAGACCCTAGCCAGTCTTCTCGTCCAGTACTCAGCCGCCGAGCAAGAATCGGTATTGTCTGACACCGGTTCTGCCGAGTCGGACGTTGAAGAGCTTCAAGAGCTCGGACGAATGATGACTAACGAGCAGATCGCTCTCGACGACTTGCAGGCGTCCTTGGATAGATTCCGGGGCGCCTGCGATGATGTTCAGAGCCTGCCCGACATCGGGGCCATCGAGGAGATGGTCTCCAAGGTCGAAGCTCACCAGGTGGCAGTCGCTAAGGCCAGGGACCAGCAGGGGAAGTTGAAGGAGACGTTGAACTCCTTTAAGGTCGCCCAGCAGCTTCTCGACCAGATCGGCGACGTGCCGGACATCGATACCCAACTGGAAGCCGTAGCCTCAACGGAAGAGAGCATCGCCAAGGCCACCAAGACGGTAGCTCTGCTCAGGGAATCCGTAAGTGACTACTCCGACTTGGAAGGCAGTGTCGCCGCGGTCGACAAGGAGATCGAAGCGCTCGAGGCAGAACTTCCGGATGTCTGCCCCCTCTGCAACGGCACGGGCAAGGTGAAGGAGACAGTATGAAGATCTTCGCATTCATCGTTTTGGGGCTAGAATTGATTGCACTCGGGCTGACCGTCGTTACGAGAGGGAGGGTGCGGATTGAGAAGGTCAATTATGTGACCATCATCCGGACAATTCTCGAGTTTGGGATAATGCTTACGCTGGTTGGTCGCGTAGTAGGGTGGTGGTGAGATGAGCAAGTTTGTAATCACTGGCGATTGGCACCTGCGCGACGATCTGCCTGTCTGCCGTAACGACTCCGACTGGTTCGGGGTCCAGCGGGACGCCGTCCACTTCGTCTTCGCCTACGCGAAGAGCATCGGCGCCCAAGTAGCGATTGATGGCGATATCTGCCACCGCTCGCACATCCATCCGAGTTTGATCACAATGTTCCTCCAAGAGGCAGCTGAGTTCGGCGAAGACATCTTCATTATCCCTGGTCAGCACGATCTCCCGTATCACTCCATGGAGTATATCGATCGCTCGTCCTTCGGTAACCTTTGTGCCGCGATGGCGATGAAGCAGAGTAACATCATCGATGCTGGGGATCGTGGTTTGACTATTCCATTCGGGAAGCTGGAAGAGAGAATCTACGAGGAGAAAACTGAGTTCCTCTTCCTCCACCAGCTTACCTTCGAGAGCTCAGCAGATATGCCCCCCACGGACGAGGGTGTCCTAGCCGATGATCTCCTGGACAGGTTCCCGAACGTCAACTACATCTGTTTGGGAGACAATCACCGGCACTTCGTCGTCCAGCGCGGCGAACGCTATGTGATTAATCCTGGTTGTCTGCTTCGTCAGTCCGCCGATCTGATCGACTACGAACCCGGTTTTTACGTTCTGGATACTGAAGGAGGGGGCAAAATTGAGTTCGTGAAAGTGCCCGATCCTGGCAAGGTTTCAAATGAGCACATCACAAAGGAGAAGGAGCGCGATGATCGCATCGAGGCCTTCGTCTCCTCCTTGGAGAAGGGCGCGGAGATGTCCCTGGACTTTGTCTACAACCTCCGTGAGAAGATGCCTGCCCTCGCCCAGGGGACCAAGGATATTCTCGAGGAAATGATTGAAGAAATAGGGGCCGTGAAGTGATAATTTATAAATCATTGTGTAAGATAAATGGAAAGTTGTATATTGGACAAACTATTTTCAGTTTAGAGAAACGTAGATATGATCATGAATGGGAAGCTGTTAGTAATAATAGTTCTCATTTCTTTCATCGAGCTCTTCGAAAGTATGGTCTTGAAAACTTTGATTGGCAAGTCATAGACAAGGGATTCTCGACGAAGGATTTGAATGACAAGGAACGCTGGTGGATTCAGTTTTATAAGTCTTTCGATCCGAAGTTTGGTTACAATATGAAATTGGGAGGTGAGGGAGGAGGAAAGTCAACTGAGATAGTAAGAGAAAAGTTACGTAGTTCAAGAAAGGAATACCATCCTTCTGAGCAAACTAAGCAAAAGTTGCGTTTAGCACAACTTGGCAAAAAGCATTCTGATGAAACGAAAAAGAAGATGTCCGTTAGTAGTAAAGGTATATCGAAATCAACTGAACATCGAAATCATATTGCAGAGAGTCGTAAAGGCATTCATCATTCTGATTTAGCTAGACAGCGAATGTCTTTATCACACAAGGGGAAGAAACTTTCTCAGGAGACTAGAATGAAGATTTCCATATCTGGTCGATTTACAAGAAGCAAGGGGGATCAAGATGCTATCTGTTGATAATGTTGCTGAGGTGAAACGCAAGATTGGTATCCTGAAGGAGAAGAAGGCCAGGGCCGAAGGCGCGATGGAGAACATCAAACGCCGCTGGAAGGACGAGTACCAGTGCGACAGCAAGGAAGCCGTCGAGACCAAGGTTAAGTCCTTGGACGAAGAGATCGTAGAAGGCGAGCGGCGTGTCGGCGTTCTCCTCGAGAAGATCGACAAGGCTTATGACTGGGCGACGGTATGAGCATTGACGTTAATCTGGTCAATGCGGTTGGCCAGTATGCCCGGGAGCTCGAACAGTTGAAGGGGAAGCGAGCCTTCTTGCTCAAGCAGTCCAAAGACCTGGAGAAGCAGAAAGCTGATCTCGACGTCCGCTTGATCTCGATTGAAGAGGCTCAGGCATTCATCCAGCAGGTGGCGAAGGAGACACAGGAGCAGCTTCGGTACCATATTGAGGACATCGTTCAGCTCGCCCTTGATGCCGTGTTCCCTGGGGAGTACGACTTCCGCGTCATCTTCGAGATCAAGAGGGGCAAGACAGAAGCCCGTCTCTGCTTCCTCCGCGATAACATTGAGATTGATCCCTTGACCTCAGCCGGCGGTGGTGTATCGGATGTTGTCGCCTTTGCACTCAGGCTGGCTGTTTGGTCCCTGGGGAAGACGAGGAGGCTAGTGATCCTAGACGAGCCGTTCCGTTACCTGTCCAAGGACCTACAGCCCAAGGCCGGTGAGATGCTTCGAAAGCTGTCGTCTAGGTTGAAGCTCCAAGTCGTGATGGTTACACACGAGGAGGAGATGATTGAGATTGCGGACAAGAAGTTTGCTGTCAAGCTCGTCCGAGACGGGGAGTTCAGGAAGTCAACCGTCATAGAGATGTAGAACAATTTGAGAGGAGAAGCACTAATGGAAGTTCGACAGTTGTACAAAGATATGATGTATGAGAAGTATAAAAAAATGGTCTACAAACAAGCCTTGAAAGTCGCTCAAACTTATTACTTGCAGAACTTAGAACTCAGTTTCCAGGAGCTTTGTTCCGATGGATTTTTGATTTTCTTCGAGGTCTTAGATCGGTATGACGAGACTAAAGGTTCTTTCTCTACCTTTCTTGGTTGGAGTTTGAAAGGAATCGCTGATCTGCACTTTAGAGAGAACAAAGATGTTGTTCATTTTGATTATGGTGATGCCACTTTGATCGAGGAAAATACCTCGCTGTTTGACACCTTCCTGAAAACACTTGAGTTTTACGATTGTTTGAACACCGAACTTTCTGAGGAAGCACAGAAGGTTCTTGATTACATCATTTCCAATCCTGACAAACGCCACACACAGAATTCGATACGAAACTATTTTCGGGCCGAGTATTCTTGGGCTATAAAGAAGGTAGAGGCGGCTTTTGCAGAATTGCAAGGTTGGTGGCGCTGCTTCATCGCTGCTTAGGAGGACGAGATGAACGAGTTATTTACTTACACCGAATCAAACGGCAAAATAACGATCACCAGTCTAATGGCTCGGCGGAAGCGTAAGCTTGTCATCCCGAGTAGTATCGACGGTTACCTGGTGATTGGTATTGGGGATTACGCCTTCGCGTGCTGCAAGAGCCTAGTATCAGTCACGATCCCAAATTCTGTGACCAGCATTGGGCATTTTGCCTTCTATGACTGCACAAGCCTAACATCGGTCACGATTCCCGATTCAGTGACCCGTATTAGGAGTTACGCCTTTGCATGCTGCTCAAGTCTTGCATCCGTTACCATCCCCGATTCGGTGATTAGCATCGGGGATTACACCTTTGCGTGGTGCACAAGTCTAACATCAGTCACCATCCCCGATTCGGTGATTAGCATTGGGAATGACGCCTTCTATGGCTGCGAGAGCCTGAAATCGGTCACCATCCCCGATTCGGTGATTAGCATCGGGGATTACACCTTTGCGTGGTGTACAAGCCTCGTATCGGTCACGATCCCAAATTCTGTGACTAGCATTGGGGATGATGCCTTTGCGTGGTGCACAAGCCTCGTATCGGTCACCATCCCTGATTCAGTGACTAGCATTGGGGATGATGCCTTTGCGTGCTGCACAAGCCTCGTATCGGTCACCATCCCTGATTCAGTGACTAGCATTGGGGATGATGCCTTTGCGTGCTGCAAGAGCCTGACATCGGTCGCCATCCCCGATTCTGTGACCAGCATTGGGAATGACGCCTTCTATGGCTGCACGAGCTTGACATCAGTCACGATAAACGCCACGAGCGTGCCAGCCTTGGGCAATTCTGCTTTTGACGAAAACAAAAGCGGACGATGTATTTACGTGTTTTTGGGATCGGTTGCCAGCTACAAAGCAGCCTGGCCTAGGTACGCAGATTATGTTGTTGCAAAGGAAGGGGGGGGGTTAAAAGATGAACGATCATGTTGCTGAACCCATTATGAAAATATTAAACACTTTTATGTCAGAAGAAAAGGAGGAAAACATGAAGGAGTGGTTTATTTACACCGAATCAAACGGCAAAATAACGATTACGAGCCTAGCGGCTCGATGGAAGCGTGAGCTTGTCATCCCGAGCAGTATCGACGGCTGCCCCGTGACCAGCATCGGCGATCGCGCCTTCTATGGCTGCACGGGCTTGACATCAGTTACGATTCCTGATTCCGTGACCAGCATTGGGGATTACGCCTTTGCATGCTGCTCAAGTCTTGCATCCGTTACCATCCCCGATTCCGTGATTAGCATCGGGGATTACGCCTTTGCGTGGTGCGCAAGTCTAACATCTGTCACTATCCCTGAGTCCGCCACCAGCATTGGGCATTTTGCCTTCTATGACTGCACGAGCCTAACATCGGTCACGATTCCCAATTCTGTGACTAGTATTGGGAAATCAGCTTTTGCTGACTGCAAGAGCCTTGCATCAGTCACGATTCCTGATTCAGTGACTAGCATTGGAGAGTACGCCTTTGCGTGGTGCACAAGCCTAAAATCGATCACCATCCCCGATTCCGTGACTAGCATTGGGAATGACGCCTTCTATGGCTGCGACAGTCTAACATCAGTCACCATCCCCGATTCGGTGACCAGCATTGGGAGTTACGCCTTTGCGTGGTGCACAAGCCTCGTATCGGTCACGATCCCTGATTCAGTGACCAGCATTGGGAAATCAGCTTTTGCGTGCTGCGAGAGACTAACATCAGTCACGATCCCCGATTCTGTGACCAGCATTGGGAATGACACCTTCGCGTGCTGCAAG
>Ga0153915_10002832_pt1 | contig 15844 bp, 13 predicted proteins | sample Opewatmetagenome_2_FD_107003 | JGI IMG/M metagenome (GOLD analysis project Ga0153915, IMG submission 107003) | Freshwater wetland microbial communities from Ohio, USA - Open water 3 Core 3 Depth 3 metaG | ecosystem: Environmental > Aquatic > Freshwater > Wetlands | place: USA: Ohio, Lake Erie...
ACCCCACCCCTCTCCCCTCGGGGGAGAGGGTTAGGGTCAGGGGCGTTTTAGGGTTGGGTTGTTTGGATTTGGAGTTCTACTGGCGTTTTTGGAACTTCACGATGTCATAAGAAGCGAAGGAAAAAGGGAAAAGGCGCAGGATTGGGCTGTTTGGGGGGACCTTCAATCCCATCCATCTGGGTCATCTCCGGGGCGCAGAAGAGATTTGGGAGGCATTTCGGCTTGAGGAGATCATCTTCATCCCTTCCTCTATCCCACCACACAAGGTGACGGAAAAAGTCATCGAGGCGAAGCACCGGCTCGAAATGGTGAGGTTGGCAACAGCAACCAATCCCCATTTTTCGACCAGCGACCTTGAGCTCTCAAGGCATGGAAAATCTTACTCTATTGACACCATCCATTTTTTTCGAGATAGCCTACAGGAGGCCCCCTTCTTCATCCTGGGAGGGGATGCCTTTGTAGAGATTGAGACATGGAAGGAATTTGAAAATCTCTTTACTCTTTGCCACTTTATCGTCATGGTCCGACCGGGATCTCAAAAAAACAACTCGTCTTCGTCGCTCCCAAAGGCCCTGATCCCAAATTTTCGATATGACCCCGGAGAGAAGGCCTGGGTCCACCTTTCGGGGCACGAGCTCTATTTTAGGGAAATCTCATTTCTCGATATCTCTTCAACAAAGGTCAGAGAGTTGATCGAAAAAGGGGAGTCTGTAAGGTATCTGGTCCCGGCGGAGGTGGAGGCTTACATTCAAAAACATGGACTTTATCGCAAGGGTCCCGGACTTTAAGAAACTTTCAATTTTCAGCATTTTTTGTTTGTCATCTAAATTTTTTCTGGTATAATACGAACCTTAAAAATACTTATAGGAGGATATGGCCACCGATTCGAAAACAAAATCCTTGCTCTGTTTGAAGGCAGCGCTTGAAAAAAAGGCCCTGGACCCGGTTCTTCTTGAGTTGAAAGGGGTGATCTCCTTTACCGATTATTTCCTCCTCTGTAGTGGCAAGTCTGATCGTCAGGTCCAAGCCATCGCGCAAGGCATTGAGGAGGCGCTCAAGAAGAAGGGAATTCGGCCCCTTGGTCAGGAAGGGGTGACCGGGGGAAGATGGGTCTTGATGGATTATGAAGATGTAGTTGTCCATATCTTTCTGGAACCTGTGAGAAGATTTTACGATTTGGAAGGGCTTTGGAGCGACGCCCCCCGAATGGATCTCCAAGAAGGAGGAAGTATTGGTTAAAGGAAAGACGAGGTTCAAATTCAAATCCCGGGCTAAATCTCAAGCTAAACCTCAGGTGAAGCCGCAAGTCGAACCAGAAAAGGGACTGGATAAACTGGATAGAAAGACGATCGCAAGGTTTAGAAAGATTCTCCTCAAGGAACGGGAGCAGATCGTCGGTGAGGTCAAACAGATCGTTGAATCTTCAAATGAAATGGGGCAAGATGGTATTCAGGACATTGGGGATGAGGCGGCCAATATTTATAACAAACAGATCTTGCTCAGCCTAAATGAGAATGAACGCATGAGGCTCAAAGAGGTGGATGAATCCTTAGATCGTATTGAGAACGGAACCTACGGGATCTGCGAGGAATGCGGAGGTCCTATCAGTTTAAAACGACTCGAGGTTCGACCGGTGGCGAAATATTGTGTTCCGTGTCTAACCAAATTGGAAAAGGGAAAGTTATAGGCGATGTTAGTAAAACTTTTATTGATCTTCCTTTTCATCGTGATGGTTTTCTTCCTTTGGCTTTCATTCGAGAACCCTTTGAGGGTTGAATTCCATTTTTTTAGGAAGACTTTTGAAACGGAACTCTCCTTCCTCATGATCTCCTCTTTTGTATTGGGCGCGATCTTGGTCTTCCTCGGCACCTTGACTCGGGATGCCAAACGGGCCATTAAAGACTATCTCAATTCTCGCCAAAAGAGAAAAGAGGAATCCGTTAAGGAGGAATTCAACAAGGGGATGGACGTTTTTCTTCGCGGGGAGCTGGCCAAGGCCAAGATCCACTTCATTGAGGTGTTAAAAAGAGATCCCATGCAGATCGATCTGTATCTCCGGCTTTCGGAAATCGCCCTACATGAGGGTAACGATCAAGATGCTCTTCATTGGTTGGGAAGGGCGGAGTTGATCGAAATGAAAAATATAGACGTCCTCCTAAGTCAGGCAGCGGTCTACCAGCGCATGAAGCGATTCGACGAAGCCATTCGGGTTCTGAATCGGGCCATCGGCTTGGATGAGACGAATCTCAACGCTTTAAGAAGTTTGAGGCAGATTTATCTGGATAGTAGAAGGTGGGAGGAGGCGATCCGAATCCAAAGATCGATTCTCAAATTTACCAAGGGGAAACAGGCAGAGGAGGAGGAAAACCTTTTCTATTTGGGGTTGAAATACGAGCGTGCCAGGGATCTTCTAAGCCGTGGGGGCGAAAAAAATCTGGAGAACGCCCTGAAGGAAGTAAAGGAGATCGTTCGAGAAAGGAAGACTTTTCAGCCTGGATTTGTATTGTTGGGTGATATCTACCTCCGAATGGGAAGATGGACCTCTGCGGGGAAGGTTTGGGAAAAGAGTTTCACCCGATTCAAATCCGTCGTCTTCATCCTTCGCTTGGAAGAGGTTTATCTCAGAGGGGAAGATCCAGGTACGCTCATCCGCCTCTATCAAAGGATACTTCAACACGATCCCGAAAATTGGGTGCTGGCCTTTTTTTATGCCATGCTTTGTTTGAGGTTGGAAATGCTGGATGAAGCGCTGGAGCAGATCAATGAGATCGGTTTACGGGTGAAGGATTTTCCGGCCTTTCACAGGCTTCTCGCAGAAATCTACCTCCATAAGAAAGACTTTGGTCGTGCCGCTCAGGAATTTGAGAGGACTTTCGAATTGAGCGGCACTTCCTACCTCTCCTTCTTTTGCATCACTTGTGCAAGAGAATCGAAAGAGTGGATCGCTTACTGTCCTCAATGTCATCAGTGGAGCACCTATACGATCAAGGAAGCCGAGAAAGCGATCTCCTTACCTTCTCCGTCTTTTACCTAAGGGGTCCACCGCTCATTCTGATTTTGTATATTCCATTTTTAACCAGGATGCCTGTTGTGGCTGGCCAGGACAGGTATCCGCTGGAACGAATCATGAAATTTCGATCAACGCTCTTCCAGTTCTTTCTTCCCCCGCAATGTCCCTGCTGTGAAAAATTCTTAGAAGAAGATCGACAAGGGTTCTGCTCAAATTGTCTTTCGGAGATCCGCTGGATCGTACCTCCGTTTTGTTCCGTTTGTGGAATTCCCTTCATGTCTAAAGAGATCGAAAGCCATCCCTGTGGCGCTTGTGCAAGCCACAGAAAATATTTTACAATGGCAAGGGCTTTAGGAACCTTCGAAGGATCACTCCAGGAGGCGATCCATCGTTGGAAATATGAGGGAAAAACCCATCTCACGGCCTTTTTCGCGGAATGGATGGCAGAAGGGTTGAATCGTTTTTGGGAACGTGACTCTCTCGACCTTCTGATTCCCGTCCCGCTCCATCGTCAGCGATTAAGGGAAAGAGGGTTCAACCAAGCACTGCTCCTTGCGAAGGAGCTAAGCCGTCGGACAGGCCTTCCTTATCAGAAATCGATCCTTCAAAAGAAGGAACCCACCATTCCTCAAGTGAAACTCAGTGGTATAGAAAGGGAAAAGGGGTTAAGGAGGACTTTCCATGTGGTGGAAAAGGAAAAGCTATTAGGAAAGTCGGTTCTTTTAGTCGATGATGTTTACACGACTGGAGCGACGGTCAATGAGTGCTCTAAAGTGCTGTTGAAAGGGGGAGCCGGAAGGGTAGATGTTCTCACTTTGGCCCATGCCATCAAAAGTTCGTAATGTGGAAGGATTCAAGAGTTTTAGGAACCAAGGGGCCGAGTGAAACAATTAAACCTTCGTTACAAGAAATCCTAAACACTTGAACCCTCGACCCCTTGAACCCTACAAGAGAAAAAGATGCAACCTCGAAAAAAGTGGATCCTTCTCTGGATATTGATTCCGATTGTTGTCGTCGGAGTCCTTTTCCTTCTATGGATCAATTATTTCTTCGACCCTAATATTTACCGGGATATCTTACAAAAATCCTTGGCAACCGCCCTCGACAGGGAAGTCTCCATCGGGAAGGCAAGAATCGATTTATGGGGCGGCGTGGGAATTACCTTTGAAGACTTCCGGGTAAAGGATCGCTCTCAGGTCTTTGATCTTCTTCAGTCCGAAAGACTAATCTTAAGGCTTAAGCTTTTACCTCTCTTCAAAAGGGAGGTCAAATGGAAACGAATTGTCATCGATCGCCCCACGCTTCGTCTCGTCAGAGACAAAAATGGTCAGTTCAATATCTTCCTTGACGATTCTTCGCCGGGTGAAAGGCTGAAGGAAACAGAAAAGAGGATCATGGAGATGCTCACCTCTCTTTTCGGAGGCTCTTTAGCGCTCCGAGACGGAGAGGTCTTCTTCTCGGACGAGAGCCTGGGCGATGCACCATTGAAAACGGAGATACGGTCTTTCAATCTTAGGCTCTCAAAGGTTTCGTACCGTAAAGCTTTTCTGTTTCGAATGGATGGAAAGGTCATGCATTCTAGAAGAGAAGGCCTGTTTTCCATCGATGGGACAATTCAAGGTATTCCTGAAGACTTAAGTTTCGCGGAAGCAAGGGTGGAAGCGGAGGCCAAGCTCAAAGGGGTCGAAACATTTCATTTTTGGCCTTACCTCAGAACCATGCTTCCGATGAAAACCATTTCAGGAGTACTCGACCTGGACGCCACCTATCGAGGAGATTTCCGGGGAAGCTTTAAGACCTCTGCCAAAATCAAATTTAAGGAATTCCTTTTTGACTATCCCCAGGTTTTCTCAACCATTCTAAAGCCGAAGTGGGTGAACATCGATCTTGAAGCTGACTATGATGCGAAGGATTTCAAGATCCCCCGGTTTTTTATCGAATTACCAGAGATATGGGTTAAAGCGAAGGGGAGAATCTATGATATCGGGACAAAGGAGATGGGAATGGAAGCCGAGGCTTCCACCAGCCCCTTCGATATTGCAGAGGGAAAGAAATTTATCCCCTTCCGAATCATCACTCCGGACGTCTCAGATCGTCTTTTCAGGTCAGAAGGAAAGGGTTTTTTCCAAGCCATTTCCGTTAAACTTGCGGGAAAGATGCCCGAGGTGGATCACTGCGATCAGCTTGCAAATGCCCATGTCCTTTCCATCGAGGCGAAACTCAGTGGAGCTCAGTTGAGACTCCCCTGGGACTTCCCCTTGCTTGAAGACCTCCATGGCCGGCTCCTCTTCGAAAAAGGTCATCTTTACCTAAAAGGGGTCGAGGGAAAAATCTTTCATTCGACCATGAAAAATGCGAATGGAACGTTCTATGAGCTTTTGCATGTTCCTACGCTTCATATCGAGTGCCAGGGCAAGTTCGATTTGTCGGATCTTCCGGCTCTCTCAAGGACCGAGGGAATTCCGGAAGAAATCAGCCGTGCCCTTTCATCCGTCCGCATTCTTTCAGGAGAGGCACAATATTCCCTCTCTGCCGAAGGACTCCTGAAACCTCCTCTCCGTTTTCAGCACCATGAAATCTATCACCTTTCGGGAACCCGGTTCACTCATAAACAAATTCCGTATCCAATCCAAGTCGGAGAGGGACGATTAGAGCTTTCCGACCACGATCTTCGATGGTCAAAGGCACTGGTGGAGTTTGGCCATTCCTCTCTGATGATGGATGGCTTTTGGAAACATGGAGAAAAGGATCGTTCCCTCGAGATCATGGCCAAGGGAAGCATGGATCTCAAGAATCTTTTCGCCCTCTTTCAAACTCCTCTTTTCCCTGAAGAAGTGCGATCGAAAACAGAGGGCTTCGAAGCCCTATCAGGAGCAAGCCAGTTCTCATTCAAAGGGAAGACGCTCGCTGGAATCTCCCAGTTCTCTTACGACGGGGAGTTTTTTCCAAGGGAAGCTTCACTCGTGCAGAAGGGAAATCCTATTCCGCTCGTTCTTAGGGAGGGAGGGATGTCGTTTTCCGAATCGGGGATAAGTTTTTCACAGATGAAGATCCAATCGGGTAGACGCTTTCTGACATTAAACGGATTCATCAAAGACGGAAATGTGAATCTTTCCACACGAGGTTCGATCGATCTAAAGCAACTGTTCTTGCTCATCCAGTCCCCCGTGTTTCCGGATCAGTTCCGATCGCAGGTGGAAGGGATTCAAGAACTTAACGGAGTGGCAGAGGTTCGTCTGAAATGGCTGGGAAAGATGGGGGAATGGATGAGTGCCTTAAGAGAAGGCGAGATCCGATTGAAAGAGGTGAACCTTCGGCATCGAGAGATTCCCGTTTCCCTCTCGCGTATTCAGGGGTCTTTTTTGATCACTCCTGAGCAGATTCGATTCGATGAGTTGAAGGGAAAAGTAGGAGACTCTCCCGTTACGGTTTCCGGCACCCTCTTCCAAGGGTCGTCTTCTTTCGCTGTCTCCCCTCAGAAGGCGGGAACGGGCTCAGCCCAGGCGGAATCGGGGAGGCGACTCTCCTTCCAGATCTTCTCGCCGCAACTGGACCTCGATCCCCTCTTTCCGAAGAAAGAGGGAACCTCCCCAACTTCTTTTGAAAAGATGAGAGATTTACTTTCAAGTTGGTCGATCGATGGTAAGGTGCAGATCGACGAAGGAAGATATCGCAGCCTTCAATACAAAGACCTGAAGGGGGAGATGAGGACAGTCGATGGAACGCTGCTCATCCATCCCTTTCAATTTAAATCAAATGGGGGGGACTTCTGGGGTGAGGGATGGATTAGACCGACAGAAAGGGGAATAAGAATGGAGATCAAGCCCCGTTTCTCCAATATGGAAGCCAAAGCCTTTATCCGGACCCTCTTCGAGAAAGGGGAGGAAGAGAAGGTAATGATCAGCGGGAGAGTTCACATCGATAAGGCGGAGTTGAGAGGAGAAGGGGAAGATTTTCAAAAAATGAAGGAATCCCTCGGCGGAGGGTTGAGGCTCGAATTTGAGAACGGAGTGATCGAAAGATTTAATATCCTTTCCAAAATCTTCTCCATCTTGAATGTTTCCCAGTTGCTCAAGGGAAGGCTTCCGGATTTGGCGACGAAAGGACTTCCTTATCGTCAGATCCTGGCAAATTTTTATGTGAAGGATGGGGTGGCCACCACGGACGATTTTCTGGTGGAAAGCGATGCCATGAGAATCACTCTTCTTGGAAAGGTTGACCTGGGGAAAAACCTAATTGATGTGAGGATAGGAGTTCATCCTCTGGTAACCATTGATGTGATATTAAGCAATGTCCCCGTTGCGGGTTATATTCTGACGGGCGAGGACAAGGGATTCATCTCTTATTTCTATCATGTGAAAGGAACTCTGGATAATCCAAAGATTGAGGCCATCCCTTTCAAAATAGTGGAAGAAAGCACCTGGGGGGTCATCAAGCGCCTCCTCGGAACGCCTCTGAGGCCATTCCAAAAGGCTCCTTCATCGGATAATAAAGAAAAGAATAGTAAGGGGTCAGGAGTTCGGAGTTCGGAGCCAAAACCATGAAAAACTCCTTCCAAATATTTTTTTTCACAAACTAAGTTTTTTCTTGACAAATAACAATATATTGTTGTAAAGATTGTTAGTCACACTAAATATAGCCCTTCCAAGAATCCTTTTAACCGTCTATCGCAGAACAAAAGGTGAGACAACATGGCTACCGTAATCGAGATGAGAGGTAATCATCCGGAATTTAAGGATGAACTGGAAACCACAGATATGGCCCTCTTTGTTCGCACGTCGGACGAAGCGATGCTGGGCTGGGATCGGCAAAGAATTGTCGACGCCCTCATGCGTGAGACCTATGTGGATTTCGATACAGCGAAGGAGATCGCCCGGGAAGTGGAGGACCTCATTGCCACCTCTAAGATCAAAATGGTCACTGCCCCCCTCATCCGTGAACTCGTGGACACCAAATTGGTCGAAAGGGGACTCGAACAGGCCCGTAGGATGCACACCCGCTTGGGAATGCCTCTCTATGATGTCGACCAGCTCATCCTCCATCCCAATAAAGAGAATGCCAATGTTCCTCATGGGCCAGAGGCCACCAATCTCACCCTAGCCGAGAGGATCAAGAAAGAATATGCTCTGCTCAATGTCTTTTCCCAGGAAATTGCCGATGCGCATATGCGCGGGGACATTCATCTCCACGATCTGGGTTTTATCGATCGGCCCTACTGTAGCGGTCAATCCCTCGAATACATCAAACGATTTGGCTTGAGCCTTCCCAACTCGATCGCGATGGCCAAGCCGGCCAAACACCCTGAGGTGTTGCTCGCCCATATGGTGAAATTTGCGGCAGCCCTTCAGAGTCATTTTGCTGGGGCGATTGGCTGGGACTCTATCAATCTCTTTTTCGCACCCTACGTGGTGGGAATGTCGGACCAAGAACTGGAACAACTGGCTCAGATGATGATCTTCGAGTTCTCCCAACAAGCGGTCGCCAGAGGCGGACAGGCCATCTTCACCGACCTCAATCTTTATTGGGAAATCCCCAAACATTTTGAAGATGTCCCTGCCATCGGACCGGGTGGAGAGTTTACAGGAAAGACCTACAGTGATTATTGGATGGAATCCCAACGCTTTGCCATGGCGCTTTTTAACGTTTATCAAGAAGGAGATGGATCCGGAAGGCCTTTCTTCTTCCCAAAACCTCTGGTTCATATTACAGAGAAATTTTTTAAGACCGCTGGCCATATGGATTTTCTTTACCACATCTGTGAGGTCGCCTCCGAGAAAGGAAACACCTACTTTGTCTTCGACCGCGGGGAGACAGCCAAAATCTCCGAATGCTGCCGTCTTAGTTTCAAATTGGATCAAACAGACCTCGAAGACGCCAAACAACCCTGGAAGATGCGGTACAGCGCCCTTCAGAACGTGACGCTCAATCTTGCAAGAATCGCTTACCTGGCCGAGGGGGATGACGCTAAACTCTTCTCCAAAATTGCTGAGTTTGTTGAGATGGCGGTGAAGGCCCATCTGGAAAAGAAACTCTTTATTGAAAAACTTCTTTCCTTAGGGGAGAACGGGCCCCTGGCATTGCTGGCCATGAATCGGGATGGATCTCCTTATTTGAGGATGCACCGTGCCAGTTTTCTGGTCGGTATGGTGGGACTCAATGAACTGGTTCAAATTCATACCGGGCAGGAGATGCATCAATCGAAACAGGCTTTTAAATTCGGTCTCAAGGTCATTGCCCATATGAAATTATTGGTAGACAAGTTCAGCCAGCGCTATGGAATGCGTTTCGTTCTGGAACAGACACCCGCAGAATCCACCGCTTACCGGTTCGCTAAATTAGACCTCAAATATCACTCTCCCCAGTCGGGACACATTGTGAAAGGCGATATCTCAAAAGGAGAGGTTTATTATACGAACTCCACCTACCTGAACAATTCTGCCGTGTTGAATCCTATTGACCGAGTGAGACAAGAAGGTCTTTTCCACCCCCTGATTGAAGCAGGGGCATTAACTCATGTCTGGCTGGGGGAGGCAAGGCCTTCGAAGTCATCGCTGGCCAATTTTGTGATGAAGACTTTCCAATTGACTGAAAATGACCAGATCGCGTTCTCTCCGGAGTTCACCACCTGTAATTGCTGTAATCGGACGAACCGGGGCCTTCGGTCCTCTTGTGCTTACTGCGGATCGGAGGACGTGGATGGCATCACGCGGATTACCGGCTATTTCACTAAAATCTCCAGTTGGAATAAAGGGAAGATTGGGGAACTGCGGAACCGGTATCGCAACGAGACTTTTCTAAAAAATAAGGAAGAAGGGATGGCAGTGCAGATAGGGTGAAATTTCAAATTTCAAAGATCGCACGAAGTGATAAACCCAAAGTGAATCAACGACAGAGGAGCGTCAAAGCTGAAAGATTAATTTAATCACAAGATTTAAGCTCTTCAAAAATTTGGGAATATTTGAGAATTACTTTGAAAGGAGAGGTTATGGGACTGATAAAAATTTTTACCAAAGCGAAATGTCCAAAATGTCCTGCTGTCAAAGAGATCGGAACGGAGTTAAAAAAGGAGGGGATGCCGGTTTTGAATTACGATTTGGATACGATTGATGGACTGGCCGAGGCCTCCTTTTACAGCATTCGCTCCACCCCTTCCATTATCATCGAGGATGAGGAGGAGAGAGAGGTGATCAGTTGGAGAGGGATTGTCCCGACTGTCCAGGAGGTGAAACAGTATTTATACAGAGGTTAAGGGTGATAGTGATGGTGACGGGCGTTGGAAATCACTCCGATCCACTGTCTTCTTTTCAACTCACTGTCACGTTTCACGATCACTTGTATGATGCGAAGAAATGATCGAGATCAAAGGATTTTCAGAGACCTCCTTTTTGGATTGGCCGGGAAAACTCTGTTCGGTGCTTTTCCTTCCCTTCTGTAATTTCCGGTGTCCTTATTGCCACAACCATCCGCTTGTTTTCCATCCCGAGCAGTGTGCAACCATCCTATTGGAAGATATTCTTGCGCGCCTCCATTCTCTGAGGACTTGGATCGATGGCGTTTGTCTTACGGGTGGAGAGCCTACTCTCCATTCCGACCTTCCTCTTCTGATTCGAGAAATAAAACGACAAAAATTCTTGGTCAAGCTCGATACCAATGGTTCAAACCCTCAGATGTTAGGAAATTTGATTGAGGAAGGAGAGATTGACTTTGTCTCAATGGATGTGAAAGCCCCCTTAGACCCATTTCGTTATTCACGCTCCGTGGGCCTTCCCATCGAACTAAAACCCATTTTAGAGTCGATCGAAATCCTGAAGAGTGGGAAAGTGGATTATGAGTTTCGGATGACGGTTGTTCCAGGACTTCATCAAGAAGAGGATATCCGGATGCTTGGGGACCAGTTGAAAGGTGGGCGAAGACTCATCCTCCAGAATTTCAACCCTGAAAACCCTTTAGACCCTTCGTTAAGAAGCATCGTTCCTTACGATCCGAAGGTATTGAAGAAAATGGAGAAAATGCTACAGGAAATGATGTGATCGCCTTTGTGTCCTAGGGATGAATTAGCTATACTGACCCTACCCAACAAATAGCATAGCGCAGAGTCGCATAGAGCATAAGTTAAAATCCTTTTCGCCATGCGCTTTCCTCCAAGCTCTATGCGGTTTTCTGGATAAGGATATGACATCCCTCTCCCTTAAAGAGATCCGAACAAAGGTGGAGGCACTGGAAAAAGAAATTCGTCTCCAGAGATTTATCTACGAAGTTATCCCAGAGCCATTCTTGATCCTCGACCGAAATGGAGATTTTCTGAAGGTGAACCCAAAAGGGATAGACCTACTCGGGTATCCTCCGGAAGAACTTCAGCAGAGGGTCTTTATGGATGTCGTCGCCCTCGAAGATTTACACAGGATCAGAGAGGGGTTTGAGGAGATAGGACAAGGGCAGGAGGTTAGATTCCGGACAAAGATTACCAGTCGGTTAGGTGAACGGATTCCTGTCGAGCTCTTCGGGGTTTCCAGGGGAGATGTCATTTTCATTATGCTGAGAGACCTGAGAGAAAGGATCGAGATCGAAGAAGAGTTTGAAAGGACGAAAAAAGAGTCCACGGAAAAGATTCGAGAAAGAGATCTCTATGCCCGGGAGCTTCAGGTGACCAGGGACCTCTACAAAGAGAAATTGAAGGAGATCGAGATGATGGGACAGGAGGCAATACGGCTCTCTTATACCGACGATCTGACCGGTATCTATAACCACCGGTTTTTTATCGAACAACTCACCCTGGAGGTGGAACGCCAAAAACGTTACGACACCCCCCTTTCTCTTCTCATGATCGATATCGACTATTTTAAAAATTATAATGATACGAATGGACATTTGGCCGGAGACCAGGCCTTGCGGGCCATTTCTAAACTCATTCAGCAGGGGGTACGGCAGACCGATATCGTCGCGCGTTACGGAGGGGAGGAATTTTCTGCCATCTTGATCAACGCAGGAAGAGAAAAAGCTTTGGAGATTGCGGAGAGGGTAAGAAGAAACGTGGCGGAGACGCGTTTTCCTAATGAGAAGGCCCAACCGAATAAAGACGTCACAGTAAGCGTGGGGGTAGCCACCTTTTCCTCTTCTGTCTCCACTCTTACTGATTTAATCCGTGAGGCAGATCATGCCCTCTATCGAGCGAAGAAACGCGGCCGGAATCGCATCGAGGGATGACATGAAAACCGTCATCGTCGTCGCTGCCTTGATCGTCGACCAGGGGAAAATTCTCGTCACGCAAAGAAAGAAGGATTCCTCCTACGGATTCCTCTGGGAATTTCCAGGGGGGAAAGTGAAAGAAGGGGAGGAGCCGAGGGAGGCCTTACGAAGAGAGTTAAGGGAGGAATTGGATGTTGAGGCAGAGGTGGGGATGATTTTTGATGCGGTCTCCCATTCCTATCCGGCCTATCCAATCCTTCTGCTGGTCTATCAATGTCGGGTTAAAAAGGGCCCTTTCAAACCCATCGGATGTCACGATCTTCGGTGGGTGAATCTTAGGGAGCTGGAAGAATTGGCGATGCCGCCTGCCGATGACCCCGTTCGAAGGCATCTCTTCTCCTTGGGAAAGGAGCTTCTTCTTTTTTAGAATTTGGCCCTTCTCCGAGCGAATCAACTCCTCTTTGCGTTCCCTCCTTATCATTCCAGGCAAGAACTCCCCGCGGGAACTGGCCAAGGAGACAATCCCAATTTCATGTTGGAAAAAAAGGCAAATTGGAGTAGAATGGGTTTGGGATAAACGATGGAGCAAGATCGAGTTCAAAGGTATGTCAAAGGCTTGGAAAGGACCATTCAAAATAACCATCATTACTTGAAGGAATCGATAGAGGACTTTCAAGAGATGTGTCGAATGGTGAATCCTGAAAAGCATATTCCTGCAGGAATCGCCAACGATATCCGGGAGATGTATAAGGAGATTCGCAATCGATTGACAGAGATTAAGGCAATCGACCAACTCCTTCAAGGGAAATATCGGCAGTACTATCACCGGGACTCTCTACGGGATAAAGAAATATTGGAAATTGGATTCATCGTAAAAAATTGTTACTCCAAATTCGAATATACGATGGTCCAGATAGAAGCGATAAAAAGGTTGAAAGAACATGCTCCCAAAGTGGGGCACCCGGCCGAACACCTGCAATGGTTTCGCTCTAAAGAGAATCAAGTCGCTTTGATAAAAGATCTGAGGATGCTGATGGAATTGGATTACGAACCCACCCCAGAAGAAGTCGGTGAGGAGAGGCGTGATGTGGTAGGAACTCGAGCCTTCACCCTTTTCTTATTCAGCGGGAATTCTCTCTCCCTCGACCACCTCCAACCCCAAATCCAATTGCGTGAACACGATATCATAGAACGGTATAGCCAGGAGGAAGTCCGTGGCGTTTTGGCTCATTTGAAAACGGTTGATCCTGTTGAAATAGAAAAAAAGTTTCAACAGGTGCTGGAGAGTCAAGGTTTGAGGGAGCTCAAATGCCTCCTTCTTCCGATCCATTCCCCGAAAGATCTTGAGGGGGATCTACTAAAATCAATCGAAGCAACGTTGAAAGAGATGGCCCCGGGGGAGCTGAGAACATTTTCGATTTGACACCTTCCTCTGAGATCGTTATAAAGAACCTTAAAAATCTATACCACAACATGATTGAATTCTCCGGAGACGAATGCTGGATCAAAGCCTTAAGGAATTTTACTTCTTCAGCGATTTCTTAAACCGGAAGGTTTGCAACGCTCCCGGGCAACGAGTCGGTAAAATAGCGGATCTTGTGGCCGAGAGGGCAGAACCCTATCCGATGATCATCGGGATGATGGTCCGGAAAAAGGGAAGAAACTGGTACCTTCCCTGGGAGAGGATCATTCAGATCGAGCCCCAGCTAACCCTCTCTGAAAAAGAACTCGTAGACCTTAAGACCTCTCTGCCTGAAAAGGACATCATCCTTCTGCGCGAAGAGGTGATGGACAAACAAATTGTCGATACCTTCGGAGCAAAAGTGGTAAGGGTCAATGACCTCCACTTCCTTCGGGTGGATTCCCGTCTCAGACTGGTTCACGTCGACGTCGGATTTCGTGGACTGATGAGAAGGGTAGGGTGGGAGAAGTTGGTGGATCAGGCACTCCGCTGGTTTTTCTCCTATGTCCTGCCCAATCAATTCATCTCATGGAAATATGTCCAGCTCCTTTCAGGTTCTGATCTCCTCCACCTCAGCGTGTCTCAAGAGAAACTTTCCCATCTTCATCCTGCCGATTTGGCCGATATCATTGAGGACCTCAGCGGTCGCGACCGATCCGCCATTTTTCATGCCTTGGATGCCGAGACGGCCGCGGAAGCCCTGGAGGAAATCGATCCAAAGATTCAAAAGGCTATCATCGAGACCATTCCCGTGGACAGGGCTTCTGACATCGTCGAGGAGATGTCTCCCAGCGATGCGGCTGACCTTCTCGGTGATCTCCCTGAAGAGCGGGCCGAGGAAATTCTCGAAGGAATGGAGCAGGAGAAGGCGGAAGATTTGAGAGAACTTCTCGTCCATCCCGATGAAACGGCAGGAGGCCTGATGACTACCGCCTACCTTAGCCTGACTCCTGGAGACACGATAGAGACAGCCGTTGGTCGACTGAAGGCAGAAGCTCAAAATTTAGACATCATGGACTACATTTTTATTGTGGATGAAGAGGAGGTCCTCAAGGGAGTGGTAAGCATTCGCGACCTTCTTACAGCCCACCCACATCAAACCCTTGCCCAGATCCAACCCACAAGAGTGGTAAGTGTCAAGCTGGATGAAGACCAGAATGAGGTGGTGGAGGCTTTTGCAAAGTATGGGTTCAGGGCCCTGCCCGTTGTGGATGAAGAAGGCCATCTCAAGGGAGTGATCAGTTTCCGAAGTGTCCTGGGTATTGGCACCTGAAGCGGGGTAAATATAATTGCCAAATCCTAAATTCCAAGCCCTGTACCTAATATGGTGCAGGGCAAGCACCAAATCAATTCCAACCAAAGATATTTGAAATTCCCCTCGTCCCTTCCCCTCTGCCCGCTGGGAGAGGGAGAGGGTGAGGGGGCGAAACAGAAATCAGACCATCATGACAAATTACATAAAATGGGTTTCGGCTTCGAGGCACTCGCTGTGGAGAACGATCGGGCTCTTTTTCGTTCTGATGGGGCCTGGCATCATCACCTCCAACGTCGATAACGATGCAGGCGGCATCACCACCTATTCTTTAGCCGGGGCGCAATTTGGACTCAAACTGATCTGGTCCCTGATTCCAATTATGGTCGCCCTGATCGTGATCCAGGAGATGTGCGCTCGCATGGGAGTGGTGACCGGCAAGGGACTCTCGGACCTGATTCGTGAAAAATTCGGCGCCAAGATTACCTTTTATCTGGTCATCGGGGTGTTTCTTACGAATATGGGCAACGTACTTTCCGAATTTGCAGGGGTGGCAGCAGGATTGGAGATCTTTGGAGTCAATAAATTTATCTCTGTCCCGATCAGCGCTTTTCTGGTTTGGTTGATGGTGGTCAAGGGATCTTATAAGTCCGTGGAGAAGGTGTTCCTGGTCGCCTGCGTGTTTTATATCTCCTATATTGTCACCGGTATCATCGTGAAGCCGAATTGGGACGTTGTCCTTGAACAATTTTTGCATCCCCAGTTGAGTCTTCATCCCTCAGAAATGACCATGCTCATCGGTATCGTGGGAACCACGATTGCCCCCTGGATGCAATTTTACCTCCAAGCTTCAATCGTTGAGAAAGGGATCAAAACGGAGGATTATAAATTCGCCCGCTTTGATGTGGTCATGGGAGCGATTGCCGTCCATATC
>Ga0153915_10002833_pt1 | contig 15843 bp, 12 predicted proteins | sample Opewatmetagenome_2_FD_107003 | JGI IMG/M metagenome (GOLD analysis project Ga0153915, IMG submission 107003) | Freshwater wetland microbial communities from Ohio, USA - Open water 3 Core 3 Depth 3 metaG | ecosystem: Environmental > Aquatic > Freshwater > Wetlands | place: USA: Ohio, Lake Erie...
AGACGCCGCAGATGAACTGGCTCGCGAGTCTCAGCCGCTGGAATTCCCTGAGCTTTTCGTAGCAGGCCCGGTGGTCGAACTCCGCCGGCGTTTCCTTGATGGCCCCGGCCGGGCAGGCCGCAAGACAGCCGCGGCAGGCGCCGCAGGCGTCCCGCACGGCCTTGTCCGCCTCGAGCGGCAGGTCGGTCAGGACCGTGACCAGCCGGAAGCGCGCGCCGAGATCGGCGTTGACGAGGAGGTTGTTGCGGCCGATCCAGCCCAGCCCGGCCTTGGCCGCGACGTGCTTATGGGAGAGATGGGCCTTCTGATTCTCCCAGTCGACGATCTGGGAGGCGGCGATGGGCAGTGCCGCGTAGCCCATGTTCTGGATGAGGCCGGCCAGAAGCAAAGCGCCCCGGTCCAGGAAGAAGTTGATCTGCCGGTAATGATGGAAATAGAGCGGCGTTGGATGGTCCGGGATGTCGTCCACGACCGCGTCGCTGAGGCGCTTGCCGAGCGAGACGGCCCGGTTGAATTTTTTCGCGGTCTCGGGGGAAAGCGCGAAATCCGCGCGCAACCGCGTGACGTCGGCGACGCCGAAGAGATCGAAGCCCCACTCCAGGGCCTGAAACTTCAGCCGCTGGCGATTCTCGGATTTGTCCATGCCCGAAGGTCATTGTATAGGCCCGTTTCCGGCCTGTCAAACCGGGGCGGACGGCAGGTCCATAATGATGCCTTTCTCCACCTGGCTTCAGCCGCTTCCTGAACTGTTTTCTTCTGCCGGCATCGGGCAAATCTTGACATTCCGCGGCGGCCCGCTTATCATGGGCGCGCATCAAGAGAGCCCCTGGAGGGCTCGGCAACCTGGGACGGACACCCAAGGTGCCACTCGCTCCGAGCGGGGATGCGGCCGAACGGCAACCAAGTGTCCTTTTTTTATTTCCGTTCCCCATCCTCCCGAGGCCCGTCGCGCAACCCGGTGTCCCTGTCCCCGGCATTTCAACAAGGAGGAACGGAATGTCTGAAAAATCAGCCAAAGGGCGCGCTCGGATCGTGCAAATGGAGCCGAAAAAGGAAGCCTGGTGGTGCTCCAGGCCGCGGCGCATCGAGATCCCGGGCCGGCCCGAGCTGGCGCTCTTCCCCACGATCCTCAGCTGGCACTATGGAAATCATGAAACGGCGAGGCCGTACAAGAGGAGCGTCTTCTATTACCCGCTCTTCTTCAGCCTGCGGGCCGCGCCGGAGAACCGGGGCCTGCAGATGAGATACCAATCGTTCATGGACCCCGATGCCTGGATCGTCTTCACGGCGGGCGGCCGCCCTTTGGAATGGACCGCCGAAAAGTACGTCCAGGGGAAGCCCGTCGGAACGACAATCGGCCCGGCCGACGACATGTTCTTCATGCATCTGGCGTTCGTGCCCATCCCCGACAACGAAAAGCACGATGTGAGCGCCTGGCCGCCCGAGGAGATCGCGGACATGCGCGCCCAGGGCGGGTCGAGGGTGCCCCCCGATCCCGATCTCACGGACGTCTGCTCCAGGCTCGTCGGCGCCGCGGCCCGAGCGCACGCCATCAGCCGGACGGAGGCCGCGAACATGATCATCGCAGTTGTCTGCGGCGAGCTGCTCGCCCCTCCCGGAGACGGCCGGCCCGGCTGAGCGCGGTTGACTCGCCCGCCCCGCTTGGGGTATATGATTCCCCTTGAGGAGCGATCATGAACGAGAAAACCCTGGCCATCATCAAGCCCGACGCCGTGAAAAAGAGGATCGTGGGGAAGATTCTCCAGCGGATCGAGGACGAGGGTTTCGACATCCGCCGCCTGCGGATGGCCCGCCTGACGCCGGAGGAGGCGAAGGGGTTTTACGCCGTCCATAAGGAAAAGAAGTTTTTCGCCAGCCTGACGGAGTTCATGTCGTCGGGGCCGGTCGTCCTCATGGTCCTCGAAGGCGAAGACGCCATCAAGCACTGGCGGGAGGTCATGGGGGCCACGGATCCCGCCCAGGCCAAGCCCGGCACCCTCCGGCACACGTATGGATTCTCCATCGAGCGGAACGCCACCCACGGCTCGGACGCGCGGGAAACCGCCGAGTGGGAAATCAAATATTTCTTCCCCGCCTGATCATCGCCCGATTCCCCAAATCTTGACCCTTTCGACCGCCGGAATACCAGATTGTGTGCTTTTCCGCGCGACGGAGGCCGGATGCCGCGTCTTCGGGGGGAGGCCGGGGGCACAAAGGACTTGACAACAGGGATTTATTGCACTATTTTTTAGTCAGCCTTGGATGATTTTATGAAGAGAGGAAATCTCTAGCCGAATCTATTATTTTGCCCAGTTCTCTCTTCGCTCATTTTCCCAAGGCGAGCTTATCCTTAAGAGGAGGCCGCTATGCGGAAAAGAAATCTTCAAAAAGCCGTCGTCCTGGTCGTCTGCTTTGCCTTCCTGGGCCTCTCGGCGTCGGGCCTCTCGGCCGCCCCCGCGAAGTCGACGAAGGTCTCGTTCGCCCTGCTCCTCAGCAACCCCGCCCAGTTCCTGGTCAGCATTTTCCCGGGGCTCCGGAGCATCCTCGGCGTCGATCAGGCAACCCAAACCGATCCCGCGTCGAAGACGGTGAAGACCACGGGAACCGTCAGATCAATTAAACTGAGTGTAAAAGATTAACGAAATCTCCTTTTTTCGACATTAGATTCGTTTCTAAATCAGATTTTTTCCTAGAAAGTATTTTTTAGACTAGCCAATTTCACCCCTCTATTCACCCCTTAAGGTCATATTTAAAATGGTGAGAACTACTATGCTTTGTTTATGCTGCGCAGAAGCCTGCAATCCACGGAAAGCCGGAGAATCATTCCGTTAACCTGCTTATCCCTATTTTTGGTTTTCAACGCGATAGCCGGGTCCACCTCGTCAATGCGTAAGGATGGGGCATCTCAGAACCCGAATTTTGATAGGCTTTACGAAGAAGCCCTACGGGAAAAAAGCAACGGCAATTTCCAACACGCCGTTTCGCTCTTAATAGACTGCCTTTCGCTCAGCAATGGGGAGAATAAAGTCGGCTGTCTCATCAACTTGGCGATTTTATATTGGAACGTCGGCAATATCAAAGAATCGCACAATTTCAACTCGGAGGGCGCAGAACTTTCGAACAAGCTTGGATTGACAACGGACGGACAATTCGCGACTGCCGCAATGAAAATCATAAACTTCTATCAAGAGGGAAAGGCAGATCGCCTGAATGGCGAATTCGGAGAATCAATCCAGAGATTCAAAGAAGCCATCTCGATAGCCCGGAGCATAAAGTCCCCTGAGTATGAATTGAAATGCCTGCGCATGATGAGCGCGACCTATTGGGAATTGAATGATTTCGGCCAATTTTATTCGCTCAACAATAAAGCACTCGAGTTGGCCCAAACGCTCAAGCACAGCAAAGAAATCGGCAGATGCCTCAATAACATCGGAGCTTATTACATCAAGTACGACAATTACAGTGCGGCTCTTTCGTCGTACGAAAAGGCTTTGACAATAGCGAAGAATGTAGAAGACACGGAAGACATCGCTGTCGCGCTTCTCAATATAGGCGGCACATGGTCTGACATCGGCGATTATGAGAAATCGCTGGGTTATCTGAAACAGGCTTATGAGATAGATAAAAGGGCACTGGATCAATCAAGCCTGGCGAAAGATCTTAATAACATAGGAATCGCGCTCCGCCAAAAAAGTTTGGCAAGCGAGAATACAAAAGATATTCACGAAGCCGAAGTCAATTTTCAACGAGCGCTCGCCCTCGCAAAGGTCGCCGATGACAGACCTCTTTCGGCCATAATATTGAATAATCTGGGTTCTGTATTCGAGGATCAAGGGCAATTCAGCAATGCGCTTGATTATTTTAAATCAGCCGCGACAATTGCTGAAGAAGACAATGATTTATCTTTGTCGGCGATGGTTTATAACAATATCGGAATTGCGTATTCAAATCTCGGCGCATACGAAGACGCTAATAAATACTACGGAAAAGCCCTGAACCTTGCCGCACTCCATAAAAACGGAACGTTCATTTGGGAAACATTTTATGAGCTTGGGAATACCCATAAAAAGGAGAATGATTTCCGGGGAGCTCTGGAAAATTACAAAAATGCGATTTATTCAATTGAGGGCATCAGGGCGAAGTTAACCCTCGAAGACCTCAAAGCCAGTTATCTCGGCACGGACAAGCGCATCGAGGTTTATCAGAATCTTATTGGTCTTCTGGTCACCCTTCATGCGAAGGACCACAGCAAGGGATACGACCGGGAAGCGTTCAATTACCTGGAAAGAGGCAAGGCCCGGGCCTTCCTGGACAGCCTCGAAGTCGCCGACGTCGATATTTCCCAGGGAATCAATCCCGCTCTGGCCAACCGTGAAAAGGAAGCTATGCGCGACTTGGCGAAGGCCTATAACAAGCTCCTGTCCACGAACGCGTCTCCTGAGGACAAGGCCAAAATCTCAGAGGAGATAAAGGCTCTCGAAGACCGCATAGAGTCCCTGAAAAGGGAAATCCGCACATCGAGTCCCGTCTATGCCGACCTGAAATACCCGGAGGTCATCACCTATGACCAGGTTCGGAAGGAACTGCCGACCTCCCGTACGGCCTATTTCGCCTATTCCCTTGGAAAAGAAGCGTCCTACGCATTTGTGGTTTCGCGGGAAGGCTTGAAGATCTTCAGCCTTCCTTCCAGGAAGATCATCCAGCAAAAGGTTATCGCCTACCGCAAGGCCATCTCCGACCGTCAGAATAAGGACTTTCACCTCGGCCTCGAACTCTATCAAGAGCTTGTTTCTCAGGGCATGGAGCCTGGGATAAAGAAGATCGTATTTATTCCGGACGACATTCTGAATCTTCTCCCCTTTGAAACTTTGCTGACATCTCAGCAACCTCGCTCCTGGCTTGTCCGGGATTATGAGATCGGCTACGTGCCTTCCCTGTCTTCTCTGCGTGTTTTGATGCAGCGGCACAAAAACGGCTCCAGACCAAGCAAGGATCTCCTGGCCGTGGGGGACGCCACATACGGCACGAGCCCCGACGGGAAGATCAACATCCCCGATCTCGACATTCTCTATGGATCCGGCTCGGCGACCGGCATGACTCTCTCGCCGCTCAAGTACTCCGCCGTGGAAATCCAGAATATCTCCCGCCTTTTCCCTGCCGGCAAAGTCACCATCCTGGAAAAGCGGCAAGCCACGGAACGCTGGCTGAAATCCAACCCTCTGACCGATTACCGCATCATCCATTTCGCCACGCACAGTCTCATCGACGATAAAAAGCCCGCCCGCTCGGCCATCCTTCTGTCGTTCAACCAGGACCAAGTCGGCGAGGGGCTGCTTCAGACGCGGGATATCTATAATCTCAAACTCAACGCCGATCTGGTCACGCTGTCCGCATGCCAGACGGGATTGGGCCAGTTTATCCGAGGCGAGGGAATCGAAGGCCTGAGCCGGGCCTTCTTCTACGCCGGCTCATCGTCCGTCCTCATGAGCCTGTGGGCGGTGAACGACGAGGCCACTTCCCTGCTCATGGAGCGGTTCTACCGGCATCTTCGCAAATCGACTTCGCTGATGGGCGCGCTCCGGGACGCCAAGCTCGAGATGATCCAGTCCGAGGCACTGTCTCATCCCTTTTACTGGGCGGGATTCGTCGTCAATGGGAAAACGGACTCGGAGGTCTTCCCCGGCCGCAATCTTGGCTTTCTCCTGGCGGCTTCGTTGGGGATCTGCATGGCCGTCGTCGTGGTTGTTGTGACCCATCGGCGGAAAAAGCCCTGATCGCATATCATTTTTATATCATGAACTTTTTAGCACACTCAGTCAGGTCGTATTTGTCCAGAAGCCGGTATAATTGACGCCGGCTCTTTCCGAGTTTCCGAGCTGTTTTCGTTTTGTTCCATCGGCACTCTTCCAGTATCGCCTTCAGCTGCGAACCCACGACTTCATCGCTCGCCCTATTGGGATCGGTATCTAATCGAATGTCTTTTGCCGTAATCGCGTCTCCTTCGGAAAAAACAGCGGACCTTTCGATGATGTTCTCCAACTCCCGGACATTTCCCGGAAAATCATAATGCAGGAGTTTCTGCATCGCCTCGGGGTCGAGATACTTGCGGGTGCCACTCCGTAGATTTTCGCGCCCGATAAAATGATCTGCCAGGACGGGGATATCTTCTTTCCGCTCTCGCAAGGCGGGGATCAGAATCCTCACGACATTGATCCTGTAATATAGATCTTTTCGGAACGTCCCTTTATGAACGTCCCCATGGAGATCCCTGTTCGTGGCAAAAATAAATCGAACTCTTACCGTAGTCGTGAGCGTGGAGCCGATCCTTCTGGATTCCTTCTTATCCAAGACTCGGAGGATTTTGGCTTGAAGATGGAGCGGCAGTTCTCCGATTTCATCCATGAAGACCGTGCCGTTCCCTGCCGCATCCAAAAGGCCTGACTTTTCCTGGACGGCCCCTGTAAACGCCCCCCTGGCATGCCCAAAGAGCTCTGACTCGAAGAGGCCATCGGACAAATTTGAGCAGTTGATGGGGATAAACGGATAATCTCTACGGGAACTCAACTCGTGGATTTTACGGGCCGCAAGATCCTTCCCCGTCCCCGTCTCTCCGAGCAACAGCACGCTTTTGTCGTAATTCGCGGCCCTGCACAAAGCCTTGAACATGGAAAGCATGGCGAAACTTGAACCGATAATCATGTCGCTCATCGTCATGGCAGGAAGAGGGCGCGGCAAAGCAATCAATGGCCCAGTCCGCCGCACCCCTAGAAGAGAACGAACCCGTCGAAAATATTTCTCACCATAATATTTTCCGGCTAGGGAAAATCCAGTGAGAAAAGCCCCCCCTACTTGACATCTATTATAATACGGTGCGAAATTAAGGAGTCATATTTCTCTGGGGGATTGTTGATGGGGGACGCAGGGCCTACCAAGGAACAAGAGTTTGAAGATCTCTTGCGCCGGTTCGCTGATTTTATCCGGATTCACATTCATAAGTTCAATCTCTACAAGTATGGCCTAGATCCGGACGATATCTCCCAAGAAGTCAGGGTCAAGATATGGAGACTCCTGCATAGTGAGAAAAAGATCACCAATTATCCGTCTTATATAAAGAAGATCGTGAACTCCTCAGTTATCGACCAGCTCAGGAAGATCCGTAGAGAAGAGGGGATCTTCAGCCATGAACGGCAGGTCGCTGAACATGAATTGGCCTATAACATCGAGGCCGCCCGCGTCAAAAGCCTTGAGGAGGTGGTCGGCAGGGCCGTAGAGATGCTCATTGAATCACGCCGACAGGCCGTGAAATTGTACCTACTCAATCTAAGCATTCCAGAGATTTCGAGTTATCTTCATTGGAGCACAGACAAAACCCGTAACCTTCTCTACCGAGGCTTATCCGACCTAAAAAAAATCCTTAAGAATATGGACGTTCACTATGGATCTCAACGATAAAGAGTTAAAGAGACTCTATCGAACATACATCGACGGACGAAGAAAAGACAGTCGGAAAGATTGTCCATCCATGGAAATACTCCTGTCCTTTTTTAAAAAGCGGAAGCAAACACGGAAGAAAATGAGGATTGTCGATCATGTCACGCGCTGCTCTGCTTGCGCCAAAGAATTCGAATTTATGTTGGAACTCCGACGGTATGAAGACAAATTGGCTCTCCAGTTTCGAGAGGCGCGACCGCAAGGACCTTCCTCCTTGCCGTCCGGCCTGACCTCGTCATTATTTTGGAAATACGCCTCCTCCATAATTGGAATGGCTCTGATCTTTACTTTTCTCGGAATCATTATCAAAGAATTGGCACGAGAGGACCTAACGCGAGCGACACGATCCTGCATTGAACTCATTCAGCCAGAACAGGGCCGCCCGGCCACTTTGCCTCTGATATTTAAATGGCAGATGATCGCCAGAGCAAAAACATATATTCTGGAAATATTTGACGAATCCCTATTGCCCTTTTGGAAAAGCTCCGCCGTTCCAACGACAATCATCGTGTTGCCCGATGATGTCATCGCCCGGCTCCTGCCGGGGCAAGCTTATTATTGGACAGTGACAGCTTTCAGTCGTGACGGGAAGCTGGCTGAATCCGGCTTTTTTAGCTTCTCCATCTCACGAAAAGAGACTTAGTTAAGATTGGCGTTCGAAGACCCACCCAATGGGATGGCATCCTGGTTCCCATGTAAAACGAACCCAGCCCAATAAAATGGATGAGAACGCGACGATCCCAGCATCTTCAGCTTCGCCTTTCGCAACGCCGTGCTTTTGTCATCCCCCTGTGCCAACAACCTGTAAAAATCGCTCATGAATACCGCCGTCGATCGGTCGTTGATGGGCCATAGGGACGAAAGGACAGCTCGGGCTCCGGCGTGGAAAAAGGTCCGGTTTAAGCCAAGCAAACCCTCGCTCTTTTCCAAAGAACCATAACCTGTCTGGCACGCCGACAGCACAACGAGATCCGCATTGAGTTCAAGACTGTTGATCTCTCTAACCTGGAGGAATCCATCTTCGTCCTGACCTTCAATGAAAGACAACACGAGCGCCGAACGAAATGGAGATTTTTCGTCCAGAAAGCCATGGCAGGCAAAATGAATGATGCGATATTCATTCACGGGCAGCTTTTTAAGAAGTGTTTCATTGGCGTCCCTGCCCACAAATACGTCCTTTCCTTCTGCCGGATAAATTCGCGAGATATTGCGGATTTCGTCTCGGGCAAACGGCAAAAGAGCAAAATCGAAGCCATCGCTCATATATATTTCTTTCCACACGTTCGCCGGGGACTTTCTCAGGCCCGGCTCCTTTCCGTCCCCCTCTTTATAAAAAGGGGCTCCGATGCAAAGGAGATTCTTGGAAGGTCGCCGGATCGGCTGCCGCTGCTCCAGGAATAAGAGAGAAGAGGACGAGGGACAGTAGGAAATCTTGAACTTTTCAATGAGGAAAACGGCCTGGCCGTCGAGATTCATCCTCAACGTTTCGAACGGTAGATAATGAAGCACGCCATCGGGGATGATGAGGAGTGTATCGATTCCGTTCCGAATCTCCTCGCCCAGAGGAACCGTCAATTCTCGAGCGATTCTTTCCGCCGCCCGTAAACCAGCAAACGGACCGGGGAAAGGGTGAGCCAACATTTTCAGATAAGCCCGTAGTGAGTCTTCCAAAGCCGCCCTGCCCGGCAACTCATAAAGTTTAGAGCGATACCGAGTGATAAAGAACAATAGAGATCTCTCTTCCCCAACATGATATTCGAGAAGCGCCGTTCGGTCATTGAGCAACTGGCTTTGTACTTCCGATATTGAGCATGTCGTTGGAAGATCCATGTCTGTGTTCGATCGTCCTTTTGTTTTCAGGCCTGAGATGAATCTCAGGTATTCCTCCTCTTTTCGCTCCAGATCTCGCATGAGCTCTTCTCGTCGGGACCGACTCAGGCCAGGCTCGGAGAGTCGTTTAAAAACATCGGAAATATTATGAGATATCGCTCTCTCTCTTTCTTTTCTGTTCTGAGCGGCCACTCCGTCTGTATTGACTTTGCCATCGACGAGGCTCTCAAGAAAGGCACGGGCCTTGGCCCCTTCGACAGTCGAAAACATTTCTTCGAACAGCGCCTCCGACGGGGAGGATGAATAGAGGGAATGGAGAATATTAATAGCGCGCTGATAAACGACCGCCTTACTCCTGGCAAAGTCTATCTTAAAAATATCGAGCGTGATGCGCTTTCTGATTTTATCAATGATATCGATGGATTTTTTATAATACGAAAGCGCCTTGGGTAAATCGTTCTTCGCCTCATAACATTGCCCAAGTCCATAATAAGCTTCCCACAATATTTCGTAATAGTTATTATCAAGAGCACCATTAATAGCATTCATATAATAAGTTTGTGCTTCTTCATAATCTTGACACTTTCTGCTTGCATTGCCTAAGTTTGAATATATTATGTATATTCCCTCTTTATATCCAATCTCCATAGCCCTTATTAAACACTCCTGGAAAACCCTGGCCGCATCCCGATATTCGCCTTTCAAGTAGGATATATATCCAATATTGTTTATTACCTGAATGATTAATTTCTTACTTTCTTGTTCATTCAATAACTCAAGGCACTCCCTAAATATGAGGAGGGCTTTGGATAAACCCGTAACATCATTTTCTAATTGGGTTCTATTTAGAATGGCTATCGCCATGTTGTTTAGATCAATCGCAAGATCCTCTCGCTTACCTATTGTTTTATCAATAGCAATTGCTCTTTCGAAATAGGATTCCGCGTTATTATAAATTTCTAAATCGAGATAAATCCCCCCGATATTAGATAAGCATTCAGCTTCCGGAACCCGATCTTTCATTTTTTCTGAATCTACCAGCGCTTCTTCTAAGCATCTCAAAGCATTGGAATAGTCGCTCATTTTCTCATAATAAACGCCCATGTTGATCAGACATTGTCCCGTCTCCTTCCGATTGTTGATCGTCCGGGCAATTTCCAGCGCACGTTTATTGCACACAATAAATTTCTCGAAGTCATCCATTTGCCAATACGTCACGCTTTCCTGACGAAGGCATTTGAGTTCAAAGTCGGAGATGCCGATTGCTCGGCTGAGAGCGATGGCCTTATCGAAACATTCAATGGATTGTCGGTCGAAATTCTTAGAGCGGTAATCCTTGCCTTGGCTGTACAGTTTGACAATCTCCTGGAATTTCCAAAACGCTCCTTCGTCCATAATATCTCGATGGCGGCGAGCGATTTCCAACGCCGCCTGAAACCGGCTTGACGATTCTGATATCTGCCCAAGATCCCAAAACGCTATACCCAATTGTACCAGGCAGGCCGCTTCATCGACCGGCTTGTTATTCGCCATCGAAATGTCTAATGCCTTTTGAAAGAGGCCGGCCGCCTTATCGAATTCGCCCGCCGAACGGAATTCCTTCCCTTGTCTGATGATCGAAGCGACTGAGAGCTCTTCCTCATGAGGTCCGGGATTTCGGGCTTCTTGGGAAGGTCCCAAAGAGGAAATAATCAACAATAATGACGGAAAGACGTTCCACCCCTTGAATAACCGCATCCATCCCCCGTTGAGAGAAGATTAAAAATGGTTAAGGCAGGAAATCAACCCGAATTCTCGGTTTGACTGCTTCCGTCTCGTTGGAAATATGCCCCACCCGACTGCTTGATCTTCCCCCGGCATCTTTAATAGCGTCTAAAAAGTCCGCATAGAATAAAAAGGACAACATTCGGCCCCTTCATAAAAGAGAAACGTTCAGTCCCCGGAATTTTTCTCATAACAGAAAATATTTCCCCCTATTCAGCCATGCCCGAACCGCCGCTCGCCCGTGCCGCTCCTCCCCGCCAACCTTCAGAACTTCTCTATCGACGCCGTGAGTGTCTTCCCCGTCGCCTGGGTGTAATACTGCGAGATCGAGTTGAAGGCGAAATCGCCGTTGATCCCCGAGAAATTGAGCGACGGCAGGAGCGCGTCGAAATCGACCAGGATCTCCTTCCCGCCGCCCATGATCTTCAGCTTGTCGGCGTGGAGCTGGACCTTCTCGACGTGGAGATCGACGCGCTCGACGGCCTGGACCGCAATCTCGGTGAACCCCGGGGACGCGGCCGTCAGGGCCTTGATCCGCTCCGCCTTGGGCGTCCTCAGGATCGACTTGATGGCCGCCTGGTCGATGGGGTTGGTCGTCCCCATGACGATCCGTGCTTCGTCGTAATAGAAGTATTTGTGGGGCAGGGCCGCCTTGTCGAAGGCGAAGAGCGCCTTCCACGCCATCCACAGGCCGACGAAGCCGCTCAGCGCGCCGATGACGAGAACGACCTTCTCGAAGAGAGTCGTGTGTTCCTTGATGAGGATCCAGGCGCAGGCGAGGCCCAGGACGATGAGGAAAACTCCCAGGATGAGCGCGCCGGCCCGGTTGCTGAAGGACGTCAGAAGACCCGGCCTGGGCGTCAGCTGGCGGTGCTTTTTCAGGGTCGTTTCGACGTCCTCGATTTTTCCCCGGCCGTAGATGGTGACAAGCGCCATGGTCCCTCCTATCTTACTCAACTTGCCCGGAAGTTTATAGGAGGCGCGCGGGCTTTGTCAACGGCCGGAAGCAGCGCCCGATCTCAATCCGGCGAGGTCAGGGCCTCGTAGCAGAAGTTGCGGTAGTGTTCGATAACGTCCAGGATGACGTCCTCCTTGGCCAGCATGAGGACCTCGGCCGGGCTCAGGTCCGCCATGAACGTCTCTTCGGTCGTCTTGTAGTCCGTCTTCAGGTTTCGGCGGCCCCTGGTCATGAGGGCCAGCCTCAGCTCGACCGAATTCCTGGGGATCGATATCCTGTAGTGGAACTGCTCGTCTTTACTGCCCGGGAAGGACAAGCTCAGGCGGATGTCGCGGCCCTTCGTCTTCTGCGACCGGGCCTTCACGCCGAAGGACGCGATCTCGTCCGTCAGGGCCTCGAAGGCGGGCTCGACGATGAATTCGCAGAACTGGTCGAAGTGGAGGACGGCCTCCGCCTGGCATTTCTCGAGAATGCGCATGTTCTCGAAATGGTTCTTCAGTCCCGTTTTCCAATCTTTGTCGCCCATCTTCATCCAACTCCGAGGATTCAACCTGTATCATATCACAAAGAGAAAGCGGGAAAAACGTAAATCGTTGGGCACCGCCCCCGGGGGGGAAGAGGTGCCGGCTGAGGTCAGCAAAAGGGGGGTGATGATTGATTTTTTTGAGGGAGTTCTCTCCAGCCGGCGAAAGAGAACCGATATCATTATAATCCAGTCGCGCCAGAAAGCAAGTGGAAAATGCAGTAAAAGTCGATTTTTTTTCTTCCGAGGCGCGCGGGGCCGCAAAATACCGGGGCCGATTTCTATAAGCGAAATGTCCTGGGGAGGAAGATGCCGGCTGTTTTTTTAAGAACAGCGGAAAAAGGGAAAAATGACTTGTTTTAGTCGGTGTTTTCTCCAGCCGGCGAAAGAAAACTTGATTTAATTATAAACACCGGCGCAGTGAAATTCAAGGGCGCGGGGAGCGCGGCAATATGATATATATGAGGGCGATGCGGATCGCCAAGTCTCTCGCTCCGGCCCTCGGATGCCTGGCCGCGGCCGCGGGCCTCTTTCTCGCGACGGCCGCCGCGCCCGGCCTCTGGGCGCAAAGCTCCTCCCCCGCCGCTCCGGCCGCCGCGCAGGACGTCGCGGACGTTGAGAAGCGCCTGGCCCGGATCAACGGGCAGATCAGCGACCTCCGGGGCAGGATCGAGGCCGAGGCCCTCAAGGAATCGTCCGTGCTTTCGAGCCTGGCCCGCATCAACCTCAGCCAGGCCCTCATCGAGCGCGAGATCGCCGCCCAGAACCTCCAAATGGAGAAGGCCCGGGCCGAGCTCGCCGGGATCCAGGCGGAAACCCGCCGCCTCCAGGTTGCGCTCGACAAGGACAACGCCGCCATCGAGAAAACCCTGGTGACGCTCTACAAGTTCGGGCGGCTGAATTTCTTCCACTTCATCCTCCAGGCCCGGGACTTCGAGACCTACACGACCGAGAGCAAGCGCCTGGCCCTCCTGGCCCGCTTCCAGGAGGACACCGTCGCCGCCTATCTCAAGACGCTGGCCGAGCTGACCGAGGCCGAGGGCCGCCTGGACGCCAAACAGAGGGACGTCGCCGAGCTCCTCCGCGCGACCAACATCAAGAAGCGCGAGCTCGAGGCGGAGCAGAGGAAGAATTCCGAGCTCGTCCAGGGGATCCGGAAGAACAGGAAGACGTACGAGCAGGCCCTCCAGGAGCTCCGCGACAGCGCCGAACAGCTCCAGGTCATGATGAAGAAGATCGCCAGCGAGGAATGGACCCTGCCTTCGGCCTTCGTCCCCCTCTACGAGAGGCGCGGCAGGCTCGGCTGGCCGCTCGAGGGCCGGGTCATCACCTCGTTCGGCCTGCAGAGGCATCCGCGCTTCAACACGATCGTCATGAACAACGGCGTCGAAATCGCCCCGGCCAGGGACAAATCCCTGATCCTGGCGGTCCACGCGGGCAAGGTCGTCTACGCCGACTACTTCCAGGGATACGGGAACCTGCTGATCGTGGACCACGGCATGACCTATTACACGCTCTACGGGCATTGCTCGCAGTTCCTGGCCAACGTCGGCGACATGGTCCGGGCGGAACAGCCGATCGCCCTGGTCGGCGACTCCGGCTCCCTGACGGGGGAATGCCTCTATTTCGAGATCCGGTACAAGACCAGGGCCCTCGATCCCTTGCAATGGCTGAAACGAAGATGATAGAATGGATGTCCGTAAAAAGATGAAAATATTCAAATCGCGCCTCGTCCTTCTGGCCGTTTTCACGGCCGCCTTCCTCTTTTTCGTCCTCCAGATCAGGATCCTCCCGGGGACGCCCCAGAGCGGCTCCTGGCCCAAGGGTTTCGAGCTCCTCGACGTCCTCATGCGGCTCGTCAGGAACGATTACCTCGAGGAGCGGGACCCCGTCCAGACGGCCGAGGGCGCCTACCGCGGCCTGGTCAACTCCCTCGACCCTCTCTCGAGCTACCTGGACAAAACCCTGACGGCGCGATGGAACGCCCGCACCGACAAGGAGATGAGCCCGGGCCTCATCGTCTACAAGAAGTACGGCTCCTTTCCGCAGGTCGTCGGCCTCATCCCGGGCTCGCCGGCGGAAAAGGCGGACGTCAAGCTCGGCGATCTCGTCAGCGCCATCGGCCACCGCAGCACGCTGAGCATGAGCATGGCCGAGGTCAATCTCCTCCTCGGCGGGCCGGACGCGGGCCCGGTCGCCGCCAAGATAATCCGGGGCAACGAAACGCTCGAGCGCTCCCTGCCGCGGGCCCGTCTCTTCGCCCGGTCCTGGACATGGACCCAGGCCCAGGGCAAGCCGCCCGTGCTGTGCATCCATGATTTCGCGCCGACCCTGACCGCCCAGATCAGGAAGGAAGTCCTGCCGGCGATCAAGGCCCGCAAGAAATCGTTCATCGTCGATCTCCGCGACTGCGCCGGCGGCGACCTCAACGAGGCCCGGCTGTTCGCCAATCTTTTCCTCAGGGCTCCCGCCATCGGCTCTTTCGAAAAGAAGAACGGGCTCAAGGAAACCGTCGCCTGCCCCGGCGAGGCCGAACTGGCCGGCGTCTCCCTGGCCGTCTGGATCGGCCCGGCCACCATGGGGCCCTCGGAGCTCGTCGCCGGGGCCCTCCAGGAAATCGGCAAGGTCAAGCTCGTCGGCCTGCCCACGCCGGGCGTCGTCGCGGAGACGAACCGCTTCATGCTGAAGGACGAGAGCTCGATCCTCCTCGTCTCGGGAGTTTTCTCTCTGCCGTCAGGGCGCTCGCTCTGGGGCCAGGGGCTGAATCCCGACGCCGCGCTGACATTCCGGGACGTGAGCGACAAGGCGTTTTTCGAGAAGACTCTGCCCCTGCTCGCCAAGCTCTGACGGATGAAAAGAAGAACACGGTCCCGCAAGGGACGCGAACCCTGGCCGGCCTTTTACCTGATCACCTGCGCCCTGGCCGCGGCGGCCATCATCTCGGTCCTGGCCCTCGATTTCATCAACTGGACGACGGGCGAGCGCTCGTACGTGTTCCGGACCGGCGCCAAAAAGCCCGCCCCCGCCGCCAAGGTCCAGACGCCCCCGGCCCGTCCCCTGGGCCAGACGCTCGAGGACGGCTTGATCGCCTCGGGCGTCGCCCGGGATTCCATGCGCCTGACCGAGGCGCCTGACGGCCTGCCGCTCGTCGAAGTGCGCCTGCCCGCCAAGGCCTACCCGGCCGCGGAGAAGGAGCTCGAGAAGTGGCTCCGGCGCGAAAAGATCCGGATCGAGGAAAAGAAAAGGGCGGCCGTCGACGGCGGCGCGGAGCACCGCT
>Ga0153915_10002834_pt1 | contig 15838 bp, 10 predicted proteins | sample Opewatmetagenome_2_FD_107003 | JGI IMG/M metagenome (GOLD analysis project Ga0153915, IMG submission 107003) | Freshwater wetland microbial communities from Ohio, USA - Open water 3 Core 3 Depth 3 metaG | ecosystem: Environmental > Aquatic > Freshwater > Wetlands | place: USA: Ohio, Lake Erie...
AAGCCCGTCCCGACGTGGCCGGCGTAGCGGAGCTCGCCGCCCTCATAGACGCCCAGAATCAGCGCGCCGAAATACGATCGCGACTTTCTCGGCTCGCTCCAGCCGGCGACGACGAATTCCTGTTCCTGCAGAATCTTCAGCTTGCGCCAGTCGGGAGAACGCCTGCCCGAGGCATAGCGCGACGAGGCAAGTTTCGCGATCAGGCCTTCCCAGCCATGCTCGACCGCGCGCTTGTGAAGCGCGCGTCCGTCGCCGTGCGCGATTTCGCTGATGCGCAGAAGCGGCGAGCCGGTGTCGCTGAAAAGATGCTCGAGGCCCTTGCGGCGTTCGACGAGCGGCTGGCCGCGGAAGTCGGTCGAGCCCGCGCGCAGGACGTCAAACGCAATGAAGGCGGCGCGTCCGACGCGCGTGCCCTCCGGTCCGCCCTTGAGGTGAATACGGCCCTGAAGATGCTGAAAGCCCGCGGGCTGGCCTTTCTCGTCGAGCGCGACGACTTCGCCGTCGAGGACGATCGGCTCCCTCAGCCGCCGTGACCAGACGCGAAGCGCGTCCGCGATCTCCGGGAATTGACTGGTCTTGTCGTTGCCGAGGCGCGACCAGAGGCGGATGGCGCCGCCTTTCGGCGCGATCTCCACGATCGCGCGGATGCCATCGTATTTCGGTTCGTACACGAAGTGCGCGTCCGCGAGCGGCGCGTCCGCGAGCGACGCGAGCATCGGACGGGCGATGGCGGGTGCCGGCACCCGCCAATTATGACCGCGTTGACTTCAGGTCTTTTTCGGCTTCGAGCCAGTCGTCGAAGTGGCCGCCGTGGCCGGCGCCCCGCTCCAGGTACCGGTGGTAGGCGCGAACACGGATGTCTTCTTCCGTCGGCTCTTTCGTTTTCTTCTTCGACGGCGCGCGTTTGCGGGGGGCCGCAGACTCAGCAGTTCGTTTCGCCATAGCCACCTTCCGACAGCCATGTTTGCGCACATTGCGGGCGCGCGTCTAGTGTTTCGTTGTGTAAGAGACGAACCTATTCGGTTGAGTAGCGATCGTTGAACCAGGGCTCGGCGCTGCTCGAGTAGCCGCGGACTTCCCAGAATCCCTTCTGATCTTCGGCGAGGAACTCTATCTTGCGAATCCACTTCGTGCCCTTCCAGGCGTAGAGCTTCGGCGTGATCATCCGGCACGGCCCGCCGTGCTCGCGAGGGAGCGGCGCGCCCTCCCACGTGTGCACGAGCAGCACGTCGTCCTCGACGGCGCGCGCGAGCGGGAGATTTGTCGTGTACGGGATGTAGGAGCCCGGCATGAAGTCATAGCCGGTGCACAGCACATGCGCCGCGTCGGCCTTCGGCACCGCACGCTCGGCAATGGCGCTGAACCGCACGCCCTTCCAGTGATTGTCGTAGCGGCTCCACGTCGTCACGCAGTGGAAGTCGCTCACATCATCGACCTGCGGCAGCGCGAGAAAGTCATCCCAGGTCAGCGTGAAGGGGTTCTCGCAGTGGCCGGTGACGTGAAGTTTCCAGTCCTTGAGGTCGATGGACGGCTGCTCGCCGAGATCCAGCACGGGCCAGTTCTTCACTTCGTGCTGGCCGACGGGCAGCTGCGGCATGCCGTGGCGGTTGCGCGGTCCGACGCCTTTCGGCGCCTGGCCGCGGAACTGGACGTCGACGCCCTTGTCGAGCGCGATCTGCCGGCGGATGTAGTCCTGCCGGCGGGCGACGAGGTCGGGATTTTCGGACACGTCACTCATGGTAGCGGTACGCGCGCTAGCTGGCGATGGTGTGGCGGAGCGGCGCGGGCGCAACGTCCGGCGTCGTGGCCTCGTACGCATCGGCGGCGAATTCGTTGCCGGCGGCGGACGGCGACGTCCGCAGTTCGCCGCGGCGCGTGGCCTTGTCGCGGTACATCCGGTGATCGGCTTCGGCGAGCAGCATTTCGTACGTCGTGCCGTCATGCGGGGACATCGATACGCCGGCGCTGACGGCAAGGCGGACGAGCTTGCCCGGCCGGACTTCGACGTTGATCTGCGATACCCGATGCTGCAGTTCGAGCCGCTTGGCCTCGGCGGCCTCGCGCGAGCAATCCGTCAGCACGATGATGAACTCGTCGCCGGCGTAGCGCACGCAGAGGTCGTACGGCCGCAGCGCGCCCTGGAGCGCCAGCGACACTTCGCGAAGCGCGTGGTCGCCGACGTGGTGGCCGTAGCTGTCGTTGATGCCCTTGAAGCCGTCGATGTCCATGACGATCAGCGCGACCTGGCTCTTCAGGCGCTCGGCGCGCAACAGCTCACGCGACAGATGCACGAACATCGAGCGGCGGTTCGGCAGGCCCGTCAGCGGATCGGTGAGCGAGTCTTCCTGCGTCTGCTCGAACACGATCGCGTTGTGCAGCACGGCGCCCGCCTGTTCGCCGACGCGCTCGATGAGGCGGCGATGGTCTTCGCTGTAGCGGTCTTTCTCCGTGTGATAGAGCGCGAGGCACCCGATAAAGGCATCGTTGAAATAGAGCGGCACCACGATCGCCGAGTTGAGGCGCGTCGTTTTCACGCCGACGGCGTCGAAGCTGACCGCGGGGTCGGCGTTCACGAGCGTCCGGCGGCTGCGCGCGACCGAGCCCGACAGACCTTCGCCGACCTTCAGCGTCGCGTTCATGAGCTGCGGCGCATCGACGCCCGCCGCGTACCGGCATTTCAGGGTTTCGCCGTCACTCGTCGCGAGAAAGAGCGAGCAGCCGGACCACGGAATGATCTTCGTCAGCTTGGACGACACGAGCGCCATCGTGTCGGCGACGCCGAGGCTCGTGCCCATCGACTGCGCGATTTCGTACAGCGCGTAGATCTCCCGATGCGCCATCGCGATGTTCTCGAACGCGTTCGGCGCCGGGCCGCCGGGCGCGTGCGCCGCCGCCGTCGAGCCGGAGGCCTCCGACAGCGGCGCCACGCCGGCCGCGAGCAGCGCGCGCTCTTCGGCATCCGCGTCGGCGAGGAGCGCCGGCAGGATCTCGACGAACACGTTGACGAGCGAGGCATCGAGCGCGCGTCCCGCTTCGTGCTTCAGCAGTCCGAGCGCGCTCTCGTGCGACAGCGCCTTGTGGTACGGCCGCTCCGTCGTCACCGCGTCGAAGTAGTCGACGATCGTCAGGATGCGCGCGCCAATCGGAATCTCTTCGCCCTTGAGGCCCTGCGGATATCCCTTGCCGTCCCAGCGTTCGTGGTGGCTGAGGATGATCGGCGCGACCGGATAGGGAAACGGCACGGCCGCGATGATCTCGGCGCCGACTTCCGGATGGATGCGGATCTTCTGGAACTCCTCCTGCGTCAGCGGTCCGGGCTTCGAGAGAATGTGCTCCGGCACGGCGAGCTTGCCGATGTCGTGGAGGAGGGCCGCGGTCTTCACGCCCTGAATCGCGGCGGGCGACAGGCCGACGGACTTCGCCATGGCGGCCGCGTACATCTGCACGCGGCGGATGTGCATCTGCGTGTTCTGATCTTTCGCGTCGATCGCGCGCGCGAGCGCCTCAATCGTCGCCAGGTGCAGATCCGAGGTCTGCCGCACGTGCCGCTGTTCGCCCTCGATGCGGCCCATGTAGACCTTGTAGGTGCGGTAGGTCAGATAGATCGGGGCGAAGCCGAGCGGCGCGAACCAGTAGCCTGTCTTCGTCACGAGCGTCGCCGCAATCGCCGCGGTGCCGGCGCCGACGAAGTAGCTCGGCGCGCTCCACAGGAAGTTTGCCTGCCACGTCGCCGGAATCGGCTGGGCCGTCGACAGGGCGATCGCGGTCGCGATGAGTCCCGTGTTCAGCAGGAAATACGCCGTCGCCGCGCCGACCAGCGGGCGCGCGATCGTCGACACGCTTGCCGCGGCCGCCGGATCCGTCAGCCAGTGCAGCGCCAGTCCGGCGCCCTCCACCGTGAGGACCAGCGCCGCCATGCTGAACAGCGTCCGGTACGGCGGATTCCTTTCCCTGGTGTTGATGTGGTACCGGCAGAACGCGCCTGCGGCCGCCACGATCATCGTCTCGTGCGGACCGACCAGCAGAAGCGCGGCGAAATCCACGGCGTACGAGACCGACATCGTCGAGCCGTGGGTCGTGAGCGGCAGCGTCACCTTCAGGGCGGCCGACACGGACGCAATCGCGACGAGCGCAGCGAAAAGGACAGGCTGGTTCGTGAAATCCGCGAGCGGCAGGCAGATCGCCATCACGACCGCGCCCGCGACAATCACCGAGGCGACGTAGACGCGGCCCGCGAGCGGAAGCTGATTCATCGTGAGGGCGTCAGTGAACGCGAGGGGCGGTCGAGACCCAGTGTTCACCCCAGTCTTCCTTCAGCACGGACCAGAGCACCTGGTCGAGGTACTCGCTGCCGCGGCGCACCGATTCGCGCAGCACGCCTTCCTGCACCGCGCCGAGCTTGCGGAGCGCGCCGTTGGCCCGGCCGTTCTGCAGCAGCACGCGCGCCTCGAGCCGGTGGACGCCGACCGTGCCGAACGCAAACGAACCGACCAGCCGCACGGCTTCGAGAAACGCGCCCGTGCCGCGCCAGGATGGCGCGAGCGTGCATTCCCATTCGGCGCTTTCCCAGCTCAGGTCAATCTGGCGCGCCTGCACGAGCCCGGCGATGGCGCGCGACGAGCTGATCGTGACGAGGAACGTGAACGCGACGCCGGCCTCACGGTCGCGCGAAATGCGATCGAGCAGCAGCTGCACCGACACTTCAGACACGGGCTCGTCGATGCCGAATCGCGATGCGTCGGCAAGGAGCAGCAGATCCATCAGCGGACGCAAGTCGGAGGACGCCGGCTCGCGCAACGTCACGAGTCGCGCCGTCAGCGTCGGCAGCTCGGACCGCCAGTTCGGAGACGCGAGGACAGTCGATTCCCTGCTCATCATTCTTTAATGTCGTGGACCGTCAAATGCCTACACGATCCCCGTCCAAAAGGTGACCCTGAGCAACTCCGAAGCCACATGTTCTGTTCGTCTCTAAATACTGATAAATAAGCGCTTATTGGAATAAATACCTGATGTGTCAGAGAATCGAATGTGTTCGTTTGTATGACAATAGAGTCATTAACAGAAATTGATTGTCCTATTTAGCTCAATGAGATGCAACAAGTTAGACTGCGTTGTTTCATTACGGCACAAGAGTGTTCTTGATCAAGACACGATATAAGTCTCCACTAGCCCCGACGTACCTGAAAATGCGACTATTAGCGTAATTTGGACGAGCGGCAACCGAAGCGATCGCTGGCCGACGACCCCAACTTCATCGCGAGCTTGTCGGAGCTCGACCGCGGCCTTTCCGACGATTCCGACCCTGAAACTGACGTCCAGCCGTTTCCGCAGGTGCAGGCGGTCCAGCCTACGCCGCGACCGCTTACGCCCCGGCCCATTGCGCGCGTTCCGCCAGCGCGGATAACGCCTCAGCCTGTCGCAAGGCCAATCAGCATTGCTGCGCCGCCGCCACCTCTGGCCGCGCACTCGGCGCCGACACCGTCCGCCGTCGGTCTTCCGGAACCGCCGCCGTGGCTGCCGCCCTCAGCCTTTGCCGCGATCAATGCGGCGTCGGCGGCATTGTCGGCGGCATTCGAGTCGCCATCGGCCGCGCCCACCGCGGCCGTCGCAGCGTCAGCGCCGGCGGGCGCTGCCGGCGGGCCGCGCACGCTGCTCGATCTGTTTCCTCCAGCCGAATCGCGCGAATCGACGGCGCCAAGTCTGCCGATGCGCGACAGCGCCGCGCCGCCGGCGATTGCCGCGGTCGAGCCGCCACGCATCGCGATCAGGCGCCGCACATATCCGGCGCCGGCGCAGCCAGGCAGTGCCACGTACGAAACGTTTTACGGTCTGGACGACAAGCCGTTCGCGGCCACACCTGAGCTGCGGTTTCTCTATCACGGCGCCGCTCACGATCGCGTGCTGCAGGATCTCGTGTCCTCGGTCGGCCGGCGCGATCCTGTCGTGGTATTCACAGGTGAACCCGGCATCGGCAAGACGATGCTGTGCCGCGCCCTTGTCGATCAGCTCGATCGCCGTACGCTCGTCTCGTTCGTGTCGGAGGCTGTAGCGTCACCCGACGATCTGCTCAAGACCCTTCTCGTCGATTTTGGCGTCATCTCGCCGGATGACGGCGCCGGTGGCCGGCTGGCCTCGGCGTCGCACGACGATCTCACCGGGGCACTCCGCGACTTTCTCAGCTCGCTCGCGGTGCTTCAGGCTTCGGCGCTCCTCATCGTCGACGACGCGCATGAGCGGTCGATCGCGGTGCTGCGAGAGCTGCGGGGGCTGTCCGACATCGCCGCTGCCGGCAAACTGCTGCAGATCGTGCTGGTCGGCGCGCCGGACCTGACGCGCCTGCTGCGGACGAACGACCTGCGCGCGCTCGATGAGCACGTGACATTTCGCCTGGAGCTCGGTCCGCTCGAAGAAGACGAAGTGCCCGGCTATGTGGCGCATCGGCTGGCTGTGGCGGGACGCGGCGAGCGTGTCGAGTTCGGCGAGGAGGCACTGCCAAGAATCTTCGCGCTGACACGCGGCGTGCCCGGCGTTGTCAATCAGATCTGCGACCGCTCGCTGACGCTCGGGTATCGATCGTCGGCCAGCCGCATCGACGCCGACGTCGTCGAACAGGCAGCGCAGCAGCTCGGCCTCTTGACGGCGGATGCGGCCGACTCCTGGCGCGATCGCATCATCATTGTGGTGCTGCTGACGGCGCTGATGCTCGCCGGCGCCGCGGGCGCCGGCTGGATCTTTCGCGAGCCGCTCAGGCGGACGTGGACACAGTGGCACGGTGGCGATCCGTCCACCAGCTCCACAGCAAAATAATCAGGCCGCCCGCGATGCCCGTCCAGTAGATGGCGGCCACGGACGGCGGCGGTCCGCCGGCCAGGTTTGCGACGTAGGCCAGCAGCAGAGTTGCGGTCATCGCGACGAACGACCAGCGTCCGATACCATCGAGCGGACGCGTCGCCGACGCATAGAGCCACGCGCCGGCCGCGAACATCGCGAGCTCCACGACCACCGTCGCGGTCATCGAATTCCATAACGACAAGCCGTAGGTGGCGCTGCCCGGATAGAGCGGCATGTCGGGACGATGGGAGACGAAATCGAGCAGCCAGTGGCTGATTACAAGTCCAGCCACGACAACGAAGGTGGTGCGTCCGCCGATGATCTTCCAGCACACGACGCCCAGCGCTGCGGCCCACAGGAACAACGCCGCGAGGGAATGCGAGTACGGATAGCTGATGAAATCGAGCGGCGTGACGGCCGTGACGCCCGGGGCGATGCGCACGGTCTCGATGCCGGCGGCGACCAGGATCGGCCACAGCACATCGGCGAACTGCGCCGCGAGAAAAAGGACGCCGAGGGAAACGCGGGGCGCGGCGCGCTTCGCCGCGAACCCCAGCGCGAAATGTCCGACGAACATCGCGGCTACGGCGTCTCTTTATCCAGGTAATTGAGCCACTGCTTCACCAGCGGCTCGTTCAGTCCGCCGGCCTTGATGTACTGCGCCGCGTACTCGTGCGCCAGCCGCGTGTCTTCCGCGCGGTCGTGCACCACCGCGCCGCCGCGATGCGCGTTGAAGATCCACTCGACGGCGAGGAAGAGCGTTGCCTGATCATCCTGCCGCCTGGCGAGCGACTTCTCGAGGAGGCGCACCGCGTCGAGGCCATTGCCGAACGTCGCGTAGAGCATCGCGAGCGGGCGCGCGAACCGGTCGTCGGCGGGGAAGCGCGTCATCGCTTCCTCGAGGATCGGCCGCGCCTCGCCCGAGGATCGCAGGCGCACCAGCGCGTCTCCCAGCCATTCGTATAACTGCGGCACATCGTCCGCGCCGGCCATCGCCGTGCGCCAGACGCTGGTCGCCTGCGCGTCGCGCCCGGCGGCGGCGTAGGTCACGCCCAGGTAGGCGAGCGCCGCGGCGCTGTCGGCATCCGGCTGGACGGCTTTCTTGAAGCTGACTTCGGCGTCCCGGTACTCGCGCTTCTGCAGGTGCGCGATGCCTTCGTCAAAGGCCGAGCGGCCCGCCGGCGGCACCCGCCCCTGAAACGCGTCGAGAGTCTCCGCTTTCAACGCCGCGTCGCGATCGAAGGGATGCTGGAGATCGCGCTGTTCGACCGGCAGGTACAGCGGCGCTCCAGGCGCGGCCGCTGCCACGGTCGTTGCGACGTCGCTGTTTCTTGCGACCATCGCGCCCGCCGGCGGCGCGATCTCGAACGCCCGGCCGAGCGTCGTCACGAGCGTGTTGCCTTGCGAGACGATCGCGCGCAGACGGTACGAGCCCGGAGGGAGCGCCTGCACCAGCATCATCTGGCTGAAGATGACGCGCTCTTCGCCGGCCGGCAGTCCCTGCACGTCCGCATTCAGAATCGCCGGACCACGGTCTTCGGCGGCGACCTCGAATTTCACGCGAAGCGTCGCCGCGTCTGGCCCGTACGCTTCGAGATAGCCGTGAACGCTGCCGAAACTGACGCGGGCGCCGACGCTCGGACGCAGCAGGTTGGCTGGAGGCACCGGCCCACCGGCGATGAGCTCGGTGAGTTTCAACCGGCCGAGATCGAGCAGCGTCGCGTGCACCGGGAGATCGACGCTGCCGACGCGCTCGCCGTCGGCGACGACGATCTTGACCGTGTAGTCTCCCGGGTCGACGCTCGCGCCGCCCGTAAACACGACGGCCGAGGGGACGCCGTTCGCCGCGGGGGACAGACGCACGTCGGTCATCTGGCCGTCGACGGCCTTGCCGTTCTTGTCGAACACGTAGTACGCGACGGGCAGGCGCTGCGACGACGTGTAGCCGGCGCCGATTTCCGCGTGAATGAGCAGGCGGACTTTCGACGCCTCGAGACCGCGGAAGGAAAACGCAATCGCGCGAATCGGCAGGCTCGAGGCCGGCAGCGGGGAACTGAGCGCCGCGGTGACGAGCTGCTGCGGCGATCGAACGGCGGCCGTCGCCCCGGCATCGCTTCCGCTGCTGCCGGCGACGATCGTGCGATGCGCGCGGACGACGACGTTGGCGCGGCCGACGTCGACGCGGATGGGATGCGGTTTGCCGTCCCGATCGCGCGCGTCCGCGTCGAGGCCGAGCAGGTAATAGCCGGAGAGCTCGGACCCGAGCCGGTCGAACACGGCGCCGCCGGTTCCCGTGAGGTTGAAGAGCGTGCCGCCCGCGGCCGCCGTCAGCGTCTCGAGGCCGTACCGCCGCATCACCTGATCCTCCATGTTCAGATTCGGCTGACCCGCCTTCTGTCGGGTGATCTCGCTCGAGTCTTCCATGCGAAGGGAATAGATGTTCACGCGGGCCGCGGAGGCCAGGCTCGCCAAATCAGTGATCCGCCCAGTGTCCTCTCCACGCTGGCGATCGGTGAAAAAGCCCTGGGAGACGAACACCACCGTCTTGGGGCCGTCGACCGCCCTGAGAAACGTCAGCAGCTCTTTCAGGCCGGTCATCGCAGCATCCCCCGACTGACGCGCTTCAGAGGCGATGGCTATCGCCTCGGCTCTGATCTCCTCGATGCACGGCCCCCTCACCTTTTCGTTTGGTCCTGGACAGTCGCGTGCCGCGATCTGAGTCAGCGGTACCTCGTCGCCCTGATCGATGGCCATGGCGGCAGTTACCGGAACCTCGTGCGAGCTGCCCCCGCCGGGCTGTTGCCGTTGTCCGGGAATCCGCTCGATGGCCTGCTTGAGCGGCACCTTGTCGGCAATGAACGGCGTGGTGACCGACGGCTGGCCGAGCCCGATGACCGCGACGCGATCGGCCGCCGACAGACGATCGATGAAGCCCTCGATGGCGCCACGGATCGGCCGCATCTCGCCGAACGGAATATTCGGCTGATCGACGACGAGGAGAATCAGCCGTCCGCCCGCCGAGGATTCGTTCGAGACGAAACCCTCGGGCACAATCGGCGCGGCGCCGGCTCTGCCGGTGCTGCCGGCCGCGATCCATTGCGCGCTCACGACCCGCCGCGGGCGGCCGTCCACGCGCACGGTGAAATCGGCGGCAAGCAGATCGCGGATCGGCTGCCCGCGGTCGTCGACGACGGTGACGTCGACGGGCAGTGCTTCGACGCCTGCGCGGAAGCTGGGCGTCTGGGCGTCCTGGGCATGCGGAGCCCCGGGAACGTTGACGAGGATGACGACAAGCACGAGCGCCGCAGATGCAATGCGCATACTTCTCAGTTCTGAGTTCTCACTTCTTACTTCGGTGCGATCGCGCGATAGCCCTGCCGCGCGCGGACGCGGCTCTGTCCGTCAACGCGCACCGAAACCTTCCGGAACGTCTCGTCGCGCTTCGTATTGGTCGACTCGTACCCGAGCAGGTACTGGTTCGACAGCTCCTCGAGCAGATCGGAGAACGCGAGCTGGAGCTGATCGATGTTGTCGGTGAAGAGCGCGCGCCCGCCGGTCGGCTCGACGAGCCGCTGCATGACGGCCTTGAGCGCTTCGACCTCGACGCCGCGGCCCTGGCCGATCATGTACAGCGTGACATCGCTCGCCTGCAGGCGCCGCTCGACGTCGGTGATGGATGAGTGGCTGCCCTGATCTTCGCCGTCGCTGAAGACGATCATCGCGCGCCGGCCGGGCTGCTTGCCGAGCATGTCCACGCCGCGCAGGATGACGTCGTACAGCGCCGTCGCGCCCCACGGCGCCAGGCGATCGACCGCCTTGATGCGCTCGGCGGGATCGACCGCCCGCCGCGTCAGCGCGAAGATACTGTCGTTGAAGCCGATGAGCGTCACCTGATCGCGGCTCGGGACGGCGCCGAGAAATCCCTTCACGGCGGTCTTCAGCCGCGGCATCGCCGGCGTCATGCTGCCGCTGACGTCGCACGCGACGATGAGCTCGAGGGGCACGTCTTCGGCGCCGAAGTGCGAGATGCTCTGCGGCTTGCCGTCTTCCTCGATGTGAAACGCCGATCTCGGGAGCCCCCTGACGAAGTGTCCTGAGCCGTCCATGACGGTCGCGATGATCTGCACGACCTCGACGTCGACGTTTTCGGCGAAGCCGAGCGAGCGCGTCCGCAGCGTCTTGATGACCCGCCCGCCGCCTTTGAGGTCCGCGACGACACGGATCTGGTGCGCGACGATGTTGGCGCCGGCTTCCCAGCTGCATTCGAAGGGCGGCGCGCCGGCGTCGCAGACCTGTTTGCCGTCAACGGAAAACAACACGCGCGTGGCCGCGTCTGGAGGCATCAGCGTCGCGCGGAGCACCGTCGTGCCGCTGATATATGCGTCGGCGGCCGGCGCCACGATGTCGAGCTGAGGCGTGGGCGGCGTCTGGGCGCGGACCGCGATGCGCGCGGCAGTCCCCGCAAGCAGAAGGGCGGCGATCGTCAGCGCGCTGCTGCGTGGCATCTACTTTTCGATGAGGGTTGACTCGGCGACCAGAGGACCGTCGGCAGTGGCGGCGGCGACATAGTCTTCGAAGCGCGTCCGTTCGACCGCCTGCGCGGCGCGCGCGAGCGACAGCCAGTCGTTGCCGTCGGTCGGGTTCGTGGCGTCCACAAAATCCTGCATGGCTGCGGCCAGCACGGGCCTGGCGAGCACGGCCGGCAATTGAAGATTATGGAGTACCACCGCGACATTCAGCGGCAAATCGGCGACGAGAATCGCCGGGAGTCCGGCCTGCGCCAGTCCCCACCAGCGGCGCCATTCACCCGGCGGCGCAAGGCGGGAGCAGAGACAACCTGTCGTCCGCAACGCGTACGTGCCCCACGAGTTGAATGCGGCGGGAGAGCCGCCGCCGAGCACCAGGAGCTCCGTCAGCGAGAGCAGCCCGGCCGCGTGCTGGGGATCGTGCGCGACGGTCCAGCCGAGCGCGCGTGCACGCCAGCCGTCCAGATCGATGTCGCGCGCGATCGCCTCCACCGTGTCACCACCGGCGGCAAGCCGCTCCACGCGCTGGCGTCCGTCGCTGATGCGATTGGCAATGCGATCTCGGTCCTCGTCGGACAGGGCAGTGCCGTTCATCGCGGCCACGGTCGCGGCGAACCCGTCGCGCTGCATCAGATTGAGCATCGGCGATGCGGGCACGCGATCGACGCTGATGCGGCGCAGCGCGAGCGGCGCCATGGCCATGTCGAGGGCGAGCACCGATCCCACCAGATGCCACGGTCCGCGCCTCGCTTCGATTGACGCGACGCCCCACATCGCTTTGACGCGCGCCTCCCGGCCCGGCACGTCGTACCCGAAGTCGTGGCGGCGCGACGGATCGCCGGCAATCAGAATCGTCCCGTCCGGATCGCCGAGATCGCACGCGTACGCGAGCGAGATGAGCGCGTTGCCCAGCATGGCGTCTGCGATCGGTGCGAGCGGCGCCGCGACGCGCCGGGCCTCGGCCGCATCTCCGGGACGTTTGATCGCCCCGAGCGTCCGCGAGGCCTCACGCAGGACGCGAATCGCCGGCTCGTCGGCCTGACGCTCGGCGACCGCGAGCTCGGTCGCGGCTGCGTCGAGTGCCGTGGCCGCGTCGCGCACGGCCTCCAGCGCCGGCGCGGACGTGTTCAGCCGGCGCACAATCGCAGCCACGCCCAGCACTGTGGCGAACGTCACGCTTTCCTGACGATCGTGCGCACGCCGCAGGCGCGCGAGTTCGGCTCCGCCCGGATCGACCAGGTAACGCTGGCCTTCCCACAGTACGCGGGCGGCGGTCGTCGTCATCTGCGGACCCGCTGCGCCCGCGAAAATCACATCGTCGAACGTGGCGTTGCCGGACGGTCGAGGCAGCGCCGCGCCGACGCGGTCGGCGATCCACGCGGCGATGGCGCCGTTGTAGTGCCCGCTTTCGTCCAGATGCAGTGCGAGCAGTTCGCGAGCCAGTGCTTCCGCGGCCGGCGTGTCAATCGTGCGTACTCGCACGAGGCGTGCGAGCAGCGCAAGCGATCCCTGGAACTGCGCGAGCGCGATCGTGCCGCGGCCCGAATCGAGCGCCGTGAGCTTCTCCGCCTGCTGCGCGGCGGCGGCGTACACGGACGGCGTCCTGATGCCCATTCGCTCCAGCGTCAGCATCAACCCGCCGAACGAGCTGAAACCATGTGCGGCCGCGACGGTGGCCTCGTTTGCGGTTGCGGGTTCGAAGACGCGCTCGACGAAGCTGAAAAGCTCGAGCCGCCGCTCGCGTTCGCGCGCGGGGCGGCCGACGATGATGTCGGCGAGCCACGAGAGGTCGGTGCCCGCGGCGCCGGACCCCGCCGGTTCGTCGAACACTTTCTGCCAGAATGCCGTCGTCCCAAGCGCGGCCGCGCCGCCCTCGGCGTCCGTCGTCGCCCGCAGCCGCGCGAAGAAGGCCGCAAGATCGGCCGGCGGCCGGACGAACGGTGCGGCCGCGATCTCCCATTCCGGGAAGCCGCGCCGGGCCAGCGATGCGAGCCGTTTCAGGGAATCGGCATTGCCGCTCCTGGCACCGAGCGCGAGCGCGAGCGTCGCCGGCTCGACGTGCGACAGGACGTCGAAGAGATAGGCGAGCCGTCCCCGGTCGGCTTCGAAGAGCTGCTGCAGAAATCGATCGGACCGTTCGAGCTTTTCGCCGACGACTGATTCCCAGGCCAGAGCCGCCGTGTCGCCGCCCGGTACGGCGAGCCGTCCGTTGCGCACGTGGACGCTTTCACCGAACGCGGCAAAGGCCGCCGGCGAGCGCTCGACGAACCGCGAGAGCAGCGACGCATGCTCGGCAAAGAACTGCTGCGTCTCGTCGTCCATCCCGGCGAGGCCGTAACAGAGGAGCGCCGCCGAGCGATCGGCGAGGATGGCGCCAGTCAGATCCTCGCGGCTGACGGTCCGGTGAAAGACGGCCTGGCTCCAGACGGCGGCCGGCAACGGCACGGGGATCTCGTCGCGCGCGTTGGTGTTTCCAGCCGCGCCGGCGCCGGCGAAGAAGTCCGCGATGCGGCGGCGCATCGGCTCGTTCGAATACGGCCCGGCCTGGGGCCAGGAGTAGACGACGCGAATCGCTTCGGAGATGAAGCGTGCGCGATCGGGAGCGGGAGAGATTGGAATGGCGTCCGAGAGCGCGGCGACGCCGCCGCGCACCGGAACGTCTTCAGTAAACGAGGTTCCCGCGGCGACGGCCGCCGCGGGAAGAGACAGGAGGACGCAGACGACGAGCGCCGCTACTTCTGACCGGCCCGCCATCCCGCGGCGCCTGCTTCATACGTTTCGCGGACGACCTTCGAGTACGGCACGGGGCTCACGACGACACGAATCTCGAGCTGCTTATGATGTTCGACGGTGGCCTTCTTCGTGCCGCCGCCTTCCTCGCCCCAGGCGAGCGTCAGCTCGTCGCCGGGCTTGATGTCCGGATCGACGATGCCGAGCGAGAGGAACGAGCGTTCGTTGTAGCTGTAGCCGGCGAACATCGAGAAGCCGACATTCTTGCCGCCCTTCCTGATGCTGTCGTACGACGACGAGGCGTAGTTGGTCAGCGGCATGTCGAGGAATTTGTAGGCATCGCCGGATTCAAGCAGCGACCGGAACACTTTCGCCACGTCGTCGGCATTCCACGCGAACGTGACCTTGCGGCGCTGCGGCGCCTTCGACATCTTCTCGAGCTCTTCGCGGCCGATGAAGTCGTGGTCGAACTTCACGAACGGACCGTAACCGAGCTCGTACGGGTTCGTGTAGTAGTCCTCGATGTTGTTCGAGACGAAGCTGCCGCCAAGCGAGCCCGTCGCTTCGTAGCCGGTCGCCGGCAGCCACTCGCGATATGCCTTGAGCTTGTCGCCTGTGTAGATCGCGGGCAGCGGCGAGGGAATCCATCCGGATTCGAGCGTGTTCGACGGGTAGGCGCGGCTGCCGACCTGGCGCAGGCCGAAATCTTTTCCTGCCTCGATAATTGCGGCGCGGATTTCCTCACGCTCGGCGTACGGTCCCCACACTTCGAGGCCCGGCGCGCCGGCCATGCCGTGGCGCAGCGCGCGCACCTTGCGGCCGGCGATTGTGATCGTGTCCATGTTGAAGAACTTGATGTCGGGAATCGGCCCGCCGTTCAGCTTCTCGATGACGTGCTTCGCGTTCGGTCCCTGAATCTGATAGCGGTAGTGATTGCGCGTGACGGCCTTGCCGCCGGTGATCGACGGCGAGCGATCGTCGCGCGACGTCTTGACGTTGAAGCCGCCGGTTTCGGCGTGGAACTGAATCCAGTTGGCCGCCGGCGCGCGGCCGACATAGAGCAGCTTGTTCTGCTCGAGGTGGAACAGGATGCCGTCGCCGATGACATGGCCGTACGGCGTGCACGGCGCGAACTGCTTGGCGCGGTCCACCGGAAACTTCGCGAAGCTGTTGGTCGCCAGATGTGAGAACAGCTTCAGTGCGTCTGGACCTTCGACGAGCTGTTCGGCCATGTGATGTGACTGGTCGAAGAGCACGCAGGTTTCGCGCCACGCGCGCTGCTCGTCGCGCCAGTTGGAATACTCCGACGGCACGACCGGATAAACGTAAGCGCCAATCTGCGAATTGCGGAGCAGGGTGACCGGATTGCCTGCCTTTCGCAGCACATCTTCCAAGCCCTGGTGGCCCATGATTTTCAGTAACCTCTTTTAATAGGAGTGTTTGTACTGACCTTCGCGGCCGTTTAATTTATCACGAGGGCGTGCAGAGACGATGCACAATATGCCGATGATGAAGCAACTTTCGGCCACGTTCGCCATGCTTGCGGTCCTGGTGGTCACTGGCGCTCCGCTGTTGAATGGCCAGACGAAAGGATTCGTCCCGGGCAAGACGCCCGACGGCCAGCCCGATCTCCGGGGCATGTGGGTCAACTTCGACAGCACGCCGTTCGAGGCGGCGGCTGGTGCCGGGGTACCAGCAGCTACGCCGATCCCCAGCGCGCCGGGCATCAACCCCCCGTCGCACTGGGCCGA
>Ga0153915_10002835_pt1 | contig 15837 bp, 15 predicted proteins | sample Opewatmetagenome_2_FD_107003 | JGI IMG/M metagenome (GOLD analysis project Ga0153915, IMG submission 107003) | Freshwater wetland microbial communities from Ohio, USA - Open water 3 Core 3 Depth 3 metaG | ecosystem: Environmental > Aquatic > Freshwater > Wetlands | place: USA: Ohio, Lake Erie...
CAGGACATTTCAATTCTTCAGCTGGCGTGCGAGCATAGAATCCCTGAGTCACAAGATCCCGACCCTTCGTCGAAAGCTTCTGCAGTTGACCCCGGCCCACGTGATGGTTAGTCAGCAGAAGGCCATTGGGGCTCACGAATGAGCCCGATCCACCGTCTCCCACGCGCACACTGGCAAGACGCAGGTGGTCGAGCCACTGTTGGCTCGGCTCAAAACCAAAGCGCTCTTTGAGTTGCTTTCGAGGCGGATTATCGAATGTCCACATCCCTTCGTCCGCAAACGAAGGCAGAACCGATAGAACTATGGCGATGCTAAGGCAAAGAACAGCCAAGGCACGCCGACTAATGGCATGCATACCCAACTCCTTCCAATGAACCGCTGAGGTGGTTGATGAGAGAACGTGGCCGGACCGCTGAACGGCGGATTCGGTTATCGGGGGAACCTTTAAATATATGGAACGACAGGGTGATAAACAAACAGACGGGCACCATCGCCTTCGCTGGCGCTCTCGATTCGAGCAACGTGTTCATTTGCCATGTGGAGGCCCGGGTGCTTCGAAGATCAGCGTGGATTCCGGGCTTGATGATGTTCCATCATTTTCTTTCTTTTGAGTGATAAGGAAAGGACCGGAACCTTGCCCACGAAACGCAACGCTGTCGCGTTTGCCCTTGTTTTGACTTCATACCTGACGCTCGGACAAGGGTTGTCTGCATCCCCCGAACTTGGACCGCCCCAGATGCAGATGAAATATAGGATCCACGTCAAGATCGGGTTTGCTTCCGAGAAGCGCCTGAATGAGCACTATCGGAAACATGGAAGGGAATTCGGGAAGATAACGAAGGAGGAGTACCTCCAGATGGCGCAACAATTGCGAGACCGACCACTCGACATGAACATTCTTGAAAAGGTCCGCCGAAAGGAGGGAGTTATCACCCGATTTGACCGATCCACAGGGGCGTTTCTCGCATTTGAAAAGAATCTCATTATACGCACGTTTTTCAAGCCTGCCGATGGCGAACGATATTTCAACCGACAAATGCAGAGAACACGGAGGCGTCGATGAACGCAACGGCAAGGATCGGAACGTACCTGAAAAAACGTGGGCGCCCGGGTTGGGTAGTGGAGGCCGGCCTGAAGGGTTTGGTACAGCGATGGGAGGAAACGGGAACTTCCCTCACAAAGGGGTACTCCTTGGGACTGGACGACTATCTGAACGATATGGACGTGCGCCAATTGATTGCAGACACCCTCCCCCTCACCACACAGACTGAACGGAAAAAGCTGAAGCCGCGAGTAATACAGGCAGATGCCCGCATCAAGAAATTCTTGAAACCGGTGAGGGCTTGTCTATGGGGAGCGGGCGAGGCGAAGCGAAACGGCTGGACCGCTCGGAAAAACTGGTGGTACTTTCGCCTCCCCAAGCATCCGGGTCCCGATCTTCTCGCCGAACTGGCGGACGATTTAGATTGATGTATCCTCAGGGCAGGCCTTCCTTGCTGAAAGGAACAGTTGGCCTGCCATGTCGTTTACCGTTCGTGACCTGCTCATTCTTGCCCGTATCCCGGGGATCGGTTCCCACCGTTTACGCGCTCTCGTCCAGTTTTTCAAGGATCCGCGTGCCCTCTCCCACGCACCCCTGCGCCACTTGGTGCAGGTCGAAGGTATTGAGCGGAAGAGTGCTCTGGCAATAGTCCACTTCTTTCAGAGCCACGCCATCAGGGCAGCGGAACGAGAGGCTGACCTTCAACTGTTGAGACTTCAGAGAACGGGTGGCCGAATCATCGCACTGTGGGACGAGGAGTACCCGTCCGCCCTGAAGAAAATATACGATCCCCCACCACTCCTCTTCCTTCGTGGGGCACTCAGGCAGATCGATGGCTCTTCCATCGCCGTGGTGGGCACTCGCCATCCTTCATCATACGGCAGCCTCATCGCGGAGCGCTTCGCAACCGAGCTTGCACGGCACGGGGTGACGGTTGTCAGTGGGCTGGCCAGGGGAATCGACACTCATGCTCATGCTGCAGCTCTCCGGGCCGGAGGAAGGTCTGTGGCCATCATCGGATCGGGGATCGATGTCATTTACCCGTCGGAGAACAAAACCCTCGCATCACGCATTGAGGAAAGTGGCGCCATCGTCTCAGAATACGAAATGGGAACAAAACCCGATGCGGTCAATTTTCCCCGACGAAACCGGATCATCAGTGGCATGACACTCGGGACTCTCATTGTGGAAACGGGGATTGGGGGAGGTGCGATGATCACGGCATCGACAGCCCTGGACCAAAACAGGGAGGTGTTTGCGATTCCATCAGCGCTCGGCGAGAAGGGACCCAGCGGAACGAACAGACTCATCAAAGAGGGAAAGGCACTGCTCACCGAATGCGTCGATGACATCCTAGCTGAGCTCGGCCCAAGGTTGAAAGGGATTGCCCAGCAGAGGACTGCCACCGAACGGATCCCTCCCGAAGGTCTCTCGCTCTTCGAGAGGAAGGTGTACGATGCCGTGGAAGAAGAACCCATCCACATAGATCAACTTGCTGCTCGAACAGGATTTGTTCCTGGCGAGGCGCTCGTTTGCCTGCTCTCCCTCGAATTCAAAGGACTCGTACGACAACTTGCGGGAAAGAGGTTTGTAAAAATTTAGCTTGCAAAGTTCGTGCCGAGACTTTAATTTGTCCCCGAGATTTCGTACTATTCGTGAGAGAGGGAACCAGCGGGATGTTTATTATCGGCGAAGCCGTCATAGAGGAGCAGGTTTCAAGCGAGAAGTTCTGTTGTGACCTTGAGATCTGTAAGGGGAGCTGTTGCACGCTCGAAGGGGGACGTGGGGCGCCGCTTGAGGACCATGAGGTCGAAGAGATCCGCAAGGCCTTTCCGCTGGTCAAGGACTATTTGCCGGACTCCAGTCTCGAAGTAATCGAACGAAGAGGTCTGGTGGAAGGATCTCCCGGCGACTTTAGCACACCGTGCGTGGCCCATCGCGAGTGTGTGTACGTCTATTTCGACGAAGGAATTGCCCGGTGCAGCTTCCAGCGAGCTTTCCTCGAGGGAAAAATCGGATGGCGAAAGCCTCTCTCTTGTCATCTCTTCCCGATCCGGGTGCAGCTGCTAGGTCAGGACTTCCTCCGTTACGAAGAGATCGAGGAATGTCGCGCCGGGCGCAGCCGGGGCCAGAGGGAGCAAATAAAGTTGCGCGATTTTCTGCAGGAACCCCTTGTTAGGAAATACGGGCAACGCTGGTATGAAACATTCCTGGATGAATGTCTCGCACACGATCGGACCACCGAAAAGGCTCTCCACCCCCTCCCCTGATACCAGGTTATGCTGAACATCTCCCTTCAACATAAGATGTTGATGAAGCTGTCACCTCAACAGGTGCAGTACCTGAAGATGCTACAGCTTCCAACGCTGGCACTTGAACAGAAGATCAAGGCCGAACTGGAGATGAATCCCCTTCTCGAAGAAGGCTTCGAGGAGGAAATGGAAATGCAGCAGGACCAGGACGAACCCGTCGCCGCAGAGACCGATGCAGAAACCCCCACCCAAGAGACCTCGACCGAGCCGCCCGAAGAAGACAAGTACACAATTGATGATTTCATGAACGATGAGCAGAGTGGCTACAAGACGCGGGATGTTTTCGACGCTGAAGAACGAGACGAGCTTCCGATCCCGGACTCCATCCCGCTGTTCCACAAGATGATGGAGCAGTTCGCACTCCTTGACCTCGACGACGAGGAGATTCTGCTCGGTCAGGAGATCATCGGGAACGTTGACGAGGACGGGTACCTCAGGAGGGACCTTAATCTCATTGTGCAGGATTTGAACCTGATGCATGGGACCTCGATTTCGCTGGAAAAAGGAGAAGGTGTACTAAATAAGATTCAGCACCTCGATCCCGTCGGGGTGGCATCCCGAAGCCTCCAGGAATGTCTGCTTGTCCAGCTGGAAGTCGCCAGTATTGAAGCCCCTCTGAAAGAGCTCGCCCGTCGGGTGCTCGCTGAATTCTTTGAAGACTTCACAATGCGTCATTTCGAAGAGCTCACAAAGAAATTGGGCATTGGCAAGGATGACCTGAAGCAGGTCATTGAGGTCATTCAACATCTCAATCCGAAGCCCGGCGAAGGGGAATTCAGCCCTCAGGAGAACTACGTTATCCCCGATTTCATTGTGACAAAGGGGGAGGATGATTTTCTGATCTCCCTGAACGACCGGAACATCCCCCCCCTCCGTATCAACCGGGCGTACAAGGAACTGATGTCCAAGCGGAAAAAGAACGGGGTATCAGCCGAGGCGAAAGACTTCATTCGCCAGCGGTTTGAGGCGGCGAAATGGTTCATCAGCTCGATACATCAACGCCGCGAGACAATGCTGAGGGTGATGCGGACGATCGTCGAGAAGCAACGCGAATTCTTCGAGACGGGCGAAGGACTCAAGCCGATGATCTACAAGGACATCGCCGAAGTCATCAGCATGGACATCTCAACAATATCCCGTGTTGTCAACAGCAAGTTTGTACAGACCGACTATGGGGTCTTTTCGCTCCGCCATTTCTTCAGCGATTCGATCAGCACATCGGATGGTGAAGAGGTTTCCAACAAGGAGGTAAAGAAGAAGTTGAAAGCGCTGATCGAAGATGAAGACGCGCAGAAACCGCTGAGCGATCACAAGCTTGCAGAGCTTCTCAATGCACAGGGCCTCAATATTGCGCGCCGTACCGTCGCCAAATACCGGGAAGCAATGATGATTCCGGTCGCCCGCCTGCGACGGAAACTGGCCTGATTCGCCACATTCACTCAATCAGGAGCATTCTCCATGGCCGAACAGTTCCACGGCACAACCGTGCTTGGCCTTCATCTGCGCGGCGTCACGGTCATAGGATCTGACGGACAGGTGACCGTTGGCCAGACCGTCATGAAACACCGGGCACGCAAGGTACGCAAACTCTGCAACAACACTGTCCTTGCAGGATTCGCCGGGGCAGCTGCCGACGCATTTACCCTTTTCACCAAATTCGAAGACAACCTCGAGAAGTATCGGGGTAATCTGGAGCGCGCGGCAGTGGAACTTGCGAAGGAGTGGCGTACAGACAAGTACCTCCGACAACTGGAAGCACTGCTGGCTGTTCTGGACGCGGAGAAGGCTCTTGTCATTTCAGGGACCGGCGAAATCATCGAGCCGGACGATGGTATCATCGGCATCGGGTCCGGTGGCAGCTACGCACTGGCCGCAGCACGGATGATGGTGAAGCACACTTCCCTCTCAGCCCGCGAGATTGTGGAGGAGGCCTTGCATACTGCTGCCGATCTGTGCATTTATACCAACCATAATCTAAGCATCGAAGAGCTGTAGCGCATGGAATTCCACCGCCCCTCGGAAGAGCTTACACCCCGACAAATCGTCGAAGAGCTCGACAAGTATGTCATCGGGCAGGACAATGCGAAACGGTCCGTCGCAATTGCACTGCGCAATCGCTGGCGACGGCTGCAGGTCCCGGCCGGTCTCCGTGAAGAGATCATGCCGAACAATATCATCTTGATCGGGCCGACTGGTGTCGGGAAGACCGAGATCGCCCGACGGCTCGCACGGCTAGCGAATGCCCCGTTCATCAAAGTGGAGGCTTCGAAATTCACAGAGGTTGGGTATGTCGGACGTGATGTGGAATCGATCATCCGCGATCTCACCGACTATGCGGTCACTATGGTCAAGGCCGAGCGCCGCGCTGCTGTGAACGATAAGGCCAAAGAGCTGGCCGAAGAGCGCATCCTCGACCTTCTCGTTCCCCCCGTCCGTCGACATCCACAAGAACTCGAGCCAGGCAACGAGCATCCCACGGAGGACAATCAGGGAACGAGAGAGAAGTTTCGTCAGCGACTACGTGCCGGAGCTCTTGAAGAGAAGACACTCGAGATGGAAGTGACGGTATCAGCCGGAGGCCCGATGATGCAAGTTATCGGTCCGATGAACATCGAGGAGATGGGGGTCAATCTCCAGGATCTTTTCGGTAACCTCTTTCCGAAGAAGTCGAAAAGGCAAAAAGTCACGATCGCCGAAGCGCGTGTCCTCCTTGCTAACGAGGAGGCCCAGAAGCTGATCGACCAGGAGAGTGCTACACGCGAGGCCATCCAGCGTGTCGAGAATTCCGGGATTGTTTTCCTGGATGAGATCGACAAGATCACCGGTAGCAAAGGACAAGCAGTAGGACCCGACGTCTCACGTGAAGGAGTTCAGCGCGACCTTCTTCCCATCGTCGAGGGCTCCAACGTCATGACGAAATACGGAATGGTGAAGACCGATCACATTCTCTTTATCGCCTCGGGTGCGTTCCATGCCACGAAGCCGTCGGACCTCATTCCGGAGCTCCAGGGCAGGTTTCCTATTCGCGTCGAACTGAACAGCCTCACCGAGGAGGATTTCGTGAAGATTCTCACCCTTCCGGAAAATGCGCTGATCAAACAGTACGCCGCTTTGCTGGAGACAGAAGGGGTGAAGCTGACTTTCCGCGACAGTGGAATCAGGGAAATTGCCCGCATCGCGACGGAAGTGAACGATCAAGTTGAAAACATAGGCGCCCGCAGACTCCACACAATCATGACGACACTCCTCGAAGATGTGTTGTATGGCGCTCCGGATAGCGTCAAAGACACCACTGTTGAAGTCAACGAAAAGTTGGTCGATGACAAGCTTGCAGGAGTGGTCAAGAACAGAGACTTGAGCAGATACATACTCTAGAATCTCACACACATTCCCGCTGCCATCGATCCGTGACGTGCTGTAGAGGGAGTGAGAATCCAACCGAGATTCTCGGTTGCGACGTCAAGCGCAAACGCGCCGAAGTGAAATCCAAATCCGATCGCAATGCTTGTTCCCTCCACCCCACCCAGCGACATTCCTGAACGCAACAGGAGGAAACTCCAGGGGCGATACTCGACGCCACAGGACCCTCTGGCCAGAACTGTCCCGCCCGGTGTAGTGACCAATCCTTGAGTGTAATCAGCTGCAGCTATCAGTTCGCCGTCTATCAGCCGCTGGATCATGGGGAGCTTGTGGAGCTCAACCGCGATTCCAACCCGGAGAGTGGTCGGAAGTTGGGTCGAGAAGGGACTCCCTTCACGAGTCTGACCTCGCAGCATCTCGTTTAGCGAGTCACGTTGAGCCTGATCAAGGACGTTATCCAGACGGATGGCGCTACTCCCAAAGCTCTCTTTAAGATTTCTCCTCCAATCTATTGTCCCCAGGTCCGTCACACTGAGCCCAGCGCTAATAAACTCATTGAGTTCACCAGTCACGCCAAAGTCCAGACCGTACCCGACACCGCCGGGAGCCGGAAAGGGGGTGAAATTCTTGCCGAAATTCTTTACGGTTGGATCGAAGCCGGCACTCCGTGTGAATACATCCACCCTCCCATCGAGAGTCCCCACGGGCGAGGTCGTGAGCTGCGCATCGAACCGCTCCACGCCAAAGTAGCTTAGACCTTGGACCAGCTTGAGGGACACGCCGGCCCGCCACGACCTTAAGAACGGCAACTCGGGAAGATCCCGAGCATACGAAAGCGCGTACTCCCTGGTCCATGTGACCGATGTTCGGCTATCCTTGAAGTCGTACACCGATCCGGGTGGGTTCCCATAGAAGAGAAACTCAACGTATGATCTGGGAATCACGATCTCTCCAGCAATCCGGTCAGTCAAGGTGAAAGCGAAGGACCCAATTGACTGGAGATCCACCGAGACTCCCAGCATGCGTGCCTCAAGGTCGATCATCCCCTCCCCCGTGCCAGTGTCGAACCTGCTGAGAATATCGCGTTTATCAGCGTCTGAGAGATTCACCCCCACCCTGCCGCTATCGGTTTCAATGCCGTCGAAATACTTTGAGTAGAGATCATATGACACAACATTATTGCCCAGGCGGATCGCAACAGGGAGCAACCCCACGCTCACCGTCGCCTCGTCGGACACCGCAAGATTTGCAGGGTTCGTGCCAATGGCATCGAGACCTCGTGCGACAGCGACTTGCGTCCTAGCCATAGCCACGCCGCGAATATTCGTCCGTTCGCCGGCCACGAGCAACATGCCACTCTTCCATTCAAGGAGGAGCGAAGCAAGTATCACCAAAACAACACACCGCATCGCCCTCATGGCTGCACCTGATATGAGAATTCGCTCCAGAGCCTCATCTTAATGAACTCATTCGATCTGAAACTCACCGGCTGCGTGCCCGGAGTTGCAAGCGAAATTCCATAGCGCACGTATTTTGCGCGCTCGAACATCCGGACTTCCGATTGAGTGAGGGCGATCACCCGTCTGCTCTCCGTCGATGCAATGACCTCCCCTGCAACCACGGCCGCCGCCGGAACAGCCACTGAGTCGCCCACAGTTTGGGGAAGACTCATCACAACGCGATGATCCCGGTCCAGAAGGGTTATCATGAATGCCGCAGCCATAGGGAGGCCGTTCTCGACATCGAGATGAACTCGCCCAGAGTTGATGTTCTTGAAAAGGTCGGCATTAGATTGGTAATCGCTGTTTCCATCACCAGTCGTGTCGCCCCACGCGACCGTGTCAGCGAAGGCGCCCCCGGCGATCGCTACGGTCAGGGGAACGGAGAGAGCAACCGAACCGCCGAAGGTCGACCTGCTTCCAACTGAGCCCACAGCCAACGTATCATAATCGGGATTCAGGACCACCGTTCCGACAAGCTGCAGTGAATCGGGGAGCTTTCCGGAGATCTGGCTCAGAAAGTTCCCGACATCGGAGGGAGCAAATTCTATTGGTACCAAAGCACCTGAAACTTTTGACACCGGCACCGGCAATGTAACGACCCGTCCAAGAGCGTCGTTCGCATTCAGCACCAGGTTCAATTGAATTGGGAACCCAATCGCAGTCTGCGGTGTGAGCGAAAGGTTCGCCGCAGGGATCAGAAGATGCCCACGGAAACGTGCCGCTATCTCGCCCAGCCGCAATCCGATCGTCTGATTGATTGGGACAATCGTCGGTTTGACAATGCCAACGATAGTATCGACAGTGATCGTCGTGCTGGACACCTGAACGTGAATCGAGTCAGTCTCACTCACCGTGACCGGCTGACCGGCTGACCCTTCATACAAGTTTACTGTGGTGATCCCAAACAAATCGTTTACAAATCCGCCGTCAGTAGAACGCACGCGCAGGCCGGCAAGGTTGATCTGTCGTTGCACGCTCGATAGTGCACCGAGATAGAAGCTGTCTTGAAATGCCTGCCCGCTTGAGGTAATTAATTGAGGAAACCGGGTCTTGAGAAACATATTCATGGGGACCGCGCTCTGCGCCTTCACCGTAAACACACCACTTCGGATCCCGACTTCACGGATCCGGGCGGAATCACGCAGCGGGGTAGAGTAAGTGCTGTTGTCAACGAGGATCTGACGCGGAATACTCGCCAGAACAGCATGGCTTGCAACAATATCGGACGAGGCCAATGTGGCTACAAGGAGGTTCCCCGACGGTGTGTTCGCGACCCCACCCTCGGAGACGCTCATGTTCGCCACCATGAGGTGGCTGGGGATAATTTTCCCTGACAGGTCCGCGGTTGACGCCAGCTCTCCTCCCGCGGGGACCTGATTGGGTGAAAAGGGAAGCAACGCAACGATATTGCCATCCCCGTCACGCACCGTAACGGTGCTGTCAATCGTGACCGTTGTCGGAAGGTTGTTCTTGATTGTCAGTGTGACGGATCCGCTGCGGACGGTCAGTTCCAAAAATTGGCTGAAGGTCAAGGTCAGTGGTGAAAGCGAAACGCGTGACATAGGCGGCAGTTGCTGGCCGGCAATGGCACCAGGGAGTACCACCGGAAACGCCAGCGGCCCAACGGAGCCGATGCTCAGTGCCCCGAGCTGCGCGCGTGCGGTGGCATTCAAAGGGTTGAGCGAAAAAACATTGCCAACTATCGTCGGGCCTGCTTGGACGACGGTATGGTAGACGACCTGACCCCCGGCGTCGATCCTGAGAATGGTCGTGTCTTTCCTGACGAGATCCTCAAGCGTGTAGCTCTTGACAGAGATCGGGGCAGTCAAACCAACGTCCCACTGTGGGGCAATCGGATCTACTCTCTTCGTGAAACAGCCTGAAAGCAGGAGGGTATCAATAAGGAGGAATGTCAGCCAGATGTTTCTTCTCACCGCACCGGCAATTGTTGGATTCACAGTCGCCCCGTTCCTTTAGGAATACATCGCTTTCCCACTCGTTCAACATGAGGCAAAGCAAGTGCCAGCGCGCAACTGGTTGTGGCATGCAATGAACAGGAAAGGGCCAGCAAACGCCGACCCAAGTGTTGGTTTCTTTACGTGCAAGAAACTTCCCACGTCCGAATCCCGCGAGCGTATCTCAAACGCTCACCTTTCTTCAAACTATCGGAAGTTCCCTTTGTCCTAACATAGCCCCTAGTGAACCTTCTCATCCGGCATGACGTGCTGGAAACCGAATCCTGCGCCTGGAGGCTCACCCTGGACTTTGATCTCACCGAATTTCGCTTCATACTTGTTGATGTTATCTTCTAGAGCGCGTTGGAGCAGTTTCGCATGCTGGGTGGTCATAATCACCCGTGCATGGACCTTCGCCTTTGGCACCCCGGGCAGGACACGCGTAAAATCGATGACAAATTCAGCCGGGGAGTGTGTGATTATGGCCAGATTGGAATAGATCCCTTCTGCTTCTTTCTCACCCAGCTCAATATTGATCTGCTGTGAGGCTTGTTGGTCGGTCATGGTTCCCTCTCCCTTAGATGCAAAAGCCCCGCTCGCCGGAGCGGGGCTTTCGTCGAACGTGCAATGAGTGTTTACTTCGCTTTGGTCAACTTGTCGAACTTCTCGAACGCTGCCCTGGCCTTGTCGGTCATGCTGAGGTTCGCATACACCTTTGCCAGCGTTTGCCAGAGCAACGGATCGTCCTGCCGCATCACGACTGCCTTCTCGAGATAGGGGACGGCCAACTTGAATTTGTCCTTGTAGGACATATCCTCTTTGACGTCCTTCCCTTTGTTTGCCTTCCGATCGGCTTCGTACTTCTTGTCGGCTTCTTCCTTCAAAGAGACGCCCCAGTTAAGGTAGGCGACTCCGAGGTTATATTCAGCATCCGAGTAGCTCGGATCAATCTTCAACGCTGCTTCGAACTCGTCAATACTCTCCTTGTACTTTTCCTGTTTCAGAAGGAAGGCGCCGTATGCATAACGGAATACCTTGTTGTTTGGATCCTTCTTAACGGCATCGCTGGTCACGGCCAATGCCTTGGCCTCCTGTTTTGAACGCTCGTAGCAATCGATCAAGTTTCTGATATTGTCGCTGTTGTTGGGATCAATTTGGTACGCACGTTCGAACATCTGTGTCGCCTTCTCTTGATATGCCTTTGAGCCTGCGTCGTCTTTTGCGTCGGCCTTCTCACCAGCAGTGACTGTGTAGAACTGACCGAGCAAGCGGATGGCATCAAGATACTTCGGGTCCTTTTCGACCGCGGTCTCCAATCTGCTTATGGCAGCTGGGTGATCCTTGTTGGCATAATGCGCCAACGCGGCCACGTAGTAGGTCGAGGCGCTATCCGGAGCCATCTTCATAGCGGTGTTGAAAAGCCCAAGGGCCTTGTCGTAATAAGCTGCGGTATCACGTCCCTTATTGTAGTAAGCCACACCCTCATTGTAGAGCGATCCCCAGACACTCAGGCGGTAGCGCATTATTTCCTGGCTGTGCAGGTCTGAGAGCTGAAGCGCTTTACTGAAGGCGTCGTTCATCCCTTCAAAATTCCTCATCTCGAACCGCACCTGGCCCAGCATAAACTGTGCTTCTTCGTTCTTCTCGTTCTTCACAACTTCTTTCATCAGGCTTTCTTCCGCCTTCTGCCAATTCTTCTGCTGCATGTAGAGCTTCGCGCTGGTCGTTTCGGCGGACCCACATTGGAATCCTGTCGACGTTAGGTAGACGCCAACCAGGATGATGAAAAGGAAGGGGATATAACGTTTCATGGTTGCTCCTGGTAATAGGGATATATCATCGGACGCAGTGTGAAAATATAGGAAAGGCACTCACAAAATGCAAGAAAATCGGGCGTTTTCGTTGACTTTTCAGGCGGCTTTTCTTAGGTTTTAGTTCAGCTTCGAACTCACATCGGTCTACTCCAGGAGATCACGGCAATGCCCTTGTATCAGAAACTCCATCCCCCCAAGGAAGGCCAGAAGATCACATTCCATGACCGAGTGCTCAAGGTCCCCGATAACCCGATTATCCCGTTCATTGAGGGTGATGGAACCGGTCCCGATATCTGGCGCGCCTCGCAAAAAGTGTTCGATGCCGCTGTCGCAAAGGCCTACGGCGGAAAGAGAAAGATCATCTGGTTCGAAGTCTACGCCGGTGAAAAGTGCAACAGAATTTATGGGGAAGGAACATGGCTGCATGACGACACTCTGCAAGCCATCAAGGACCATCTTGTGGCAATCAAGGGACCTCTCACGACCCCGGTTGGCGGCGGGATTCGCTCCATCAATGTAGCTGTCAGACAGTTGCTCGACCTCTACGTTTGCCTCCGTCCTGTCCAGTATTTTCAGGGGGTCCCCTCCCCCGTGAAACGGCCAGAACTGGTAAACATGGTGATCTTCCGTGAGAACACTGAAGACATTTATTCAGGAATCGAGTGGAAAGGCGGTACGCCGGACGCCCAGAAGATCATCACGTTCCTTCAGCAGGAAATGGGCGTCAAAAAGATCCGATTCCCTCAAACATCAAGTATCGGCATCAAGCCTATCTCACAGGAGGGAACTGAACGCCTCGTACGTGCTGCGATCGAATACGCAGTTAAGAACCGCCGGAAATCGGTCACGATCGTCCACAAAGGCAACATCATGAAGTTCACCGAGGGAGGTTTCCGCGACTGGGGATATGCGCTCGCAAAACGTGAATTCCCGACACAGACGGTCTCTTGGGACGACTGCGGCGGTAACCCGCCGGCAGGAAAAATGCTCATCAAGGATGTCATCGCCGATGCGTTCCTCCAGCAGATTCTGACGCGCCCGGCCGAGTACGATGTGATCGCAACAATGAACTTGAATGGCGACTACATTTCCGACGCCCTTGCTGCACAGGTTGGCGGAATAGGCATCGCGCCGGGGGGGAATATCAATTTCGACACCGGACATGCCGTATTTGAGGCAACACACGGCACAGCTCCAAAGTACGCCGGACTAGACAAGGTCAACCCAGGCTCTGTGATCCTGAGCGGGGAGATGATGTTCCGCTATATGGGATGGAAAGAGGCGGCGGATTTGATCGTCTCGGGAATCGAGAAAACGATTACAGCGAGGACTGTGACCTATGATTTCGCCCGGCTCATGGAACGTGCGAAAGAGGTCAAGTGTTCAGAATTTGGAGAGGCAATCATCGGGAACATGTAAGGGAGGCTGAAGCCATGAGGATTTTCCGCATTGCATTGCTGTCTGTACTGCTGTTCGCAACTCTCCTTTCCGCGGGCGCCCAGGAAATGGCGACCGTCGACAAGCCTGCGCCACTCTTCACTCTTCCCGATTCACGAGGAAAGACGCATTCTCTCTCAGAGTTCAAAGGAAAGTACATCGTACTCGAGTGGGTCAACTTTGATTGCCCATTCGTCCGTAAACATTACCGCTCGGGTAACATGCCCGCACTACAGTTGGCGTATCGCGAGAAGGGAGTTGTCTGGCTCTCTATCTGTTCTTCGGCGCCGGGAAAGCAGGGATATTTCGAGAGAAAAGAATTGACCGACAGGATCACACAGGAGCACTCAGCCTCAACTGCATACCTCATCGATAAGGATGGAGCCGTCGGGAAGATGTATGGTGCCAAAGCAACTCCCCACATGTTTGTTATCAACCCGGAAGGAGTGTTACTGTACGCCGGCGCAATCGACGACATCGCCTCGACGAAGATTGATGATCTGAAGCGGGCGACCAACTATGTCAGGGAATGCCTCGACGCAGCGCTGGCAGGGAGAGAAGCAAAAGTCAAGACGTCGAACGCATACGGATGCTCGGTCAAGTACATGGACTGATGCCCCGTCTACCTTATCACCCGATCACACACAAGAAAAGGCGCCCAATGGACGCCTTTTTTTGTTGACGCAAACTTGAAGTGATTCGCTTAGGCCGGAACGGGCCCACAGAATTCCTTGAAAGTCTCCATCAGATGTTGTGCAATTTGGAGAGCGTCACGGCGCTCAAGCTGGAAGCGAGGTACAAAATGAACCAGTTCACCGTCCTTAAAAAGTGCAATTGAGGGGGAAGACGGCGGGATATTACCGATAATTTCCCGCAACCGCATTGTAGCTTCAATATCTCCTCCCGCAAATACCGTCGTCAGATGATCAGGTTTGACCGGAGATTGCTTAAGTGCAATCGCAATGCCGGGGCGCGCCTTGCCTGCCGCACAACCGCAAACAGAATTGATCACCACCAGGTTTGTGCCCTTGTCTTCGTTGAGGCTTCTGTCAACGGCCTCAGCCGTCCGCAATTCATGAAATCCAATTCGTGTCAATTCGTCACGAAACGGCTGAATCATCCCTGGATCGTATTGCATGGGACCTTCCCTCGGCGTATGTGAATGAACGGGTACCTGATCTCTACTTGATAATACAACTCATTTCCGGCGTCGGAAGTTCCGTTTCCTGGTCCCACGTTTCAACTTCCTCGGCTTCTTTCCGATCTTCTTCACGCCTCGCCCCTTTCTCACGAGCCGAAGCTTCTTCCCCTTTGCAGGTGGTCTCGCTCCCTGCTCCGCGATACGGTTGAGTGCGCTTCCCGCTGTGAACCACCCGAACTGATTCTCATTGAAACTGTGATTGACGGGCACTTCATCTACGGACCCGTCCGAGTGTTTCAGGATCAGTCGCAACGGTGCACCAGGGGAAAAGGCGGTCAGTCCGACTATTGAGACGCGATCATCTTCCTGGACCTTTGCATAGTCCGCAGGATTGGAGAAGGTCAAAGGGAGCATGCCCTGTTTTTTCAGGTTGGTCTCGTGGATGCGCGCAAAGCTCTTCACGATGATTGCCAATCCCCCGAGCCAGCGAGGCTCCATCGCCGCGTGTTCACGGCTTGATCCTTCGCCATAGTTTTCATCCCCGATAACCACCCATCTGAGCCCCCGTGCCTTGTATTCCCGGGCGATCTGCGCGAATTCCTTCTTCTCACCAGTGAATACGTTCTTCCCTATCCCAGGTTCGCCCGTGAATGCATTCACCGCGCCGCTGAACAGGTTGTTTGAAATGTTGTCGAGGTGGCCCCGATACTTCAACCATGGACCGGCCGGTGAGATATGGTCCGTGGTGCACTTCCCCCTGACCTTCGCCAGAACGGGCAGATCCACAACATCTTGTCCGTCCCATGCCGAGAATGGGGTAAGGATCTGGAGCCGATCACTTGTCGGTGACACAGTAACCGATATCTTCGCTCCGTTTTTCGCCGGTGCGATATAGCCCATGCTCCCAGCAATAAATCCCTTCCTGGGCAACTCGTCACCTGAGGGGGGATCGAGTTTGACGATCTCTTCACGATCATTCACGAGCGTGTCGGTCATCGGATTGAAGGTCAGACGGCCAGCGAGCGCTAGCGCAGTAACGATCTCGGGACTCGCCACGAAGGCATGAGTGTCAGGATTCGAATCGTTTCGGCCCGCGAAATTGCGGTTGAACGATGTGATAATCGAATTCTTCTCCCCCTTCTTTACATCGCCGCGCCTCCACTGCCCAATACACGGACCACAGGCGTTCGCGAGTACCTTTCCGCCAATCTTTGTCAACACCTCGAGCTGCCCGTCGCGTTCGATCGTCGCACGGATTTGCTCGGAGCCGGGAG
>Ga0153915_10002836_pt1 | contig 15836 bp, 16 predicted proteins | sample Opewatmetagenome_2_FD_107003 | JGI IMG/M metagenome (GOLD analysis project Ga0153915, IMG submission 107003) | Freshwater wetland microbial communities from Ohio, USA - Open water 3 Core 3 Depth 3 metaG | ecosystem: Environmental > Aquatic > Freshwater > Wetlands | place: USA: Ohio, Lake Erie...
AGGCCAGATAGTCGGCGATCTCACCCATCGGAACCGGCACGATCATGGCGAAGCCGACGGCGAGCTCTCTCTCGCTGTTCTCGGTGACGGAATAGGAGACAACGTCGCCCCGGACGAGACGGCGGCGCTGCTCGGCGGAGATTTGAAGGAGGTCCTGCACTTCGTTGACGACCGACGTCTCGGCAGCCGGTGCGATGCCCGAAGGCACCAGGCCCATGAGCAGGCTGATCCCGAGTAGACCCGCCGCACCGGCCCGGCTCGACCGCCTCATAGGGTCGATTATGACGCATCCGACGAGGTGCGTGGCGAGAGTCCTTACGGCATTCTCCTGGCAGGCTGCTGAAGGATCCGCAGGCGACTCGGCCCGATACCGGAGGACTGAATCATGGCACGGCTCACTCCTACTCGACCACGAGGTCGTGGTTGAGCTGGATCAACGGCGCGAGGGTGGCCTGGGTGAACTGCTTGAGCCAGTTGCTCACGGTATGGGCTGTGGGGAAGCGGGCCAGGCCGCAGAAGCGCGCGATGACCGGTGGATCGCCCACGCCAACAAGGGACAGGCCGATCTGGACGATGGGCGCCGCGATCAGGCCGCCCGCGCCCAGCAGCAGTCCGACGCTCGGCGCCAAAAGGCTACCGAGGCCAACGAGAAGTTCAAGAACCTCTGATCCGGCCCGACCTACGGATCACGCGACGTTCGTGTTCCGGTTTCATTCGATGTGGCGGGGCGGTGTCGCCGACGGCGCATTCGTCGTGGGCGAGGCCGCGTCGCTGATGGAGACGCCGACGAACTCGTTCAGGACGTCGGCCTGGCGGAGTTCGGCGGGTTGCAGCTCGCGCAGGATGGTGCCCTTCTGAATGAGCAGGACCCGCTTCGAGAGCTCGGCGATGAACTCCAGGTTTTGCTCGACGAGGAGAATGGTCAGTCCCTGCGTCCGGTGAAGGTGCTGCAGGACAGCGAGCAGCTCCTCGATGATCGACGGCTGGATGCCCTCGGTGGGCTCGTCGAACAGGATGAGCTTCGGATTGCCCGCCAGGCAGCGGGCGATGGCCAGCAGCTGCTGCTCCCCGCCGCTCAGGGCGCCTCCGCGGCGGTCCAGTAGCGGAGCGAGGCGAGGAAACGTCTCGAGAATGGCGTCGATCCGTTCCTCGGCGCCCCGGCCCGCAAACCCCATGCGCAGGTTGTCGCGGACGCTGAGTCCGGGGAAGATCTCTCGCCCCTGGGGAACGTAGCCGAGACCCCGCCGTGCCCGCGCATACGGTGGCTCGCGAGTGATGTCCGTCCCGTCGAACACGATGCGGCCGCGATGCGCCGGCACGAAGCCCATGAGCGTCTTCAGCAGCGTCGTCTTGCCCATTCCGTTATGCCCGAGGACACCAACGAACTCCCCGGGTGCCACGTCGAGCCGCACGCCGTTGAGAATAGGGATGCGTCCGTATCGCGCATGCAGATCGGTGACGCTGAGCAACATCGCTCAGGCCCCGCCGTGCTTACCGAGGTAGACGTCGCGCACCGCGCTGTTCTCGAGGATCCGATCCATGGTGTCTTCGACGAGCACGGCGCCCTGATGCATGACGGTGACCGTGCGGGCGATCATCTTGACGAACTGCATGTCGTGCTCGACCACGATGAGCGCGTGGGTGCGGTTGATGTCGCGAACCAGCTCGGCGGTCCGCGCGACCTCGTCGTGGGTCATCCCCGCGGCCGGCTCGTCGAGCAGGATCAGCTCGGGGTTGCCGGCCAGCACGGTGCCCAGCTCGACCCACTGCCGAAGGCCATGAGAGAGCTGCCCCACCGCTCCGTTGGCGAGGGACGCGATGCCGATCCGCTCCAGGATCTCGTCGACGATCTCACGCGTCCGGCCGGCCGGGTTCGTGCGGCGTGCCGAGAGCCAGAGATGCTCCCGCACGGTCAGGCCATCGAAGAGATTCGGGACCTGCGTCTTGATGCCGATGCCCCGCCGCGCGATGGAATGCGTGTAGTCGCCGGTGATGTCGTGGCCCCGGAACAGGATCCGCCCGGCGGTCGGCCGGAGCTGTCCGGTGAGCAGCTTGAAGAGCGTGCTCTTGCCGGCGCCGTTGGGACCGATGAGACAGCGAAGCTCACGCTCAGCCAGCGTGAAGTTCACGTGGCGCACGGCCTCGACCCCGCCGAAGCGGATCGAGAGATCGACGGTCTGGAGCACGGCGTCGCTCATGCGCCCGGCTCGAGGCCGCGGGCCGGTGCTCGGCCGACAAGCCGGGCACCCAGCCTTCGCAGCGAGGGGACGAGTCCGCGCGGCACGAGGAGCACGAAGGCCAGGAAGATGGTGCCGAAGATCAGGTTGGTGTTCGCCAGCTGCTGGGTGCCGAGCATCGTGGCGAGGTACTGCATGATCAGGCAGCCGATGATGGGACCGAGGAGCGTGCCCAGGCCGCCGACGATGACCCAGATGATGATCTGCGACGTCATGGTCAGACTGAAGACGTTGGGGCTCACGAAGGCCCCCCAGTTGGCGAAGAGGCAGCCCGCCAGGCCGGCGATGCCGCCGCCGATCGTGAAGATCAGGAGCTTGTGCAGGCGCACGTCGTAGCCGAGCAGCTCGCAGCGTGTCTCGTTCTCGCGGATTGCGACCACCACGCGCCCGAAGTGGCTGGCCAGCAGCGCGTGGAGTCCCACGTACACGATCACGAGCACGGCCATCACCAGGTAGAACGTCTCGGTGGGATCCAGGAGCCGGCCGGGGTCGCCGGGCACATTCAGGGTCGGCAGCGACGGCATTCCGTTGAACCCGTTGAGCCGGGCGGTGCCGACGCGATAGACGTCGCCGGCGGTGCTGTTCATGAGATTGAAGAAGATCAGCGTCACGCTGAGGGTGATGACGCCCAGATAGACGTCGCTCAGGCGACCGTAGAACATGAAATACCCGAGCAGGGCCGCGAACACGGCTGGAACCATGATCGAAAGGATCACCGCCACCGTGCTCTCTTCGAGATTGATGGCGGTCACGGCATAGGTGTACGCGCCGAGCCCGAAGAACGCGGACTGGCCGAAACAGAGGATGCCGCCATAGCCCCACACCACGCCCAGGCTGAGCGCGAGGATGCACATGGCCGCGAAGATCGTCAGTTGGAGCAGCCCGAACTGGTCGACGACGCGCGGAACGCCGACCGCGATGGCGGCCATGACGGCCGCAGTCGCCACGATGCCCGGGCGAACGCGACGCCGGCTCACAGGCTGCCCCGGAACAACTTCCCGGTGATGCCGTGGGGAAGGACGCGCAGCAGAAGGATGGCGACCGCGAGCAGGCCCGCCTCGCCGATGACCGGCGTGGTGAAGTACGTCAGGAGCTGATTGACGGAGCCGAAGAGACCGGCCGCCGCCAGCGTCCCCGCGAGGATGGCCGTGCCGCCGCTAATGACCGTGATGAACGCCTTGGCCACGTAGGCAGCGCCCACGGTCGGCAGGATGCCGGAGATGGGCGCGAGGAGGCCACCGGCCAGCCCGGTGAGCGCGGCCCCGATGCCGAAGGTGGTGGCGTACACCCGGGACGGGCTCACGCCGAGCGCCGCGGCCATGTTCGGGTTCTCCATGGTGCCGCGCGCGATCAGGCCCAGCCGCGTTCGTCGCAGCACGATGAAGATGGCGCCGAAGATCATCGCGGTGATGCCGATGAGGACGAGTCGATACAGGCTGATGTTGTAGCGACCGACGGCAACGCTGCCGAGGGGCGCTCGGATGCCGGCTGAGATGTTGCCGAAGATCGTGGTGACGATGCCGATGAAGAACAGGCTGAGGCCCCAGGTGGCGAGCAGCGTGTCGATCATCCGGCCGTAGAGAAAGCGAATGATCGTACGCTCGGCGATCACGCCGATGACGCCGACGACAATCGGCGCGACTACCAGCATGGAGATCCAGATGTCGACGCCGTGATTGGTGGCCACGATCGCCGCGTAGCCGCCCAGCATCATGAACTCGCCGTGCGCGAGATTGATGACGCGCATCATGCCGAAGATGATGGCGAGCCCGATGCTGATGAGGGCGAGGCCGGCGATGCCGCTCAGCACTTCGATGGTGAGGACGGCGGCCAGGTCCATCGCGCGCGTAATATACACCACGGCACTCTTGTCCAAATTAGGTTTCGGCGGATGGTAACTTGGAAAGCACCGTGATCCCGCGTGGCGTTCGGAGAGGCCTCCGGGTGCCGGGAGCGGCGTCTGGAGGGCTTCAACTGTGCCTGCGGGCCGCGTCCGATCGCTGTCACGAGGCCGGCCCCAATTTGGACAGCATCTGCGAGAACCGGGGGCCTGGTTTCGGCGATCGCCACTGGAGCACGTGTTTTCAATGGCTTAGCCAGGCCAATTGGACCACTGAGCGGCGAACTTGGACAGCAGTGACACCACGGCTCGGGGGCGGGCAAACCGCCCGTGCGCGTGTCTGCCGCGTCTCCGTGGCCGCGCCTCCATGGCCTTGACACTCGTAATCGCCGCGGAGTAGACTCTGCCTTTCAGCGCGGCCCGTGCGTACCCACACCTCTCGCCCGGAGATAACTCCATGAGAGCCGACCGTCGGAAGTTCCTCAAGACCGCAGGCGCAACCATCAGCGCACTCTCCCTTGGCCCGGCCGTCATCCGGTCCGCCTTCGCCCAGGCCAAAGAGATCAAGGTGGCGGGGATCCACGACCTCTCGGGCGGCCTCGACATCTACGGCCGGCCGATGGTCGACTGCCTGAACTTCGCCGTCGAGGAGATCAACAGCGCCGGCGGGCTGCTGGGCAAACAGATCAAACTCATCAGCTACGACGCCCAGTCCAACATCCAGCTCTACACGCAGTTCGCCACCGAGGCGGCCACCAGGGAGCGCGTGGCGGTCGTCCACGCCGGCATCACGTCGGCCTCGCGCGAGGCCATCCGACCGGTGCTCAAGCGGTTCAACACGCTGTACTTCTACAACACGCAATACGAAGGCGGCGTCTGCGACCGGAATTGCTTCTGCACCGGCTCCACGCCGGCGCAGAACGTGGATAAGCTGGTGCCGTACGGCATCAAGAAGTTCGGCAAGAAGATCTACACGGTGGCGGCCGACTACAACTACGGCCAGATCACCGCCAAGTGGGTCAAGAAGTTCGCGCAGGAGAACGGCGGCGAGATCCTCCAGACGGACTACTTCCCCCTCGAGGTGAGTGACTTCGGGCCGGCGATCACCAAGATCCAGGCGGCCAAGCCCGACTTCATCATGTCCGCCCTCGTCGGTGGCAACCACATCGCGTTCTACCGGCAATGGGCGGCCGCCGGCATGAACAAGTCCGTGCCGGTCTCCTCGACCACGTTCGGCAACGGGCTCGAGCAGCAGGTGACCTCGCCCGAGGAGCACAACGGGTACCTGGTGTCCCAGAGCTACTACCAGGAGCTGACCACGGAGGCCAACCAGGCCTTCCTCAAGAAGTTCCTGCCGAAGTACGGCACCACCACCAAGTACGTCACGCCGCTGGCCATCTCGACCTATCACGGGATGCACCTGTGGGCCTCCGCGGTCAAGAAGGCGGGCAGCGTCAACCGGATGAAGGTCATCGAGGCGCTCGAAGCCAATCATTCCTTCAACGGCCCCGCAGGCAAGACCGCCATCGACCCCAAGACTCACCACTGCAGCCTCGACGTCTACATCGCCGAGGCCAAGAACCGTGCGTTCACGGTGCTGCAGAGCTACCCGCAGCAGCCGCCGGCCGACACGGCGGCCGTCTGCGATCTCAAGAAGAACCCCAGCGACAACCAGCAGTACGTCATCGACGTGAAGACGTAGAAGGAGGATCTCGTGGCCAGCGCAAAGCTTCCCACTCCTGATGAGCTCAAGGCCGTCGGCACGCAACTCGGCATGACCCTGTCCGACGCCGACGTCGCGTTCTTTCTCGAGACGATGGCCGGCAGCGTCGCCGCCTATCACGCCCTCGAGGCCATGGCGGACCCGATCCCGCCGGTCAAGTATCCCCGCACTCCCGGATACCGCCCAGAAGGCAAGGACAACAAGTACAACGCCTGGTACTACAAGAGCGAAGTTCACGGCGCGCCCTCGGGCAAGTTGAAAGGCAAGCGGATCGCGCTGAAGGACAACGTCTGCCTGGCCGGTGTGCCCATGATGATCGGCGCCTCGTCGCTCGAAGGCTACGTGCCCGACGTCGACGCGACGATCGTGACGCGCATCCTCGACGCCGGCGGGACGATCATGGGCAAAGTGCACTGCGAGTACTTCTGCTTCTCGGGCGGCAGCCACACGAGCTCGGCCGGGCCCGTTCACAACCCGCGACGAATGGGCTACTCGGCGGGCGGCTCATCGTCGGGCAGCGCCGCGGTCGTCGTCGCCGGCGAGGTCGACATGGCCATCGGGGGCGACCAGGGCGGGTCGATCCGTATCCCGGCCGCCTACTGCGGCGTGTATGGGCTGAAGCCGACGCATGGTCTCGTGCCCTACACCGGTGTCTTCCCCATCGAGAACACCCTGGATCACACGGGGCCGATGACGGCGACGGTCGCCGACAACGCGCTGCTGCTCGAGGTCTTGGCCGGGCCCGACGGCCTCGATCATCGCCAGATGAACGTCAAGACGGCGGCCTACACGAATGCCCTGACCGGTGACGCCAAAGGCATGAAGATCGCCGTCGTTAAGGAAGGATTCGGCCTTCCGAACTCCGAGGCCGACGTCGACGCCCTCGTGCGCAAGGGCGCCGCCACGTTCCGGAGCCTCGGCGCACGCGTCGACGAGGTGTCGATCCCGATGCATCTGGCCGGCGGCGCCATCTGGACCGGGATCGCCGCCGAGGGCGCGACGTGGCAGATGATGAACGGCAACGGCTTCGGTTTCAACACGAAGGGACTCTACGTCACGAGCCTCATCGATGCTCACTCCGCATGGCGGCAGCGGGCCGACGAGTTTTCCGACACGCTCAAGACGACGATCCTCTTCGGCCAGTACGCGCTCAACAAGTACCGCGGCCACTACTACGCGAAGTCTCAGAACCTCGGGCGCAAGCTGCGCGACGCGTACGACGCGGTGCTGAAGGACTACGACCTGCTCCTGATGCCGACGCTTCCCCTCAAGGCCACGCCGATTCCGAAGCCCGACGCCCCCCGCATAGAGGTCATCCAGCGCGCGTTCGAGATGCTGGCCAACACCGCGCCCATCGACGTGACCGGTCACCCCTCGATGAGCGTGCCCTGCGGTCTCAGCGACGGCCTCCCGGCCGGGATGATGCTGACCGCGAAGCACTTCGACGAGTCAGCGATCTACCGCGCCGCCTCCGCCTTCGAGAAGGCCGGCGACTGGATGGGTATCAGGCCGTAGCGGTCTGGAACATGGGGGGCCCCGAAATGGCCTCCCAATCCCCCCAACGTTCGGAGCGCCCCGGCGGAGCCGGGGCGCTCCGCTGTCAAAGCGCCTTGATGATCTCGGCCGCGGTCGACACCCAGCCGAACTTCAGCGCGAAATTCTTCAGCACCGCCGCCTGCAGATCCGGCATGTACGTCGACACGGCGTCGGAGATGACGGTCGTCCGGTAGCCGCGCTTGAAGCTCTCCCGCGCCGTCTCCTCGACGCAGATCTGGGTCACGGTGCCGGTCACGAGCACGGATTCCACGTGGCGGGCCTTCAGGAGATCGTCGAGGTTGGTGTTGTGGAAGGCGCCGTAGCCGAACTTCTCCACGATCGGATCGCCGGGCTTGGGATAGATCTCGTCGATGATGTCCGAGCAGTCGAGCTCCTTGCCGACATCCTCGTAATGACGCAGAAAGCCCTTCCAGCAGCAGCACACCGGCGGCGCGAGCGGCGGGGACCACTCCCAGACCAGCGTGCGCTCTGGTCCCGCCACGAACTTCGTGTAGATCACCGGCACGTTACGCTCGCGACAGGCCGCCAGCAGCGCCTGGTGCACCGGGATCGTCGGGCGCGCCTCGGGGACTTCCATCGGCGCGGCGACCCGAACGAAGTCGTTCTGCATGTCCACAACGACGAGCGCGGGATGGGCCAGCCGATCGATCGTCATCGACAACCTCCAGACGGAACAAGATTCGCGGCCACTCTCTTGTACCACCGATTCCTTGGTAGGATCCTGCCCGACCGGAGGCGGCGTCTTCGAAGGGATAACACCACTGCCTCCTGCCGCCGGGCAAGAGCGAGAGCGTGGGCTCGGGGCTGCCGCCGGCCAGCGGAAGCGTCACGGCGAGCGCGGCGAGGCCGAGGGCTCCGCCCGGGACTCGGGCGAGGCGCCGTGCGGCCGCTCCCAGGCTCACCGCCGCTCCCAGGATCAGCGCCAGGTAGAGGCTGTCCACCAGCCGGTCGGCCGGGATACACAGGAGGCCGAGCGTCGAGCCGAGGAAGAGATCGGTGACGATCAGTCCCATCATCAGCGGCGAGAGCGCGAGCAGCCAGATCGAGGGCGCGCCGGCGAGCATTCCGCGGCCACGCATGATCCAGCCAGCGAGGTTCGCCGCCGCGAGGACACCGATGAGGGGCCGGTCGATCACCGTGCGGCCGAGCGAGGCGAGATCGGGATCTCCCCAGGCCAGCGGACGCGCGAGCGACAGATGGGCGAGGAGCGGCAGCAGCCAGAAGGCGGCGAGGCCGAGGCCGATGAGGAGCGCGGCATCGCCGAGGCGCCGGACTCGCGTCCCGGAGCCGCGAGAGGCGGCGCGCTCTGTCCACGGGGGCCGATGATACGTCATCTCCGCGGCCGGCCGCGACGCGACCGCGTTGACTTTTCGCGCGAGCGAGTGTTAAGTAAGCAGGATTCTTTCGCTGTGTCGGTGATCCGGGCGGAGGACAGTTCAGGATCGTTGTTGTTCAGCCGGGGCTCAAATCCCCTACCGATGGAGAGGCTGCAAGGTCTGAAGTGCCGGGAGTGCGGGCGCTGTCACTCGTCGAGAACAAGCGCGCCATCGGCCTTGACTGGCCCCGCCTTTCCTGCTATCGCTTTCTTGGCCGCTTCAGCGTCCGCGCTCACAGGGCGCGGATCGCTTCGCCCGCCGAGCTCGCGCTGTCGAGCGAGTCCGAGTCGAGACCGGGTCGCCGAGCACCCCGACAAGGGAGGACGCCATGGCTGTCCAGATGCCGTCACCGGAGCAGATGCGCGACGTGGCCCGGCGGTGCGGCCTGTCGCTGAGCGAGGCCGACCTCGACTCGTTCCTCAGCCTCTTCGCCGGCCACGTCGCCGCCTACAACCTCGTCGACGCCATGCCCGACGAGGTCCCCGCGGTGAAATACCCGCGGACCCCCGGCTACCGGCCGAAGGCGGAGGAGAACCCGCGCAACGCCTGGTACCGCAAGACGTCGATCAAGGGCGCGGCGGGCGGGAAGCTCAAGGGCAAACGGATCGCCATCAAGGACAACGTCATGGTGGCCGGCGTGCCCATGATGAACGGCGCCTCAACGCTGGAAGGGTACGTCCCCGACTTCGACGCCACCATCGTCGCGCGCATCCTCGACGAGGGGGCCGAGATCGTCGGGAAGACGCACTGCGAGTACTTCTGCCTCTCGGGCGGCAGCCACACCAACGCCACCGGCCCCGTGCACAACCCGCACAAGATGGGGTACTCGGCCGGCGGCTCCTCGTCGGGGAGCGCGGTGGTCGTCGCGCTCGGCGAGGCCGACATGGCGATCGGCTGTGACCAGGGGGGCTCGATCCGGATGCCCTCCTCGTTCTCGGGCGTCTGCGGGATGAAGCCGACCTGGGGCCTGGTCCCGTACTCCGGCATCATGCCGATCGAGATCTTCGTCGACCACACCGGGCCCATGACGGCGACCGTGGCCGACAACGCGCTGCTCCTCGAAGTGATCGCCGGCGACGACGGCTACGATCCGCGCATCAAGGCCCCCAAAGTCCAGCTGTACTCCCGGATGCTCGACGGCGGCGTCAAGGGCCTGAAGGTCGGCGTCGTCAAGGAGGGCTTCCAGCAGGCCGGCGCCGAGAAGGCGGTCAACGAGAAGGTGCGCGCCGCCGCGGCGCGGCTCGCGGACCTGGGCGCGAAGGTCCAGGAGGTCTCGATCCCGATGCACATGGTCGGCCCCGCCATCTGGACGCCGATCGGCGTCGAGGGGCTGACCCAGACGATGATGTGGGGCGACGGCTTCGGGCAGAGCCGCCCGGACCTCTACGCCGTGTCGCTGATGGACTTCCATCGCGGCTGGCGGCAGCGGGCCAACGAGCTGTCGGAGACGACCAAGCTCTTCCTGATGCTCGGCACCTACATCAACGGTGCCCACGGCTCCCGCTACTACGGCAAAGCGATGAACATCGCGCGCCGGCTCACCGCCGCCTACGACCAGGTGCTCGCGCAGGTCGACCTGCTGCTCATGCCCACGACGCCGATGAAGGCTACGCCGCTTCCCGGTCCCGGGGCGAGCCGCGAGGAGTACGTCCAGCGGGCGCTGGAGATGATCGGCAACACGGCGCCGTTTGACGTCACTCACCATCCGGCCATGTCGGTGCCCTGCGGCATGGCCGACGGCCTGCCGACCGGGATGATGCTGGTGGGCAAGCACTTCGACGAGCCCACGATCTACCGCGCGGCCCGCGCGTTCGAGGAGTCCGGCGACTGGAAGAAGATGTAAGGTGGAGAGCGCCGCCACCGCGGTCTTCGAGGTCCTGAACTTCGGCGCGATCATCATCCTCGTCGTGCTCGGCCTAGGCGTCATCGCGGGCATGATGGGCATCTTCAACTTTGCCCACGGCGAGTTCGTGCTCCTGGGCGCCTACTGGGTCTACCTCTTCGACGAATGGAAGCTGCCGATCTGGCTCGGCATGCTGACCGCGCCCGCGGTCGTGGCCGGCGTCGCGCTCGTGCTGGAGCGTCTCGTCATCCGGCGGTTCTACGCCGCGCCCCTCATCGCCATGCTCGGGACCTACGCCCTCGGCCTGGCCATCCGCGAGACGGTGCGCGCGCTGATCGGGGGCCTCTACCGCGCGGTCCCCGAGCCGCTGGTGGGCTCGCTCACGTTCGGCGCCGTGCACCTGTCGAAGTGGCGCCTGGCCATCGTGGTCATCACGATCCTGGTGATGGTGGCCAGCTATCTCCTGCTGACGCGGACGTCGTTCGGGTTGCGGGTGCGCGCGGCCCTCGAGAACCCGTCGCTGGCCCGGGTGTCCGGCATCTCCACCAGCCGCATCTACGCCGCGACGTTCGGGTTCGGCGCGGCCCTGGCCGGCCTGGCCGGGGCGCTGGTGGTGCCCGTGTTCTCCCTCTCCGCGGACCTGGGGATCCGGTTCCTGATCCAGGGCTTCCTGGCCGTGATGCTGGGCGGGGTGGGCACGTTCGAGGGATCGGTGGTCGGGGGTGGGGTGATCGGGATCCTGAGCGCGGCGCTGCCGTGGGCGGTGCCGCCGGTCCTCGCCGATGTCTTGGTCTTCGTCATCGCGGTGGTCCTCGTCAAGCTGTGGCCGCGAGGGTTGACCGCGGGAAGGACGGTGTGAGCCATGCGCCTCAACGAGCGTCTGCACAGCGCGTCCGGAATGAGCCGCCGGGATGTGTTGAAGACCGCGGCCTGGCTGTCGGGAGCGATCGCCACCGGGGCCGGGAGCTGGGCGATCCGCCCGCAGTGGGCCCACGCGGCGGACCCGATCAAGGTGGGCATCGCCACGGACCTGACGGGGGCCATCGGCTATGCCGGCAACGCCAACGCGAACGTGGCGAAGATGGTCGTGAAGGACATCAACGCGAAGGGCGGCGTGCTGGGGCGGCCCCTCGATCTGTTCATCGAGGACACGGCGTCCAACGAGTCCGTGGCCGTGGCCAACGTGCGCAAGCTCATCCAGCGCGACAAGGTGGACGTCGTGCTGGGCGGGATCACCAGCTCCATGCGCAACGCGATCAAGGACGTCATCGTGACGCGGGGCCGCACCCTCTACATCTACCCGCAGCTCTACGAGGGCCTGGAGTGCACGCCCTACATCTTCTGCACGGGACCCACCCCGGCCCAGCAGTGCGACGAGCTGATCCCCTGGCTCATCAAGAACGGCGGCAAGCGGTTCGCGCTGCCCTCGGCCAACTACGTCTGGCCCCACGTGCTCAACCAGTACGCCCGGAAGGTGATCGGGGCCAGCGGCGGCGAGGTGATCTTCGAGGAGTACTACCCGCTCGACCAGGTGGAGTACAGCGCCACCGTGAACAAGATCATGACGAACAAGGTGGACGTGGTCTTCAACACGGTCATCCCGCCCGGCATCGGGCCATTCACGAAGCAGCTCTACGAGGCGGGGTTCACCAAACGCGGCGGGCGGCTCTCCTGCGTGTACTACGACGAGAACACGCTGAACATCAACGCCCCTCACGAGATCGAGGGGCTGGCGAGCTGCCTCGACTACTTCCGGGCGGTGACGAAGCTGGACCCGGGGAGCGCCAAGATCCAGGCGGAGTACGACAAGGCATTTCCCGGGAAGATCGTGTTCGCCGCCGGGAGCGCCGCCACCGGGATGTACCGCGGCCTCCGGCTCTGGGAGGCGGCGGTGAAGGAGGCGGGCAAGGTCGACCGCGACGCCGTCGCCGCCGCCCTCGACCACGCCAGGATCGCGGAGGGACCGGGCGGCCCCGCCGAGATGGTGCCGGGGAAGCGGCACTGCAAGATGCGGATGTACATCGCGGTGGCCAAGAAGGGGAACTACGAGATCGTGTCGCAAAGCAAGGGGCTCGTTGACCCGAAGGAGTGCTGAGGGCGGCGAGGCTCCGGTCGTGATCGGGAAGGCGGTGGGGGCCGCCCGCGCGGCGGCCCCCACGCGGGCATTTCCCCGGGCCTCGATGATCCCGGTGCTTGAGGTCTGCCTGCTCGTGATCTTCGCGGGGCTCCCCATCGTCCTGAAGGACTTCTGGGTCGTCTTCGTCACCCGCGTGCTGATCCTCACGCTGCTCTCCCTGAGCTTCGACCTCGTGTGGGGGTTCGCCGGCATCATGAGCTTCGGCCAGGCGCTCTTCTTCGGCGCGGCCGGCTACGGTGTGGCGCTCGTCGCGCGCGACCTCGGGATCCGGGCGATCTGGGTCGTGCTGCCCCTCGCGCTCGTGATCGGGCTGCTGCTGTCGTTCCTGCTCGCGTGCTTCGTACTGCTCGGGCGGCACCCGCCGAGCATCATCTTCGTGGCGCTCGGCACGCTGACGTGCTCGTACGCGGGCGATCGCCTGGCGCGCGGCTGGTACTACCTGGGCGGCCAGAACGGGATCCCATCGATCCCGCTGATGACGGCGGGGAGCTACGAGCTCGGGGAGGGGGTCGCCTACTACTACCTCGCCCTGGTGACCGTGGTCGGTGCCTATCTGGTCTGCCGCTTCCTGGTGCGCTCGCAGTTCGGTCTGGCGCTGGCCGGCATACGCATCCAGGAGGCGCGGATGGCCTTCTTCGGCTACAAGGTCCAGACCCTCAAGGCGATCGTCTTCTCCGTGGCCGGTGCGATCGCGGGGCTGGCGGGCGGGCTCTACGCGTTCCACGAGGGGTTCGTCTGGCCGAACATGCTCGGGGTCGTCCTGTCGACGCAGATCGTGCTCTACGCCCTCTTCGGCGGCGTGGGGACACTGATCGGAGCGGTCATCGGGGTCGTCGTGATCGAGATCGTGAGCTTCGTGCTCGCCGACAACTACCAGACGGTGTGGCCGATCCTCCTGGGCGTGCTTCTGCTGCTCGTGATCCTCTTCCGGCCGGGGGGGCTGATCAGCCTGGTCGTGCCCGAGCGCGAGCGGATCGGGGCGTTCGGCGCGGTGTCCGGCCGGCGAAAGCATGTCGGGGGAGAGGCGGTCGATGGCACTGCTTGAAGCGCGGGGCGTGACCAAGATCTTCGGGCAGCTCGCGGCGCTCGGGGGCGTCGACTTCACCGTCGAGGAGAAGCAGATTCACGGCCTGATCGGTCCCAACGGGTCGGGCAAGAGCACGCTCCTGAAGTGCATCGCGGGCGCGGAGCTGCCCACCGGGGGAACGATCCGCTTCTCTGGGCGCGACATCACCCTCGCGCCGCCGGCCGAGCGGGCGCGGGTCGGCCTGAGCCTCAAGTTCCAACTGACGAGCGTCATGCCGCCGCTCTCGGTCTACGACAACGTGCTCCTCGCGCTTCAGGCGCGGACGTCCCTGCCGGGCCTCGTGTTCTCCCGCACGCGCGGCGTCTTGCACGACCGGGTGATGGGGCTCCTCGAGGAGTTCCGGCTGCTCGAGCGCGCGAAGGCGCCGGCGGCCATTCTGTCCCACGGGCAGCAGCAGTGGCTGGAGATCACGATGGCGGTGGCGCGCGAGCCGACGCTCCTCCTGCTCGACGAGCCCACCGCGGGGATGAGCCTGGAGGAGCGGCGGGCGACGGGCGAGCTGCTGCGGCCCCTCAAGCGATCCTGCGCGATGGTCATCGTCGAGCACGACCTCGACTTCATCCGCGAGATCTGCGACGTCCTCACCGTCCTCGATCAGGGGCGCGTCCTCGACAGCGGTACGGTCGAGCACATCCAGAAGAGCGCCAAGGTCCAGGAGGTCTACCTCACACGTGTCTGAGGCGACCCTCCTCGAGGTGCGCGACCTGTGCGCGGCGTACGAGCGGAGCCAAGTGCTGTTCGGCGTCAGCCTCACCGCGCCCGGCCGGGGTGCGATCGCGGTGCTCGGGCGCAACGGCGCGGGCAAGACGACCCTGATGCGGACCATCGTCGGCGAGCTGCCGGCGGCGGCCGGCCGGATCGTTTTCGCGGGCCGGGACGCGACGCGCGTGCCGACCGAGCGCCGCGTGCGGCTCGGAGTCGGCTACGTGCCCCAGGAGCAGGGTGTCTTCGGACGCCTGTCGGTCCGCGAGAACCTGGCGGTTGGAGTGCTCGCGGGGGGCGACCGGACCGCGATCGACTGGGTGCTGTCGATCTTCCCCAAGCTCGGGCAGCGGCTCGGCCAGCCGGCGGCCACGCTGAGCGGGGGCGAGCGGAAGATGCTGGCCATTGCCCGGGCGCTCCTGGCCAAGCCCAAGCTGCTGCTGCTCGACGAGCCGACCGAGGGCGTGTGGGTCGGCGTCATCGAGGAGATCGCCGAGCGGCTCCGGCAGCTCGGCCGGGAGCTGTCGGTCGTGCTCGTCGAGCAGCACCTCGAGCTGGCGCTCAGCGTGGCCGCGTACGCCTACGTTCTGGACCGGGGGCGGGTGGCGCTCGAGGGGCCGTCGGCGGCGGTGCGAACCGACCCAAAGCTCCTGCAATATCTCGCGCCCTGAGCGTTCGGGGCTACGCCGCGCGCCGGCCCGGCTTCCCGCCCGGCTGGGCCGCCTCTGGCTTCGTCGGCTCGACCTCGGCCATCATCCGCTCGCCCAGTTCGTCCAGCTCCTCCTCGGGAAGCTTCCGGGCTAGCGTGAACATCTCCTCCTCCTCGACGTGGTGCTCGATCAGCGCCTGGAAGACCGTCATCTTGGCCTCGAGGCGCTCGTCGGAGGGGTCGACCTCCGGAAGCTGCCGCATGACGAGCTTGACCAGAGCCGCGGCGCAATCCAGGGACCGTTCACGATGCTCCTCCACTGCCCGGAGCTGGCCCGCCGCGTCGCGGATCTCGGCGCGTTCGTCCCCTTCGAGGGCTCGCTCGACATGCGGATGCGCGTGCTCGCCGCGAGAAGCACTCGCGCGGCATCCCGCCCGAGGACGCCCAGATCGTGGAGTTCACCCGTTAGCTGATGCGAACGCACCGCGTGGACGACGCCACCACGAGAGCGCCGCGCGAGCGGTTCGGCGACGACGGGTCCATCCAGCTCACGGGAACCATCGGGTACTACAGTATGCCGTCCGGCACCCCCTGACACTCGTCGGCGCCCCTGCCCCGCCGCCACCCCTCTGCCCGCTCCCTGCCCGCGAGCCCACGCCCGAGCAGCATGGACGCGGGGCCCGCG
>Ga0153915_10002837_pt1 | contig 15834 bp, 17 predicted proteins | sample Opewatmetagenome_2_FD_107003 | JGI IMG/M metagenome (GOLD analysis project Ga0153915, IMG submission 107003) | Freshwater wetland microbial communities from Ohio, USA - Open water 3 Core 3 Depth 3 metaG | ecosystem: Environmental > Aquatic > Freshwater > Wetlands | place: USA: Ohio, Lake Erie...
ACACCTGCCAAAAATCCCAGTGGAAGAGGTTATGGTGTTTCCTGTGGGACAGATGTAGGAACCTGGGTTGCTCATATTGCTGAGGTGAAGGTAGATATCAATACAGGAAATGTCAAGGTAATTCGTGTGGCCTGTGCTCAGGATATGGGTCTGTGTGTTAATCCGCAGGGTACAACAATTCAGATGGAAGGGTGCATTACTATGGGAATGGGATATGCACTGACTGAAGAAATACAATTTCAGGGCGGGGATATCAAAAACCACTCCTTTGATACTTATGATATACCCCGTTTCTCATGGATCCCTAAAATTGAGACAGTTATAATGGACAGAAAAGATGAAGCACCGCATGGAGGAGGAGAACCTGCAATTATCTGCATGGGAGCTGTTATTGCAAATGCTGTCTTTGACGCAACTGGTGCGAGGTTGTATCAATTGCCTATGACACCGGAGAGAGTATTGGCTGCAATGAAAAAATCCTGATTTTTCCGTGAGCAAATAGGATTAAAGATCAGGGATAAGGGTGCCTGGTTTTCCACCTGCAAAAACATGGCGTTATAACAATTAAAAGATTGGAGATCCCGGAAAATTTCCGGACTTAAATTATTACTTTCGCAATATATTTCACTAAACTTTTATCAGGTTTTTGTGTCTTATTCGTACCTGATAAAGTATTGGTCAAAATATATTATTGATTTTCAATTGCATATCAGAATAAGTTAAATTTGAATGAAAAAAGTTGCTGTTTTTCCCGGCTCATTTGATCCGTTTACGGTAGGGCATGAAGGTATTGTCAGAAGGGCACTCGGCCTTTTTGACGAAATAATAATTGCGGTTGGTGCCAATGCCCTGAAGAAAAGCTATTATCCGCTCAATGTGAGAAAATCTATGATTACCAAAGTATTTATGGATGAGCCAAGGATAACGGTCGATCATTATGAAGGACTTACTGTTGACTATTGCCGTGATAAAGGAGCGAAATATCTGCTCAGGGGACTCAGGACAGCAGCTGATTTTGAGTTTGAAAGAGCAATTGCACAGGTTAACAAAGCACTCACATCAGATGTGGAATCAGTTTTCCTTTTAACCTCCCCTGAACATACACCGATAAACTCAACTATTGTACGTGATATCATTAGAAGCGGAGGAGATGCTTCAAAGTTTGTTCCGTCCTCCATTAACCTGAAAGATTATAAAGGCGAAGAAGATCTTTAGGACATTTTTTTTCTTCAGGTTTTCAGGATTGAGCTATTGATGAGGTCCATCAGTGAGAGCCATGCGGTGCTCCTTATCTTGCTCAGATCATCAGGCGACAGCCATTCGACTTTTGTAATACCCTCATTAATTTGCGGTTCAAGCTCCATGATCCCGCTGTATTCCATAAGGAACCAGCTGGTTTTTTTCAGGTAAGAGATGCCCTCCCAGCTGTATGTATGATAACTGGGCTGAAGAGGTTTTATAATTTTGTGTCCAGTAATCCCGCACTCCTCCTTCACTTCCCTTAAAGCGCAGGCTTCCGGTTCCTCTCCTGGTTCAATATGTCCTTTTGGCAGATCAAGCTTGCCTTTTTTTTCGATGAAAAGATATTTGCCTGAGGCATGCTTTACCAGACCACCGGCTGCACCTACTTCTGTGAAGTAAATTCTGAAAATTTTCCAGATGTGCTTAATATCAGGTCCGTAAATATTCACGAAACTGATTTCAGTATTTGTCTGAAAATCAGATATTAATTTATAAAGTTCAACAGTTGTGCTAAACTTATGGAATAACCCGTATTTTTGTAAGCGATCAGGTTCCGGGCTTATCAGGATGAATCTGTTTTCGAAATGAATCTTATACATCTTCAGATGGAAAATTGTGCAAAAAAGATCGCTGAATATCTGTTACAAATTAAAGCAATTAAATTGCAACCGTCAAATCCTTTTACCTGGGCTTCAGGCTGGAAGTCACCTATTTATTGCGATAACCGCAAAACCCTTTCATTTCCAGAGGTCAGGTCCTTCATACGTGATTCATTTGCAGAAATGGTAAAGGAATATTATCCCGGAACTGAACTTGTTGCCGGAGTTGCGACAGGCGCAATAGCCCATGGAGTGCTTGTTGCAGAAAAGCTTGGGTTGCCATTTGTCTATGTAAGATCTGAAGCAAAGGAACATGGCCTCGGAAATCAGATTGAAGGTTACTTTGAACCTGGTCAGAATGTTGTTGTGATTGAAGATCTTATTTCAACAGGCGGCAGCAGCCTCAATGCTGTTAAAGCACTCAGAATTGCCGGTTGTGATGTTGCCGGTATGATTGCAATATTTACATATGAATTTAAAAAGTCTGCGGATGGGTTTGCTGCAGCGAACTGCGAGCTTCATACACTAAGTAATTACACTACCCTTATAGAAACAGCAGTCAGGACAGGTTATATAGGAGAGTCTGAGGTTCTGACCTTGCAGCAGTGGAGGCTTGATCCTTCAGTCTGGTGCCTTGAAAACAAATAAAATCAACATTATGTCTGAATTTGTAAGCAGAACAGGTAATCTGACCTGTACACCCGTGGAAATATTTGATTTTGTAACAGATATCAGGAACTTCACTCAGTTTATTCCGGAAGGAACAATCGATAATGTGCATATTGAAAGGGACTCATGCAATTTCCGCGTTTCTCAGCTGGGTAATGTTGATTTGTATCTTTCTGAAAAAGAGCCTTATAGTAAAGTAATTTACAAAGGTACAGCATTAAAATCGCAGGACTTTTCACTACTGTTGAATATAACCGGCAATAAATCAGGCAAGGCAGAGGTAGATATTAAACTGAATGCGGAACTGAATCCCATTATGAAAATGGTTGCCACGGAGCCTATAAAACAGTTTCTTGAAACCTTAATTATTGAAATGGAAAAGTTCCGGGACTGGCATAATACTATCTCGTAAAATCAATCTCCCTGAAGGAAAATTCATGCATATTATTACTGCTGTCTTCAATCTGCAGACGTCCGGTATCAGTCACAGAAACAATTCTTCCATAAAGGATCAAGGAATCAGTTTTATAATTATGCCACTCATTCAACTTATAAAGAGATGAAATGTACTCCGTTTTTATTTTTGAAAGTTTGCCTGAAAGAAGCTCTTCATACCTTTTATCGAGTTCACCAACAAGCTGTTGCAGGCAAATCCCAATATCATATGATTTGCCAGTGAGCATTTTAAGTGAAACCGGATTCGGAGCATCGCTCAGGAAAACTTCCTGGTTGATGTTCAACCCTATACCCGCGATTGTGCTTAAAATCCTGTTACCGAAAATTGAATTTTCAATAAGAATGCCTGCTATTTTGTCATCAGCAACATAAATATCATTAGGCCATTTGATTTTGCAGTTATTAACGAAGCTTCGCAGAAAATCGCATATTCCAAGTGAAATGGTCATGGAAATAATGAATTGATTCTCAGGCAAAATCTGATCCGGGAATAATACTATACTGAATAACAGGTTTTTGCCCTCTTCACTTTCCCATGAGTTACCTGTCTGGCCTTTGCCTGCCATCTGGAGATTAGCATGGATGACAGTACCTTCGGGCAGGGGGCCCTCCTGCAATAACCGGTATGCATAGGTATTTGTCGAATCAATGGTTTCCTTAAATATGAACCTGGAACCAATTATCATTAATAAGAAAATTTAATTGATACCTGTCAATTTTGCCTCAATTTCAATACGCTGCAGATATGGCACTGAAATTGTAAAAAGAGATTGATTGTGACAAAAATAAGGATAAAAGTTCGTACTTTTGCCACTTGGGATCAAACTGTAAACTGTTTAATGAAGAAAAGAAAGGACGGAACTGAACAACTCCTGGGAAGTGTGATTAAGGGTATATTTGAGAAGAAGGGAAAAGATGTTCTTAAAATTGATCTGAGGAAACTTGAAAACAGGATTACCGATTATTTTGTTATCTGTCATGGATCTTCAATTACGCAGGTTGATTCATTGTGCGACTCTGTAGAGGATACAGTTAGAACAGGAACCGGTGAAAAACCGTTCCACGTCGAAGGACTTGACAATTGTTTCTGGGTCCTTCTTGATTACGGAGATGTCGTTGTACATATATTCTTGGAAGAGTACAGACATTTTTACAGCCTCGAATCGCTTTGGGCTGATGCTTCAATTGAAGCTATGAGAGATAAAATTTGATATGTCAATTATTTATGGCTGAAAACAATAATAAAAACCAGGAACCCGGAAAGCTCACTGATAAAAACCTGAAGCCAAAATTCAATACCAACTGGATTTTTGCCATATTGGCTATCTCCTTTATAGCCATTAATTTATTTTATGGTGGCAAGTCAACCCCCAAGGCTCAGACCCGTGATTTAATGGGTATGATAAAAAACCATGACATTGAAAGGATTGTTGTCGTTAATAAGGAAGTAGCTGAAATATATCTTAAAAAGGAAGCTGTCGAATCGGGAAGGTATCCAAACCTGCAGAAAAGCAATAGCCCAAGGTTAGGATTGGGTGTTCAGAAACCAAATTATTCCTATAACATTGGCGATATCGCCACATTCCAGCCGTTTATCCTTCAGGAACAGAAAAATGCCGGTTACGAAGACAAGGATCTGATATATCCTGAATCAGAGACACGCCATAATTATTTTGGTGAGATTCTGGGATGGACATTGCCTTTTATCGGGCTAATAGTTCTTTGGATGTTTCTGATGAGGCGGATGTCAGGCGGAGGCACCGGAGGAGCTGGAGGAATTTTCAGTGTCGGTAAATCAAGGGCTCAGATCTTTGACAAGGATACCAATGTAAAAATAAACTTTAACGATGTCGCAGGACTGGAAGAAGCTAAAACAGAGGTAATGGAAATTGTGGATTTCCTTAAAAATCCAAAAAAATATACTAACCTTGGAGGCAAAATACCCAAAGGAGCACTCCTTATAGGTCCTCCGGGAACCGGGAAGACCCTTCTGGCAAAAGCAGTAGCAGGAGAGGCTAACGTTCCTTTCTTTTCAATCTCCGGGTCTGATTTCGTTGAAATGTTTGTAGGTGTCGGAGCTTCCAGGGTAAGGGATCTGTTCAAGCAAGCCAAAGAAAAAGCTCCGTGCATTGTCTTCATTGATGAGATTGATGCGGTTGGCCGGGCAAGGGGAAGAAATGTCAATTTCGGCTCGAATGATGAACGTGAAAACACTCTTAACCAGCTTCTTACGGAAATGGATGGTTTCGGAACAAATATGGGTGTCATAATCCTTGCTGCGACCAACAGGGCAGATATTCTCGACAGAGCTTTACTAAGGGCCGGAAGATTTGACCGTCAGATACACGTTGAATTGCCTGACCTTAATGAACGTGAAGCAATTTTTAAAGTGCATCTGCGTCCGATAAAACTGCAGAAAGGATTTGATATTGCTTTTCTCGCAAAACAGACACCAGGATTCTCCGGTGCTGATATTGCAAATGTTTGCAACGAAGCGGCACTTATTGCTGCCCGTAAAAATAAAACAGTTGTTGAAAGACAGGATTTTCTGGACGCCATTGACAGGATAGTTGGCGGCCTTGAAAGGAAAAACAAAATTATCTCGATGGGCGAGAAGAAAACCATCGCCTATCACGAAGCCGGTCACGCTACTGTCAGCTGGCTTCTTGAATATGCAAGTCCTTTGCTTAAAGTTACTATTATCCCGCGGGGAAGAGCACTTGGCGCAGCCTGGTACCTGCCAGAGGAGCGGCAGATAACCACTCGAGAACAGCTCCTTGATGAAATGGCTTATGCTCTTGGAGGAAGAGCTGCCGAACAGCTTGTCTTTGGTAAAATATCAACCGGCGCATTGAGCGATCTTGAAAAAATCACAAAACAGGCATACGCAATGGTTTCATTCTTCGGGATGAGCGATAAAGTCGGCAATATAAGTTTTTACGATTCTTCCGGCCAGTCTGATTTTGGTTTTACAAAACCTTATAGTGAGAAGACAGCTGAAATAATTGACCAGGAGGTAAAGCAAATAATTGAGGAATCTTACCAAAGGGCACTGGAGGTTTTAAAAAGTAATATGAAAGGACTGGTCGAGCTTGCTGAACTGCTTCTTGAAAAAGAGGTGATTTTCAGTGAAGATCTCGAAAGAATTTTCGGCAAAAGAAAGGCAGACATTATTAAGGAAGAAAAGGAGGCCATCGCGAAACAGGAGAACCAGGAAAAATCAGTCGATGGTAGTAGTTCATCATCTGGTACCGGAGAACAATTAATCCTGAAACCGGTACAAGCTTCTATTAAAAAGAAGAAAAACTCTGAAAAAGCGTTGAAGAAGAATGCCAAGCCCGAGGATAAAACCTAAACATAAATAATTTGAGCAATTTTTACAGGAGGACCCTGACCGCGGTCTGGATAGTAATTTTTATTCTGGGAGGTTTCTGGCTGCATCCATTGTCATTCTTTCTCACGGGTCTGATCATTCTAGCCGGAGCTCAGTTTGAGTATTATAAAATGCTCAGGAATTCCGGGACCCGTCCACAGATGATTACAGGCCTGGTTGTTGGAATAGCCTTATATATTATATCAACCCTCGTGGCTGCCGGATTTTTGTCGAAGGAGTACTTTCTGATCATGCTGCCACTGATGCTTTTTATTATGATATCAGAGCTGTACAGGAAGCAGGATAAGCCTTTTGATTCACTGGCACATACGTTTTTTGCTATTATATATATTGCTGTTCCTCTGTCATTGTTCCCTTTTTCAGCATTTTCAAGAACCGGGATTAATTCATTGGTTCAACATGGCAGTACAGTATTTTCACCGGGTATTATTGTAGGCTTTTTTCTGCTTTTATGGGCAAATGATACAGGTGCCTACCTTATTGGTATAACACTGGGAAAGTACAAGCTCATGGAAAGGATCTCACCAAAAAAATCATGGGAAGGATTTTTCGGCGGTTTAGTGATTGCTGTTCTTGCAGCCTGGCTTCTTTCAGGATGGCTCGGCGTTCTTGATACCGTTGGTTGGATTTTGACTGCCGTTATAATCTCAATAGCGGGAACCTATGGCGACCTTGTTGAGTCAATGCTTAAAAGGAGCACAGGAGTGAAAGACTCCGGATCTGTCATGCCCGGACACGGAGGATTCCTTGATAGGTTCGACAGTGCTATCATATCATTCCCCATCGTGTATCTTTTTATTTCACTTTTTGGATGATTGGGAAGTCTTAATTAGTTTTGTACAAAATTTTTGGGAATGAGCATACACAAGGAAGGTTATAAAATCCTGGCAATCGGCTTCATGATTTTGCTGACATTGAATGTTTTAGTTGACATCATATGGTCAGGAAACACTCTCATAAAATGGGCCTTCCTTATTATTAGTACGTTAATGTATGTCTTTATTCTCTTTTTCTTCCGCCTTCCTGCCAGAAAGCTTGAACCTGATCCCGGATTGATTTATGCACCTGCTGACGGTAAGGTGGTGGTAATTGAAGAGACACTTGAGAAAGAATATTTCAAGGATTTACGCCTGCAGGTATCAATCTTTATGTCGCCATTTAACATGCATAGCAACAGGTATCCGGTTTCCGGCCAAGTCAAATATGTAAGTTATAATCCGGGTCATTACAAGGTAGCGTGGCATCCTAAATCTTCAGAATTGAATGAACGAAGCTCCGTTGTCATCGAGACCGAAGGAGGAGCTGAGATTCTGATACGTCAGATTGCCGGGGCAATTGCCCGCCGGATAGTGACCTATGCAAAAAAGGATCAGAAAGTCATACAGGGTGAGGAGCTGGGATTTATCAAATTTGGATCGCGGGTGGATATCTTCCTTCCCCTGGGCACTGAGATTGAAATACCAATCTTACAGCAGGTAAAAGCCAACAAAAGCATTATTGCCAAGATCTGAAAAACTGATTCCATATGAAAAGAATTGATGACAGGATTATCGATATTGCACCTGATGTAAAATGGATCGGTGTACTCGACTACGATATCCGGACATTTGATATCGTTATGACTACTGAATTCGGAACAACATACAATTCCTATTTTATCAATGCCACTAAAAAGGCTGTTATTGAAGTCGCAAAGGAAAAATTCAGTGATATCTATCTGAGAAAACTTAATTCAGTTACGGATCCACGTGACATTCAATATATAATACTCGATCATACGGAACCGGACCATTCCGGCAGTCTGCGGCTTCTTCTGGAAGTTGCTCCATCTGCCACGGTTGTGGGCAGCGGTACAGCGATAAGATACCTGGAAGATATTGTAAATGTGCCATTTAAGTCACTTGTGGTAAAGGATAGTGAAACTCTTGATCTTGGAAATAAGACATTAAGATTTATCTCAGCACCTAATTTGCACTGGCCCGATTCAATATATACTTATCTCGAAGACGACAAGATCCTGTTCACGTGCGATTCTTTCTCGGCACATTATTGTGATCAGGAAATGTATAGTAACCTTACTCCGGAGTACCTGGATGCATTTGGTTATTATTTCAATGTAATCATGAGGCCGTTCAGCAGGTTCATGATAAAAGCAATTGAAAAGATAAAACCTCTTGAAATAGATCTTATTTGCCCGGGCCATGGCCCCATCCACAGGGAATACCTTAAGAAAGTTGTGGATCTGACTGACAGATATGCCCGTGAATATCTCGGAACTGACTCAGGGAAGAAATCGAAAAAAGTCCTTATTGCATATATTTCAGCTTATGGGTATACTAAGCAGGCTGCTGAGCACATAGCCTCAGGTATCCTTGAAACAGGCAATCTCGAGGTGGAGATACTTGATATTGAGAAAATTGCCCTGGCTGAACTTGATGCAAAGCTCACTGAGGCAGATGCAATACTTGTTGGTTCACCCACTATAAATCAAAACACATTATTACCTGTATATAAACTGTTTGCGCTCATAAATCCCATCAGGGACAGGGGCAAGCCGGCTGGCGCTTTCGGATCATATGGCTGGAGCGGAGAGGCTCCTAAAATCATTAGCGAAACCCTTCGAAATTTAAAACTGAAGGTATTTGATGAAACTGCCGGATTCAAATTCTTACCGGAATCATCAAAGAAGGATTCACTTGTTGACTTTGGAAGGCGGTTTGCCAGGATAACTATTGAAGCATATACTGAAATAAAAAATCCCGGCAATTAACCGGGATTTCTTCAGATTATGAAATCTTAACCTGTCGGGAAATCCTGTTCTTTTCTTCTTCAACTTTTGGAAGTGTGACACTCAGGATTCCATCTTTGTAATTGGCTTCAATCTTTTCCTTGCTCACATTTTCAGGGATCTGAAAACTTCTGCAGAAAGATGAATAACTGAATTCTTTTCTCTTGTAACCGTCTTTACTTTCCTCTGACTCATTTTTTGATTCTGATGAAATAGTAAGAAGATCTTCATTGATATCAATCTTCAGTTCTTTCTTGTCTATACCGGGAACTGCAAGATCAAGCATGAAATTCTTGTCATCTTCCCTGACATTTACTGCTGGCATTGAGCTAACTCCACCTGTCAATACCGGAAAAAAATCATCATCAAAAAAGCTGGGCATGTAAAACGGTCTGAAACTTCTGGTAGCAATTGTTGGTAACATAGCGTTGTCCTCCATTATTTTAAGTTTAACATTTTTTGTTATTTACAAGCTAAGATTTTCAAATACCGTTCCAGAACAATAATTCTGACATTATGACATAATACTTAACAATACGACAGCCAAAATGACAGTTTTGATGTTTAGGTTATGTTAGGCAATTAGGAAAATTCTGTCTAGGTTTGTAAATAGAAACACACTGGTGATGAAAACCACATTAAGGAATATTTTGATATTTATCGGTATTTTGTTGTTTCTGTTAGCTCTGTGGTATTTCAGGAATATTGTGGTTTATATCCTGGTTTCAGGTGTGCTGTCAATCATGGGGCGGCCTCTTGTCGATCTGTTCAGCAGGATTAAGATAGGTAAATTGTCGTTGCCTCGGGCTTTGAGCGCACTGTTCACACTGCTGATAATCTATGGATTCATTATCCTTTTCCTGGTAATATTTGTCCCGCTGGTAACCAGGCAAATCAATTATTTATCCACTATTGAAAGCGGGAAGATTGTTCAGATTATAGAAGGCCCTGTTAACAAAATTGAAAAAATCTTTAGCAGCATTAATCCGGATATCACAAATCAGCTGTCCCTTAAGGATTATCTGGCTTCAAAAGTATCGGGTGTCCTGAACATTGAGATGGTCCAGAACATCATAGGCTCGCTTATCAGCATAACAGGGGATATTGTCATTGCCATATTTTCAATAACATTTATAACCTTTTTCTTCCTTAAGGACCAGCATTTGTTTTATGAGTCAATTCTGATATGGATCCCTGACAAATATGTTGACAATGTAACAAGGGCTCTGAATTCAATCAAGAATCTTCTCACCAGGTACTTTATAGGGATAGTTATCCAGAGCACGTGTATTATGATCCTGATTGATATCGGTATGACTATTGTCGGGATCGAATTTCAGCAGGCTCTTGTAATGGGGCTTATCCTTGGCATCATTAACGTTATCCCGTATGTAGGTCCCTGGCTTGGTTTGTTTATAGCGATAATAATGGGTGTTGCCTCGCACATAAACCAGGATTTTTCAACTGTGGTGGTTCCTCTTATTTATTATATGATTATCGTTGAGGCAATTACGCATACCATTGATAATGTGGTATTTCAACCCGTAATATTTTCCAACAGCGTTAGAGCCCATCCGCTTGAGATTTTTATTGTTGTACTTGCTTCAGGATTTGCAGCCGGAATACCGGGCATGATCCTTGGTATTCCTGCATACACCGTGTTAAGAGTTTTTGCGAGGGAATTCTTTTACGGATTTAAGGCAGTTCAGAAAATAACTTCAAGTCTATCAGAAGAAAAACCCGGCGAGGAAAAACGTGGTTCTGTGATAAAAATCAGTGATCTGATTCCGGCTTCTGATGTAAAAGCTTCGAAAAAAAGAATACGGAAAAATGTAAAACCTGATTAGTTGTCGGTTATGAATTCTGTGTATTCTGCAATGAACAGGTTGTTCCGTTTTTATTATGACGGTTTCAAAAACATGTCATGGTGGGGAAAACGCGTCTGGATAATAATGCTGATCAAGCTCTTTATAATATTCATTATCCTGCGGATCTTTTTTTTCCACGATTTTCTTAAGAAAAAATACCATACTGATAATCAGAGATCTGAATATGTCCTGGAACAATTAATAAACTCAAAATAACCCATGATTGAAAATCTGGATTTGTCCCTGGTGAACTGGTCCAGGGCGCAATTTGCCCTGACTGCCATTTACCACTGGCTCTTTGTACCGCTGACGCTCGGCCTTTCGTATATTATCGCGATTATGGAGACAATCTATGTAAAAACCGGTAATGAGCAATGGAAACGAATTACCCGGTTCTGGATGACACTCTTCGGAATTAATTTTGCCATTGGTGTTGCGACAGGTATAATACTTGAGTTTGAATTCGGGACCAACTGGTCGAATTATTCATGGTTTGTGGGCGATATATTCGGGGCGCCGCTGGCTGTCGAGGGAATACTAGCTTTTTTCCTTGAGTCCACTTTTATTGCAGTAATGTTTTTCGGGTGGAATAAGGTAAGTAAAAAATTCCATCTTGTTTCATCCTGGCTAGTTGCAACAGGGGCAAGTCTTTCAGCATTATGGATAATTGTGGCAAACGGATGGATGCAATATCCGGTAGGCATGGTTTTCGATCCCGAAACAGCAAGGAACGAAATGGTCAGTTTCCGGGAGGTCCTTTTTAACAAGATCGCAATCTATGATTTCCTTCATACAATTTCTTCGGGATTTCTCCTTGGTTCAATGTTTGTCCTTGGAATCAGCGCCTGGTATCTGCTTCATAAAAGGGAAGAGTTTCTGGCAAAAAGAAGTATTCTGGTCGCGGGAATCTTCGGTTTGTTATCTTCTCTTTTAGTGGCATATACCGGGGATCTTTCCGCGAAAATAGTTTCGAAAGTCCAGCCTGTCAAATTTGCCTCGATGGAAGCGCTTTATGACGGACAAAAGAATCCCGGACTCGTGGTTTTCGGAATATTAAAGGAATCAGACAAAATGATCGGAGAAAAGAAGATAAATGATTTTGTTTTCAAAATGGAAATACCCGGACTGCTTTCAATTATGACCGGAGACGGTAAAGATACTTTTATCCCGGGAATAAACGACCTGGTTAAAGGCAACGAGCCTATGGGTGTTCTCCCGGTTTCCGAAAAGATGGAAAGGGGAAAGACTGTCAGGAGCCTTATAGCGGATTACAAAACTGCAAAGCTCAGCAATGAGGTTGAAAAACTGCAGGGAATAAGAAGGATGTTCCGGGATAAAACTTTTATAGACAATTATTTCAGGTATTTCGGTTACGCTTCTATTGATAAGCCAGAAGATGTTATTCCAAATGTAAAGTTGACTTTCTATGCCTTCCACATTATGGTGATGTTCGGATTTTATTTCATACTTCTTTTCATTCTGGCGCTTTATTTTCTTTTCAGGGGAACGATAATAAGGAAAAAATGGTTCCTCTGGATAATGCTCATTTCAATACTTTTTCCTTATGTTACAGGTGAGATAGGCTGGATTCTGACAGAAATGGGCAGGCATCCATGGATAATTCAGGATCTGATGCCGGTTTCAGTTGGTGTCTCCCAGATCGGGACAGGGTCCGTCATCACAACTTTCATCCTCTTTGCGGTTCTCTTCACCGTTTTGCTTGTTGCGGAAATTTCAATAATGATCAGACAAATCAAACTCGGACCCAAACATTAGGAGGAATTTATTATGACAACAATTATTTCACATCTGTTTCTGCAGCATTACTGGTGGGTAATAATATCGCTCCTTGCAGGATTGCTGATATTCCTGATGTTTGTTCAGGGCGGACAATCCATGATTTTCTCCCTTGCACGGAATAATGCCGAGAAGACGATACTGGTTAACACTCTCGGAAGGAAATGGGAATTTACTTTTACCACCCTTGTCACTTTCGGGGGAGCGTTCTTTGCATCTTTCCCGCTTTTTTATTCTGCCAGTTTCGGTGGTGCATACTGGGTTTGGATGGCAATACTATTCAGTTTCATTATTCAGGCGGTTGCTTATGAATACAGGTCAAAACCTGCGAATATCTACGGACAGAGAACATTTGATATATTTCTCTTTCTTAACGGCTCGATCGGGCCATATTTAATCGGGGTCGCTGTTGGTACTTTTTTCACAGGTGCCCAGTTCAGTCTGAATGATTTGAATCAGGTAAGGTGGGCAACCTCATGGCACGGACTTGAAGCCCTCCTTGACGGAAGGAATCTCGCACTTGGCCTGACAGTGCTTTTTCTTGCGAGAACAAATGGGCTTCTTTATATAATCAATTCAATTGACAACAACGAACTGACCGGATTATCACATAGGAAACTGATTATGAACTCAGTTACATTCCTTGTATTCTTTCTGTTCTTCATTGTCAGTTTACTTCTGTCATCAGGATTTGCGTATGACAGGGCAACTGGAATTGTCTCAATGGAAAAATACAAATACCTGCATAACCTGATCCAGATGCCGTTGGTGCTGATCCTATTGCTGGCAGGAGCAGCAGGAGTTATTTATGGGATAGCAGGTGCACTATTCAGACATAGCCGTAAAGGGATCTGGTTTACAGGTACAGGTACTGTCCTTACAGTAATAGCCTTGTTTTTGACTTCAGGTTTTAACGGAACGGCATTTTATCCTTCAACTTTCGATCTGAACAGCTCACTGACAATTGAGAACGCTTCATCAAGCCAGTTCACACTGAAAACAATGATGTATGTTTCATTCATAGTTCCATTGGTGTTCGGTTATATCTGGTATGCCTGGAAATCGATAAACAATAAAAGGATTACGGAAGATGAAATGAAGATGGAAGGGCATGTGTATTGAAGGTTCAAAGGTCCAGAGGCCCAAGGGCTTAAAGGCAAAACGGCAAAAATTGTATTATCTATTATCGTCGATGTTTTATTTTGTTTTAATTAAAGGCATATGAATCGGGATCCCATCCTTGGAGGCCTGCCAGCCGGTAGGCAGGGGCAAGGGGTGGGTTTAAACTAAATAACAAAAATCAAATCATAATGTACCTATCAGGTCTCCTCTTTTATCTCTTGTGGCCTGCTTTCATAGCAGTATGCTGGTTTGTTATCAGGGCGGCGCAGAAATACTACGAAAAGAAATTTCCTGATAGGTTCGAAGAGAATTGATCTTATTATGTTTTAGCTTTGCGCCCTTTGCGACAATCTTTGCGGCCTTTGCGGTTAAAGGTTCCCAGTATCACATTAGCATACTTTATTCATAAAGCCCTCTGGATCACTGAAACAATAATATAAAACGGGATAATAAGAGGAGCCATTGCGAATCCTAAGGCGGCAAAAGAAACCAGAATCAGCCCGATAAGGATATATCTGCCCTCATTTCCCCTGAACTTCAGATTTTTGACTTTGAGTGAAAGCAAAGGAATATCAGTCACCATCAATACTGACAGGACAATTGTATAGACAAGCAAAGCTGCCGGCGACTGTATAAATGAATGCAGCAGAGGGACCGAAGAATATTCCGCAGCTATAACCACAGATATAACTGCTATTGCATTTGCGGGTGTGGGCAATCCCTTGAACGATATGATCTGCGTTGAATCGGTATTGAATTTTGCCAGACGGAGGGCTGCGCACACCGGCATTATTACCGTGATATAACCGCAAAATGCCCTGACCGTATCTGAAGACAGGGATGCTGAATCAGGTAAAGCTGATGAAAATGAATTGTTTACAAGTTTATAGATTATCAGAGCCGGAGCAACACCGAAACTCACTACATCTGCCAGAGAATCAAGTTCTTTGCCAGTTTCAGAGTAAGCTTTCAGCAATCTTGCCGCAAAGCCGTCGAAGAAATCAAATATCATTGCTGCCACAATGAGCCACGATGCAGTGGGTAGATTACCTTTTGCGGCAAAGATAATTGCAGTAAAACCTGCAGCAAGGTTAAGGGAAGTAATGAAGTTAGGAAAATGTTTCATCTCGGTCAAATTATGTGGACTTCAGGAAGGTGAGCAAATTTATGATAAATCCCAAAAATGCCAACACTTGTCATTATGTCTTTTTTATTAGATTTGTATAAAATTTTACTGTCTGGATGATAAATTTTAAGAACATCAGAATTGCCGTAGATTTTGATGGGACAATTGTTGAGCACGAATTTCCCGGAATCGGAAAAGAAAAGCTGTTTGCCTTCCAAACACTCAAAGAGCTTGATAAGCTGGGTGTCCGGCTGATCCTCTGGACTTTCAGGACGGGAAAGGAACTTGATGAGGCAGTTGAATTCTGCAGGAAAAATGGGATCGAATTTTATGCTGTTAACAAAAATTACCCGGAAGAAATATTTGATGACACCGTAAGCCGGAAAATTGATGCTGATATTTATATTGATGACAAGAATATCGGTGGTTTTCCTGGCTGGAGCGAAATATGGCAGATGCTGGTGCCTTTTGACCTTCATCAGCAGGAAATGGAAAGACAAATTGCAGCCGCAAGAAAAAATAGTATAAGACGCCTGTTTGGCAAGAGGGAGAAACAAAATGAGTAAATATTATACCAGGTATATTCTCCTCTATGCGTTAATTCTTCAGCTTACCTGGGTCATATCATGTTCCAACAGTCCTGGAAAGGGCAGAGAGGTGGTAACCGGCAAACCCGATCCCCGAACTGCAGATAACTCACCGGTATTTGTGAAAATGGTATCACCTGCCGAGGATTCCGGATTCAAGCTTAAAAACAGGATAAAGGTTGTTAT
>Ga0153915_10002838_pt1 | contig 15832 bp, 16 predicted proteins | sample Opewatmetagenome_2_FD_107003 | JGI IMG/M metagenome (GOLD analysis project Ga0153915, IMG submission 107003) | Freshwater wetland microbial communities from Ohio, USA - Open water 3 Core 3 Depth 3 metaG | ecosystem: Environmental > Aquatic > Freshwater > Wetlands | place: USA: Ohio, Lake Erie...
TATTTGGTCATTTGAAATTGGAATTTGGAGCTTATTTGGGATTTGCCTGCCTGCCGGTAGGCAGGGAATTTGTGATTTAGGATTTTAGACGCTATGCGCTTGGCTCTTTGTAAAGAAGAAAGATAGAGATGTCGCAGAATGACTACCTGATTCAGGTTCAAGATCTAAAGAAATATTTTTACAAGGAACAGATCTTCTCTTCGGAAAAGAAACCCATCCGTGCCGTGGATGGCATCTCATTCTCCATCCCAAAAGGGGAGACCCTTGGATTGGTGGGGGAGAGTGGCTGTGGAAAGACGACAGCAGGTAAATCGATCCTGAGACTGATCGAACCGACCTCTGGCCAGATCTTCTTCAAAGAACAGAACATCATCGGTCTCGACCGGGAGGCCCTGAGAAGATTAAGGCCCCACATGCAATTTATCTTTCAAGACCCCTACGAATCCCTCAACCCCAGGATGAAGGTAGGAGAGATCGTTGGAGAAGGTTTGCAGATCCATGGGTTAGCCTCGGGGAAAGAAAAGACACAACGGGTCTCAGAACTTCTTGAAAAGGTCGGCCTCCATCCTCAAGATGCCTTTCGTTATGCCCACGAGTTCAGTGGTGGACAGCGCCAGAGAATTGGAATTGCCAGGGCCATTTCTCTCAATCCTGAATTGATCGTAGCCGATGAACCCGTTTCTGCTCTGGATGTCTCCATCCAGGCCCAGATTCTCAACCTCCTGATGGACTTGAGAGATCAACTGGGTCTCACCTATCTCTTCATCTCCCATGACCTTCGAATCGTCAAACATATCAGCGATCGAATCGCTGTGATGTACATGGGGAAGATCGTGGAGATTGCCAACGGAGAAGACCTTTTCGAACACCCCTTACATCCCTATACCCAGCTCCTGCTTCGTGCCATCCCGAAATTGGATCCCTCTAAAAAAAGGGAGGAAGCGCTCTTGAAAGAGGAACAGGGTCCCATCCTTCCGGATCGAGGATGCCTATTTCAGCCAAGGTGCCCTCACCACAGAGAGAGATGCCAAATAGAAGAACCTTTACTCCGTGACGAAGGGAAAGGCCATCTCGTCGCCTGCCATTTCATCAATTGAATGATTACAAAGGGATCTCTGAAAAAGTCCCGGAGGACACAGACAGGCGGTCTTCCAAAGCTTTGGAATGGGATCGTTTTCAATTGTATAAGCAAGCATCCCTGTCATTGGAACCAATTCGAAAACCGTTTTTCAGAGATCTCACAAATTTATCTCACAAATTTAACTTGACATATTATAAGAATTAAAGGATAAATATATAATGTGACCTTTGTAAAAAGTATTTGGGAGACCCCCAGAGACTCTTTAGAAAGTCCTGGGGGTTTAAATGTATGGAGGATGGAAAAGATGAATTTAAGACTTTATGTAGGAAATATCCCTTTTGGGGCTTCAGAAGAGGATTTAAAGAAATTCTTTTCTGAAGCAGGAGCTATTCAGTCCGTCAAAATTGTCACCGATCCTTATTCGGGACGTTCAAGAGGATTTGGTTTTGTGGAGATGGCCTCAGCAACAGATGCAGAGAAAGCGATCTCCCTGTTCAATGGAAAGACCTTTATGGATCGGACATTGACAGTGAGTGAGGCTAGACCTCAGAAGCAAAAAGGCGGAGAGTTCAGGGGCAGAAGGGATAGAAACAGGTAGCCGATCTACGAAAGTAAAAGGTAAAAACCTTGGAAATTAGGGTTCAAGACAACCACATTGAGAATGCGATCAAGGCCTTGAAGCGCCAACTCGCCAAGGACGGGATTCTTAAGGAATTAAAAAAGAGAAGGGCCTATGAGAAACCCTCCGTTAAGAAGAAAAGAAAACAACAGGAGGCGAGGAGGAGAAGACAGAAGGCTGCTCGTAGGTACTTCAAGTAGAAGCCTCCTTCCTACCAGATGAGGTAAAAACCTAACGATCATGATTGGGTGTGTTAATGGCCATCCAGAGATCTCCTTCCCCTGTATGGAAGAAACCTTTTTTAGAAAGGAGAGCCTTTGCACCGCTGGAAAAGGTCTTTACATCCTTGAAGTCAAGGATGACCTGTTCGATCTTTTCACATAAAGCCCCCTTGAGCCTCTTCACCAACTCCTTCGCTCCCTCCCGATCAATCGACCCTTCCAGTCTGACAAAAAGGGTTTTGAGCCGCTCATTATAGAGGGAATAAAGCCTAAGGGTGTCGGCCGCTTTTTGTCCGATCAGAAGCTTCTTCTCTGCAATCTTTTCTCCGACTGTATGAATCAGATCTCGAGTATTCCTAATAGGGATGGTATCGTTCATCCTCTGTAAAATTCCTGAAAGACTTGGAATATTTCCTTTTGGCGTATTCTGTGCAATACTTCGGTAGGCCATGTTGGAGAGGACCCGGGTGTAGAATCGCTGCTGAGGGTGAAAAACCCTCTTAAATATAGAGCTCCAGGAATAGGCCTCCTTGCAAACCCAGTTAAACCCCCGCTGAAGTGTCTCTTCGGTCATCAAGCTCGGCTTGAAAACGACGGTCGCTCCGTTATATTGAGTCCAATCCCTATGCAGCAGCCTACCGTCTATTTCCATTCGTTGAAATAAGGGGGTTCCGGGTAAAGGAGTAAGAATGAAGAAGCTGGGCAGTTCGATCCGGTTCCGTTCACAGAATCGAAGGGTCCTTTCAAAAACTCCCTCATCGTCATGGTCAAACCCGAAGATGAATCCTGCAAGAATCATGATATCATGGTCATGAAGGATCTTGACAGCGTCTTCAAATTCCGAGACCCGATTGAACGATTTATGGACATCCTTCAGATTCTCCGGAGAGAGAGATTCGATCCCCAAGAAGAGCGAGACACACCCGCTTTCCGCTGCAAGTCTCAGAAGATCAGGATCCCTTGTCAGCGTTATACTGGCTTGGCTGGCCCATTTCTTTTTGAGAGGCTTTAACTGTGTGAAGAGTTCTTGGGCGTAATGACGGTTCCCGGCGATATTGTCATCGATAAAGACAAGGAAATCACCTTCCAGCCGCTTCACCTCTTCAATCACTTCCTTCACAGGCCGACACCGATAGGTCTTCCCGAAAAAATGGGTGACATGGCAGAAGTCGCATTGATGCGGACAACCACGAGTCGTCTGAACACAGTTTACTGTCATGTAGGCATCCTTCCGAAGGAGATCGATCCTTGGATGGGGTCTTTCTTCCATTGAACAGTATCGATCTGCCCTGTAGAAGGGTTTCAGACATCCATTTTGCAAATCTCTGATCAACCCTTCCCAAACATCTTCCGCCTCACCGATCACCACCGCATCCACATGTTCCTTCGCCTCAATGGGAAGACTCGATGCATGAGGCCCACCCATGACGACTGGGATTCCTCTTTGCCGAAATCTCTGGGCGATCTCGTAAGCCCTTGAGCCATGCATCACCATCCCCGTCAAGCCCACTAAATCAACCTCTTCTTCGAAGTTGATCGGCTCCACATTCTCATCGGTGATCGTCACTTCAATCTCTGGAGGGGTGAGTGCAGCCAAGGTCGTCAGGGTGAGGTGTGCAAACCAGATGGTCTTGATCACTTTTTGTGAATGGCTAATAAAAGGATGGTCATAAGCTGGATCGATCAACCGAATCTTCAAATACTCTCTCTCCTCGAAACAATTTTCCGTTCCCCCCTTTCCACAAAGGCAAGCCATAGCACGAAGCCGACTCTCCCGTCACTCCATTTTAAAATGGATTGAGCGGAAAGGAAGGCACCATTTTTGAAGTGAAAGAACTATAACGTATTCACTGGAGGGTGTCAATATGAATAACTTATCGGGAACAGATAGGAATGGCTACTCAGGAATTTCAGAAAGGTTATAATAATCTTTTTTACAGGAGTCCCTCAAAAGGGCGAGGGATTCCCTAACTTCATTAAAGGACTTCCTCAAAACCTGATACTTGTTCTCCAGGTCCATATTTTGGGCCAGAGCCTCTTCGAGCTTAGCTTGGAGTTCCTGGCCTTCCTCAAAAAGATAAGAGGCCTCCCGTTCCTTCAACCTCCCCTTGATTTTAAGGATTTCGTTCTGTTCTATTTGGGACTCCAGCTCACTTATTCGATGAAGGGCCTCATTCCTCTCCTGAGTTGTCTGGGCTAATGTTTCTTTCAGATCGCTCAATTCTTGTTGAAACTCCTGGATCTTCTCCAAGGCATCCGTATTCTCCTCCTCGAGATAGATCGATTCCGACTGCGTCTTTTTTAGCCTCTGGAGTTCCTCATTCATGCCTTCAAGTTGGCGGCGCAGAGCTTGATTGTCTTGAGCCAATTGATGGATGGTCTTCTGTTGCGAAGTCAGATCCATCTCCTGAGCCCTCTTTGTCCGGGCTGAGGCGAGGAGCTGAGTGTGAAGGTCTTCGATCAACTTCAGGACATCCAAGTTCTGTTCGGTCTCTGTCCCTTTCTTCTGAGGTTCAAAGATAGACTTCTTTTCCACCTCCTTCTCCGCAGGTCTCACTTCCTGCATCGTCTCTTGAAGACCCTCCTTTTGCAACCAAGTTTCAGCCTCCAGATTTGTAGAAAGGGGTTCTTCCAGCTTTCTGATCTTCGGCATCTTTTCAGCTACGTTCTTATCAAATCCATCGCCTGTGACCATCTCGCTTTTTACCTTCATCCTGTATCCTCCTCGGCCCATCCTTCATCCCTCCAATCTCCCTTGAATAAAGGGAGGGAGAGATGGGGAGATTACTTGATCCGTTCCCTCATATACTCCTCCATCACCTTCAACATCTCGATGATCTTCTCGACTTCCACCTTAACCCGGTTCACTTCCTCTAAAATTCGATTGGCCTTCTTGAGATCGTATTCGAGAGCGGAGCGTACGGTCAAAGAGGACCGAAGGTCAGAATAGAGATGATGGATGCGCTCCGAGATATCATCTTTTTTTGATTCCTCTCCAGGTTTCTTCAACGGGGAGATCACTTTCGATTCGGTGACATCCCAAGGTCTTTCGATCGGCTCCTTGTTCAGTGTGTTTGGAAATTTTTGTGCCACGTTGTTGGTAAACTCATCAGACATTATCGACTCCTTTCGGTGCAAAGATTTCATCGATCAGGCTCTGGATATCCGCAGCTCCCTTTGAGGATTGGGCGAACAGAAAGATGGGAGTCCCTTCGCTGGTCGCCTCTGCAATCTTCGTATCCTGGCGGATGACGGTCTCAAGGAGGTATTTGCTGTAATGGGTTTCCAACGCCTTCTTCGAACGTTTGCAGATTCGATGGGATTCATTGTAACGGTTCAGAAAGATGAAGATGTTCTCAAAGACGAAAGAGAAGTCCTCTTCGATGGTGGATAGGGTCTCAAAAAGAATCTTGAGGCCATGATAGGAAAGGAAATCAGCTAAGACGGGGATGAGGAGATCATTCGATGCGAGGATGGCATTGAGGTTCAAGAGTCCAATGCTTGGAGAGGCATCCATCACGATCAGTTCGTAATTTTTCTCAATGGAATTGATCAGCCTCCTCAAACGGAACTCTCTCGAATTCATCGAAAAGAGAGAGAGCTCCACCGGTGAGAGATTCAGATTAGAAGGGATGACATCCAATGTGGGAAGGTCTGTTTTGACGATGACCTTCTCGACCTCTTCCTTTTCGATCAGGGCATGGAACAAGGTCTTGGGAAATTGTTGACTGTTGAGACCGAGGCATTGTGTGAGATGGCCTTGAGGATCCAAGTCAATCAGGAGGGTCCGAGCCCCCATCTGAGCCATGCGAAACCCATACGATGCAGAGAGGCTACTCTTCCCTGTCCCACCCTTAAAATTGAGGAAGAGCTGTTTCCTCATAGATCTGATGGGAGATGGAATTCCCAAATAGGTCCGATATTTGACCACATCCTCCGGCTTGTAATAGCGTTCCTTGCCCGCATTCCTTTTGGCAGGAGGAAGGATTCCCTTGGATTCCTTCTCCAGAAGTTCTTGTTTCGAAATCCCCAGGATCTTCGCAAAGGTCATTGGAGAATAGGCGATGTCTCCTAAAATCTGAGCCTTTTGTATGAGAGGCAATGATTGAGCCACCATGGATACTTTCCCGTCCTCAACTTCGTTTCGGCAGGGGCGCCATTCTCCTCTTCAGCGGTTTTGCCGACATTTTCCCAAAAATATCTTTTACCCATTTTCGAAGATCCGGGTCTCTGTCGGTCATCGCTTCTACTAACCGGTCTTCGCTCTCCTCGGGGTAGAGAGTGAGCAAAGAAAAGAGAGCCGCTTTCCGCACCCTCGAATCCTGATCCTTCGACATCTCCATCAGTATTGGCAAGACACCTTCCATTTGAGTCCATCCCAAAAGGGTAGCTAATTTCTTCCTCACCCAAGGGGATTCGTCATCTAAGAATTGGAGGAGGAGGTTGAAATCGATCTTTTCTCCCATTTGGAACATTCCTCTGATGGCAGCGATCCTCACTCTGGGATCCTTGTCCTTCAGGTATTTTTTTAGTAGAGGAGAGACAACAGGGTTTTTCAATTTTATCAGAGCATTAAGCGCCTGTACCCTGACCTCTGGATCTCGGTCGGATAAGATTTCCTGGAGAAGGGACAGGGCAATGGAGGGTTCGGATTTTTCTAAAAACTGAATCGCCAAAATTCTTACTTTTGGATCGGGGTGTTTCAAATCGGCTTTCGCCTGATTTAGAATGGTCTGGGATGAAGACGTCTCTGTGGTCCTAGTCTCAGAAGAGGAGGAGGCCATTCTCGAAATCTCTTCAGAATCCTGAGATGAGGACGATTCTCCCAATATTGGCGATTTCAAATAAATCAATCGGAACCGGTCTACCACTCTTCCTGTTCCCCCGCATTCTGAGATATCTTAAAAGAGATTATCCCTTGAAATAACCTTCGAAATCGATCTTCAACTGGTCAGAATATTTCTCCAAAAGCATATCCAAAGCCTCCCTGACATAAACAGACTGGGGGACTTTGGTCTTCTCGGATAATCTCTTTAAAGCCTCCAATTGCTCACCCTTGATATAAATTGTACGTGCAACTTTTGTATGTGCCAAAAATACCCCCTTTAAGTAATTTATAATGCAATATAATACAATATATTCACATGTCAAGCAAAAAATGATGACTTATATAAAATTATATTTAATTTCAATAAATTATAACTTCTCATAAACCCCTCATCATCTCTGAAAGTCTCTCCTCAAATAATTTTAATTCGGCTTCGATCGATTCTGTTTTAATTCTCAAGCTCTTTTTCCCTTCATAATAGGGGGATCCCTAAAAAACCCATTTCCCTGTTTTTGGATCTTAAAGTAGCATTTAATAAAAATAGTCTTCTTTTTCATACTGCTTAATCCTTTTCAATCTCTTCTCAGATATCTTTAGCTCTTCCTCTAATTCAGAAATCCTTTTCTCCACCTTTTTTTTCGTCTCAATCTTTTTCTCCAGACTTTCTGAATAATTTTTACCAGATCTGAAATTTCCTCAGGCTTCCTGAGTCCTTCTCGCTTCAAAATTTCCTCCAGAACTTCCACTCTGTCGGTTTGATCTAAATAACATCCAGGGATCTTATAGCTGTCGTCAGTAAAGTGCACTGTTCCTCTTTCATCCGTCCAGCGAAAGACCTCCCCTGAAAATGAGGGGACCACAGGGAAGAAGACGGACAATAAAATGATCCAACTGCAGGCAGGCAAGGCGAGGCATTCAGCCGACTTTCCCGTAAAAAGGGAACCCGTTTCCGACTATTGAAAAGGAAGGGCAACCGTTTCGTATTATTCAAGATTAAAAAAATACTTGACTTTTAAAAAAGAATTTTTAATAATTTTTCCATTGTAAGTTGTAAGGAGTAGTTGTTTGGATCAAAAGGGTCACAGAAGTGTAGTAAAAAACTTTTGTGGCCTTTTTTACTCAGGACCAAAGGCTATTACAACTTACGTCAGTTCAGCAAGGAGAGGAGGTGAGTTGTAGTGGCCAAAGGTCGGGTTAAATGGTTTAACGAGAAGAAAGGCTATGGGTTCATTTCCAGGGAGGATGGAAGTGATGTCTTCGTTCACTATTCCGCGATCAAGAAGGATGGGTTCAAAGTCCTTTATGAAGGCGATGAGGTAGAGTTCGAGATTTCCCAGGGTCCAAAAGGTCCGCAGGCGACTGACGTCACCGTTCTAAGCTGAAATAAAAATCGTTAAACTGAAAAGAAGAGAGACCCCAGGCTAAAATCCTGGGGTCTCTTTTTTGAACGATTGATAAAGATGATAAACCCTTAGCCTGCCCTGTATACCACACATCACAGGGTTCTTCGTATAGTATTAAGGACATTTCGTCATGGGAGAGATCAAATCAACCTTAGATTTGGCAATGGAGAGAACAAAAAAGATTTCAATCTCCCAGGAGGAGAAGGAAGAGATCAAAAGGAAAGAGATTTTGCAGAAGGTGACAGGTCTCTCTAATCGATATAGGGAAGGCCGCCTCTCGTTAAATGAAATCCAGAAGGAGATCGAGAGAATGGATGGGAAGACAGAGAAGACGGTGAAGGAGGCCCTTCTTTCACAATGGATTGATGCTCTTTCTTTGGGCGATGAAGACGAGAGGCTTCTCAAAGGGGTTGAGTCGCTGAAGAATCAAGAGGTCGATGATGTAAGACAAAAACTTCATCGTCTAATCATTGAATACCAGAGAGAAAAGGAAAAGGTGAAACAAGACGTGAGGACTCAATTGATAAAGGCTTTGAGAAAAGAAGGGATCTCCGGGAGTGCTGTGGAACCCAAAATCGAAGGAACTGAACTCTGGGAAAAAGAGTTAAAGAAATTGGATCACCATTATAGGGTAAAGTTGGAGGAGATCAAAGATCAATTGAGAGGTTTATAAATACGCATAAAAATTCTGTCGAATAAATTCAAAATTCTCAAGGACTGCTTCCCTTCCCATCACGGTCTCCCCATGACCAGGCAGCAAGATCTCTGTGTCCAAATGGCTAAGCCTCTCAATACTCTCCTTTAATAACTTGGAATTGCCTTCAAGAAAGTCCGTCCTTCCAATACCACCATAAAAAACGAGATCGCCGGTGAAGAGGACCTTCCTCTCCGGCCAATCAATCGAGAGGGAACCGGGGGAATGTCCCGGGGTCTGGTAGATATGAAAGAGTTCCTTTCCTAAATGGAGTTCTCCTTCTTTCAGATAAAAGTCGACTCGAAATTTCGGCAGAGGCTGTCTCATCATCTCGAAGAGAAGTTTCCCGCTTTCGAGAAGGTAGCGTTCCTCGTCCTGATTCATTGCTATCTTGACCGGTGTTTCGAGGAAAATCTCGAGACCTTCAAAATGGTCAGGATGGGAATGGGTGGTGATGACGAGGTCAATCTTTTCAGGAGAAATTCCGTCCTCTTCCATCTGGGAGAAGAGTCTCTTGAGATGATGGAAATGACCTGGGTCAATGAGAACAGTGGTCTCTCCCGTGATCACGTAGGTGTTACAATTATTCTCATATGAATTCTGCCACAAGTAGGCATAAAGGTCTTTTTCAAGTTTCATAAGTTCGATCTCCCATGCATCTTTCCAGGCCGATCAACGTTTTTCTTTTTCATTAAGAGATTGAATAGTGGGTTGTCAAATAAAAAGTTGAAGTTGGGGAGTTCATGAATTATATTGTAAAAGTGTGGGTTAATATAGGAGGAAGAAGATGGTCATCAAGCAGTACGAGGTCGGAAATTTTGCGGTCTTCTGTTATCTGATCGGAGATGAGGAGACCCAGGAGGGGTTGTTCATCGACCCTGCTGATCAAGCGGACATGCTCATTTCAGAGGCGAAGTCCTATGGTATGAATAAGATTAAATATATCGTCAACACCCATTCCCATGTGGATCATGTCATGGGCAATGCGGAGATGGTGAAGAAGACAAAGGCCAAGATCATTATCCACGAAGAGGATTCAGGACATCTTGTCAGGGTTCCTCCTGATCTTCTGGAGATGTTCAGCGCCACGCCCTCTCCTCCTGCCGATATTCTGGCCAAAGAAGGGGATGCCATTCAAGTCGGAGAGGTCAAACTCAAAGTGATCCACACACCGGGCCATTCCCCAGGAGGGATGTCTCTCTATATGGATGGGATGGTCTTTACGGGCGACACCCTTTTTGTGGGTTCTGTGGGAAGGACAGATTTTCCAGGAAGTTCATGGGATCAGTTGGAGACGTCCATTCGGAAAAAACTCTACGCCCTGCCCGGGGATACCGTCATCTTCCCAGGACATAATTATGGTTCCACACCCACTTCGACCATTCAGTACGAGAGGCGCCATAACCCTTTTGTTCGAGGGTGAGATAGGTCTTCCAAAGCTGAATCCGGAGAAGACCGAACTCCTCACCACTCACCAGATCTCTGCCACAGCTTCCACAGCGTGCCATCAAGAAGCGACAAGGCTTGCATTGGTTCTCCCGAATCCAAGAAGATATAATCCTCAAGGGGGAGCCATGGAAACGAAATCTTTTAGAGGTTTCGATAAACCCTCAGCTATCTGTTGACCTCGATATCTATCTGCCGAGCTTTTCTAATATCTTCTAAATAGTATTTAATCAAAGGAGACATCTCGGGCGGTTGCCAATCTGCCTTTTTGGGTTCCTCAGGCCAGGTGAAAGGAAGGTGCCAAACCTCTCCTGGCTTTTTTGCCTTTTCAAATACTGAAAGGGCATTCAATAAGACCTTTCTCTGGCCTTCCCGATCCCCCACCTGCCCTATTGGTCTACCATATGGATATTCAATGGCGGCTGATCTGGGGATGCCTACAGCCCGGTGAAATTCATAAGTCGGTGTAAGAACGAGTGTCGAAAAACCGGCCTCTTCCAAAAACCTTGCAGCCAGTCCAACGGACTGACAACAGAAGGGTCAGGCTGGAGTCAAGAATATGGCCTCCACCCCTTCGAGTTTCATCATTTCGGAAATGGGTTCGAAGGCTTCCGATAAAAACTGAGTGCTCTGCCATTGAAAACCATAAAAAGAATAAGCACTAGGCGCGAGTCGGCCGATGATTCCCTCCTTTTCGAACTCGGCCATTCGGGTCAAAGGAAGTATGACATTGATATCCTGTTTGATATAGGTGGTGTTGATATGGAGGTGATTGACTTCGATATTTTTCTCAGTATTCCCTCTGGGTATTATTCGAAAAGAACGATCACCCCAGAGAGGTTCTTTTTTCTCTCTTTCCATATCAAAAGGAGGATCTGATTTTAAACTGATACCAGCGCTCGTCACCAGAGCGATAGTCGTCTGGCTCAAAGGTTTCGCCATCGGCGTCCATGGAATATCACCTTTAAATTCTTCGTTCGAGATGAAGGTTTGAACCCAAGCTTTTAATCCTGGTGGAAGAAACCGAAATCCGTCCACTCTTTTTTCTTCCTGCTCCATATAATCCTCCTTAGATTCCCCCAACCCCCCTTTATTAAAGGGGGGTTGGGGGGTAAATTATGTTCTATATATACGAACGATGGGAATTAGGCAAATCTTATGATAATCAATTTCCATATTCATTGATGTCTTCTCCTAATGAAAAATCAACAAAATCTCGCGATCGAGTCTCAACCTTGACAATGGATGAGGCTATGAATTATATTTTGACTTAGATTTCAGCTATTTATTAAAACACCCGCACTTAGTCAACATATTCCCTACCCACCTTTCCCCCCAAGGAGGAGGGGGAGGGTGGGGGGAGGGAGAATTAGATTGTCTCTCTTTATTACCTTTGAGGGAGTGGAAGGGAGTGGAAAGACTACTCAGATTCGACGCCTGAAAAAATACCTGACCCAAAAAGGCATTCCCTGTAAAGTGACAAGAGAACCGGGCGGATGTCCCATTAGTGAGAAGGTGAGGAGAATCCTTTTAAACCCAAGCCATCGTAATATGGTGCCTCTGAGTGAACTCTTCCTCTACGAAGCAGCAAGGGCACAACATGTGAAGGAAGTAATTGAACCCCTTCTCAAAAAAGGAGTGGTTGTTCTCTGTGACCGTTTCAATGACGCGACGATCGCCTATCAGGGCTACGGCCGTAAGATAGACTTAGAATGGGTCCAAAACCTCAACCGCTTCTCTTCTCAAGCCATCAGGCCTGATGTGACTCTTCTATTGAATTGTCCTTCTCGCTTGGGATTAAAGAGAGCGATTCAAAGGAATAAAACATTAAAAAAGGAAAAAGAGGACCGTTTTGAACGGGAGAAGGTTCAATTTCATCATCGGGTGAGGAAAGGATATCTTTCCATTGCCAAAAAGGAACCCAACCGGGTGAAGTTGATCGACACCCGACAGGGTGAAGATAAAGTATTTGAGAGGATCCGCCTGATTGTTGACAAATTGATAGAAACCAAAGGGCAGCCAAATTGTAGAATGCACCCTCACCTTTCCCTCTCCCCCGTGAGGCTGTGTCACAATGTCATTCTGAGGCGTTAGCCGAAGAATCTCTGTTTTGTAACTCGATGATTTTATGAGATTCTTCACTTCGTTCAGAATGACAAACATGGTGTTTCCCCCATTGCGACACAGTCTCCGTGGGAAGAGGGAAAGGGTGAGGGGAGAAAAGTTATGTCTTTCAAAGATGTTTTAGGACATTCAAGGCCCATTGAACTTCTTCAGCGGGCAATCAAAAATGATAAGGTGGGCCATAGTTATCTCTTTCTGGGAGATGAGGGGATTGGAAAAAAGTTTGTGGCACTCCAGTTCGCAAAGGCTATCAACTGCCTCGAAGGAGGGTCTGAAAAAGGTGATGCTTGCGATCGTTGTATCTCTTGCAAAAAGATTGACCAACACCTCCATCCCGATGTCCTATTATTGGAACCAGAGGGGCAAATCCTCAAGGTGGATCAGGTGCGGGAGATGCATCGGGACCTGGCCTACCGACCCTATGAAGGGAAGCGCCGTATTTGCATCTTGACCGCTGCTGATCGGATGGCTCCGAATATGTCAAACACCCTCCTCAAGACATTAGAAGAGCCACCGCTCCACACGGTGATCGTCTTGCTGGCGAATGGCTCCAGGTTCATGCTACCCACCATCCTCTCCCGATGCCATCCGATTCGCTTCAATCCCTTGCCCGTTCCAATGGTTTCCAAGTGGTTGATGGAATGCAAAGGATTGAGTGAAGAGGAGGCCCACCTTCTGGCTTCCCTTTCAGAGGGAAGCCTTGGCAGGGCTTTGGGGATCCGAGAGGAGATACAGGAGGTTCCGAGAGAAGAACTTCTGAGTGGCTTGGTGGGGTTGGAACCACTCTCCTTAGAAAAGATGGAGAATTGGGTGGAAGCCCTGCCTACCCATCGAGAAAATCTCCTTTTGATCCTTGAAGTGTCCAAGACCCTGTTAAGGGATCTGATCATGGTGAAGATTTTAAAGGATGGCTCGAAACTGATCCACTCTGATCTCTTGAAAGAAATGGATAGAATGGCTACCAATTGGAATCTTCCTTCCCTTTTGAAACGAATGGATGCTCTCCATCAAGCCACACTCGCTATACGGGGAAATGCCAATACGACGTTGGCTTTGGAGGCGATGATGCTTTCCTGGGCTGAAGGATAGAGAAGATGATCCGCTTGGTCTTTGTCAAATTACCCAATGGAAGATGTGAGGAGTTCGATGCCGTTGATCTTCCTTTTGATGTGGGTGAAAATGTCATCGTGGAATCAGAAAAAGGGCTGGTGTTTGGCAAGGTTCTTTCCACGCCTCATGAAAAGGAGAGACGTTTTATCCTGAAATCTCCGCGAAAGGTGATCCGAAAAGCCACCCCTGAAGATTTGGAACAATTTGAGGGAAACCAACAATTGGAGAAGGAGGCATTCTTGTTCTGCCTTCGCAAGATCAAGGAGAAGGGTTTGAACATGAAGCTGGTCAAAACAGAGGTCCTCTTAGACCGCTCCAAAGCCCTCTTCTACTTCACGGCTGAAAAGAGAGTCGATTTCAGAGAGCTCGTCAAAGATCTGGCCGCCGAATTCAGAATGCGGATTGAGATGCGCCAGATCGGGGTGAGGGATCAGGCCAAGATGATCTGTGGTATCGGTAGTTGCGGAAGGGAGCTTTGTTGTTCCAAGTTCATGAATCGTTTCGACCTGGTCTCCGTAAAAATGGCCAAGGAGCAGAACCTGGCCCTCAACCCGACAAAGATCTCCGGGATTTGCGGCCGTTTGATGTGTTGTCTGTCCTATGAGTTTCCTACTTATTTGGAGTTGAAGAAGGATCTCCCCAAGGTGGGCAAGCACATCGTCACCCGGGCTGGTAAGGGAAAGGTCATCCGCCAGAATGTGCTTAGCCAAACCGTGACCGTAGAACTGGAGGAAGGGGGAGAGATCACCATCCATGCCTCCGAAATCTGAAAAGTTCTTCTATATCACCACTCCCATCTACTATGTGAATGATGTCCCCCACATCGGCCACGCCTATACCACGATCGCCGCTGACATTCTTGCCCGCTACAAAAGGCTGGAGGGTTATCAGGTTTTTTTCCTCACCGGCACGGATGAGCATGGCCAGAAGGTGGAAAAAGCAGCTCAGGATCGAGGAGTGGATCCAAAAGCTCACTGCGATGAAATGGTCAAACGCTTCCAATCTCTTTGGCAGAGACTGGCTATCTCCAATAACGACTTCATCCGAACAACAGAGATTCGCCACAAGAAAGTGGTCCAAAAGATCCTTCAGGATCTCTACGACCGTGGAGAGATCTACCAGGCCGATTATCAGGGGTGGTACTGCATCCCCTGCGAAAGATTTTGGACCGAAAAGGACCTCACAGAAGGGAAGTGCCCGGATTGCCTCCGTTCGGTGAGTGAGATCTCAGAGAAGAACTACTTCTTTCGAATGAGTAAGTATCATTCCTGGTTGATCGAACACATCGAACAAAATGAGCGATTTATCCTCCCTTCCTCAAGAAGGAATGAAATCTTGGGCTTTCTCCGAAATCCCTTGGAAGACCTCTGTATCTCAAGGCCAAAGAAACGGTTGAAGTGGGGGATTGAAATTCCTTTTGATACAGACTACGTGACCTATGTCTGGTTCGACGCCCTGATCAATTATGTGAGTGGGATTGGCTTTGGATCCGATGGAAATCCATTATCCCGATTTTGGCCAGAGGCAATCCACCTCATCGGGAAAGACATTCTCACCACCCATACTGTCTACTGGCCGACCATGCTACGGGGAATCGGCCTTACGCCTCCTAAAACGGTTTTCGCCCATGGATGGTGGACCATAGAGGGGAAGAAGATGTCCAAATCCCTTCAGAATGTGGTGGAGCCGAATCGATTAATCGACACTTATGGAGTGGATGCGGTGCGGTATTTTCTCATGCGGGAAGTCCCTTTCGGGATCGATGGAGACTTCTCTCATTCTGCGATGATCCATCGGATCAACAGCGATTTGGCGAATGATCTGGGGAACCTCTTCAGCCGAACCCTCAGCATGGTGGTCAAATATTTTGATGGCTTCATCCCAACTCGTGATCACATACAAGAAGTCGACCGAAAGCTCCAAGAAGTCTCTGAAGCGGTTTTTCTACAATTATCGAAGGAGATGAATGCCCTGGCCTTTAACAAGGCATTGACCTCGATCTGGGAGATCGTGGGCGCCAGCAACAAATATGTCGATGAGACTGCACCTTGGGCTCTGGCCAAAGAGGAAAAAGATCGACACCGCCTCAGCACCGTGCTCTACCAGACCCTTGAATCTCTTCGACTTATCACCCTTCTCCTCGCCCCTTTTATGCCATCGACCTCTGAAAAGATGTGGTCACAACTTGGCATTGAAGAAGACCTTTGGAAACAAAATTTAAAGGAAGACGGGAAATGGGGAGGATTGAAACCCGGAAGAAAGGTAACCAAACCCGTTCCTCTCTTTCCGAGACTCGATCCCTCCAA
>Ga0153915_10002839_pt1 | contig 15823 bp, 15 predicted proteins | sample Opewatmetagenome_2_FD_107003 | JGI IMG/M metagenome (GOLD analysis project Ga0153915, IMG submission 107003) | Freshwater wetland microbial communities from Ohio, USA - Open water 3 Core 3 Depth 3 metaG | ecosystem: Environmental > Aquatic > Freshwater > Wetlands | place: USA: Ohio, Lake Erie...
CGAGGTCGCTGCCGCAAATCGCTCGGCGAGCATGGCCGAATAGAACGCCGTCCCGCACCCGGTGAAGGCGAGGAACGGCCGGTCGGCCAGATGGGCGGCCTCCCGTGCCGCGGGCTCCGCGCACCGGCGAAGCGTCTCCCGGAAGGAAGTGGGAATCTCGTGGATCATGTCGTACGTGTGGAACGGGTGGGCGGTTCGGTCGGCCGTAGGACTCGGAGGCAATGCCGCGGAGACCATGGAGCCGGCTCAACGCGCGGAGGGATAACCTCTTTGCTCCCGTGCGGCCGCCCGCGCGCCCTCACGAGCGCGGAACTGTTAAGGGCGCTCGTCCCTTCCGCCTCCCGTGGACCTCGAGCCCGTCCCGGACTGGCCCGCCCTCCTGGTCGGCGATGCCCTCGTGGTTGCCGACCTCCACGTGGGCCTCGAGGAAGAGCTCCGGGAGAAGGGCGTCCACATCCCGAGCCGCGCGGAGGTCATGGGCCGCCGGCTCGTCGATCTCGCGTCCCGGACGGGGGCGCGGAGGCTCGTCGTCCTCGGGGACGTGAAGCACCTCGTGCCCAAGATGGCCTCCCGGGAGCGGCGCGACGTCTACGTGCTCTTCCGGGATCTGGGGGAGGCGTTCGCCTCGATCACGATCGCCCAGGGGAACCACGACGGGATCCTGAAGAACATCCTGCCGCGGAACGTCCGCTTCCGATCACCCTACGGCTTCCGCGACGGGGACGTCGGCTACTGCCACGGCCACGCCTGGCCGTACAAGAAGGTCATGGCGGCCGAGACCCTCGTCATGGGGCACAACCATCCCGCGGTCGGGTTCCGGGACGCCCTGGGCCGCCGCGAAATCGTCCCCTGCTGGATGCGCGTCCCCTTCGTGCGAAGGACGAAGCGCTACCCACGCCTGCCCCGCGAGGCGATCGTCGTCCCCGCCTTCAACGAACTCTGCGGCGGGACGCCCGTGAACGATGCGCGTGCCCGGTTCCTGGGCCCCCTCTTCCGCGAGGGCTTGCTCGGCGTAGACCGGGCGTCCCTCCATCTCCTCGACGGGACGAACCTGGGGCGGCTCGCGGACCTCCGCGTGGACCTGGGTTTCTGGCCCGAGGACTACCGCCAGTGAGGCGCGGCGGGGCACCGAACCCTTTTCCCGCGGATGGCGTTCCCCGACCGATCCCCATGGCGGGCGGCGAAGTCGTCATCGAGAGCTTCGATTCGAAGGTGCTCAAGGGCAACCCCCTCAAGGACCCGACGCGGCGGGACGTGGCCGTCTACCTGCCGCCGGGCTACGATCCGCACAGGCGCTACCCCGCGGCGTACGCGATCGTGGGGTACGGCGGGACGGGGCGCATGCTCCTGAACATCGACCCGCTCGCGGAGGACCTGAAGACGAAGCTCGACCGCCTCATCCGGACCGGGAAGATGGGCCCCATGATCGTGCCCATGCCCGACTGCTTCACCCGGGTCGGCGGCAACCAGTACATCAACTCGTCCGCCACGGGCGCCTACGACGACTACCTCCGCAAGGAGGTCGTCCCCTTCGTGGAACGGAGGTACCGCGTCTCGCGGCGCGGCATCTGGGGCAAGTCCTCGGGAGGCTACGGCTCCGTCGTGCAGGGGATGCTCCACCCGGACACCTGGTCTGCGCTCGCGGACCACTCCGGGGACGCGTGCTTCGAGCTCTGCTACATCCAGGACTTCCCCGCGGCCCTCGCGGCCTTCCGCGAGCATGGCGGCCCCGCGGGCTGGCTGCGGTGGTACTGGCGGCAGCCCAACCGCCACAAGAGCGAATTCGCGCCGGTCCTCAACACGGTGGGGATGGCGGCCCACTACTCCCCGAATCCGCGGAGCCCGGAGCTCCGGACGGACTTCCCCTTCGACCTGGAGACGGGCGAGTGGCGGCCCGAGGTGTGGGACCGCTGGCGGGCCTGGGATCCCGTGGTCATGGTGGACCGGCACGTGCGGAACCTCCGCCGCCTGCGGCTCGTGTACATCGACTGCGGCACGAAGGACCAGTTCAACCTGATCTGGGGGGCACGCGCCCTCCACCGCAAGCTCGCCGAACGCCGCGTCAAGCACGTGTACCAGGAGTTCGACGACACCCACTCGAGCATCACGCATCGGTACGACGTCTCGCTGCCGCTCCTCTGGAGAGCGCTGCGGTAAGGGTCACCGACCGAAGGGATCCGGTGGGTGCTTTGCCTCGCGGATCACTTGCTTCACGAGGTCCCGAACGCGGCCGACAATCCCACGGTACATCGAGGCGACGGTCGGGCTTGGGCCCCGCTCGGGCCAATCCTCGGACCCCACGCAGATGTTGATCACCTCAATCCGGGGCAACGTGTGCCCCATGAGCCGCGCGTAGGACACCTCCTTGGCGAAGGCCTCCGCGTGGGCGGGGGTCTTCCCCCATCCGTTCTCCAGGGAGTAGGGGCTCCCAAGGGCGACCGTTCCCACGCGGCCGCAGTAGGACAACGCCTTCAGGACGATCACGAGGTCGTAGTCATCGAGTATCTCGGCGAACCCAGCGAAGTCCGACGCGGGGCGCACCTCGGCGTCGTCGAACGAGGAGACCAGGGTTCGGGCTAGGCGCGCGCCGATTCCCTCGTTGCCCTGGGTGCGATCGCCGAGACCCAGGATCAGGGTGCGGAGGTTCCGTTCCACGAGCATCAAGACTCCCCGAGGCTCGCGGACCCCCGAGCGGGAGGACCCATGTTGGTCCGAACGCTGGAACGTCCCTCCGAGGCAAGTCTACGCGGATGCATCGTCCGTCGACCGCGCTAGCGCGGTTCCTCTGGCTACGTGGCCTCTACCACCAACGATGTGTCGTGGAACGGAAAGGGGCAGTCGCCCCGGCCTCGGTTGCCATGGAGGTCCGAGGAGTCGCATGGCTCATGCCCCGCGGAGACTCCACGAGCGGATGCGAGCCGCAAGTGCGAACCGCGCTCTGCGGAGGGACCCCATTCCGAAGAGAAGACCCAGGCTCCCCACGACGGCGACCGCCCCCATCGCCTGCTCGACGGTGAATGGGCTCCTCGCCGAAAGGACGCCGAGGATCCAGGTGAGCGGGAAAGCGAGCACGAGCAGGGACGTCGCGATGGAGAGGTCCACGGTCCGAAGGCCAGCGTACCACGTGGTCACGAACCCAAAGAGGAGCAGGGCGCTCAGGGAGAGCGTCATCCAGTCTGAGCTCCCGAATGCCGCAATCGAGGGGGCCTGACCGCTCAGCCCGAGGTAGGCCGTCAGGAATATGGCCCCGAAACCGACGCGACCCAGCGCGACCGTGCTCGAGGGGAGCTTCCGCAAGGCTCGCTTGGACAGCGTGTACTCCCCGGCCCACATCGCCGTGGCGATGAGGACGTACATGGTCCCGTCCGTCCAGATCGGGCCGGAGATCGCGAGGAGCAGGACGTTCCCCGCCATGAGGAGCGCCGCCGCGAGAACGAAACCGCGGGGCAACCGCTCCTTCAAGACCACCACCGCGAGGACCGTCGCGACGACGAAAAGGCTCCGGTATCCGAGGCTGGCCACAGCGGCGCCTCCCTGGGCCGACGCCATCTGGAACCCGCGGAAGTAGAGGAGGAAGGGAATGGCACCGCCCACGAGGCCGATCGTCGCGAGCCGCACCCAGTCCGAACGGTCGAGCCGCTTCCAGGCCGTGCGACCAGGAAGGAGGGCGAGGGGGACCAGCAGGAGAGAGACCACGACGTTCCTCATTGTGATCCATGCGTCTACGTTCGTCCCCTGGACGGCCTTGAAGTTCACGAAGTTCGAGACGCCGCTGATCACGACGGTCACGAGGACCAGGGCGAGCCCTGGCCCCCAGAGTCGGTTCGTTTCCTGAGGCTTGAACACAGACATGATCTCACCTGCCTTCTGGATGGGGCTCCCACCCGCCACGCTGCACGACGCCTGGACGGCGACAATCCCGGATTAGAATCGCGGGTGCCCAGAACAAGGGTCCGAGTCCGGAGAGGCGAGATGAGGCCATTACGTCCCTCCGTGATCCGAATCCTTCGGGTCCGAGCGCCCGCGATCCTCAAGTTGCACATCGATGACGGAGATGCCCGCGCCCGAGGTCACGCGGAGCGGGGCGCCGCACCGGGGACACAGCACGAGTACGGGGGGCTCGCTCAGCTCGTCTCCGAGGTCCGCTGCGGAGCCCTCGAAGCCGCACGCATCGCACGTGGCCTGGCCAGTGACCTCCGAGATCTCAAGATGGGTTCCCTCCAGGGGGGTCCCGCGCGTGAGGACCTCGAAGGCGGTCTCCAGGGACTCCCGGGAGGCGACCGCAAACTCGCCGACCTCGATCCGGACCCGAGCGACGGCGGAACCCCCCGCCTGCCGACGGGTCTCGAGGACCGCGTGGACCACGTCCTCCATGAGCCCGTACTCATGCATGGAGCATGCCCTCCTCGACTCGGGGAACACCCAGGGCGTAACCCCATGCGTGCGCCGCCTCGAGCACGGTGTCTACGACGCGGGGAAGGGCCGCCGCCACCCGGGGACTCGGTGCGGATCCGATGCACTGGGCCGGGGCAATCTCCACCCCGAAAATCCGGAGCCGACCGGGCACCCGCAGCCCCGAGGCCCTCGCGAGGGACATGGCCTCCGGGAGCCCCGCGTAGTGGGCGGACGGCACGGACACGGCCCGGACGTCAGAGCCCTGGAGCTCCCGGATGGTCCCGGGGGAGTCCCCGATCACGGAGTCGACGACGATCGCATCGTCGAACCCCTGGAGGTGCTCGAGGAGATAGAGGCCCGCCTGGGCCGTGCTCCGGACCGAGATTTCCGGGCCCTCGAGGCCGTGGAGGGCCTCCGCAGCCACCAGCCCGATCCCGTCGTCTCCCAGGAGGTCATTGCCCAGGCCGAGGATGACGAGGACCATGGCTAGCCGTCCCGCCGGATCTCCTGGATCATGCGGCCGTCCTCGGCGAAGATCTGAACCGAGAGGGGCATGTGGCCCGGCATGGAGTGGGTCGCGCATGCGTGGCAGGGGTCGTAGGCCCGGAAGGCCATCTCCACCTGGTTCAGGATGCCGTCGTCGACGACCCCCTTGTGGATCACGCCGCGCGCGGCCTTGTCCACGGACATCGCAATCCGTGCCGCGTTGTGCTGGGTCGCCACGATGAGGTTCGCGGAGGTCAGGATCCCGCGATCATCGCTCGTGTAGTGGTGGATCAGCACCCCCCGAGGGGCCTCGACCACGCCGATGCCCTCCTTCGGGGTCTCCGTCGGGAGCGTACGGACGTTCGGGTCGAGGATCTCCGGGTCGTGGACCAGCTCCTGGAACCTCTCTGCCGCGTATACGATCTCGATGACGCGGGCCCAATGGTTCGCGAGCGTGTGGTGGACGGGCTTCCCACCGAGGGTCTCGAAGTACTTGTCGTAGAGCCACGCCGCGCGGGGTGTCGCCATCCCGTTGCACGCGTTGAGCCGGGCCAGCGGCGCCACGCTGTACACCCCGCTGTCTTCGCCGTCCACGAAGCCCTTCCAGCCGATCTTCTTCAGGAAGGGGAACTTCACGTACGTCCACGGCTCGGAGTGCTCCGCAATGTAGTCGAGGTACTCCCGCGCCCGGAACCGTGCGACCTCGGCTCCCGTCGGGCTCACCACGCGGAGCTGCCCGTCGTAGAAGTTCTCGTGGAGTTTCTCGTCCACGAGGCCCATGTAGTGCGTGCGGTGTGTGTAGGCGTCCGAGGTGATCATCTTCACGTACGCGGGGTTCTCCAGGACCACGTTCTCGAAGAGCTCCTCGCAGAACTGCGCGAACTGGAGCGCTCGGGAAGCGGTCTCCTTGAACCGGGTCTGCATGTCCGGGGTGACGGCCTTCGCGACCCCTCCGGGGAGGCCGTACACGGGGTGGATCGTCTTCCCTCCGAGCTCAGTGAGGATCCCTCGCAGCTCCTTCCGCATCGCGATGACCCGCTTGCCAATCTCGAGGCCCGCCTTCTGGATCACGCCGAGGACGTTCCGGTCCCCCTTGGGCGCCGTGGGGCCGACGACGAAGTCGGGGCCCCCGAGGAAGAAGAGGTGCAGGGCGTGGTCCTCGAGCATGAAGACGCTGTAGAGCATCTCCCGGATCATCTTCGCGGCGGGCGGCGGGTCCACCTTGAAGAGGTCGTCGAGGGCCTTCGTCGCCGCGGTGTGGTGGGCCGTGGGGCAGACGCCGCAGATCCTCGACGTGATCTGGGGCGCGTCCTCGGCCTGCCGTCCCACGAGGAAGTTCTCGAAGCCCCGGAGCTCGGGGACTTGGAAGTATGCTCTAGCGACCTCGCCTTTCCCGTCGAGGAAGATCGTAATCTTGCCGTGACCTTCGAGACGCGTAATCGGATTCACCGTGACCTGGCTAGGCATGGGGCTTCACCACCTTGGTTCGCATGAGGATGGACCGCGGCAGGGCATACCGATAGAACGTGCCCACGGGATCGGGGATTCCTTCGATCGCCCTCCGGATGTCCGCCTCGTCGTCGAAGTCCAGGATCGAGGAGAGGTAGGAGATGCCCTTGGCTCCCTGGTCCCGCACCTCGTCCGTGGGTCCGAAACAGCCCGTGCAGGGCATGACCCCTTTCACGCAGAGGGCCTCGCATCCTCCGCGGGTCACCGGGCCGAGGCACAGGACCCCCTGAGCGAGGAGGCACTTCTCCGGATCGACCTTCGTGAGATGCACCCGCTTGACCTCCTTAATCAAGAGCTTCTCCGGCTTCGACTCGTTCAAGGGACACTCGTGACAGAGAGCGCGCGTCCCTGCGAGCACGGAGCCCTTGGGCGGGAGCTCGCCGCGGAGGAGGGCGTTCACGGCATTCCCGACAAGCTTTGGAGTGGGAGGACATCCCGGGAGGTAGTAGTCCACGTCGATGACCTGGTCCAGCGCCTTCACGGTGTCCCAGAAGGCGGGGAGCGTCAGGGTGCCCTCGGGCACCTCAACCGATTCCCTGGGCTCCTGCGCGCTCCCCTCCGCGAGGCTGGGAGCCTTGTGGTAGTACCACTCGAAGATGGACTGCCGGTCCCAGAGGTTCGCGAGCCCCGGGACGCCGCCCAGGTGAGAACAGCTGCCGAAGGCGATCACGTACTTCGACTTCTTCCGGAGGAGGCGAGCCATCTCTTCCTGCTCGGACATGCGGACGGCCCCGTTGATGAAGCTCGCCACGATGCCCTTGTCGGGCAGTGCCTCGACGTCGCTGACCTTGAAGTCGAGGGCCACGGGCCAGAAGACGATGTCCACCGCGGCGACGACGTCGAGGATGCCTTCGGCGAGGTCGACGACGGCCTCTTCGCATCCCCCGCACGACGCGCACCAGTAGAACGCCACTTTCGGCTTGGCCGGCATTCACTCGCCTCCATCCAGATCCAGGGGACCGAGCTTGCGGACCTTCTCCGTCATGTCCTCCACGACCTTCCGGAACTTCTCGGCCTCGGAAGCGGAAATCCACTCGAGGCGGAGACGCTCGTCCTCGAAGCCCATCTGGGAGAGGAACTCCTTCAGGAGGGTGTACCTGCGGAGGGCCTTGTAGTTCCCGGCGCTGTAGTGGCAGTCCCTCGGGTGGCATCCGCACAGGAGCACGCCGTCGGCACCCTTCTCGAATGCAGTTAGGACGAACTGGGGATCCACACGGCCCGAGCACATGGTCCGGATGAGACGCACGTTCGGGGCGTAGCGCGCGCGGGCGACGCCGGCCGCGTCCGCCGCGATGTACGTGCACCAGTTGCAGACGAAGGCCACGATCCTCGGCTCGAACTCCTGCTTCTGCTCGACCATCATCGCGAAAGCACCCCCTCGACTTCTTGGAGGAGTTCCTCGTCCTCGAATAGCTTCTGCGAGATCGCGCCGCTCGGACAAGCGGCCACGCACACGCCGCATCCCTTGCACAACACGTCGCTGATGCGAGCCACCATCTTCTCCCGATCGAGCTCGATCGCGGTGTAGGGACACAACGGGATGCAGACCTGGCAGCCCGAGCAGAGTCCTTCCTCGATCGAGGCGAGGTTCGGCTCGAGCAGGATGGAACCCTTCGATGTGAGGGCGATGGCCTCCGCCGCGGCCGCCTCGGCCTGGGCCACGGTCTCCGGGATGTCCTTGGGCCCCTGGCAGGTCCCTGCGATGAACACCCCATCACTCATCGTGGACACGGGGGCCAGCTTCGGATGCTTCTCCAAGAAGAATCCCTCGGAGCTGCACGACATGTTGAGCATCCGCCGGACCTCCTCGCGATCGGGTTGCGGCTCGAGGGCCACGCTGAGGACCACCATGTCCACGGGGACCCGGCGGATGACGCCCAGGAGAGTATCCTCCGCGACGACGACGAGCTTGCCTTCCTCCGGGGGCGACTCCGCGATGTCCGTGACCAGGGCTACCTTCCCCCGGACGAGGTGCATGTTCTCCGCGATGAGCCGGTGGTAGAACTCCTCGTAGCCCTTGCCGGGCGTGCGCATGTCGATGTAGAAGTCGTACACCTCGGCCCCGGTCCGCTCCTTCACGAGGTGGGCGAGCTTCAGGGAGTACATGCAGCACACCTTGGAGCAGTACGGGTTGTAGTGCTCGTCCCTCGATCCCACGCAGTGGACGATCGCGACGGAGTGCGGTTTGCGGCCGTCGCGGAGGACGATCTCACCGCCCGTGGGGCCGTTGGACGCGGCGAGACGCTCCACCTCGAGCGCGTTGTACACCCCAGGCAGCTTCCCGTACCCGTAGTTCGTCATCCGCGAGGCGTCGAACACATGGAAGCCCGTGGCCACGATGATCGTGCCCACGTCGATCTCGAGCATCTGCTCCTTCTGGCTGAAGTCGATCGCGTCCCGATCCCCGCACGCCTCGACGCAGGTCTGCTTGCAGTGACCCGTCTTGAACTCGATGCACGTGGCGGGGTCGATGACGGCGACCAGGGGAATCGCTTGCGGGAACGGCACGTAGATCGGCTTCCGCTTTCCCAAGCCGAGATCGAACTCGCTCGGGAACTTCGCCGTCCTGTAGACGCACTGCTCGATGCATTCGAGGCAGCCCACACACTTCGCTTCGTCCACGTACCGGGGCCTGCGCCGCACCTTGACCTTGAAGTTCCCCACGAACCCGTCGACGGCGACCACGTCGGAGTAGGAGAGGAGGGTGATGTTCGGGTGGTTCTTCACCGCGGTCATCTTCGGCGTCAGGATGCAGGCCGCGCAGTCTAGGGTGGGGAACGTCTTGTCAAACTTGGCCATGTGCCCCCCGATCGAGGGATCCCGCTCGACCAGGTAGACGTGGCGGCCCGCCTCCGCGGCCGTGAGGGCGGCCTGGATCCCCGCGATGCCGCCGCCGACGACGAGCACCTCGCTCCGGACGGGGACCGACCGGCGCTCGAGGGGGGAATGGAGGGCGACCCGGGCCACACCCGCGGCCACGAGGGCCTTCGCCTTCTCCGTAGCCCGCGCGCGATCCTTCGTGACCCAGGACACCTGCTCCCGGATGTTCACCATGTGGACGAGGAACGGGTTCGCTCCGGCCGTCTCCGCGGCCTTCCGGAACGTGGCTTCGTGGAGATGGGGGGAGCATGAGGCCACGACGATGCGGTTGAGCCCCATCTCCCGGAGGTCCTTCTGGATCATTTCCTGCCCGGGGCTGGAGCACATGTACTTGTATTCACGCGCGACCGCCACGCCCGGAAGCCCCTTCGCGTAGTCCACAACCTCCGGGACGTTCACGACGCTCGCAATGTTGAACCCGCAGTCGCAGATGTACACTCCGATCTTCGGCTCCTCGCTCATAGAGCTTCCTCCACGAGTTCGATGATGTCACGAATCTGAAGCGACCCCTCGAGGCCGGCGGCCTTCACCGCGTCCGTGAACATGACGTAGTCCTTGGGGCAGGCGACCGCGAGGACGGTGACTCCCTCCAAGGCAGCGGCCTCCTTGACGCGCAGGTCCGCGGGGCGCTGCGCCTCGCCGGGGATGTCCTCCATCCAGATCCTTCCGCCTCCGGCACCGCAGCAGAAGCTCTTCGATCGGTTCCGGGGCATCTCGACGAGATCGACGCCAAGGGCCGCGAGGATCCGCCGCGGCGCATCGAACACCCCGTTGTAGCGACCCAAGTAGCACGGGTCGTGGTACGTGACCCGGTAGCCCAGGCGCTTCGAGAAGCGGAGCCGACCCGATCGGACGAGCTCATCGAGCAACTCCGTGTAGTGGAGGATCCGCCCCCCGTTGGCGTGGGGATACTCGTTCTTCAGGGTGTTGTACGTGTGCGGATCCGTGGTGACAATGTCATGGAACGAGCAAGCCCGCATGGACTCCACGTTGTGATCCCGCAAGGTCTCGAAGAGCCCCTCCTCGCCGACCCTCCGGACGTCGTTCCCCGAGTTCCACTCACCTTCGTGGAGGAGACCGAACGAGAGGCCGGCCCGGTCGAACACACGCGCCGTCCGGGTCGCGAGGGCCTGGCAGCGCGCGTCGTAGGAGGCGTAATCCCCCACGAACCAGAGGACGTCCACGGGCTCCTTGCGCGCGTCCCGGAGGGCGAGGCCGCCGTTCCGGACCCACTTCGTCCGGGCCTTCGGCGGCGCCTTGAACGAGTTGCCGTACCGGGAGAAGCTCTCGAGGGCCCCCTGGAGGCCCGCGCGGAGCTCGCCGCGGGCCGTGAGCTGGCGCCGCATCTCCAGGATCTTGGACACGTGGTCGTTGGACACGGGGCACCCGTCCACGCAGGCGTAGCAGGTCATGCAGGACCACACGGCCTCCGGGCTGTGGACCGCGAGGAACAGGTCCTCGCCGGACGACGCGCCCCCGTCCGCAGCGGCGCCGGCCGTCCGGGCCTGGGTCCCCGCTCGCACGAGGACGGCGTCCCGGAGGGCCATCATGAGATGCATGGGATCCATCGCGGTCCCGCTCTCGTGCGCGGGGCAGTTGTCGGTACACCGGCCGCACTCCGTGCACGCGAAGGCGTTCAGCAGGGATACCCAAGAGAGGTCCCGGATTGTGCTCGCCCCCGGGGAAGCTGCCCGTTCGGGGGGCACGGGCCGCATGGCCCCCGCGGGTTCGGGCTTCCGGAAGAAGACGTTGAACACGGCGAAGATGATGTGCGAATGCTTCGTGTAGGGGAACCAGGCCATGAACGTGAACAGGGCGACGACGTGGGTCCACCACATCGCGGACTCGAGGCCCGGGGCGATCCCGGCCCCGCCCGCGGTGGAGAGGAGCGTGGCGAGGATCCCGCTCACGGGCCGCCAAGCGGCCTCGGCGGCCGCCGCGTTCTGGACGATCCGAGCCGCGGTGTACAGCAGGAACGAGACCAGGATGGCCAGGATGAAGAGCAGCATGACGATGGCCGCGCGGTTCCCTTCGTGCATGAGGCGTCGGGGCTTCGTGACCGTCCGACGGTAGATGGCCATGACTACGCCCACGATGCCGAGCGCCGCGACGAGATCCTGGCCGAGGTAGAGGGGACCGTTGAGCGGCCCGAGGGGGAGCGTCCATCCTGGGATGTATCCCGCCACGACGATTTCGACGACGCTGAAGAACAGGAACACGAACGCCCAGAAGATGAAGGCGTGGAGGATGCCGGCGGGCCGCTCGCGGTAGAGCTTCCTCTGGAAGATGCCATCCAGGACGACGTTCTTGATCCGGACGCCCAGGTGGTCCCACCAGACCTCTGACGTCCCCTTCCGAACGCCGCGGGCGATGGACAGGACCCGCACGAGGAAGAGGAGGGCCGAGACGCCCAGGATTCCCGTGAGGACGACCTGGTCGAGATTCATTGCGTCCCCTTCGCCTCCCGGATCTTCTCTGTCAGGACGGGAACGAGCTCGAGGAGATCGGCCGTCGCACCGTAGTGCGCGACGTCAAAGATCGGCGCGTCGGGGTCCTTGTTCACCGCGACGATGAGCCCGGAGGCCTTCATGCCCTCCGTGTGCTCCGGGGCACCGCTGACCCCGAGGGCGAGGTAGAGTCGGGGCTTGACCGTCATCCCGGAGCGACCCACCTGGCGCGTCCGCGGGAGCCATCCCTGGTCGACGACGGGCCTCGTCGCGCAGACGGCACCGCCGAGTTCCTTCGCCAGCGCCTCAAGGAGGACGAGGTTTTCTTTGGACTGGACCCCGCGACCCGCGGCGATCAGTACGCTGGCCTTGGTCACGTCGACGTCACCCATCTTCGGCTCCTGGAGTTCCACGAAGCGGACGGGGAGGTTGTCGAGGGGCACGGGTGAGGAGCGGATGTCGAGGGGCGGGACGGCGTCTCGCATCCCGAGCTCCCGGTGGAAGGTCCCGGGCATGACGAGCACGATGCCGAGCTCGCCCGGGGGCTCGACCTGCGCCAGGAGCTTGCCTCCGCAAAGCCGGCTCGTCGCGATGATCCGATCCCCTTCGGCGCGGAGACCCACGCATCCGCTGACCACCGGAGCACCGAGGTCATGGGACAGGGCCCCGGCGAGGTCGATGCCCAGGCTCGTGTTCCCGAGGACCACGAGCCGCGCGGACAGATCCTTCACGACGTGCGGGAGCACCCGCGCGTAGGCCGCCGGGTTCGGCGACCCCAGCAGGGGGTCCGTCACGACGACCACCCGGTCCGCGGCAAGCGGCAAGGCTTGGAAGGGCTTGGGGTCCTCCGCGAGGATGAGGCAAGTGACGCGCCAACCGACAGAGCGTGCCATCTCGTACGCGCCCGCGAGGATCTCGAGGGTCACATCGGTGAGCAATCCCCCCACGTGCTCCGCCACGACCACGACCTCACGGGGGATCATGCGATACCACGCTCCCGAAGGATGCGGACGATCGCCTCCGCGACCTGCGGCACGGCTCCCGGCAGCATCTCCGCCTTCGCTTCGGATCCCGACTTGACCAGCTTCGAGGCCCGGACTCCCGCGGCAACCGCGGGCGGCTCGCCCTGTTCCCTCACTCGGAGGGCTTTCTTGGCCGCCAGGACTTTGCTCACGGGGACGTACCGGGGAGGCTGCTCAGCACTTTGAATTCCGAAGACCGCCGGAAGGGAGACCTCTAAGACGCCGAGGCGACCCCCGGGGAACTCCTTGCGGACGACCGCATGGGCTCCGTTCGGGTCCAGGGACATGGACACGAGCCCGCCCACGTACGGAAGAGAGAGCTGCGTCGCGAGGCCACCAGCCAGACCCGCATCCATCTGATCCGCGGCCCAGACCCCCGTGAGGATCAGGTCGTATCCCGCCGACTTCATCATCGGGCCGAGGACCGAGGCGAGGCGTGCGTTGTCCCCCCGATGCTCGAAGGGTACGGCGACATGGATCGCTTCGTCGGCTCCCTTGGCGACTGCGGTCGCCAACGCCTCCTTCGCCTCGTCCCCGCCGGCTGACACGGCGGTCACCTGGGCCCCTGCGCGAGCCTTCAGGACGAGCGCCTCCTCCAGCGCGTGGTCGTCGGCCTCGTTCGTGAGGTACATCACGTCGTCCTCGGAAAGGCTCCGTCCGTCGTCGGAAATCACCAGCTCCTCGACCACGTCAGGGACCTGCCGAAGCACGACGGCGATCTTCATGGCCGGGCGCCTCCGTTGAGGCCCATGGCCTCGGCCAGCATGTGGGAAATCTCTCGGACTTGGAGGCGTCCCTCGAGGCCCGCGGTCTTAATCGCGTCCTCGAAACGCGGCACCTCCAAGGGGCACGAGATGGCGAGAATCTCAGCACCGGTCTTGGCCGCCTCCTGCACCCGCTGCATCGCGAGCGGAACGCGGGTCCGCTGCCAGATGTAGCTGTCCAGCCAGTTGGCGCCGCCGCCACCGCCGCAGCAGAGGGCGTTCTCCCGGTTCCTCGGCATCTCGACCAGGCGCACACCGGGGACGGTCTCCAGGAGGGTCCGCGGGGCCTCGTACTCCCCGTTCCTCCGCCCGAGGCAACAGGAGTCGTGGTAGGCCACCTTGGCGGTAATCTCCTTCTTCGAGCGCCGCTTGATGTCCGCGGCTCGCTCCGCGAGGAACTGGGTGTAGTGACTCACGTCGAGGGGCGTGCCGAGGCGGCGGTATTCCTTGTTGAACGCGTTGTACGCGTGAGGATCTCCGACGAGGACTTCCTTGAACTTCCTCTTCGCCAGCTCCTCGGCGTTGTGCTGGTACAGGACATCGAAGAGCCCTTCCTCTCCCTGGCTCGTGCACCGCAAGTCCCCGCTACAGCGCTCGTCGCTGCCTAGGATGCCGAAGTCGACATCCAGGGCTTTGAGGATCCGTGCGAGGGCGACCGTGTCCTTCTGGTTCCGCTTGTTATAGGAGCCGAAACAGCCTACCCACCACAGCACCTCGGCGGAGTCGCCCTCGTGGAGCACGGGGACCTCCATGCCGGCATCCTTGGTCCAGGCATCCCGCTTTTTCGCGGACTCCCCGAACGGATTGCCGTACCGCGAGGTCCTCTCGAACGCCGCCTGGAGCTCCGGCGGCACGCCGACCCCTCGACCGAGCAATTCCTCCCGAAGGCCTGCGATGAGTCGGTCCGTGATCGGAACGCCGACCGGGCAGCGGTACGTGCAATTGAAGCAGGCGACGCAGAGCCAGATGCTCTCGCTGCGATAGAGATCATCGACCCGACCGGCCCGCAACGCCGCGATCATCTTGCGCGGTGTGAAATCCATGGCATAGCCGAGGGGGCACGACCCGCTGCACATCCCGCATTGGATGCAACTGAGAAGCTTGTCGCCCATCGGCAGCTTGAGCATGCGGCGCAAAAACTCGTCCGTGGCGTCGCCCGCCGTCCCCTGCCCTTCAACGCTCACTAACAACGATTCCGCAGACACGACCATCACTCTCCGAGCCGGTGTGAGAACTCGAATCCGACGAGGCGGTCCGAGCGCCTTCCTGGACCCCGCGGCGCCCGGGCGGCACGGGGCCGGGACATCGAGGAGATCTTGGGGGAGGAACGCCTCCGGCGGGTAGACGGGCGCCGATCGGGCCTCTACCTGCCCTCTGCGCGGCCCACGATCCCGATCCTGGATGCGAGATCGCCGGGCCCTCCCTCCGCCCGGGCATGAGACATGCTGACAATACACACCCGTATTCACCGTTCTCTATACATTCTCCATGGTAGGATATACCATATATTCTCGGAAGTAGGGAATATATCCAGAGCGCCGGGGCACGCCATCGCATTGCACATCTCTGGTGAGCCTTGTCTGTTCCACAACGCAAGAGACGACTATTGTATGGTAATGGACGTTAATGGATACCTGACCCCGTCCCCATGGAGTGATGACGACGCGAGGCGGGCGCGTTTGGCAGCGGTGGACGTGATCGGTTGCAGCCGGAGCCTCGTCCGGCGAGGTTCGGATGAACCGAGCATATTCAGAATATATTTCATGGACGCACGTTACGTGAATATATTCGATATATCCATCGGATTCGACGACCATGTAGACCGTCGAACCGAGGAAAACGCGTTCGCGAGAATCCCTAGGCGATCGGCATGTGGGGCATCGTTCTCCTCAATGTGGCGGCGGGCAAGGAACCCGAATTCTTCAGCAACCTGGGCTCCATCCAACAGGTGCGGCACGTGTTCTACCTGTTCGACGACTACGAGTACCTCGTTGAAGTGGAAGCTGACTCGCCGCAGGAAATGGCCAAGGTCATGACGAACCACATTCGGCACCTCCCGGGTGTGGAACGGACCGCGACTTTCATCGAAGGGAAGCAAAGCGTGGAATCGCCTGTGGTCCGTCCCGAGGCCGTCGAAGACAGCATCCCGCTCTGGTGACCACCGGCGGACGAGCAGCGGCATCTTCCTTCCCCCGCGACGCGCACGTCCGACCCGGTCCGACCGACCATGGAGCGGGGACTGGGGATCGCTGATCTCCGTGCCGGACGCGGACTAACGATCCGTACGTTCAGCCGCAACATCACTTCTTTGTAGCCCCTC
>Ga0153915_10002840_pt1 | contig 15818 bp, 14 predicted proteins | sample Opewatmetagenome_2_FD_107003 | JGI IMG/M metagenome (GOLD analysis project Ga0153915, IMG submission 107003) | Freshwater wetland microbial communities from Ohio, USA - Open water 3 Core 3 Depth 3 metaG | ecosystem: Environmental > Aquatic > Freshwater > Wetlands | place: USA: Ohio, Lake Erie...
CTTCAGGTCCATCGAGAGAAGGAGGCGGTAGGTGCCCAGGTCGCCGAAGAAGCTGGCCGAGCCCGGTCCAAACAGGCGCCGGCCGATGGCCAGGGCACGCTCAGCCTCCTGGAACGAGGTGCGCAGCCCGGGAAGTCCGGAGTAGGCCCGCCCGACGCCGAGAGTTACCTGTCCGCCGGTGTCTTCGCTGAGCCGGCGGACGACGGCTTGCCCCAGACGTCTCAGCGCCGCTGGGGACGCGTCATCCACCGGCCGCAGCAGCACCAGACTCTCGCCCCGCGGGTGACAGAGGGCCTCCGGAAAGAGGCGGCGCGCCCGCCGCAGCAGCGTGCCCGGACGCTGCCCGGCGACCTGCGCGGCAAGGCCGGCATAGTTCAGCCTGGGGTCGAGCCCGAGGCGCTCGGCTCGCTCGCTCTCCGCGGCCTCCGACATCTCGCCGGAGAGAAGCGATTCGACCATCTCGGCCCGGAAACGGTCTTCGGTCTCGGTCACCGCCTGCCGACGGGCCATCTCGACAGCGAGGGCCAGCGCCCCCACCTTCACTGCCAGCCGGTCGCCCTCCTCGATCTGCCCGTCCGCCGCGATCACCGCCAGGTAGGCCGCCGTCCGCCCCTCTTTGCCGGACACGGGGCCGACAAAAGCGGCGATGCCCTCTTGCGCCACGCCCACGATCGATGCCGGAGCCGGCGAGAGCAGGCGCGCCAGCCGCCCGGCCAGGCCGTCGGCGTCCACACCCGAGCCTGCCTCCGGCGCCAGGTCCGTACCAAGCAGGAGGACTTGCCGGCCGGTCAGCCGGGCGAGCCGCTCCACGATCGCCCCGGCGCCCGCTCCGCCCAGCGCCAGCCCCATAAGCGCCTGCGTCATCTCCTGTTCACGCTGGTACAGGCGGAGCCGCTCTTCGGTGACCATGTCGGTGATCCGCTTCTCCAGCGCGCCCAGGTCGCTCCCCGGCGGCAGGCGGAAGACCGGCAGCTTCCGGTCGCTGGCGTACCCGGCCACTTCCGGCGTGACCGTGCCCAGAACGGCGACCGACCCGGCGCCGCGCTCGGCCAGTGATGTCACCAGCGCGCCGAGCGAGGCGCCCAACCGCTGCGCAGTGGCCGCATCGATGAGCGCCAGCTCACCCCCGCGCAGGCTGTCAAACCCGGGCGGAGTCGGCCGCAGCGTGACTACCCAGGGTACCTCGCCATAGAGGCCGGCCCGGCCCCCGGCGATCTCGGTCCCGGCGGGCAGCGCCTGCCGCCAGACCTGGTCGACGGTGGGCATCTACCACACCCCCAGGTACTGCTCTTTCTCCCAGGGCGTGACGTGCCGGCAGAAGGCGCGCCACTCGCGCCGCTTCGCCTCGAGGAACTTATTGAACAGCATTTCGCCCAGGGCCTCTTTGATCACGACGTCCTTCTCGAACTCGTCAAGCGCCTCGCCCAGCGTCTCGGGCACGCGCACGATCTGCCGGCGGGACAGCTCGACGGCGTCAAACGCGAACAGGTTTTCCTCGACCGGCGGTGGTAGCGCCAGCTTCTCCCGGATGCCGTGCAGCCCGCAGTGCAGGATGACCGCATAGGCGAGGTACGGGTTGCAGGAGGCGTCCGGGTTCCTGATCTCCAACCGCGTGGTGTGCCGCTTCTGCGGATTGACGCGGGGCACGCGGATGAGCGCCGACCGGTTCACCCGCGCCCAGGTGACGTACACCGGGGCCTCGAAGCCGGACACGAGCCGCTTGTAGGAGTTGACCAGCGGATTGAGCACGGCGCACATTCCACTGGCGTGGTGCAGCACCCCGGCCAGGAAGCGGCGCGCCGTCTCGGACAGCCCGTACTCGCCGGCCGGGTCGGCGAAGGCGTTTTGGGCGGCCTTGATGCCGAACAGGCTGAGCGGGATGTGCATCCCGCTGCCCTCCATGTCCTCGAACGGCTTGGGCATATAGGTCACCGTCAACCCGTGCTTCTGGGCGAGTGCCTTGAGGGTGTAGCGGGCGGTGATCAGGTTATCGGCGTTGGAGAGGGCTTCGTCGCGGGCGAAATCGATCTCGTGCTGGCCGACGCCCAGCTCGTGGTGGCTCGTCTCCACTTTGACCGCCATCTCGCGCAGCACGCGCACCATCTCCTTGCGTACCGAGGCGGACAGGCCAGTGGAAAAATCGAAGTAGCCGCCGCGGTCCTGCGCGAAAGGCGCGGCGTCCCCGTCTTTGGGCAGGAAGAAATAGAACTCAAGCTCGGGTGCCACGTAGAGGCGGTAGTCGAGCGCGGCGGCGGCTTCGGTGGCCCGGATGAGAGTGGTGCGCGGGTCGCCGGCGAAGAGCTCGCCCTCGGGCGTCAGTACGGAACAGACGACGCGTGCCGCCGGCTGGCCGTCCTGCTCCCACGGCAGCAGCACGAGCGTGGACAGGTCCGGCTTGAGGTACATGTCGCTTTCAAGGACACGTACGAAGCCCTCGACAGACGAGCCATCGAACCACTTGCCGTGCTCGATGCAGTCCGGGAACTCCTCGAGGGGGATGGTGACGCTCTTGACGACGCCGAGCACGTCGCTGAACTGAAGGTAGATGAAGCGCACCCCTTTCGCTTCGAGGTCGCTGACGATGCTGGCGGCTTCCGATTTCCTCGTTGGCGGCATTGGACTCCTCCTTGGGCGAGCGGGCTGCCACCATTATTGTATAGTTTGCACAAAGAGTCAACCGGGCCGGAACGATTTGATACCCGCGCCCGATTTCGACTAATATGTAGCGGCCCCGGGGAGGGCGTAGAAGGAGGCAAGAATGGCAACCACTGCGGCCAGCGTCCGGCTTGAGAAGAAAGTCCAGAAGCTGAAGGAGGCGATCGAGCGCAAACACGGCAAGACCGTGGACCAGCTCCGCCTCGAACGGCAACAGCGGTACCACGACGCGGCCACGCTGAAGACGCCCGACCGTGTGCCGGTGACGATACAGACCGGAGTCTTTGCCTGCCGGTACGCCGGCGTGCCGCTCTCGGCAATGTACTACGACCACGTCGCCTACTGGGAGGCCTGCCTCAAGACGGTCGTTGACTTCGAGCCGGACACGGGCGGCTTCATGATGGTGGGGAACTCCGGTCTGGTCAACGAGCTGCTCGATACTCGCACGGCGCGTTGGCCGGGCGGCAATCTGCCGGAGGACGTGCCCTACCAGTTCGTCGAGGGCGAGCACATGACCGAGAAGGAGTACGACCTCTTCCTCTCAGATCCCTCGGACTTCGTGCTGCGCTACTACCTGCCCCGCACCTACGGGGCGTTCACGCCGCTGGCTAACCTGCCCCCGTTCCGGGACCTCGCCGGCGGCTTCATCACCTTCTTCATCGGGATGCTGGCGCGTCCCGAGTTCCGGGAGATGGCCGAGAAGATCGGCAAGTCGGCCGCCGAGATGGAGAAAGTGACCAGGACGGCCATGGAACTGGCCCGGCTGGAGGGGGAGCTCGGCTACCCGGCGCAGTTCGGCCGGCTCGGCGGGCGCATGGGCGTCGGCGGCGCGCCGTTCGACGTCGTTTCGGACTTCCTGCGGGGCATGCGCGGGACGATGCTCGATATGTACCGCTGCCCGGACAAGCTGCTGGCCGCCTGCGAGATGATCCAGAAGTGGCGGTTCGATACGGCCATGCCGGCCGAGCTTGATGCGCAGGGCCACCCGCCGCGCGTGTTCATGGCGCTCCACCGCGGGTCGGACGGCTTCATGTCCAAGCCGCAGTTCGAGAAGTTCTACTGGCCCGGGCTGAAGAAGGCCATCATCAAGGCCGTCGATCTCGGCTATGACGTGGCGCCGTTCTTCGAGGGCGTCTGGGACGATCGGCTGGAGTACCTCCTCGAGCTTCCCAAGGGCCGGGTCATCTTCTGGGCGGAGCGCACCGACCTGGTGAAAGCCAAGAAGGTCCTCGGCGATCACATGTGCATCCAGGGGGGCGTTCCGCCGACGCTGCTCCAGGCTGCCACGCCATCGGAAGTGGAAGAGCACGTCAAGAAGCTGATCAAGACCGTCGGCAAGGGGGGCGGGCTCATCGTCGGCCCAGGCTCGGCGATGGACTACGCCCGTCCCGAGAACGTCAGGGCGATGGTGGAGACCGTCAAGAAATACGGCCGGTACTAGCGGGCGATGACCCTCGAGGAGATGCTGCGCTCACAGCCGCCACCGCGGCGGTTGCCCGGCGCGCGTCAGCGCATTCGCGACGGTCTGGCCCGCAGCGGTAAGCGCCTGGTCATCATCGACGACGATCCCACGGGCGCGCAGACCGTCCACGACGTCAGCGAGCTGATGGACTGGTCGGTGCCCACGTTGCGGCGGGCGCTCGAGGCGAGCGGTCCGGTCTTTTTCGTCTGCACCAACTCGCGCAGCCTGCCGGCCGCCGAGATGCGCCGCGTCAGCCTCGAGGTAGGTGCCAACTTGCGGCAGGCGGCGAACGAAACGGACATCGCAGTCCTGCTCGCCTCGCGCGGCGATAGCACGCTGCGGGGGCACTATCCCGGCGAGGTGGTGGCTCTCTGTGAAGGGCTCGGCGTGGAGCCGGATGGCGTCATCATCGCCCCCGCCTTCCTCGAGGCCGGCCGCTACACGATCGATGACGTCCATTGGGCGGAGCAGGGGGGCCAGCTTGTGCCCGTCCACCGGACCGAGTTCGCCAGCGACCCTGTTTTCGGATTCAAGAACAGCGACCTCAAGGCATGGGTGGTCGAAAAGGGCGGCGCACGGCGTGCCGGGGACGTGAAGACGCTGACGTTGAAGATGATCCGTGAAGGTGGCGTCGCCGCGGTTACTGACGAGCTGGTGGTCGTGCGGAACCGGACGCCGGTGATCGTCAATGCGGCGGTGTACGAGGACCTGGAGATTGCTGCGCTCGGGTTGATGGCCGCCGAGCAGGCCGGCCGGACCTTCGTCTATCGCTGCTCCGCCTCGTTCGTGAAGGCCAGGGGCGGCTTTACCGACCGGCCGTTGCTGACGCGCCAGGAGATCGCCCCCGGCCCGGGTCCCGGTCTGGTCATCGCCGGCTCGTTCGTTGAGAAGACCTCGGCCCAGCTCTCGCGCTTGCTCGAGTCCGGCCTGGCGGAGGGTGTGGAGCTGCACGTGGAGAAGCTGGGGGCCAACGAGCGGGAGCACGAAATCGACGACGCCGCGCGCGCCGTCGACGGCTGCCTGTCAGGCGGGCGCACGGTGGCGCTATACACATCGCGCCAGGTGCAGAGGGGCGCCGAAAGCAGCTTCCAGCAGACCGGAGCATCGATCATGGATGCCCTTTGTCAGGTTGTTGGGCGGCTGGGTGCGGCGCCGGGATTCGTCATCGCCAAGGGCGGCATTACCAGCATTTCGGTGGCGAAGCAGGCCCTCGGCGCGAAAGAGGCCCACGTGATGGGCCAGATCATCCCCGGCGTCCCCGTCTGGCGCCTCGGCAGCACATCCCGCTGGCCCGGCATTCCGTACGTCGTGTTCCCCGGCAACGTCGGCGGAGAAGGTGCGTTGCTGCGGGCGGTGCAGGTACTGAACAGGTAGAGCGGCCTCCTACTCGTCACTCCGGACTTGATCCGGAATCCACGGGGCTCGAATCCAGCCAAGGCGCAGGATTCCGGCTTTCGACGGAATGAGGGAAGCAGGGAGTGCAGAGGGGCGTCCCGATTGCATCGGGATGCCAGGGTCTGGGGTGTCCCCAGTTCTAGTTTCAAGTCCCCCAAGACTGGGGGATTTAGGGGGTTCAAGAGCCATGGCTGACACAGTTGGCTTCATCGGACTGGGCGTGATGGGCGCGCCGATGGCCCGGCACGTCGCCGACCACTACGAGACGGTCGTCTTTGACACTAATGCCGCCCGCATGCCGCTCGTACCCAAGGCCAAGGCGGCGAAGAATGTCGCCGAGGTTGGCCGGCAGGCGACCACGGTGCTGCTTTCGCTGCCCGGCTCGGAAGTGGTGAGGGAAGTCACCCTCGGCCCGGGCGGCCTGGCTGACAGTATGACGCGCGGCAGCACCATCATTGATGCCAGCACGACTGCCCCCAACGTATCGCAGGAGATCGCGGCCGCCCTGGAGAGGCGCGGCATCGCCTTCCTCGATGCGCCGGTGAGCGGCGGCGAGAAGGCGGCCATCGAGGGCACCCTCTCGATCATGGTCGGGGGGCGGGAGGAGGTCTTTGAGGACGCGTTGCCCGTCTTGAGGACACTGGGGACAAGCGTGGTGCGGGTGGGCGGGAGCGGGATGGGCGGCGTGGCCAAGCTGGTCAACAACATGATCGTGGGCGTTACCTTCGCCGCAGTGGCGGAAGGGTTTGCGCTGGGCACCCGCTGCGGCCTTGAGCCGAAGGTGCTCTACGAGGCCATTCGCGGCGGTTGGGCTGGCTCGCGCGTGCTCGAGGTCAGCGTGCCGGCGATGCTCGCCCGTGATTTCCGCCCGGGCGGTACGGTCGACATTCACTGGAAGGACCTCGGCTATGCGCTCGCTCTCGCCCGCGACAACGACGTGCCCGTGCCGGTGACTGCCCTCACTCACGAGGTCTTCAAGGCTGCCCGTGCCTCCGGCCGCGGCCAGCTTTCCCAACCCGCCATCATCAACCTGTGGGAGGAGCTGCTCAAGATCGAGGTGAAGGAGTAGGGGGCCGGCCGGTTTCGGCCTTAGCGTTGCTCTTTCGACCCGCTATGATAGCCAGCGACGACGAAGTAGACTAGCATGAGACCGTCGAGAACAAGACTAGCGACTGCGAGCAGCCGGTTGACCGACCAGAGGGCGTAGGCATCGAAGAACAGAAGAACAAAGACCGCCCCGGCGACCAGCCACTTGGCGCGCGGCATCCACTTCATGGCTATCACTCGCTATGCGGGACCCTGATTCGGGTTCATTCGGCTTGCTACGGCGCATTATACCAGCCGTCCGCCTCCACCACAACGGGATGTCGCCAAGCCCTGCCGGCCACAACCGTGGACAATCAACGGCCCCTCCTATTGCCTCACCCTCTCCGAAAAGGGTAGAATACAGTCCAACATCATCGGGACCGACCGTTACTACGCTCCAAAGGAGAAAGCATGAAGGCAGCCGTATTTCGCGATAAGAGCTTCGCCCTGGAGGAAGTCCCCTACCCCACCCTCGAGCCACATGGCGTCATCGTCAAGGTGGCCGCGGCGGGCATCTGCGGCTCGGACCTCCACTTCTTCCAGCGGGGCGGCCGTCCCGGCAGTCCCGGCGTCATCATGGGGCACGAGTTCAGCGGAGACGTTGTTGAGGTTGGCGCCGAGGTCAAGGGCGTCAAGAAGGGTGACCGCGTCGTCGCCATGAGCGGGAAGGGTTGCGGCGAGTGCTACTGGTGCAAGCGCGGCGAGTTCATCAAGTGCGCTAAGCTCGGGTTCGTCGGGTACGCGATCCAGGGCGCCTTCGCCGAGTATGTCCACGTGCCCAACTTCCGGATCGGCCAGTACTGCGCCAAGCTCACTCCGAAGATCTCCTACGAAGAGGGCGCCGTCGCCGAGCCGATCTCGGTGGCCTGGTACGCCGTCACCCAGATCAAACCCCGGCCGGATGAGATCTGCGTCGTCATCGGCCTGGGCGTCATCGGGCTGGCCATCGTCCAGATACTGAAATCAATGGGTGTGTCCACGATTATCGCCAGCGGCCGCCGCGAGGAGCGCCTGCGGATAGCCAGAGAAAGCGGCGCCAGCGTGGTCGTTGACGCCGCCAAGGAAAACGTCGTCGCCGCCGTGGCTGACGTAGCCAAGAACGGCCGCGGCGCCGATGTCGTCTTCGAGGTGGCCGGTTTCGCCGAGACGTTCCAGCAAGCGCTCCAGATGGTGCACCGGGGCGGGCGGGTCGACCTCGTTGGCCTCTACAGCGAGCCGATCACCTGGAGTCCCAACGCCCTCGTCGGCAACGACGTGAACCTGTTCGGCTGCGGCCTGAAGTGGGACCTGCCCGGAGCGGTCGAGCTGCTCAAGGCGGGCAAGGTCAACGCCAAGCTGCTGGTGACCCACCAGTTCCCGCTGGCCCAGGCCAACGAGGCTTTCGCCACCCAGCTCAAGGACCCCAAGGCGGTCAAAGTCGTCGTGAAACCCTAGGAGATGCCGCATGACATTCCGTGACCTGGTGCTGAAAACGAGGACCGTCCGCAAGTTCGACCAGTCCGTGAAGATCGAGATGGCGACGCTGCGGGAGCTGGTTGACCTGGCGCGGCTGGCCGCTTCCGGTGCCAACCTGCAGCCGCTGAAGTACGTCCTTTCCTGCGATGCCGCCAAGAACGCCCGCATTCAGCCGTTCGTCGGCGTGGGCGGCAACCCGAAGGAAGGGCAGCACGCCACCGCCTACATCATCGTTCTCGGAGACAAGACCATCCGCGAATCGTTCGGGTGCGACCACGGCATCGCCGTCCAGAACATCATGCTGGGGGCGGCCGAAAAGGGGCTGGCCGGCGTCATCGTCGGCAACGTGCGCCGCGAAGAGCTGGCCAGGGCGCTGGAGATTCCGCCGCGCTACGAGGTCCTGCTGGTGCTGGCGCTGGGCAAGCCGGCCGAGAAGGTCGTTCTGGAGAAGGTGCCGGCCGACGGTAACTTGCGTGGATGGTGGGACGAGCAGGGCGTCCGCCACACGCCCAAGCGCTCGCTGGATGACATCATCCTGCCGAACTAGCTCATCCGTCATTCCGGACTTGGTCCGGAATCCAGCGCGATCGATGATCGCAGGCTCTGGATTCTGGCCTGCGCCAGCCTGATGGTAGGCTAGAGCGGTCGCCAGATCGCTCGCGCTGGCGAGCCGTCGCCGCCGGAGATGCGCAGCGGCAGGCAGACCAGCTCGCCGCGGCCCGGCGCCACGCGGGAAAGGTCGAGCCCTTCCAGCAGCCACACTCCGGCGCCGAGCAGCCGCTGGTGCACGTAGGTGCCGTGCTGGGGGCTGCCCACTGACAGATAGTCGACGCCGAGCAGCGCCACGCCCCGCTCGGCAACGAAATCGGCGGCCTCGCTGGTAAGGTAGACGAAGTCCTCGACGAACTGGTCGGTCTTCCACGCGTACGCCGAGTTACGCGTCTTGAGGAGTATGCGTTCGCCCCGGCGGATGTGGTACGGGACCAGCTCGGCCGGCTTGACCGATTCGGGGTCTGTAATCTCGATGACGCGCGCCCGGCCGCTGGCGATGGTTAGCGGCATCTCGTCGATGCCGCGGCCGCCTCTGACGAAGTGGCGCGGAGCGTCCATGTGCGTTCCGCTGTGTGAGCCCATGGTTATCCTGGACAGACTGTAGCGGTCGCCGCGCTCGAGGTCGACCGTTCGCTCGATGTCGATCGGCGAGTCGGTCGGCCAGTGCACCATGCCGGTGCGCAGCGGCACGGAGATGTCAATCCAATTGCCCTTCATGCGTCTCCTCCGGCTTTCTTCACCGGGTGCCCGCCGAACTTCTGGCGCATGGCCGCCAGGATGCGGGCGCTGAGCGGCTGGGGCTGGCGGGAGCGGAAGCGTACGTCGAGCGCCGCCGAGATCACCGGGAGGGGCACCGCCAGGTCGACGCCTTCTTTGACCGTCCAGCGGCCCTCACCGGAGTCGTCCACCTGCGCCGCCAAGCTAATGAGGCCGGGGTCTTCGGCCAACGCCTCGGCAGTTAAATCGAGCAGCCATGACCGGACGACGCTGCCGTGGCGCCACGTACCCGCCACCTGCGCCAGGTCGAGCTTGAACTCGGATTTGGCCTGGAGCAGCTCGAAGCCCTCGGCGTAGGCCTGCATCAGCCCGTACTCGATGCCGTTGTGGACCATCTTGACGAAGTGCCCGGCGCCGCTCGGGCCGAAGTACCCGTAGCCGCGGTCAGCCGCCGGCGCCAGAGTCTGGAAGACCGGTTCGAGGCGGCGGAATGCGGTCTCGTCGCCGCCGACCATGAGGCAATAGCCCTCTTTCAGCCCCCAGATGCCGCCGCTCGTGCCGACATCGAGAAACGTGATGCCGGCCGCGCCGAGCGCCGCTGCCCGCCGCTGGCTGTCCTTGTAGTACGAGTTCCCGCCATCGACGACGATATCCCCTCGGGAAAGCAGTCCCCGAAGACTGGCAACCGTCTCCTCGGTGGCCTCGCCGGCAGGCACCATCACCCAGACCGCCCGCGGCGGGGCCAGCCGCTTGACGAGGTCCGGCAGCGAGTCCGCGCCGGTCGCCCCCTCCTTGACGAGCGCCTGCACGGACGCGGCCACCGGGTCGTAGGCGGTCACCAGGTGCCCGCCGCCGAGCAGACGCCGGACCATGTTGGCCCCCATGCGGCCCAGCCCCACCATGCCGAGTTCCATTGCGGTCTCCTTAGGTCATGTCGTTGGTCAGACGCTCGATCGCCGCCGCGTCCGGCTGCCGCAAGCGTACCGCGGCCACCCGGCGGCCGAGAGAACGCAGCGTCTGGAGGTCGCCCAGCGCCTGTGCGTCGGCCACCACGCCGAAGGTATACGGCTCGCCGGGAATGGCGATGTCGCGCTCATGGTTGGCAGTGATCTGGAGGAAAACGCCGGTGTTCGGCCCGCCTTTGTGCATCTGGCCGGTGGAATGCAGGAAACGCGGCCCGTAGCCAAGGGTGGTGGCGATGCCGTGTCTCTCCAGGACGGCGCGGCGCAAACGCTGCAGGGCGGCGTCGATGGCCGGCGTCGGCTCAAGATAGGCCATGACGGCGAAGTAGGCGTTCTTGGGCACGCCCTCGAGAAGCTGGCCGGGAGCGATACCGAAATCCGCCCGCGGCAGACTGCCGGTGGCGACGTACTCCCGGAGCACGCGCTCGGTCGCCTCTTTGGCCCTCTGCACGTCCGGCTGGAAGAACGGGTTGACCTTCAGCATGGCGCCGGCGACGGCGGTAGCCAGCTCCCAGTAGAAGAACTCGCCGCCGATCTCGTAGCGGTCGCGCAGCTCCCAGACGACGACCGGCTGGCCAGTCGACTTGAGACCGGCCACGGCGCTATCGGTGGCCGCATTGTCGTCACCCTCCAGGCGCAGGTAGGCGAAAAGACGGTCCTGCGAGTACAGGTGGGTCGGTACGATCGGCCCGCGGACGACCGGCACGATTCCCTTGCCCTCTTTACCCAGGCTTTCGGCGATGAGCTGCTCGACCCACAGCCCGAAGCTGGCCAGCGCCGGTGACGTGATCAGGGTCAGCTTGTCCTTGCCGCGCCGGGCGAATGCGGTCAGACAGGCGCCCCACCAGACGCCCGGGTCCTGCGGCGCCGGCACGTCCGCGGCGCACGCCCCGCGCATGGCTTCGGCGCTGGCGAGGAGGCGGCGCAGGTCGATGCCGGCGAGCGCGCCCGGCACCAGTCCGAAGTAGGACAGCACCGAGTAGCGGCCGCCGATGTCGGACGGGTTGAGGAAAAGGCGGCGCGCTTTCTCCTTTTCGGCAAGCGCGGCGAACGGCGTGCCCGCGTCCGTGATGAAGGCGAAATGCTCCCCGGCGCGCTCCGGGCCGACCGCTTGCTGCACCAGATGGCGGAAGTAGCGGAAGAGCAGGTTGGCCTCGATGGTCGTGCCGGACTTGGAAGAGGGCAGGAAGAGGGTCGTCTCGGGCCTGATGGCGGCGGTGACCGAGGCGATGGTCTCGGGGACGGTCGAATCGAGCACGATCAGGTCGGGCCAGCCGGGGCGGTGGCCGAACGTCTGCCGGAGCACCTCGGCGCCGAGGCTCGAGCCGCCCATGCCGAGGAGGACGACTTGCTGGTATCCGGCGGCGCTGATTTCGGCGGCGAACGCCTCCAGACCGTCGATCTTCTCCGCCATCAGGCCGCTGGCGCTGAGCCAGCCGAGCCGGTTGGTGATCTCGGTCGGATCGTCTTTCCAGACGGTGTGGTCTTTCCGCCAGATGCGAGCGGGGATATCAGAGCGCTGGACCTCGGCAAGCGCGGCGTCCACGTCCGCCGCGTGGTCGCCGAGGCTCGCTTGTGCCGTCACGCTCAATCCGCGTCTCCCGCCTGCCTGTCGCCGCGTCCTTGCCGCTCGATGTCAAGCACCTTGTTCAGCCGGCGCCGGAAGCGCCCCTCATCGATGAACCTCGCCGCCAGGAACGCCCGCGCCAGCTCTATCGCCAGTTCCTCGCCGACCACGCGTGCTCCCAGGCAGAGCACATTCATATTATCATGTTCGACGCCCTGGTGCGCCGAATACGTATCGTGACAGAGACACGCCCGCACGCCCGGCACTTTGTTGGCGGCGATGCAGGCGCCAACTCCGCTGCCGCAGACGAGAATGCCCCGCTCGGCCTTGCCGTCGGCGATCACCCGCGCCAGCGCGACGGCGATGTCCGGGTAGTCATCTTCCGGGTCAAACCGGTGGGCGCCGGCATCGATCAACTCGTATTCTGAGGCGAGGCGCGCCAGGAGTCGTTTCTTCATCTCGAAGCCGCCGTGGTCCGCCCCGATGGCCACCTTCATCGCGGCGCACCCCGGCCCAGCAGCTCTTCGGCGGCGGCCACCACGCGGTCCGCGGTCAGTCCGAGCTTTTCGTAGATGACCGGCCCCGGCGCAGAGGCGCCGAAGCGGTCCACGCCGATTGCCCTGCCCGTCAACCCGACATAATGTTCCCAGCCGATAGGCGACGCCGCCTCGATGGACACGCGCCGCGTAATCTCCGGCGGCAGCACCGAGTTGCGGTACTCCGGCGGCTGGGCATCGAAGAGCGCCCACGAAGGCAGCGAGACGACCCTGGCCTTAATGCCCTGCTCGACGAGCAGCTTGCCCGCCTGAAGGGCGATGTGCACCTCCGAGCCGGTCCCGATGATGACCACTTCCGGCGGCGAGCCGCCCTCCCACAGCACGTAGCCGCCGCGCCGCAGGCCGGTCGCCGGCGCGAGTGCGGACTGGTCGAGCACGGGCACGTCTTGGCGGGTGAACAGGAGCGCGGTTGGGCCGGAGCGCCGCTCGATGGCCACCCGCCATGCCTCGACGGTCTCGTTGGCGTCGGCCGGGCGGATGGTCACCAGGTTGGGCATCGCCCGCAGCCCCATGAGCTGCTCGATCGGCTGGTGCGTTGGCCCGTCTTGCCCGAGGCCGACGGAGTCATGTGTGAAAACGAAGATGGCGCGGATGCCCGTCAGTGCCGCCAGTCGCACCGGCGGCCGCATGTAGTCGTAGAAGATGAGGAAAGTGGCCCCGTACGGGATGAGGCCGCCGAGGGCCATACCGTTGACGATCGTCCCCATGGCGTGCTCGCGGACGCCGAAGTGCAGGTTGTGGTCGATGTCGGTCTCGAGGCCGGCGAAGTGCTCGCTGAGGAGCGTGCGCGTGGAGGGGGCGAGGTCGCCGGCCCCGCCGGTGAATGAGTGCACGCGCCGGGCGATGACGTTCATCACCTGGCCGGAGGCGGCCCGCGTCGAGATCGGTTTGACCTGCTTGGTGAAGAGGGCGGCCAGTTCGCTGTCCCAGCCGGCGGGCAGGTCGCCGCTCAAGTCGGTCTCGATTTGGGCGGCCTCGCGCGGGAAAGCCTGCCGGTAGGCCTCCAAGCGCGCTTGCCACTCCTGCTCCCGCTGGCGGCCGCGCTGGAGAGCCTGGCGGAAATGGGCGAGCGCCTCGGGTGGGATGTGGAATGGCTCCTCGTAGAGCCAGCCGAGGGCGCGCTTGGTCAGACGGACCTCCTCTTCGCCCAGCGGTTCGCCGTGCGCCTCGGCTTTGCCGGCCTTGTGGGGGCTGCCGTAGCCGATAATGGTGCGGCCGATGATCAGCGTCGGGCGTTCCGTCTGCGCCTGGGCGGCGCCCAGCGCGGCATTCACCGCGTCGGTATCCAGGCCATCGATCGGCCCGATAACGTTCCAGCCGTATGCCCGGAAGCGCGCGCCGACGTCCTCGGTAAAGGTGATCCGGGTATCGCCTTCGATCGAGATGTTGTTGGCGTCGTAGATGAAGATGAGTTTGCCGAGGCCAAGCGTGCCGGCGAAGGAGGCGGCCTCGCTGCTGACGCCCTCCTCCAGGTCGCCGTCGGAAACGATGGCGTAGATGCGGTGGTTGATGATCTCGTGGCCGGGCCGGTTGTAGTGCTCAGCGTACCAGCGCTCGGCGTAGGCCATCCCCACCGCGTTGCCGAAGCCCTGTCCGAGCGGCCCGGTGGTCGCCTCGACGCCCGGCGCCAGCCCGTACTCGGAGTGTCCCGGCGTCTGGCTGCCCCATTGGCGGAACTGTCTGAGCTGCTCGAGTGGCAGGTCGTACCCGGTGAGGTGAAGCAGGGCGTAGAGCATAGCGCAGGCGTGGCCGGCGGAGAGGACGAAACGGTCGCGGTCGGGCCACCTCGTGTCGGCCGGATTGTGCTTCAGGAACCGGTCCCACAGCACGTAGGCCATCACCGCGGCGCCGAGCGGCGTTCCCGGATGGCCGGACTTCGCCTTTTCGACGGCGTCCACCGCGAGGAAGCGCATCGTGTTGATGCAGAGCTGGTCAAGGCTCCTCGGGTCCATCGCTAGTCGTACCCCGTGAACGAGTCACGCTTGATCCGGTCGTCGGGGACCTTGAGGCTCAGGAGTTGTTCTTCGAGGCTGATCACCATGCGCGGCGGGCCGGACACGTAGAAGAGCCGGCTCGTACAGTCGGGCACCACTTCGGCCACCAGGTCGGCGTTGATCAGGCCGGTCTTGCCCTTCCAGTCCGCTGGCACGCTGGGGCCGGAGATCACGTGGACGACCCGCACACCCAGGCCAGCCGCCGCAATCTGGTCAAGCTCATCCCGGAAAACGATCTCCTCGACGCCGGCGTTGCCGTAGATGAGGATGACGTCCCATGGGTCGCGTCGGGCGTGGATGTAGCGCAGCATGCTTCGCAGCGGCGTGATGCCGATGCCGCCGCTGAGGAAGGCGAGCTTCTGGTTCGTCGGTGGCAGGGTAAAAGTCCCCAGCGGCCCGCGCAGGCTCGCCCGGTCGCCCGGCTGCATCTTCGCCAACGCCTGGGAGAACTCATGCTCGGTGATCCGCTTGGTGAACTCCACATACTCGAGGTCGGTCGGTGAGCTGGAGATGGTGAAATGATGGCTGGCCTCTTCGCCGTTGATCTTGATCGTCAGGAAGAAGTACTGCCCGGCGACGAAGTCGGTCCCGGCCGGCCGCGGGAAGCGGAACGACTTGACCGACGGCGTGCGCTGGACGACCTCGGCCAGGGCCGTCTCAAACTGCCACATCTCTGCCCTCCACAGTGTAGTTTAGCTGCGTTCGGGTGGGTGGAGTACGGGCACGGGCGGCTTTCGCTAGCGGCCCATCTCGTCAAGACGGGCGTCGTCAATGCCGAAATGGTGGGCGATTTCGTGGCGGAGCGTTTCGCCGATGACGAGAGCGATCCGGCGGCGGTTGCCGCCGCAGTAGGACTCGATGTTCCGCTGGAAGAGGGTGATGCGGTCCGGGAGGAGGGCGGCGAAACTCCCGCTGCGCTCGGTGAGCGGCGTGCCTTCGTACAGCCCGAGCAGACTGTCCGGATTGCCGTCACATTGCTCCGGGGTGGGCGTGTCCTCGACCATGATGACCACGTCGTCAAGGCGGTTGAGGAACTCCTCGGGCAGGGCCTCGGCCGCCTGGGCGACTAGCTCTTCGAACCGCTCTCTTTCCATGCGTACCGGTTCCAGTGTAGCACCGCAGCCGGTGGCCCAGCCACCTCCTGGGGACAGGGAGTGCAGAGGGGCGAAGCCCTTCTGCCGGGGTCTGGGGTGTCCCCAGTTCTCCTTCAAATTCCCCCAAGTCTGCCCTGAGCCTGCCGAACGGGACTGGGGGATCTAGGGGGTTCAAGGAGACGATTGACAACGGACGCTTGCTCAACCTAGTCTATGCTGTGCCTTCAAAGCCGGCCAAGATCCACGTCGAAGTCCAGCCGAACGCCCGCCAGAACGCGGTCGTCGGGTCCACCGGTGGCGTGCTGAAGCTGAAGATCGCCGC
>Ga0153915_10002841_pt1 | contig 15812 bp, 18 predicted proteins | sample Opewatmetagenome_2_FD_107003 | JGI IMG/M metagenome (GOLD analysis project Ga0153915, IMG submission 107003) | Freshwater wetland microbial communities from Ohio, USA - Open water 3 Core 3 Depth 3 metaG | ecosystem: Environmental > Aquatic > Freshwater > Wetlands | place: USA: Ohio, Lake Erie...
CCACGGCAGCCGCCCGTCTTTCCTGAGTTCACTGTGACGCTCCATCAGGCGGTGCGCGTAAAAAATCGGCATGGGCATCAACTGCGGCGTTTCGTCGCAGGCGTAACCGTACATCAGGCCCTGGTCGCCCGCGCCCTGCTCGAGATCAAGACCTTTGCCTTCGTCCACGCCCTGCGCGATGTCGGCCGACTGTCTATCGAACGCGGTGAGCACGGCGCAGGTGCGGTAATCGAAACCGACTTCCGAGCTGTCGTAGCCGATGCGCTTGATCACATCGCGTGCAAGCTCGCCGTAATTGACGACGGCGCGGGTGGTGATCTGACCCGCCATCACGACAAGTCCCGTCGCAACCAGCGTTTCGGCCGCGACGCGACCGTACTTATCCTGCGCGAGAACCGCGTCGAGAACGGCATCGGAAATCTGGTCTGCAACCTTGTCCGGGTGGCCTTCGGAGACGGACTCGGAGGTAAACAGGAAGTCGCTCATTATTCTGATTTCGTGAAATGGAAAAAGGCGCGTACAATATCATATAAGCCTCGATTTATAAAGCAAAATTCATGCTGGTTCCCCTGTTGCGGCTGCTCGCGCGGCTGCCGCTGAAGTGGCTTCATCGCGCGGGTGCCGGCCTGGGTTGGCTCGTTTACTGGCTGTCACCGACCTATGCGGCGCGCCTGCGGGAAAATCTCTACGCGAGCGGTGTTTGCGCGGACCCGGCCGCTCGCCGCGTCTTGCTGCATCAGGCGATCGCTGAAACCGGCAAGGGCGTGACCGAACTCATCGCCGTGTGGTTCGGCTCGGATGATAAGGTGTCGAAACTGGTCGAGTGCGACACTTGGAGCGTGGCCGAGCAGGCGCAGCGCGGGGGTCACGGCATCATTTTCCTTACGCCGCATCTCGGTTGTTTCGAGATATCGGCGCTGTATATCGCGCAGCGCTTACCGATCACGGTGATGTATCGTCCCCCCAGGCTGAGCTGGCTCGAGCCGCTGATGATCGCCGGGCGGCAACGCTGGCGTGCGATCGTCGCGCCGGCCAATCTAAGGGGCGTGCGCATGTTCTACAAGGCGCTGCAGCGCGGCGAGGCGGTGGGTTTGTTGCCAGACCAGGCGCCGGGCGTGGGTGAAGGCGTATGGGCTGAGTTTTTCGGCCGCCCCGCATACACCATGACACTGGTCGGACGCCTGCAGAAAGCATCGGGCGCCGCAGTCGTCATGGTGTTCGCCGAACGACTGCCGCAGGGGCGCGGCTACCGTCTCCAGTTTCAATCGGTGCCGGTCGGGAATCTCGACGAAGTCACCCTCAACCGGGCAATCGAAACGCTGATTCGGCGCTGCCCGGCGCAGTACTTGTGTGGGTACAACCGGTACAAGGTGCCGAGCGGCGCAGACGCACCGCCGACACGAAAAACGTGAGGGGTGAGGGGTGAGGAGTAAGACCCATGACGTCGGTAATCTTTCAGCCAGAGGAGGCCAGGAGCTCGGGCACACTGTCCGACCAACTGCGAACTTCACTACTAGAGGCATCGCGCGATTCGCCTCACGCCTCACGCTTCACGCCTCACCGTCATGCTGACGCGCGTCGGCCTTGCCGTCATCTGGTTGCTGCATTTCCTGCCATTGCGGCTCCTCGCGCCGCTCGGGGGGGCGTTGGGTATGCTGCTCTATCTGTTCGCGCTGGAGCGCAGACGGGTTACGCTTACGAATCTGAAACTGTGTTTTCCACAATGGACCGAGGCCGAGCGTGTACAGACTGCGCGAGCGCATTTTCGGGCATTTGGCAGAAGCCTCCTCGAGCACAGCCTCCTGTGGTGGGGGTCCAAGGCGCGCATCCAAAGACTGGTGCGTGTCGAGGGTTTGGCGCACTGGCAGGCGGTGGCCGACCATCCGGTGATCTGGTTTGCGCCGCATTTCGTCGGGCTCGACATGGGCGGCGCCCGCATCATCACCGAATGGCGCGGCATATCGGTATACAGCCGCCAGAAGGATCCTGTGTTTGACCGCGTGCTGCTGCGCGGCCGCACCCGGTTCGTGACGCCGGTGCTGTTCTCGCGTCAGGACGGTATCCGGCCGGTGGTCAGGGCGATGCGCGGGGGATTGCCGTTCTACTACCTGCCCGACATGGATTTCGGCAGCCGCGATTCGATTTTCGTGCCGTTCTTCGGCGTGCCGGCGGCGACGATCACCGGGTTATCTCGCATCGCGCGCCTGGCCGGCGCCGTAGTCGTGCCGGCGGTGACGCGACAGTTGCCGGGCGGGGCCGGCTACGTGCTCACGTTCTACCCGGCGTGGACGGGTTTTCCAACCGACGATGTCGAAGCCGACGTACGACGCATGAACGAATTCATCGAGCAGCGCGTGCTGGAAATGCCGGAGCAGTACCTTTGGCTCCACAAGCGCTTTAAGACGCGCCCGCCTGGAGAAGAAAGATTCTATTAGCCGCCGATGAATTCTTCTCAATACCCCCCTGAGGGGTACGCCGATAAATGCGGTCAAGATCCACTCCGGGAAAAAGCGCTCGGGAAAGTGAAGATCTTGCCGGTCGAGCCAGGCGACGTCGAGCGCATTTCGGCGCTCGCCGCCGAGATCTGGCGGCGCCATTATTCCGACATCATCAGCGCCGCCCAGATAGAATACATGTTGAAGCAGCGCTACGACCCGCGGGTCATTCGTGCCGAATTGCGGCGTCACGATCTTTGGTGGGACAAATTGCTCGTGGGCGATGTGATCACCGGGTTTGCCTCGTATTTTTTGACCGGACAACCGCACGAGATGAAGCTCGACAAGCTGTACGTGCATCAGGAATACCAGCGCATGGGGTATGGCGGCATGCTGATTGCGCGCGCGTGCATGCGGGCGCGCGCGTGCGGTTGTTCGAGGCTCATGCTGGCGGTGAACAAGAACAACCGGAGCGCGATCGCTGCTTACCGCAAGCACGGCTTCCAGGTGCGCGAGGCCGCAACGAAGGATATCGGCGGCGGTTTCGTGATGGACGATTACATCATGGACAAGGCACTTACATCGCCGATGAAAGAAAGCTGAACAGTGAACGGTGAACGGGCATGAGTTCCGGAATGTTCGAGAACCCCGATGCGCGGGCGCGCTGCGCGCTTTTGACAAGCGTGAAGAACATCGCCGTCGTCGGCCTGTCGCCGAATCCCGCGCGGCCGAGCCACGGGGTGGCCCGAGCGATGATGGGGTTTGGCTTCAACATCATTCCCGTGAATCCTGCGGTCAAGGAGGTGCTCGGGCAGAAGGCCTATCCTCGCCTGGCCGATATTCCGGCCCGCATCGATTTGGTAGACGTGTTTCGCCGTTCCGAGTTTGTTGATGCGGTCGTTGACGAATGTCTGGTCCTCGGATTGAAAGCCCTTTGGATTCAGGAAGGTATCGTTAATACGCCGGCCGCAGAGCGTGCTCGGGACGCCGGGATGACCGTGGTTATGGACCGCTGCATCTACCGCGATTTCGAACTATATTGCGCCTAAATGCAGCTAAAATTCACTAAAATGCATGGACTGGGAAACGACTTCGTCGTTCTTGACGCATCGGCCCGCGCACTTAGTCTGTTCTCCGAACAATTGCGCTTCATCGCGGATCGCCAAGCGGCGTCATCGTGTCCAGACTCGAACCCGACGACCGGGTGACCGTCGATATGGGCATTCCGGTATTCGCCCCCGCTTATCCCGTTCGATGTATCGAAGCAAGCGCTCACATACTCGCTAGATATGGACGGGGATACCGTTGAAATCAGTGTCCTATCAACGGGTAACCCTCATGCGGCGCAGCTGGTCGGCGACGTCGATGTTGCGCCCGTGGCGAGCCAGGGTGCCCTGATAGAAAAGCACCCGCGTTTGCCGCAGCGGGTGAACGCCGGTTACATGCAGATCGTCGACCGCGCTCACATTCGCCTGCGCGTCTACGAGCCCGGAGCGGGGGAAACGCTCGCCTGCGGCACCGGCGCGTGCGCGGCCGCAGTCGCGGGCATCGCCCGCGGGCTGCTTGATGCGCGTGTCACGGTCACGACGCACGGCGGGGACCTCGGTATATCATGGGCAGGGGATGGCAGGCCGGTGATGATGACCGGCCCGGCGGTCACCGTATTCGAAGGCGAACTCAGTTTGTAACGCAGGGAGAAAAATGAAACCGGAAGACGTGGCAACTTATCTGCAGCAGCACCCCGAATTCTTCGAAGAGTATGCCGACGCGCTGGCCGAAATCTTCATTCCGCACCCGCACGGCGGGCGCACGATCTCGATCAGCGAACGCCAGATCCTCACCCTGCGCGAGAAGAGCAAGCAGCTCGAGTCCAAGTTGCGCGAAATCATCCAGTTCGGCGAGGAAAACGACGCTATCGGAGAAAAAACGCACCGGCTCACGCTGGCGTTGCTCGGAGCGCGCGATCTCGGCGCCGCGCTGAACTCGGTCTATCTCAATCTGCGCGAGGACTTCGCCGTGCCGCACGTGGTGCTGAGGGTGTGGCGCACGGATGGACCGGCCGATCTGCCGGAATTCTCTCCCGTCAGCGGCGCGGTGCGCGATTTCGCGGCAAGCCTGACCCACCCCCACTGCTGCGCGCATGCGATGGTCGACACCGCAACCCTGTTCGGCGAAACGGCGCCGCATTTGCGCTCGTTCTCGTACGTGCCGCTGCGCGACGGCGAGGCGTTCGGGTTGCTTGCGCTCGCCAGCGAGGACCCGCAGCGCTTCTACCCGCAAATGGGCACGCTTTACCTGAAGCGCCTCGGCGAGCTTATTGCGGCGGCTCTGGGGCGTCACCTCAATGCGTGAGGCGTGAGGCGTGAGGCGTGAGGCCCAACTGGTCCGCGACACGCAATCCGCGACGGCGCAGAAATATGTGCGTGATTACGTTGCCCACCTTGCCAACGAACGGCGGCTCAGCGCCCACACCGGGAGCAATTACAAGCGCGACATCGACGCACTGATCGAGCTCGCGGGCAGCACACCCCTCGACCGCCTCCAGGTGCACCAGATACGGCGTTTCATCGCGCAACTGCACGCGCGCGGCCTGGACGGCAGATCGCTGGCGCGCATGCTGTCGGCGTGGCGCGGTTTTTTCAAGTATCTCTCGCGCGACCATGGGTTCGGCCAGAATCCCTGCCTCGGAATCCGCGCCCCCAGGGCGGCGAAAAAACTGCCGCAGGCGTTGTCCCCCGATGAAGCGGGGCGATTGATGGACATCGGCGGCGAAGGGCCGCTGGTCGTGCGCGACAAGGCGATCCTCGAACTTTTCTATTCATCCGGCCTGCGGCTGTCCGAACTCACGGGCCTAAAGCCGACGGATATTAATTTCGGCGACGCCACCGTGCGCGTGACCGGCAAGGGGTCGAAGACGCGCATCGTGCCGGTCGGCAGCCACGCGCTCACGGCGCTTCAGGCATGGCTCGCCGAGCGCAGCCGGATCGGCGGTTTGCAGGACGATGCGCTGTTTGTAAGCCTGAACGGCACGCGCCTGGGTCCGCGTGCGGTGCAGCTTCGGCTCAAGCAGTGGGCGGTGAAGCAAGGACTCGGCAGCCGGGTTCACCCGCACGCGCTGCGCCACTCGTTCGCCTCCCACGTACTGCAGTCGAGCGGGGACTTGCGTGCGGTGCAGGACATGCTGGGCCATGCCAGCATCTCGACGACACAGGTGTATACGCAGCTCGATTTCCAGCATCTGGCGAAGGTCTACGATGCCGCGCATCCGCGGGCGAAGAGGAAGGAAAAATGATCTGGATCGATTACGTAGGGGGTCCATGAGCGCCGTATTGCTCTCACTCGCGACATTCATCTCGACCTCTGCTGGAGGGCTGTTTGCGCTCAGGTTCCGTGACCGGCTGCACTTTATCCTCAGCTTTACTGCGGGAGTGCTTTTGGGCGTCGTGAGTTTTGACATTCTGCCGGAGATTTTTGAGCTGTCCCACGAGCAGGGGATTGATGCGACCGGCGCAATGCTTGCACTCGTTGTCGGGTTTCTTCTCTTTCACAGTCTCGAGAAATTCGTACTGGTGCATCACGTCCACGAGGCCGATTACGCCGCGCATCGTCACCCACAGGTCGGCGTACTCTCGGCCCTTGTCCTGGCCGGGCACAGCTTTATGGACGGCGTCGCGATCGGTCTGGCGTTCCAGGTTTCGGAAGGCGTCGGGATTATTGTGGCCATTGCCGTGATTGCACACGATTTTTGCGATGGCCTTAACACCGTGAGCTTGATGCTCGTTCATCGCAACACAACACGCCGTTCGTTTGCGATGCTCGTGCTGGATGCGATCGCGCCCGTTCTGGGTGCGGCTTCTACTTTGTTTTTTCAGGTCCCGCCTTCCATTCTGTTGCTCTATCTGGGGTTTTTCGCCGGGTTCCTGCTGTATATCGGCGCTTCCGACATTCTGCCCGAGGCGCATTCTCAGAACCGCCCGGGTATCACCGCCGGCCTCATCGGGTTTACGTGCCTGGGAGCGGCTTTTATTTTCATTGTGGTCCGCGTGGCCGAATAACATCGAGATCAGTACCGGCATGAAAAGCACCGAATTACGGCGCGGCGTGATGCTCGATTGATCCGGATGCATAAGCTGATACTCAAACCCGGAAAGGAAAGGTCGCTCAAGCGCCGGCATCCGTGGATATTCTCCGGGGCCGTGGCGCACGTCGATGGCGATCCCGGCTCCGGCGACACGGTCGAAGTGCGGTCGAGCGCCGGCGAGGTTCTCGCCGTTGCGGCTTACAGCCCGCACTCGCAGATCCGGGCGCGTGTCTGGGATTGGCGCGAACGCGCGATCGACGGCGATTTTTTCCGCGAGCGGATTGCGCAGGCGTTAAACATGCGCTCGGCGCTGCAGGAGGGCGGGACCACGGACGCGGTGCGCCTGGTGCACGGGGAATCCGACGGCCTGCCTGGCATCGTCGCCGACCGCTACGGCGATACAGTGGTGGTCCAGTTCACGAGCGCGGGGGCCGAGCGTTGGCGCGAGGATATCGCCGAGGCATTGCAGGGCTTGCCCGGTGTGGCACGGGTGTGGGAGCGGTCGGACGCCGAGGTGCGCGAGCTCGAGGGCCTGCCGTCGCGCAGCGGGTTGCTGCACGGCACCCCGTTGCCGGAGCGGCTCGCCATTCGCGAGCACGGACTCGAGTTCGTGGTCGACGTCGAGCGCGGGCACAAGACCGGCTTCTATCTCGACCAGCGCGACAACCGCCTGCACCTGCGCGCGCTGGCGCGCGGACGCGACACCCTCGACTGCTTCTGCTACAGCGGCGGTTTCACCGTTAATGCGCTCGCGGGCGGCGCGCGATCGGTCACTGCTGTCGACAGCTCGTCAGACGCGCTCGGGCTCGCGCGGGCCAACGCCGAGCTGAACCGTATGCCGGCGGCGCAGTGGCTTGAGGCCGACGTGTTCCAGGCGCTGCGAAGCTTTCGCGACCAACGCCGCGCCTTTGATCTTATCGTGCTCGACCCGCCCAAGTTTGCGCCAACCGCCGCGCACGCGGGGAAGGCCGCACGCGCCTACAAGGACATCAACCTGCTCGCGTTCAAGCTGCTGCGGCCGGGCGGGATGCTGATGACGTTTTCGTGCTCGGGGGGCGTCGCGACCGATCTGTTCCAGAAGATCGTCGCCGGCGCGGCGCTGGACGCCGGTGTTGAGGCACAGATTATCGCGCGCCTGGGACCCGGCGCGGATCACCCGGTCGCGCTCAATTTCCCGGAAGGGGATTATCTGAAAGGGCTGCTATGCCGCATCAGCCGCTGAAAGCAGGAAAAGCGAGAGGCGATAGGAGAAAGGGGAGAGGCGTCAAAGGCCGAACGCGCTCGTCGTTCTTACTCCTCTCTCCTCTCCCCTCTCTCCTTTCTTGCGCCGCGCGCTCCAGCGCGCGGGGGCACGGGATCGACGCCGCCGGAATGCCAGGGATGGCATTTGAGGATGCGTTTCACGGCGAGCCAGGAGCCGCGCAGCGACCCGTGCACTTCGATCGCCTCGCGCGCATAGCTCGAGCATGTCGGGTAGAAACGGCACTGGCCGCCAAAGAATGGGCTCAACAACAGTTTGTAACCGTCGATGAGCGCGAGCAGGAGGGTTTTCATAAAGGTTGCCGGATCATTTTCATGCGCGCTTTTGGCGGTGACCAGTGTAGCAGCCTGTTGGACTTGGCGCTTCGACAGGCTGCTAAACGGTAGAATGCGCGGTGCAACTCCACAATGCATAGCGGAGGACGCTGCGTGTTCGAACTCAAGAACCTCAGGCATGCCTACAACGGCAGCGATGTGCTGAACGTCCCAGCCTGGGAAGCCGATCCAGGAGCGCATTGGCTCGTGGTGGGTCCCTCGGGCAGCGGCAAGACGACATTGCTGCACATTCTCGCGGGCATTCTGCGGCCGACGGCGGGTGCGGTGACGGTCGCCGGGCAGGATATCGGCGCGCTGTCGCCAACCGAACTCGACCGGTTTCGCGGCCAGCACATCGGCATCGTGCTTCAGCGACTGCATCTGGTGGCAAGCCTCACGGTCATCAATAACCTGTTGCTCGCGCAGTATCTCGCCGGCCTGCCGCAGGACAGGCAGCGCGTCAACGAGGTGCTGGCGAATCTCGATCTTGGCGACAGGAGAGGCGCTTACCCGCACGAGCTTTCTCACGGGCAGGCGCAGCGCATCGCGGTGGCGCGCGCGGTGGTCAACCGTCCGCAGTTGCTGTTGGCCGACGAGCCGACCTCGAATCTCGACGATCAGCGCTGTTTGCAGGCGCTTGATCTGCTCGAAACCCAGGCGCGCGCCTGCGGCGCGACGCTCGTCATCGCCACCCACGATCAGCGCATCAAGTCGCGCGTCTCCAATCACTACCCGCTGGGAGGGCAGTCGTGAATCTCGCGACGATCAGCTTTGCGTACCTGCGCGCGCGCAGTCTGAACACCGCGCTCAACGTGCTTCTGCTCGCGCTGGGCATCGCGACCATCACGCTGCTGCTGCTCGCGACCGATCAGCTCGAAGATCGCATGCAGCGCGATGCGCGCGGCATCGATCTGGTGGCCGGGGCGAAAGGCAGCCCGCTGCAGGTCATCCTGTCCGCGATTTATCACCTGGACGTGCCGACCGGAAACATCCCGCTCGCGCAGGCGAAAGAAATCGCGAAGCACCGCGCGGTCAAGAAAACCATCCCGCTTGCGTTGGGGGACAGCTACCGCGGTTTTCGTATCGTCGGCACCAACCACGACTACGTCGCGCACTACGACGCGAAGCTCGCTGCCGGCCGGCTGTGGGGAAAGCCGATGGACACGGTGCTGGGCGCCGAGGTCGCGCAGCGTGCCGGCTTGAGCGTCGGCATGAAGTTCACCGGAGCCCACGGCATTGCAGAGGGCGGCACGGAGCACGGTGACGCGCCGTACGAGGTCGTCGGGGTGCTCGCGCCGAGCGGGTTGGTACTCGACCGCCTGGTACTTACAAGCGTAGAGAGCGTGTGGCTGGTGCATGACGAGCATCAGAGTGCCGATTCCCAGGCGAAGGTGAACGAGGAGGACAAGGAGATCACGGCACTCCTGATTCAGTATGCGTCGCCGCTGGCGGCGGCAATTCTGCCGCGGTACATCAATAACAACAGCACGATGCAGGCGGCGTCACCCGCCTACGAAACGGCACGCCTGTTCAGCATCATCGGCGTGGGGGTAGACGTGCTGCGGGGGTTTGCGCTGGTGCTGGTCTTCAGCGCCGGCTTGAGCGTCTTCATCGCCCTCTACAATGCGCTGAACGAGCGCCGTTACGATCTCGCGGTGATGCGTACGCTGGGCGCGAGCCGGCGCAGGCTGATGGCGCTGATGTTGTTCGAAGGCGCGTTGCTCGCGGGCTTCGGTGGCGCGCTGGGGCTGGCGCTGGGTCACGTGTTGACCGAAGCGCTCGGCCGCGTGCTGAAGGCGGCGCAGCAGGTCACCGTGACCGGTTGGTCGTGGGTGAGCGCGGAGTTCTGGCTGATCGCGCTGGCTTTCGGCGTGGGCGTGGTTGCGGCGCTGCTGCCGGCGTGGCGAGCCTATCGCACCGATATCGCACAGACCCTGGCACAGGGCTGAGCGCGGCAAGTGTCTCGAGTCCCGCAAGCCAGGAAGGCGTGCCGTGCCCAACTCGCCAAGGACTGTGCGGGGCTGGGGATCGGCAAGGATTTCACCCTGCAACACAAGCAGGGACGGGGTTTGCGTCGCCCCGCCGGTTTCGGAGTAAAATCCGCACGCTAACCACCCGGTCCGCGCACGGTCCGGGTTCAACGTGACGCGCGAACAGCAGTCTGAATGCGGTATAGGAGGTTATGGTGAGATTCGCCATCGGGTTCTTCGCTTTGCTGCTCGGCTGGCAAACCGTGATCTGGGCCCAGAAAGTCGACTCCAAGCAGGAGATTTCGAAGAGCGCACCCATGGCCAACGGCACGCTCCCGCCGGTGCCCTATCTTGACAAGCCGCTGCCGGAGATGAAGGGCGTGGTGTCGTGGAGAATGCTCGGCGAGGTGATGCCGGTCAAGGAGAAGGACCGCTTTGTGCCGCAGTTCTCGAAGCAGATCAGCGCGCTCGACAAGAAGGAAGTGAAGCTGCAGGGTTTCATGATGCCGCTTGACATGGGTGAAAAACAGAAGCGTTTCATCCTGTCAGCGCTGCCGCCGAGCTGCGCCTTCTGCCTGCCGGGCGGCCCCGATCAGTTGGTCGAGGTGCAGGCCAAGACTCCGGTCAAATATGGATTCGAGCCCATTGTCGTGTCCGGCCGGTTCGTCGTGCTCCGCGACGATCCGATGGGACTCTACTACCGCCTGACGGACGCGGTTGCGGTCGCCCAATAAGCTCGTCCTGACGCGATAACAGCGAGCCGTGAAGCGCGTCTCTCTGCGGCTTGCCTGCGTCTTCTTGCTGCTCTTCGCGCAGCAAAGCGCGCTCACGCACGCGGCCTGGCATGCCCACGGGCAGGTCCCGGCGCAGCACCACGATGGCGAAGACAAGGCCTCGTTCCAGGGCAGTTTATGTAGTCTGCATGTGGTGTTCAGCCAGGTGCTGGGTGGGGTGCACACGACTACGCTGCAGCCGCCCGCACCGGAACATTTTGTCGAACAAACCACGCAGCACGAGTACTCGCACTGCGTCGAAGTTCATCTTCCGTTTCTTTCGCGCGCTCCCCCCGTTCTCCTCTGACACAGCGCAGGCGCGGCCGCTTACACCGGTCGCGGTGTTCCATTGTGTTTAGAGGAGAACCCACATGTTCAAAAGAACTTTGATCGCCGGCGCGGCCGCGCTTGCGTTCGCCGGCCCGGCGCTGGCGCAGGACGCCGAACTCGCGAAAATTCGCGCGGAAATAGATCAGATGAAGCAGGTCTACGAGCAGCGCATCCAGGCGCTGGAAAAACGTCTTGCCGAAGCGGAAGCCAAAGCCGGGAAGGCCGAAAAAAGCGCTGCGAGTGCCGAAACGGCAGCGGCATCGGCGGCCAACCGGACCGGAGAGAACGCATTCAATCCCGCGGTGTCCCTGGTATTGCAGGGTACTTATGCCAGAACCTCGAAGGATCCGAATACTTTCCAAATTACCGGCTTCATGCCCTCCGGCGGCGAAGTGGGTCCACCGAAGCGCAGTTTCGGCCTCGGGGAAACCGAACTGGCTATCGCCGCGAATATCGATCCCTATTTCCGCGGCGTCGCGATCGCGTCGCTCGCGCCGGAAGGCGGGGCCGATGTGGAGGAGGCGTATTTCCAGACACTGTCATTGCCGGCCGGCTTCACGGTCAAAGGCGGGCGCTTCTTTTCGGGCATCGGCTACCAGAACGAACAGCACCAGCATGCGTGGGCGTTCAAGGACGCGCCGCTGGTGTACAAGGCGTTTCTGGGCGGTCAGCTAAGACACGACGGCGTGCAGCTCAAGTGGATCGCCCCGACGGATCTCCTGGTCGAGCTGGGCGCTGAACTCTCCGCGGGCGACCAGTTCCCCGGCAGCGACCGCAACAAGAACGGGCTCGGCGGCAGCTCGATCTTCGCTCATGTCGGAGGAGACATCGGCGCGAGCACTGCGTGGCGCGCGGGCCTTGCCTACCTTCGGACGTCGCCGCAGAACCGCAACTACGGGGATATCGATGCGCTTGGCGGCGCGGTCCTCGACAGCTTCACCGGCAATAGCCGGCTGTGGGTGGCGGACGCGATCCTCAAATGGGCGCCGAATGGCAATGCAACCTATACGAATTTCAAGCTGCAGGGCGAGTACTTCCGCCGCAAAGAAGACGGACAGCTCACCTACGACGACAGCGCGGGCAGCGCTGTTTTCGGGTCGGTCACCGATTCGTTCAAGACCCGGCAAAGCGGGTGGTATCTGCAGGGGGTGTACCAGTTCCTGCCACAGTGGCGTGTCGGCTATCGCTACGACCGCTTGAATTTCGGCACGGCTGACAACGGGATCGTTACCAGTGGGCTCGGGCCGACCGCGGCGGATTTCCCGGTGCTGGCGCCGCACAGCCCCACGCGCAACACGCTGATGCTCGACTGGAGCCCGACCGAGTTCAGCCGCATCCGGCTTCAATTCGCGTCCGACAAATCGCGTCTCGGGCTGACGGACAACCAGGTCTTCGTGCAGTACATCTATAACCTCGGCGCGCACGGCGCGCACAAGTTCTAAGCGAAAGGACACCGCGATGAAACGATATCAATGGATGGCAGTCGTAATGGTGTGGCTGCTCACGGAGCCTGCGTTCGCGTCGCTCAATATTCTCGCCTGCGAGCCGGAGTGGGGCGCGTTGACGAAAGAGTTGGGCGGCGACAAGGTGAGCGTCTACGTTGCAACCAATGCGCTGCAGGATGTCCACCACATCGAAGCGCGCCCGAGCCTGATTGCGCGCGCGCGCAGCGCCGATCTGGCGGTCTGTACCGGTGCTGAGCTCGAAATCGGCTGGCTGCCTCTGGTGCAGACGCAGTCGGGCAATTCGAAAATCCAGACCGGCCAGGCCGGATACTTCGAGGCCGCGCGCTACGTGGTGAAACTGGAAGCTCCGCAGCGGGTGGATCGTGTCCAGGGTGATGTTCATCCTGCCGGCAACCCACACATCCATCTGAGTCCCTACAACATCGAGAAAGTTGCGACGGCGCTTGCCGAGCGCATGGCGCAGATCGACGGCGGGGAGGCGGCGTATTACCAGGCACGGGCGAAGTCGTTCCTCGATCGCTGGCGGCAGGCCATCCCGAAATGGGAGAAAGAGGCGGCGCCGCTTAAGGGAATGCCGATCGTCGTGTACCACAAGGACCTGTCCTATCTCAACAACTGGCTGGGAATGCGGGAGCTCGGTCAGCTCGAGCCCAAGCCCGGCCTGCCGCCGACCACCTCACACCTGAGCGATTTGCTGGCGCGGCTCGCCAAGGATCCGGCGAAGGCTATCGTGCGTTCGGCATACAATGATCCGCAGGCGGCGGAGTGGCTCGCCGAACGCGCCAAAATTCCGGCCGTGATGCTGCCTTATACGGTCGGCGGCACCGACAAGTCGAAGGATCTCTTCAGCCTGTATGACGACACATTGTCACGGCTGCTCGCGGTCGCCAAGTGAACATTCCTACGATCGATCTAAGCATCCTGTGGCCGGCATTTCTTGCCGGACTGCTGGTCACCGCTACCCATGTGCCCCTCGGCGTCCAGGTGCTGAAGCGCGGCATCGTCTTCATCGACCTTGCGATCGCACAGATTGCAGGTCTTGGCGTCATCCTTGCCGACTGGGTCGGCCTTGAGCCGCAGGGCTGGGCGGTACAGGCTTGTGCCTTGCTGGCCGCGCTTGCCGGAGCGCTGCTGTTGACGTGGACCGAAAAGCGTTGGCCCGATGTGCAGGAAGCGGTAATTGGCGTGAGCTTCGTGCTTGCCGCAAGCGCGGCGTTGGTTCTGCTTGCCAGCAACCCGCATGGTGGCGAGCACCTCAAAGACCTTCTGGTAGGCCAGATTCTATGGGTGACATGGACCCGCCTTGCGCTCGTGGCGCTGCTCTATTCAGTACTGCTGGCCATCCTTCTACTGCAGGGGGACCGCGCTAATCGCATCGTATTTTATGTGGTATTTGCATGCGCCGTGACCGCTTCCGTCCAATTGGTAGGGCTCTACCTGGTTTTCACGACGCTGATCGTGCCTGCGCTGGCAACGCGACGCATGGTTCGTCACCGCCTGGCGATGGGTTATGCGCTGGGCATCGTCGGTTACGCGGTCGGACTGGTCGTATCGACCGTCACCGACTTGCCATCCGGCCCCGCGATCGTGTGCGTTATGACCGCTCTGGCGATCGTTTTCGGCTTTGCGGCGAAGGGCCGGTGGACTGCCTGCTGAATGCCGGGGCGATTCGCCCCGCACGACCGCTGTGGTAAGGTAGGCAGGTCTGCTAGCCGGAGTTCCCGCCTCAGCGGTAGCGGACACCTCCTTGGCTTCTTCCGGGGTTAGTGAGATGGGGTCGGCTTTTCGGCAGCGTTCACGGCGCTTCCTGGCGGTGTGCGTCACCGTGAGCCTCGCGCTGCACGTCGTCGCGTTCAGCGCGTTGCCCGGTTTCGTCAGCGATCACAAGCCCCTTGAGGTGCGCGTGCTGGATGTGGTGTTGCTCAAACCGGACGTCCCGTCGGTTGCCACGACCGAACTGTCCAGGCCGTTGCCTCACGCCACGCGTCAATCCCCGCGGCAGCACGAGCCGCTACCGAAGAACAGCTCACCTGATTCCCCGCCAACCGTAGTCGAAGAGCGGCGCAGACCTGAAACCATGGCGTCCATGCTTGCTTCGTCTGAACGCCAAATGCTTACGGAGTCCGAACTTCACGTTCCATCCGCGCCACCGGCCGAAAGCCGTGGTGTCCCGGCAGCGGGAACCGAAGGGACGACGCAGAGCGCCGCCGCAAGCATCACGCCACCGGGCTTTGCTGCCGCGTATCTGCTTAATCCTCCACCGCGTTATCCGCTTGTCGCGCGTCGCAACGGCGAGCAGGGCACCGTGACGCTGCGGGTGCTGGTGACGCGCGATGGTGTCCCCGCGAGCGTGAACGTGGAGAAGACCAGTGGGTCCGGTCACCTCGACAGCGCGGCGCTGGAGGCTGTCAGGACGTGGCGTTTTGCGCCGGCGCGCCAGGGCGTTCAACCAGTCGAGGCGTGGGTGCTGGTGCCGATCGTGTTCAGGCTAGAGGGAAGCTCGTGACGCCGGGCGCGATATAATCCCCCTTGAATTCAGCGCGGCGGGCCACATATAAACCTTCAGCTTTCACGCGATTGTCCACTGCAGCACTGAAACCGGAACACCCGGCGTCGAGTCCGATGACAAACGATATCTTCCACGGCACAACCATCTTGTCGGTGCGGCGCGGCCAACGCGTCGCGCTCGGCGGCGACGGCCAGGTGACGCTCGGTAACGTGGTGGTCAAGGCAAGCGCGCGAAAAGTGCGGCGCCTTTACCATGACAAGATACTGGCGGGATTCGCCGGCGGCACCGCCGATGCGTTCACGCTGTTCGAGCGTTTCGAAGCCAAGCTCGACAAGCATCAAGGCAACCTGATGCGCGCAGCGGTGGAGCTTGCCAAGGACTGGCGCACCGACCGCATCCTGCGGCGGCTCGAAGCAATGCTCGTGGTGGCCGACCAGGACAATTCACTGATCATCACCGGCAACGGCGACGTGCTCGAGCCCGAGCAGGGGCTGGTCGCCATCGGCAGCGGCGGCCCGTTCGCTCACGCCGCGGCGCGCGCGCTGCTCGAAAACTCCGACTATCCGCCGGAGGACATCGTCAAGAAGGCGCTCACCATCGCCGGCGATCTGTGCATTTACACCAATCAGCAGCACGTGATCGAAATTCTTGAGTGAGGCGTGAGGTGTGAGGA
>Ga0153915_10002842_pt1 | contig 15812 bp, 15 predicted proteins | sample Opewatmetagenome_2_FD_107003 | JGI IMG/M metagenome (GOLD analysis project Ga0153915, IMG submission 107003) | Freshwater wetland microbial communities from Ohio, USA - Open water 3 Core 3 Depth 3 metaG | ecosystem: Environmental > Aquatic > Freshwater > Wetlands | place: USA: Ohio, Lake Erie...
GGCGTCGAGGTGGCGGCGCACGAGGTCCCGTCGTTGATCGACGAGGTGCCGCTGCTCGCTGTGCTTGCGTCCCGCGCACGCGGCGAGACGGCGTTCCGCTCCGTCGGGGAGCTGCGGGTCAAGGAGAGCGACCGCCTCGGGCTCCTCGCCGCCAACCTGCGGGCCGTGGGCGCCCAGGCGGCGGTCGAGCGAGAGGATCTCGTGGTGTGGGGAAGCAGTGAGGCCCCGCGTGGATCGGTCGACACCGCGGGCGATCACCGGCTGGCCATGGCCTTCGCGGTGCTCGGGACCGTGCCCGGCGCCGCCGTGCGCCTTTCGGAGCGGACGTCGCCGGCCATCAGCTATCCAGGGTTCTTCGAGGATCTCGAGCGGATCGATGCCCGCACACCCCAACGTCATCGCGATTGACGGGCCGGCCGGGTCCGGCAAATCCACCACGGCCCAGGCGGTCGCCGATCAGCTCGGGTTCACCCACCTCGAGAGCGGCGCGCTCTACCGCGCGTTCACACTGGCCGCGTTGGATGCCGGTATTCCGCTCGAGGGACAGCGGATCGCCGCGCTCGCCGAGTCGCTGCCGGTGCGTTTCACCTACGACGCAGCCGGATTTCGTCCCGAAGTCGCGGGCGTGGATGTGTCGAGCGCCGTGCGGCGGCCGGATGTGACGGCGCACGTGTCCGCGGTGTCAGCGCTGCCCGAGGTGCGCGCGGTCGCCAACCGCCTGCTCCACGCGGCCGCGGCCCAGCACCCGCGCGGCGTGGTGGCCGATGGTCGCGACATCGGGACCGTGGTGTTTCCCGACGCGCAGCTCAAGGTGTTCCTCACGGCGTCGCCCGAGTCCCGGGCCCGCCGTCGCCTGTTGCAGGACGGGTACGCCCCCTCCCGGGAAGCGGTGGCCGAGGAGGCGCGCCGGCTCGCCGCGCGGGACCACACCGACTCGACCCGCGCCGTGGCCCCGCTGCGTCAGGCATCCGATGCGGTCCCGCTCGATACTACGAGCATGACGTTTCAGCAGCAGGTCGACCACATCGTGGCGCTGGCCCGGGAGACCTTCGGCAACGCGTCAGGGACCAAGCCCAAGACCTTCTCCTAGCTTGACATAGCGGACGCCGCGGTCTAGCCTTCCCGCATCTCGCCTCTCCCGACGGTCGGGGGGGGCATCTTCACCTTATGACCCCTGGCAGCAGGGAGCAGGTACCATGTCCGAGTCGTCAACCGAAACCCCTAACCCCACCCCCACCCCCACCCCCCAGGCCACACCGTCGCCGGGTCAGTCCGGCTCCCCGATCAACGTGCGGGCCGACCTGCTCGACGAGGACTACTCGCCGCAGCAGTACGAGCAGATGCTCGCGCTGTACGAGGGCACGCTGCAGAGCATCGTGGAAGGCGAGATCGTCCGGTCGAAGGTGCTGCGCGTGACCGACACGCACGTGATCCTCGACGTCGGCTTCAAGTCCGAGGGCGCGGTGCCGATCGACGAGTTCAAGGACCCCACGAAGCTCGCAGCCGGTGATGAGGTCGAGGTGTTCCTCGAGCGGCTGGAAGACCAGGACGGCGCGGTCGTCCTGTCGAAGAAGAAGGCCGATTTCATGCGCGTGTGGGAGAAGATCCGGCACGCGTACGAGAGCGACGAGCCGGTGCGCGGCACCTTGCAGAAGAAGATCAAGGGTGGCGTGGTGGTGGATCTCATGGGCGTGGACGCGTTCCTCCCCGGCAGTCAGATCGCGCTGCGGCGCGTGCCCAACATCGACGAGCTGCTCGGTCAGTCGTTCGACTTCAAGATTATCAAGCTCAACAAGCGCCGCCGCAACATCGTCGTGTCCCGCCGTGTGATCCTCGAGACGGAGCGGGCGGAGAAGCGCGGTCACCTGATGAAGGAGCTGGCGGTCAACCAGGTGCGGAAGGGCATCGTCAAGAACATCACCGACTTCGGAGCGTTCATCGACCTCGGCGGCGTGGACGGCCTGCTGCACATCACGGACATGAGCTATGGCCGCGTGTCCCACCCGTCGGAGATGGTCGAGCTGGGGCAGGAGCTCGAGGTCAAAGTCCTCGACATCGACTGGGAGCGCGAGCGGATCTCGCTCGGCCTCAAGCAGCTTCAGGCCTACCCGTGGGAGAACGTCGCCGAGAAGTACCCCGTCGGCGTGCGCGTGCAGGGGAAGGTCGTGTCGATCACGAACTACGGCGCGTTCGTGGAGCTCGAGCCCGGGATCGAAGGACTGGTGCACATCAGCGAGATGAGCTGGACCCGCAACGTGCGCCACCCGTCGAAGATCGTCTCCATCGGCGAGACCATCGAGGCCGTGGTGCTCAAGGTCGATCCGCAGGAGGAGAAGATCTCGCTCGGCATGAAGCAGACCGAGCAGGATCCCTGGATGATGCTGCCGATGAAGTACCCCGTCGGCACCCGCATCACCGGCAAGGTGCGCAACCTCACGTCGTTCGGGGCGTTCGTGGAGATCGAGCCCGGCATCGACGGGCTGATCCACATCTCCGACATGTCCTGGACCAAGCGGGTACAGCACCCGTCGGAGATCGTGAAGAAGGCCGACACTGTCGACGTGGTGATTCTCAACATCGACGCGGACAACAAGCGGATCTCCCTCGGCCTCAAGCAGGCCAAGGACGATCCGTGGCTCAAGATCGGCGAGGACTATCCGGTCGGGACCGATCTCGAGGGCCGCATCGTCCGCGTGCTGGACAACACGGTGGTGGTCGACGTCGGCAATGACATCGAAGGGCTGATCCCGGCGAGTCAGTTCCCCACGCCGGAGAATCGCAGGATCGAGGAAGTGGCGAAGGAAGGGTGGGGGGTCGACGTGAAGGTGATGGAGGTGGATCCGATCCATCACAAGATCGTGCTCGCGGCGACCAGCCAGCCTCGGCAGCCCGCGACGCCGCTGGCCCCGGCGCCCGTGCCCGTCGAGGAGCCGCCGCCGGAGCCAGCCGTCGACGACGCCCCAGCAGACGCGTAACGAAGGCCCCTGTCGGACGCCGCCGGCGGCGCCCCCTCGGCGGCGTCGTCGGCGGTCGTGCATTCGGGACCGGTGGATCGCGAGCGGAGCATGACCATGGACCCCAAGCTGGAACGGCTGCAGCGCCTGCGTGACGAGGCGGAGCAGGGCGGCGGTGCCGAGCGCATCACCGCCCAGCACGAGAAGGGCAAGCTCACGGCGCGGGAACGGATCGACATGCTCCTCGACCAGGGCTCCTTCGTGGAGTTCGACCGCTTTGTCACCCACCGCGCCACCGGGTTCGGGCTCGAAACCCAGAAGCCGCTCGGCGACGGCGTGGTCACGGGCTACGGGCGGATCGACGGCCGTCTCGTCTATGTCTTCTCCCAGGACTTCACCATCTTCGGCGGGTCGCTCGCCGAAGCCCACGCGCAGAAGATCTGCAAGGTGATGGACCTGGCGGTGCGGAACGGCGCGCCGGTGATCGGGCTCAACGACTCGGGCGGCGCCCGCATCCAGGAGGGGGTCGTCTCGCTGGGCGGCTACGCAGACATCTTCTATCGCAACACCCGCGCCTCCGGCGTGGTGCCGCAGATCAGCGCGATTCTCGGACCGTGCGCGGGCGGCGCCGTCTACAGCCCCGCGATCACGGACTTCGTGTTCATGGTGCGCGGCGTGTCATACATGTTCGTGACGGGCCCCAACGTGGTGAAGACGGTGACCCACGAGGACGTCACGTCCGACCAGCTCGGTGGTGCCGACGTGCATGGGTCCGTGTCGGGCGTCGCGCAGTTCGTGCTCGATTCCGAGATCGAGTGTCTCGCGGAGATCCGCCGCCTCATGAGCTTCCTGCCGAGTAACAACCTCGACGGCCCCCCGCGCCGTCCGGCGCATGATCCGCCCGACCGCCGGGACGAGGAGCTGCTCACGGTGGTACCCGACAACCCCAACAAGCCCTACGACATGCACGAGGTGATCCGGCGTGTCGTCGACGACGGCGAGCTGCTCGAAGTGCACCGCGACTTCGGGCAGAACCTGATCGTCGGGTTCGCGCGGCTGGGGGGACACCCGGTGGGCGTGATCGGCAACCAGCCGGCGATGCTGGCCGGCGTGCTCGACATCCGCGCATCGCGCAAGGGGGCGCGCTTCGTGCGGTTCTGCGACGCGTTCAACATTCCGCTCGTCACGTTCGAGGACGTCCCCGGTTTCCTGCCGGGTGTCGAGCAGGAGCACGGCGGGATCATCATGCACGGGGCCAAGCTGCTCTACGCTTATGCCGAAGCCTCGGTTCCCAAGCTCACGGTGATCACCCGCAAGGCGTACGGCGGCGCCTACGACGTCATGAGCTCCAAGCACGTCGGCGGCGACTACAACGTGGCTTGGCCGAGCGCCGAGCTTGCGGTCATGGGACCCAAGGGCGCGGCGGAGATCCTGTTCCGGCGCGAGATCGCGGCCGCCCCCGACCCGCAGGCGCGGCTCGACGAGTTGGTCGCCGACTACCGTGACAAATTCGCGCACCCCTACGAGGCCGCGGCGCGCGGCTTCCTCGATGACGTGATCGACCCGCGCGAGACCCGCCTGCGCCTGATCTCCGCGCTCGAGACGCTGCTCACCAAGCGCGACGCGGCACCTCCGAAGAAGCATGGCAACATTCCGCTCTGACGCGACGCGGCCGGCGGGCGAGGCATGAGCGTGCGCAGTGTGCTGATCGCCAATCGGGGTGAGATCGCCCTGCGGATCGTGCGCGCCTGCCACGAGGAGGGCCTCGAGGCCATCGCCGTGTTCTCGGAGGCGGATCGCCAGAGCCCGCACGTGCGCGCGGCCGACCGGGCCGTGGAAATCGGGCCGCCGCCGGCCCGCGAATCGTACCTCCACGTCGACCGGCTGCTCGACGCGGCACGGCGGACCGGAGCCGACGCGATCCATCCTGGCTATGGGTTCCTGGCGGAACGGGCGCACTTCGCCGAGGCGGTCGAGGCCGCGGGACTGGTGTTCATCGGGCCTCCCCCGGCGGCGATCCGGGCTATGGGCGAGAAGACCGAGGCGCGCCGCCGCATGGAAGCGGCCGGCGTCCCGGTGGTGCCGGGAACCACCACGCCGCTGGCCCGCGCCGAGGACGGGCTCGCCATAGCGCAGCGCGTCGGCTACCCCATCCTCCTCAAGGCGGTGGCCGGCGGCGGCGGGAAAGGGATGCGCGAGGTCGCCGCACCCGACGAGCTCGCAGCGGCGTTCCGCGCCGCGGTCTCGGAAGCGCAGACGGCGTTCGGCGATGGGGCGGTCTACGTCGAGAAGCTGATCGAGCGGCCGCGCCACATTGAGGTGCAGGTGCTGGCGGACGGCCACGGTCAGGTGGTCCACCTCGGGGAACGGGAGTGTTCCGTCCAGCGGCGCCACCAGAAGCTGATCGAGGAGGCGCCGTCGACGGTCGTCGATGCCGACCTGCGGGCACGCCTGGGCGACGCCGCGGTCCGGGCGGCGGCGGCCGTGGGCTACCGCAGCGCCGGCACCGTCGAGTTCCTGCTCGATCAGGCGAGGAAGTTCTACTTCCTGGAGATGAACACGCGGATCCAGGTCGAGCACCCCGTGACCGAGATGATCTACGGCGTGGATTTGGTCCGCGCGCAGCTCCGCATCGCGGCCGGGCACGCCAGCGGGATCCGGGGAGGCCTGCGGCCCCGGGGACACGCGATCGAGTGCCGCATCACGAGCGAGGACCCCTACGGGGACTTCCTGCCGGCGACGGGCACGATCGCGTTCCTGCGCATCCCCTCCGGCCCCGGGGTCCGGTGGGACGGGGGGGTGGAGGTGGGCAACGAGGTCGGCGTGTTCTACGACCCGCTGCTCGGCAAGCTGATCGTGTGGGGAGAGTCGCGCGCGGCGGCGATCCGGCGGATGCGCGGCGCGCTCGACGAGCTGCTGATCGTGGGAGTCCCGACCTCGCAGCCGTTCCATCGGCGGGTCATGGAGGAGCCGGGGTTCGTGAGCGGTGATTACGACATCGGCTACCTGGAGCGGGTGGGGAGCGGGCTGCTCTCGGCGGAGCCCGACCGCGACACGCTCGAGCGGGTGGCCCTGGCGGCGGCCCTGGCGGAGCACGAGGCCCGCGACGCGGCCACGACGCGCGTCGCGCCGTCGAGCGGGGAGAGCACCTGGATGCGGGTCGCACGGCAGCGGGGCCTGCGATGACGGTCGTGCACATCCGGGGTATCGCGGCCGGGGGTGATGGCGTGGGCCGGCTCGAAGACGGCATGACGGTGTTCGTGCCGCGCACGGCCCCCGGCGACGACGTCGCGGTGGAAATCACGCAGCGCCGGCGGCGTCACGCGCGCGGCCGCGCCCTGGAGGTGCGTGTGCCTGGGCCGGGCCGGGTGACGCCCGCGTGCGCGCACTACGTGCGCGATGCCTGTGGCGGCTGTCAGCTGCAACACCTCGATGCGGCGGCTCAGCTCGCAGCGAAGCAGGCCGTGGTCGGCGAAGCACTCCGGAGAATTGGCCGGCGCGACCTCTCGGACCCCGTCATCGTCCCGTCCGCTACCGCCTGGCGCTACCGCACGAAGCTCACGCTGACCGCCGGTCCCGGCGGTGAGCCCATCGGCCTTCATCAGGTGGGGCGGCCGGACGCCATCTTCGACCTCGAGGACTGTCCCATCACCGACGAGCGGCTGATGGCGTTTTGGGCGGCCGTACGGGCCCACCGGCGACTGCTGCCGGCGGAGGTCCGGGACATTGTCTTGCGCGTGGATCAGGCCGGTGGCGTCCACCTGATTGCGCACAGCACGCCCCCGGTCTGGGACGCCGCGCCGCTGGCCGCGGCGGTCGGCCGCGCCGACGTCAGCTACTGGTGGCGCCCCGCGGCCGGGGCCGCCAGGGTCGTGGCCGGGCCGGCGACCGGCTTCCCGGCGCTCGCCTTCGAGCAGGCGAATCCTGTGCTGGCCGGCGAGATCCGGGCGGCCGCCGTTGCCGCCCTGGCGCCCGGGCCCGGCATCACCGCCTGGGACCTCTATGGCGGGGTGGGCGAGGGCGCCCGGCGTCTGGCGGAGACCGGCGCAGCGGTGTGGAGCGTCGAGGTCGACCGAAGCGCGGTCGAATGGGCGGCGCGGCAGCCGGGCGCCCACCGACCCACCTACGTCCAGGGCCTGGTGGAGGAGGCGCTCCCGCGGCTCCCACCGCCGCAGGCGGTCTTGATAAACCCCCCGCGCACCGGGGCTCATGCCCGCGTGACGCAGGCGCTCGAGCGCCTGGCGGGCGAGCGCACGGCGGGACCGCGAGTCGCCTACGTGTCCTGCGACCCTGCCACCCTGGCCCGCGACCTGGCCCGACTCCCCAGCTACGTCGTGCGGCAGGTTGTGGCGTATGACCTGTTCCCCCAGACGAGCCACGTTGAGACGCTGGTCGCCCTGGAGGCCGCGTGCAGTACACGGTGACGATCAGGGGGCGGAGCTTCGACGTCGAGATTCGGGGCGCCGAGGTCTTGCTCGACGGCGTGGCCCGGCATGCCGAGCTGCACTGCGTGGCGGGCACGCCGCTCCGCCAGCTGATCCTGCACGACCGCGCCGTGACCTTCGCGATCGCCCGGCGCCACGACGGCTGGACGCTGCTGTCCGGGGGCGAGATCTGGGACTCCGTCGTGCTGGACGAGCGCACGCGCCAGCTCCGGGACCTCACGCGACGGTCCGGGCAGCAGGCCGGACGAGTGCTGGTCAAGGCGCCGATGCCGGGCCTGGTCCTGCGGCTGGAAGTCGCGGTGGGAGACACGGTGCGGGCGGGGCAGGGGGTGGTGGTGCTGGAGGCGATGAAGATGGAAAACGAGCTGAAGGCGCCGGTGGCGGGTCGGGTCAGCGCGATTCACGCCCAGGCGGGTCAACCGGTGGACAAGGGGGTCACGCTCGTGGAAGTCCACGCAGAGGGTTGACCATCGCTCGAGAGCACGGTAGGTTAGCAGTCTGTCTTGACTTACGGAACTTCGTCCGCGCGCGGGCGTTCCCGAACCAGGTATGAAGACGTACACACTCAAGCGGGCTGATCTCGAGCACCGGTGGCATCTGGTGGATGCCGACGGTGTGGTGTTGGGCCGTCTCGCGAGCCACGTGGCACAGCTGATTCGCGGCAAGCACAAGACGAGCTTCACGCCCCACATGGACTGCGGCGACTACGTCGTGGTGATCAACGCCGAGAAGGTACGGCTCACCGGCCGCAAGGTTGGGCAGAAGCGCTACTTCCGGCACTCCGGCTATATGGGCCACGGCCGCTTCACTCCGGTGGGGCGGATGCTGCAGGCGCACCCCGAGCGGGTGATCGAGAAGGCCGTGTTCGGGATGCTGCCGAAGAGCACGCTGGGGCGCCAGGAGCTGCGGCGGAAGCTGCGGGTCTACGCGGGCCCGGGCCATCCGCACCAGGGGCAGCAACCGGCACCCGTGAAGTTCTCGAAGGATGATGCATGACTGCGCAAGTTGAACTTCGCTGGCACGCGGTCGGCCGTCGCAAGACGAGCGTCGCCCGGGTGTATCTCGTGCCCGGCTCGGGCAAGTGGAGCGTGAACGGCCGGACGCTGGGGGACTACTTCCCGCGCCAATCGCTGGTGCAGCACATCCAGCAGCCGTTCCAGGTCACGGACACGCTCGGCGCCTTCGACGTGAAGGCGCGGGTGTCGGGCGGGGGCCAGGCGGGGCAGGCCGGCGCGCTGCGCCTCGGCGTGGCGCGCGCGCTGGTGCTGGCGGATGAGACGCATCGCCGGAAGCTGCGGGCCCACGGTCTGCTCACGCGGGATCCCCGGGCCGTCGAACGGAAGAAGCCCGGACGCCCGGGCGCACGGAAGCGGTTCCAGTTCTCGAAGCGCTAGACGCCGGGGCAGGAGCCACACAACGCACATCGCCCGATCCGGTACTGGGTGTCCGCCAACGGCGGATCGGTCCCGGGCGTGAAGGCGGTGGAGGACACAACCCAACACGAGGACCATGTCGCAACCGCTGCTGCAGGACCTACTCGAAGCCGGGGTGCATTTCGGGCATCAAACCCGTCGTTGGAACCCCAAGATGCGCCGGTTCATCTTCGCCGAGCGCTCGGGGATCTACCTCATCGACCTCCAGAAGACCCTCAGGCAACTGCTGGTCGCGCAGGACCTGCTGCGCGGCGTGGTGCTCAAAGGGGAGGGCGTCCTGTTCGTCTGCACCAAGAAGCAGCTCAAGCAGACGCTGCGGAGTGATGCGGAGCAGTGCGGGGCGTTCTGGGTCACGGAGCGGTGGCTCGGCGGGACGCTGACGAATTTCCAAACGATCAAGAAGCAGATTCGGCGTCTCAAGGAGATCGAGCAGGCGCAGGAGGACGGCGCCTACGACTTCTTCACGAAGAAGGAGCAGCTGCTGTTCCAGCGTGAGCGCGAGAAGCTGAACCGCTACCTCGAGGGCATCAAGCGGATGGCGCGCCTGCCGGGCGCGCTCTTCGTGGTCGATGCCAAGAAGGAACGGATCGCCATCGCCGAGGCCAACAAGCTCGGGATTCCGGTGATCGCCATCGTCGACACCAACGCGGATCCCGACCTGATCACCGTCCCGATTCCCGGGAACGACGATGCCATCCGGTCGGTCGCGCTGATCACCCGGGCGCTCGTGAGCGTGATGGCAGAGGCGCGAGTCCAGGTGCCGCTGCGCGAAGCGACGGATGAGTCCGAATCGTTCACGTACAGCACGGACGCGGAGCCCGAAGGGGAGTCCGAAGACCAGCGGCGCCGCAAGAAGCCGCGCCGCAAGCGGCGGCCCAAGCCCGAGGCGATCGCCGCCCGGCTGAAGGCGGACGAGGCGCCGAACGCGGCGCCGGAAGGCGCCGAGACGAGCGAGAGCCAGGGATAACCGGCGCAGCCCCAGCCGGATACCCGCCGACCGCCGCTCGTCTGACATCAGTGTTGCAGGGGGGCGGCGGTCGTCGTGTGTCGGGCAGGTAGGTTCACCACAACGACCACCGAAGGTTGAAGACATGGCAAGCTTCACTGCGAAGGACGTCAGCGCGCTCCGCGCCCGCACGGGTGCGGGGATGATGGATTGCAAGAAGGCGCTCGAGGAGACCGGGGGCGACATGGAGAAGGCCGTCGACCTCCTGCGACGGAAGGGGATCGCCCGCGCGGAAAAGCGCTCCGGACGCGGCGCCCGCGAGGGTGTGATCGGGAGCTACCTGCACTTCAACGGCAAGGTCGCGGTGCTGGTGGAGCTCAATTGCGAGACGGACTTCGTCGCGCGCACGGCGGACTTCCAGGCCCTCGCCAAGGACCTCGCGCTGCACATCGCCTCCGCCAATCCCATCGCGGTGTCGACGGACGCGGTACCGGAGGCGCTGCTGGCCCGCGAGAAGGCCATCTACGAGGCCCAGGTCGCGGAGTCCGGGAAGCCGGAGGCCGTCCGGGCCAAGATCGTCGAGGGCAAGCTCAAGAAGTTCTTCCAGGAGCGCGTGCTGCTCGAGCAGGCGTTCGTCAAGGACGACGCCGTAAGGATCGGCGACCTGGTCAAGGCGGTGTCGGGCAAGCTCGGCGAGAACGTGGTGGTACGCCGCTTTGTCCGCCTGGAATTGGGCGGCGACTAGTGGGCGACCTCGTCTTCCGACGGGTCCTGGTCAAGGTCTCGGGGGAGTCGCTCGCCGGGGACCGCGGGTTCGGCATTGACTTCGCCGTCGTGGGCCGCCTGGCCGGGGAGATCCGGGAGGTGCACGCGCTCGGCGCGAGCCTGGCGCTGGTGCTGGGAGGCGGCAACATCATGCGTGGCACGGTTGCCAGCCAGCAGGGCATGGACCGGGTCTCGGCGGACTACATGGGGATGCTCGCGACGGTGATCAACGCCCTCGCGCTGCAGGACGTGCTCGAGCGCAACGGCATCGAAACCCGTGTGATGACGGCCATCCGCATGGAGGAGCTGGCCGAGCCGTACATCCGGCGGCGGGCCCAGCGCCATCTCGAGAAGGGCCGGGTGGTACTGTTCGCCGGCGGGACCGGGAATCCGTATTTCTCAACCGACACGGCGGCCGTGCTCCGTGCCCTCGAGATCGAGGCGGACGCGCTCATCAAGGCGACCAACGTGGATGGAGTCTACACCGCGGACCCCAAGGTCGACCCGACGGCCGAATTCCTGGCGGAGCTGACGTTTCAGGAGGCGATGGTCAGAGGGCTGCGGGTCATGGACGCCAACGCGTTCGGCTTGTGCAAGGAGAACGCGTTGCCGATCATGGTGATGAACATCAACCAAGCCGGCGCGATCCCGCGCGTGTTGCGCGGTGAGCGCGTCGGAACACTCGTGCGATGACCACCAACTCTCTGGCGGACCTCGAAAAGCAGGCCAAGGACCACATGCACAAGGCGGTGGAGAGCACCAAGCGGGAGCTCTCCACCATCCGCAGCGGCAAGGCCACGACCAGCCTGCTGGACACCGTGCGCGTCGAAGCCTACGGCCAGCACCTCCCCCTCAACCAGGTGGCGTCCGTCAGCGCGCCGGAGCCGCGGCTGCTCACGGTCCAGCCGTGGGACAAGTCCCTGCTGCAGGCGGTGGAGAAGGCGATCCGATCCTCGGACCTCGGCCTGAATCCGGCCACCGACGGCGCCATCCTGCGTGTGCCCCTTCCGCCGCTCACCGAAGAGCGGCGCAAGGAGCTGATCAAGGTCGTGCACAAGCTGGCCGAAGAGGGGCGCATTGCCATCCGGCACGCGCGCACCGACGCGATCGCGAGGAGCAAGAAGCTCGATCACGTGTCGGATGACGACCGCCATCGGTCGGACAAGGACATCCAGAAGCTGCACGACGACGCGATCCACCTGATCGACGCGCTGGTGAAGGGTAAGGAACAGGAGATCATGGAGGTCTAGTTCGACCTCGACGACCGCCATGGCAAGCTCGCTTCCCCGCCGCATTGCCGTCTCGGCGATCGGCATCCCGACGGCGTTGGGAATCGTCTACCTCGGCGGCTGGTTCCTCGTTATCGCGTTGGCGGTGCTCGGGGTGCTCGGCGCGCGCGAGCTGTTTCAGCTGGCCGCGCTGCGTGGCGTCCGCCCGCTCGCCGTGCCCGGCTACCTCGCCGCCGCCGCGGCACCGGTGGCCCTCTACGCTCTCACGGCCCTGAGCACCGTCCGGGCGATCTGGATCGCGTACGCCGCCATCCTGTGGCTCATCCTGGTGATGGCGACGGCGCTGGCGCGGCGGTCTCCGTCGGAGCGTCCCCTCGCGGCGGTCGCGATCACACTGTTCGGCGCGATCTACGCCGGGCTGTTCCCGGCGTTCGCGATCGCCATTCGCCACGGGAAAGTCCACGTGACGCCGTGGGCGGCGACGTGGCTGGTGTTCGCCCCCCTGGTGATCACCTGGGTGTGCGATACTATGGCGATGGCCGGCGGGGCGCTGGTCGGCGGCCCCAAGTGCGCGCCCGTGGTGAGCCCGAACAAGACGTGGGCGGGGGCCGTGGCCGGGAGCGCGTCCGCGGCGCTCGTGGGACCCCTGTACGGCTGGCTCGTCCTGCAACCGCAGGGCATCTCCCTCGGCGTGGTGCGCCTGTTGGTGTTCGGGGTCGTGCTCTCGGTCCTCGGCCAGGTCGGAGATCTCGCCGAATCGCTGTTCAAGCGGGAGGCGGGTGTGAAGGACTCGGGGACGATCTTCCCGGGCCATGGCGGCGTGCTCGATCGGTTGGATTCGCTCTACTGGGTGCTTCCCGCGGCCGCGGCGATGCTGACCCTCTACGGAGCCCTGTGATCGACGGGGTCGCGATCCTGGGCTCCACGGGCTCGGTCGGCACGAGCGCGCTGCGCGTGCTCGCACGACACCGAGACCGGTTCCGGGTGGTCGCCCTCACGGCGTTCGATGCCGAGGAGCTGGTGACCCAGCAGGCTCGGACCGTCGGAGCGGCCTCCTGCGCAACCGTGCGCACCGGCGGTCCCACCTGCCTCATCGACGCGGCCACGCGCCCGGATGTTTCCGTCGTGGTGAACGCCATCGTCGGGGCCGCGGGCCTGGCGGCCACGGTCGCTGCGCTCCGCGCCGGCAAGCGTGTGGCGCTCGCCAACAAGGAGTCGCTGGTCATGGCCGGCGATCTCGTGCTGCGGGCAGCCACCGAGGGCGGTGGGGAAGTGGTGCCGATCGACTCGGAGCACAGCGCCGTGCTCCAGTGCATCACGGGCCATCCCGAGTCGCTGTCGCGGCTGATCCTGACGGCCTCCGGGGGCCCGTTCCGGGACTGGCCGCCTGAGCGACTCGGCCGGGCGACCGTCGACCAGGCCCTGCAGCACCCAACCTGGCGCATGGGTCGGAAGATCACGGTGGACAGCGCCACGCTGGCCAACAAGGCGCTCGAAGTCATCGAGGCGCACTTTCTGTTCGGGCTGCCGTACGAAGCCATCGAAGTGGTCGTGCACCCCCAGTCCATCGTGCACGGGCTGGTCGAGTTCGTTGACGGATCGATTCTGGCGCAGGTGGGCTACCCCAGCATGGAGCTGCCCATTCTGTACGCTCTGACGCATCCCGAGCGCATCCCCGACGAGGGCGTGCGGCGGTTCGACCCGGTCGCGGCCGGCTCGCTCACCTTCGAGCCGGTTCGCCGGGAAGCATTCCCGACGTTCGACCTGGGCGTGCAGGCGGGGCGGACCGGCGGGACCGCGCCCGCCGTATTCAATGCCGCCAACGAAGTCGCCGTCCAGGCGTTCCTCGCGGGCCGCATCGCGTTCGGCAGGATCCCGCTGCTGATCGCAAGCACTCTGGAATCGCTCGACACCGGTCCCGCGGACGAGCTGGAGGCGGTCATCGAGGCCGACCGCCGGGCCCGCTCATGCACGGAGGAAGCGTGTTGACAACCGTGCTCGCGACGGTCGTGGTGCTCGGGGTCGTGATCTTCGTACACGAGCTCGGGCACTTTCTGGCCGCCAAAGCCGTGGGCGTCGGGGTGCCGCGCTTCTCCATCGGGTTCGGCAGCCCCACACCCCTCAGGTTCCGCCGCGGCGAGACGGAATACGTGCTCTCCTGGATTCCGCTCGGCGGCTACGTGAAGCTGGCAAGCAGGGAAGAGGACGCCGCGACCGCCATCGAAGGAGGGGGCGGAGACGCGTTTCCCCCGGAGCGCCTGTTCGAGCACAAGCCGCTCTGGGCGCGCTTTCTCGTGATGTCGGCGGGCGTGTTGATGAACGTGGTGCTGGCCTGGGTCGTGTTCACCACGGTCGCCGCGACCGGAACCAGCTTCGAAGACCCGATTACCCGCTTCGCTGGCGCGGATTCGACGTTGCTGCCGTCGGAGGCCGCGGACCTGGCGCGGGTGCCGCTGGGCACGGAGATCCTCCGCATCAACGACGACACGGTCGCATCGTGGAACGATGTGATCGACGCGATTCTCGACCCGACCAGCCAGCGCCTGCGGTTCGACTTCGGACAGGGGGTGGACCCGGTCATCGTGCGCATCCCCGGCTCACAGACCGCAGCGCGCCAACGATTGGCGCTGGCGGTGCACAACCTGCGCCTGGCGCGCGTGGGAAGCGTCGAGCCGGGCTCCCCCGCCGCCGACTTCGCCCTGCGCCCGGGGGATGAGATCGTCCGCGTCGGACCGGACACGGTCCGGTATTGGGCCGAAATGGTCGGCCTGGTCCGGGCGCGGCCCGACTCGCTCGTGGCGTTGACCTACGTGCGCGACGGGGCGGTGGACACCACCGACCTGACACTCGGCGCGGCGACTGAGCGCGACCCGCTCACGGGCGCGGCCACCCGGGTGGGAAGGCTCGGCGTCTACCCCGAAGCGCAGCTTCGCAGCGTGAAGTTCTCCGTGCCTGGGGCGATCATCCACGGGGCGCGTGAGACCGGGGCGCAGGCGCGTATGGTGCTCGTGACGGTCCGTCAGCTCGTGACGCGGCAGGTTTCGGTGCGGGATCTCGCGGGGCCGATCGGGATCGGCCAGCTCTCCGGCCAGGCCGCTCGCGCGGGGATCATCCCGTTCCTCAGCTTCCTAGCGTTCATCTCCATCAACCTGGCGATCCTCAACATCCTTCCCATCCCGGTGCTGGACGGTGGCCAGCTGGTGTTTCTGCTCGTCGAAGGGCTGCGGGGCGGTCGACCGCTGTCGCTCGCCGTCCGGCTGCGCCTCACGCAGCTCGGCGTGCTGGTCCTCCTGCTCCTCGTGGTCCTCGTGATGTACAACGATATCCTGCGAGTGTTCGGCCTGCGTTAGCGCGTGGTCAGCCAGACAACCAGGAGCGCCATGGCGAGAACCAGCGTCACCGCGCCGGCCCGACGGAACCAGACAGCGCCCGCGCCCCGCCCGATGCGAGCGCCGGGGGGCCGAGCCGCGCGACTCTTCGACGTGCGCGTGCGGCCCCTCGCGATGTCCCGCAGATCGGCCAGCAGGTGGGTGGCGGACGGGTAGCGGTCGTCCGGGTGCTTGGCGAGGCAGCGCAGGATCGCGCGCTCGAGGCGCGGCGAGAGGCTGGGCCGTCGGGTCGGCGGCGGCGGCGGCTCCTCCACGTGCATCCGGGCGAGCTCGAACCAGTCGGGGGAGCGGAACGGCAGCTCGCCCGTCGCGGCCTTGTAGAGGGTGACGCCGAGCCCATAGAGATCACTGCGCCCGTCGAGCGGGCGCCCCTGGGCCTGCTCCGGCGAAACGTAGGCCGGCGTGCCGATGGTCATGTCCCCGCCCGTCGCGGTCACATAGCCCGACAACGTGCGGGCAATGCCGAAGTCCGAGAGCACGGCAACCCCGTCCGCACCGATCAGGACATTGTCCACCTTGAGGTCGCGGTGGATCACCCCGGCCGCGTGGGCGAACTCCAGGGCCGTCGCGATGTCGATCGCGACCGCGAGCAGCGTTCTTCCTGGAGCGGCCCCTCGCGCCCGATCAGCCCTGCCAGCGAGTCGCCGTACA
>Ga0153915_10002843_pt1 | contig 15811 bp, 11 predicted proteins | sample Opewatmetagenome_2_FD_107003 | JGI IMG/M metagenome (GOLD analysis project Ga0153915, IMG submission 107003) | Freshwater wetland microbial communities from Ohio, USA - Open water 3 Core 3 Depth 3 metaG | ecosystem: Environmental > Aquatic > Freshwater > Wetlands | place: USA: Ohio, Lake Erie...
CGACCGGCGCGGAGAATTTCAATTTCGACGCGCTCAGCCTCATCGAGCAGTGGAAAGAAAACGGCAAGGCGCCCGACGAGCTCATCGTCTCGCACTTCAAGGACGGGGTGCAGATCGGCACCCGCCTCGTCTGCCATTACCCGCAGGTCGCCATGTATAAAGGAAGCGGCAGCGCCGAGGACTCGGCAAGCTACATCTGTAAGTAGCGAATTGTGGACGACCAGCCGGATTTTCGCAGTTTTCGGCCTGATTCAGGCTCGTGGCATTGGCAAATAAGTTGCGACAGGGATAGGCATGACTAAGAAACTTCTCGCCATCGCTGTGCTGTCGCTCTGCACCCTGGCCGTGGCGGCGCCATCGCAGGCGCAGCACCGGCGCGGGTCTGCCCCGGCTGTTCGAGGCGGCGCTGGTCCTCGTGGCGGCGGAGTCGGTGCCCCGCGCGGCGGATTCGGCGTCCCGCGCGGCGGGCTGAGGCCCGGCTATCGGTCGTACCACTACCCGCGTTTCTCCTTCGGGCTCTACGGGGGCTACCCCTACTACTACTCACCTTATTACTACCCGTACGGCTACTACGGCTACGGCTACGGCTACGGGTACCCGTACGCCTATGGCGGCTACTACGGCGGCTATTACCCGTACGGCGGCTACTACTTCGACGGCGGTCATCGATATGGATACGGTGGTGTCCAGATCAAAGACGCGCCGAAAAATGCGCAGGTCTTCGCCGACGGCTACTACGCCGGCACGGTTGACGACTTCGACGGCACGTTCCAGCACATGAACCTCGAGCCGGGCGCGCATCGCATCGAGATCCGCCCGGAGGGACAGCCGCCGATCTCGTTTGACGTCAACATCCAGCCGGGCGAGACCGTGACCTATCACGCGCGCTAGCCGGTACAATGAGGGCCGTGCTTCGACGCACGGCTCTCGCGTTCGCTCTCTCGCTCGCCTTCCTTTCCGCGTCCGGCACGATTCTCGGCCAGCAACCTCCCCTCACGGTTCTCTCGAGCAACGCGCGCCGCGCCATTGCGACGACGACGGTGAATGAGCAGGAGTATGTGGGGCTGGACGACCTCGCGGGGATGTTCCAGCTGACCGTGCGCGAAGAGGCGCTCGGCATGCTGGCGGTCACGTACAAGGGCAAGACCATTCTGCTCACCCTGGATCAGCCGCTCGGTTCGGTTGGCGGCCGGGTCATCTCACTTCCCGCGCCGACGATTCGCAGCAACCGTCGATGGCTCGTGCCGGTGGACTTCATCGGCCGTGCCCTCGCGCTGGTCTACGACGCAAAAATCACGCTTCGTCGCCCGTCGCGGCTCGTCATCGTCGGCGATCTGCGCGTGCCCCGCGTGCAGATGCGCTACGACGCGGCCGGCGCGGCCGGACGGCTGACGATTGACGCGACGCCGCGCGCGGCAAGCACCATCACGCAGGACGGCGATCAGCTCCTGGTCAAGTTCGATGCGGATGCAGTCGACCTCGTGAACCCGTCCGCTCCGCTCGCCGGCGCGGCTGCGCAGGGACTGATTCAAAGCGTCCGCGTCGCCGAGCCTGTCACGGTCGCGTTCACCACGGGTCCGCGCTTCGGCGCGTTCAAAGTGTCGAGCCAGGTGTCCGACACGTCGATGCGGCAGACCATCGACATTTCCCCTGCGACTCCCAGTTCGCCTGCCCTGAGCGAGCCCGTCGACGCCGCTCGGGGCGAGTCGAAGGGGTTGCCGGGTCTGAGCTCGTTGGCGTCGGGCGGAGCCGCCGCGATGATTCGGACCATCGCGATTGATCCCGGGCACGGCGGCGATGACGAAGGGGCCAGAGGCGCGGACGGCACGAAAGAAAAAGACGTCACGCTGGCGGTCGCACGAAAGCTGAAGGCCGCCCTCGAATCGAAGCTCGGTGTCCGCGTGCTCATGACGCGGGACGAGGACAAAAGCGTCGCGATCAACGACAGGACCGCCGTCGCGAACAACGGCAAGGCGGACGTGTTCATCAGCCTGCACGCGAACGCGTCGTGGCGTCCGGCGCTGTCGGGCGCGACGATCTCGACGGCGCGCTTCGAACATCAGGCCGAGCAGGCGGCGCGATCGCTCGCGCCCGAGCTCGTGCCGGCCATTGGCGGCGCCGCCCGCACCATCGAGTTCGTGCCGTGGGACGTCGCGCAGATTCCCCATTTGGAGCAGTCGGCGGCCCTCGCCCGCGTCATCGAGGAGCAGCTCCACGATCGTGTCCCGCTCGCGATGACGCCCATCGACGCCGCGCCGTTGCGCGTCCTCGAGCCGGCGAACATGCCGGCGGTGCTGATTGAAATGGGCTACCTGACGAATGCCAGTCAGGAAAAGCAGCTTGCCGGCGCGGACTTCCAGAACACCTTCGTGCAGGCGCTCGTGGATGCCGTCATGAAGTTTCGCGACGCCATGGGGGCGAGATGACGCGCGGCCGCGTCCTCGCCATCGCGGTGGCCGTGGCCGCCGCCGCGATCGTAGTCACCGCGATCGTGACGGTCGCCGTGCGACGCAGGGCCGCACCCCGGCAGGCGACGGCCGGAGCGACGACTGCTCCGGCGGTGGCGCCGGCCCCGGGCCGGAAGATCAAGGCGCGGCTGTACTACGTGTCGCTCGACGGCACGAAGCTGACAGCCGTCGATCGCGAGGTCGCGTACGGGGACGGGACCGCCGCGCAGGCGCGGGAGATCGTCAACGCCCAGCTCGCGCCGATTGCCGCGCCGCTTGTCTCCGCCATTCCGCCGGGCACGACGCTGCGCGCGCTGTATCTCAACGACAAGGGCGAAGCGTACGTCGATCTCAGCAGGGACGCGGCGATGGCGCACACCGGCGGTACCCGGGACGAACTGCTGACCATCTACTCGATCGTCAACGCGCTGACATCGAATCTCCCCGCGGTGACGTCCGTGCAGATCCTCGTCGACGGCAAGGAAGTCGACACGCTCGCCGGCCACATCGATCTCCGCAAGCCGCTCGAGAAGAACCTGGCTATCAGCGATCCGTAGCGTCCGGTCCGTAGCGTCCGGTCCGTAGCGTCCGGTCCGTAGCGTCCGGTCCGTAGCGTCCGGCTTCAGGTCCGTAGCGTCCGGCTTCAGCCGGACGTGAACTACACTTGTGTCAATGCGATCCGACAAACGTCCCGCCGACCAGCTCCGCACGATCACGATCACGCCCCACTATCTCGAACACGCCGAAGGATCGGTCTTCATCGAAGCCGGCCGCACCCGCGTCATCTGCACGGCGAGCGTCGAGGATCGCGTGCCGCCGTTTCTCCGCAACAGCGGCAAGGGCTGGGTGACGGCCGAGTACGGGATGCTGCCGCGCGCGACGAGCACGCGGACGCAGCGCGAAGCGAGCGCGGGAAAAGTCGGCGGACGCACGCAGGAGATCCAGCGGCTCATCGGCCGGTCGCTTCGCGCGGTCACGAAGCTGCCCGCGCTCGGCGAGCGGACGATCTGGGTCGACTGCGACGTGATTCAGGCGGACGGCGGCACGCGCACGGCGTCGATCACCGGCGCGTTCGTGGCGCTCGCGCTGGCCCTCGAAACACTCAGGGAACGCGACGTGCTGCGGACGATTCCGCTCGTCGACTACGTCGCCGCCACGAGCGTCGGCATCGTCGACGGCGAGGTCCTGCTCGACCTCGCGTACGAAGACGACTCGCGCGCCGAAGTGGACATGAACATCGTCAAGACCGGCGACGGCCGGTTCATCGAAGTCCAGGGCACGGCCGAAGCCATTCCGTTCGGACGCGACGCGCTCAACCGCCTGCTCGATCTCGCCGACAGCGGCATCCGACAGCTCATCGACAAGCAGAAGGCGATTGTGGGACATCTGATAAAGGGCTGAAGGCTGAAGGCTGAGGGCTCGCGCTGAGCCTTCAGCTCTCAGCTCTCAGCTCTCAGCTCTCAGCTCTCAGCTCTCAGCCCTCAGCCCTCAGCCCTCAGCTCTCAGCTCTCAGCCCTCAGCCCTCAGCTCTCAGCTCTCAGCTCTCAGCCCTCAGCCCTCAGCCCTCAGCCCTCAGCCCTCAGCCTTCAGCCTTCAGCCCTTTTCATCAACCAGGATCGCAGCTCTCGAAAGGCCTCCCCACGGTGGCTGACGGCCGCTTTCCTGTCGCCCGCTTCAGCCAGCGTGCAGCCGAAGGGCGGATAAAAGAAAATCGGGTCGTAGCCGAACCCGCCGGCGCCGCGCGGTTCCGGGGCGATCTCGCCTTCGATTGTCCCGCGGGTTTCAAACAGCACCTGCCCGTCCCTGGCGAGCGCGAGCGCGCAGACAAACCGGGCCGTGCTGCCTGAGGCTTTCCGGCGCCGCAGCGCGTCATATAGAAAGGCGAATTTTTCGGGATACGTCGAGTCAGGGCCGCCAAACCGCGCCGACTCGACGCCCGGCGCGCCGTCAAGGGCGTCGATCTCGAGGCCCGAGTCTTCGGCAACCGTCAGCTCGCCAGTATGACGCGCGTAAAACCGCGCCTTCAGCCGCGCGTTTTCCGCAAATGTCCGGCCGTGCTCCTCGGGCGCGGCAATGTCGGGAAAGTCGGCCAGCGTCACAAGCTCGACCGGGGCGCCGGCAAGCAGCTCGGCGATTTCTCTGAGCTTTCCACGGTTGGTTGTGGCGACGACCAGTCGGGGCATGCGGCGATGATTATTACCCGTGCGCCGACGTAGAATGGCGCTTTCATGGACGCGGTGTTCAGGTTCTTCTTCAAATATCCGTTGCTGGTCTTTGAGCAGGGCGACTTCGCGCTTGGCGCGTCGCGGCCCGCGCTCGTCGCCGTGCTTGCCTTCGCCGCGATTGCGGCCGCCGCGCTCATCACCTACCGCTCGATCGTCAGCGAAGGCTCGTCGCGCGACAAGACGATCCTGATCGCGCTGCGCCTGGCGCTGGTCGCGGTGCTCTTCTTCTGCCTCATCCGTCCGACGCTCGTCCTGAAAGCCGCGGTGCCCCAGCAGAATTTTCTCGGCGTCCTCGTCGACGACTCGCGGAGCATGCTGATCGCCGACCGCGACGGCCAGCCGCGCAGCCAGTTCGTCCAGCGCGAGCTGACCGGTCCGCAGGCGCCGCTTTTGAACGAGCTGCAGAAGCGCTTCGTCCTGCGCTTCTTCAAGTTCTCGTCCTCGGCCGGACGCGTCACCTCGGCCGCCGACGCGCACTACGACGGCACGTCGACGAAACTCGGCGACGCGCTCGAGCGCGCCCGCGACGAGCTGTCGGGACTGCCGCTTGCGGGCCTCGTCATGGTGACCGATGGCGCGGATACCTCCGACACGTCGATTGACGATCCGCTCGCCAGCCTCAAGGCGCGATCGATCCCCGTGTTCCCTGTCGGGCTCGGCCAGGAGCGCTTCTCCCGCGACGTGCAGATCTCGCGCGTGGAAACGCCGCGCGTCGTCCTCAAAGGCTCGTCGCTCGTCGTCGACGTCGTCGTCTCCCAGTCCGGCTACGCCGGCAAGAGCGTGCCGCTCAACGTCGAAGACGGCGGGCGCATCGTCGCGACCGAGCAGGTGACGCTGCCGCCCGACGGCGAGTCACTGACGGCGCGCGTGCGCTTCACGGCGAACGAAGCCGGCCCGCGCCTCTTCCGGTTCCGCGTGCCGCCGCAGGACGGCGAAGAGGTGACGCAGAACAACGCGCGCGACGCGCTGCTCGAAGTGCGGGACCGCCGCGAGAAGGTCCTCTATTACGAAGGCGAGCCGCGCGCCGAGGCGAAGTTCATCCTGAGCGCGGTCGAGGACGACAAGAACATCCAGGTCGTGCTGCTGCAGCGGACCGCCGAGAACAAGTACTTCCGCCGCAACGTGTCGACGCCGGACGAGGTGGTCGGCGGATTTCCGAAAACGCGCGAGGAGCTGTTCGCGTATCGCGGCCTCATTCTCGGCAGCGTCGAGGCCGCGTCGTTCACGCCGGACCAGCTCCGCATGATCGCGGACTTCGTCAACAAGCGCGGCGGCGGCCTGCTGATGCTCGGCGGACGCCGGTCGTTTGCCGAAGGGGGCTGGGCTGGCACGCCGGTCGGCGAAGTCCTGCCCGTACTGCTCGACAACGACAGCGGACGAAAGTCGGCGGCGTACTTCAGCATGCTCGCGCCCCGTCCGACGCGCGCCGGCGAGAGCTCGCCCGTCACGCAGATCGCGGACAACGAACAGCACTCGACCGAGCGCTGGAACGAGATGCCGGAAGTCAGCGCTGTGAATCCGATCCGCGCCGTGAAGCCGGGCGCGACAGTGCTGCTCCAGGCGACGGACAAGCAGAAACAGGATCAGATCGTCCTCGCCTGGCAGCGTTACGGCCGCGGCAAGGCCGTCGCGATGCCCGTGCAGGATTCGTGGCTCTGGCGCATGGACGCGAAGATCGCGGTCGAAGACACGACGCACGCGACGTACTGGCGGCGCCTCATCCGCTGGGTCGTGGACGGCGTGCCCGATCTGGTCAACGTCAGCACGAATCAGGATCGCGTCGAGCCTGGCGAGGCCGTGAAGATCACGGCCGACGTCTCGGACGCGGCGTTCGTCGAGGTCAACGACAGCAGCGTGATCGCGGCCGTGACGTCGCCATCGGGGAAGAAGACCGATATCCCGATGACGTGGACCATCACGCGCGACGGCGAGTACAAGGCGAGCTTCGTCCCCGACGAGCCGGGCATCTACGACATCAAGGTCGAGGCGTTCCGCTCCGGCGCCGCGACGAAGGCGCTCGGCACGGACAACGTCCACGTCCGCGCGTCGGCCGGCGACGCCGAGTACTTCGACGCCGCGATGCGCGGGTCGCTCCTCCGCCGCATTGCCGAAGACACGGGCGGCCGCTTCTTTACGCCGTCCAACGCCGCGTCGCTGCCTGAAGCGGTCACCTACACGGGCCGCGGCGTCACCGTCGTCGAAGAACGCGATCTCTGGGACATGCCGGTCGTGCTGATCGCGCTGCTCGGCCTGCTCGGCGCCGAGTGGGGCGTCCGCCGGGTCAGGGGGCTGGCGTGAGCCGGGCCCTTGCATTCGTAGCGTCCGCCTTCAGGCGGACGTTCATGCGGGTCTTTCGTCCGGCTAAAGCCGGACGCTACGTACTGTTGCTGTTGCTGGCGCTCGCAAGACCGGCGCTGGCGCAGGATACCCACCTCCTCGTCGTCACCGGCGTCGGCGGAGACGACGAGCACACGCAGAATTTTCACAAGTGGGCGACGACGATTGTCGAAGCCGCAAAAGAGCGCGGCGGCCTGAGCGACGCCACCATTACGTATCTCGGCGACAAGCCCGAGCTCGACGCGGCGCACATCAAGGCGCGGTCGACGCGCGTAAACGTCGAGAAGGCGTTCGCCGGACTGGCCGACAAGGCGCAGCCCGCGGACGAGGTCGTCGTCATTCTCATCGGCCACGGGAGCTTTGACGGCAAGGTCGGCGCGTTCAACCTGTCGGGGCCGGATCTCAACGCCGACGACTACGCGAGGCTGCTCGGCGCGCTCAAGGCGCAGCGCATCGTCTTCGTCAACACGTCGAGCTCGAGCGGCGCGTTCCTGCAGCCGCTGGCCGGGCCCGGCCGGACGATCATCACGTCGACCAAAACCGGCGGCGAGAAGAACGAGCCGGTGTTCGCGCAGTACTTCGCCGAGGCGTTCAAGGACACGAGCGCGGACACCGATCGCAACGGCAGAATTTCCGTGGCCGAGGCATTCGAGTACGCGAAGAGCAAAGCCGTCGCGACGTACACGAAGGCCGGCACCATCCTCACCGAACACGCGACGCTCGACGACAGCCGCGAAGGCAAGTTCGCCGCGACGCTCTACCTCGATTCCGATCGCGCCCGCGCGGAGAAGACGGCCAGGGTCGCCGACCCGCAGCTGCGCGCGCTGCTCGAGCAGCAGCAGGCGCTCCAGACGCAGATCGACGGCCTCAAGCTGAAGAAGGAAATCCTGCCGGCCGGCGAGTACGACCAGCAGATGGAAAAGCTCCTGACGGAGCTCGCGCTCAAGGCGCGCGCCATCCGGGACATCGAGGCGAAGAAATGATCGTCAGACGTCTCGTCCTGACGGCGTTGATGACGTTCGCCGTGGCGACCGGCGCGTTCGCGCAGCGGTTTCTCTTCGGCGACGGCTCCGGCTACGAGCCAACGCTCAACAACATTCCGTACGACGGCAGGTTCACGTTCGCGCGCATCAAGTACACGGGCCTTGGCCCGATGAGCTACTACTACCGCGGCCTACCCGCGTGGGCGCACGGCTACATCCCCGATCCGCGCCGCGGCAACGCGCGCGCCGAAGCGAACCTGATGAAGATCATGGATGAAGTCACCTACCTTCATCCGCACACCGACGGCTCGGTGGTCTACGGGTTCGACGACCCGCAGCTCTTCCACTATCCGATCGCGTACATGACCGAGCCCGGTTTCTGGACGCTGAACGACAAGGAAGCCGCGGGGTTTCGCGCGTACCTGAAAAAGGGCGGCTTCCTCATCATCGACGACTTCCGGCAGGACGGCGATCCGCGCGCGGGCGGCGGCTGGGAAAACATGGAAAGCAACGTGCGCCGCGCCATTCCCGGCGCGCAGTTGATGCCGCTGAACCCGTCGATGGTCGTGTTCGATTCGTTCTTCAAGATCGAGTCGTTCGACGTCATCCCGCAGGACTACGATCGCGACCGGCCCCAGTTCTTCGGCCTCTTCGAAGACAACGACCCGAACAAGCGGCTGATGATGGTCGTGAACTACAGCACCGATGTGTCGAACTTCTGGGAATTCTCGGCGACGGGGTTCCGGCCGATCGAAGACTCGAATCAGGCGTACAAGCTCGGCGTCAATTACATAATGTACGGAATCACCCACTAAGGAGCGATCCGTGGAACTCGAATCGGCAGACGACGTCGCACTCGCAGACAAAATGAACGCGGGCCGCAAGCAGATCATCGTGGAGCTGCAGAAACAGATCATCGGCCAGAGCGAGGTCATCGAGCTCGTCCTGCTGACGCTCTTCGTCGGCGGCAACAGCCTGATCGTCGGCGTGCCCGGGCTGGCGAAGACGCTCCTCATCGCGACGCTGGCGAAGGTCCTGGAGCTCAAGTTCAACCGCATCCAGTTCACGCCCGACCTCATGCCGTCGGACATCACCGGCACCGACATCATTCAGGAAGACGCCGCCACCGGCCGGCGGGCGATGGTGTTTGCGCCGGGTCCGATCTTCGCGAACATCGTGCTCGCCGACGAAATCAACCGCACGCCGCCGAAGACGCAGGCCGCGCTCCTCGAAGCGAAGCAGGAGCACCGCGTCACGATCCAGGGCCGCACCTACACGCTCGACGAGCCGTTCTTCGTCTTCGCGACGCAGAACCCGATCGAGCTCGAAGGCACGTATCCCCTCCCGGAAGCGCAGCTCGACCGCTTCATGTTCCACATCGTCATCGAGCATCCGCCGGAAGACGAGGAATTCGACGTCGTGCGGACGACGACGGCGATTCAGGAGCCGAAGTTCAACCGGCCGGTCACCGGTCCGGATCTCATTGCGTTCCAGCGGCTCGTGCGCCGCGTGCCCGTCGCCGAGCCGGTGATGCGCTACGCGCTTCGCCTCGTGCGGACCAGCCGGCCGAAGTCGAAGGACGCGCCGGAGATCGTGAAGAAGTACGCGGCGTTCGGCGCCAGCGTCCGCGCGGCGCAGAACCTGGTGCTCGGCGCCAAGGCGCGCGCGCTCACGAGCGGCCGCTACCACGTGAGCTACGACGACATCCGCGCGATGGCGCACCCGGTGCTGCGGCACCGCGTGCTCACCAACTTCCGCGCGGAGTCGGAAGGCATCACGACGGATCAGATCGTGGACGAATTGCTCAACGCGGTGGCCGTGCCCGCATCGGGGATGTAATTGCAGCAGCACTCAGCCGACGCCACCGTGATGCCGGGGGCGCGGTTTGTCGATCCGAAGATCCTCGCGCGGATCGGCAACCTCGAGCTCCTGGCGCGGACCGTGGTGGACGGCTTCATCAACGGCCTGCATCGCGCGCCGTACTTCGGCGCGTCGATCGACTTCGCCGAGCACCGCGGCTACGTCGCGGGCGACGACATCCGCCGCGTCGACTGGCGGCTGTACGCGAGGACCGACCGCTACTACATCAAGCAGTACGAAGCCGACACCAACGCGAACTTCTGCGTGATCCTCGACATCTCGAAGTCGATGAGCTTCGGCAGCCGCGGCGTGACCAAGCTCGAATACGCCAGCTACCTCGGCGCGTGCCTCGCGTATCTCGCGCACAAGCAGCGCGACCGCGTCGGCATCATCACGTTCGACAGCGAGGTCGTCAGCTACGTCCCGCCGTCGGCGAAGCACTTCGACGTGCTGCTCCACACGCTCGACCGGTCGAAGGCCGAACGCCGCGGCGACCTGACGAAGGCGCTCGCCGGCATGGCCGAGCACTTCAAGCGGCGCACGATCATCGTGATGATCTCGGACTTCTATGAAGATCCGTCGGCGATTCTCGAGGCCGTCAAGCCGCTGCACTTCCTCGGCAACGACCTGATCGCGTTCCATGTGCTCGATCCGGCGGAGCTCGACTTCGGGTTCGAAGACGCGTCGAGCTTCGAGGATCTCGAAAGCGGCGAGCAGATTCCCGTCGTGCCGCAGTCGTTCGCCGACGAGTACCGCCAGCTCATTCGCGCGCACATCGAGTCGCTCAAGACGAAGTTCTCGGAGCACCGCGTCGACTACATGCTCGCGAGCACCGCCGAGCCGCTCGATCGGGCGCTCTTCAGCTATCTCTCCGCGCGTGAGCGGCTGATGCGAGTGAGATGAACTGAGAACTCCAACTTATGTCTTTTCTTGCCCCGCTCTTCCTCATCGCCTCCGCGGCCATCGCCGTGCCGATATTCGTGCACCTCATTCAGCGCGAGCGGAAGCGCGTCGTCCTGTTCCCGTCGCTGATGTTCGTGCAGAAGATTCCGTATCAGTCGGTGCGGCGCCGGCGCATCCGGCACTGGGCGCTGCTGCTGATGCGGTGCGCCGCGCTGCTGCTCATCGTCGCGGCCTTCGCGCGGCCGTTCCTGAAACAGGAGATCGCCGCCGCGGCCGCCATCGGCGGCACGAAGGAGGTCGTGATCCTGCTCGATCATTCGGCGAGCATGGGGTACGGCGATCACTGGCAGAAGGCAAAGGACGCGGCGCACCAGGCCGTGCGCGCGCTCGGCAACAGCGACAAGGCGACGCTCGTGCTCTTCAGCCGGAACGCCGAGGAAAGCATGCGCGCGACCTCGGACCGCGCGCGGCTCGACGTCGCCATCGACAACTCGAAGGTCGACGCCGACTCGACGCGCTATGGTCCCGCGCTGAAGCTCGCCGAGAGCATCCTGCTGCGATCGACCGCGCGGCGCCGCGAAACCATCCTCATCAGCGACTTCCAGCGCGCGGGATGGACGGGGTCCGAAGACGTCCATTTCCCGGACGGCTACGCGGTGACGCCCGTCTCCGTCGCCACGCCGGATGCGGAGAACATCGCCGTGCCATCGGTGACGTTCGCGCGCGCGGCATTTTCCGGCACGGAGCGCGTGACGGTCACCGCCGGCATCGCCAACCGGGGCGCGACCCCGCAGGCGGACGTGCCGGTGTCGCTCGACGTCGAGGGTCTTCCGATTCAGACGCAGCACGTGAAAGTCGGCGCCAACGCCGCCGCGTCCATCACCTTCACGCAGTTCACGCTCGACAAGCCGATCGTCAAAGGAACCGTCCGCGCGGGCACCGACCAGCTGCCCGCCGACAACACGTTCCACTTCACCGTGTCGCCGACCGCGCCCGTCTCACTGCTCGTCGTCGAAGGCGGCGACCGCCAGGAGTCGTCGCTCTATCTGATCAAAGCGCTCGGCATCAGCACGACGCCGACGTTCCAGACCGACGTGATGCCGGTCGTCCGCGTCTCGCCGAGCAACTTCGAGAAGCGCGCGGCCGTGATCTTGAATGACGTCGCGTTTCCGCCGGCCGCGGCCAACGGCGCGCTCAAGCAGTTCGTCGAGCGTGGCGGCGGGCTGCTGATTGCGGCCGGCGAGCATACGACGTGGCCGCAGGGCGAGAAAGATCTGATGCCGGGCACGCTCGGCGCGACCGTCGATCGCACGGCCGGCCGCGGCGCGACGCTCGGCTTCATCGATCACAGCCACTTCGTCTTCGAAGTCTTCAAGGCGCCGCGCAGCGGCGACTTCTCCGCCGCGCAGATCTACCGCTATCGCCGCATCGACCCCGCGCCCGGCGACCGCGTCCTCGCGCGGTTCGACGATGGCGCCGTCGCGGCGGCGGAACGAAAGGTCGGCGCGGGGCGCGTGATTGTGTGGGCGTCCGCGCTCGACGACTCGTACAGCGATCTTCCGAAGAAGCCGGTCTACCTGCCCCTCGTTCACCAGCTCGTGAAGTACCTCGCGCAGTTCGAGGCGCCGCACGCCTGGCAGACGGTCGGGCAGGTGGTCGACGTGCAGTCGCTGACGAAGTCGCGCGCCAACTGGGTCGTCGTGACGCCGTCGGGCAAACGCGTGCCGCAATCCGGGCCCCTCGAGCTCGCCGAACAGGGCGTCTACGACGTGCGGCCCGCCGGGGGCGCCGACGCCTTCGCGCCGCAGGCGATCGCCGTCAACATCGATCCGGCAGAAGAAGATCTGACGCCGGTCGATCCAGCCGAGCTTGTCGCGGCCGTCACGGGTCACGCGGCAGCCGCACCCGCCGGCGCCCTTCCGACGGCGGCCGAAGCCGAGCAGATCGACATCAAGGAAGCCGAGCGCAAGCAGAGCTTCTGGTGGTATCTCCTCGTCACCGGATTGCTGCTGCTCGCCGCCGAAACCGTGGTGTCGAATCGCCTGTCGCAGAGCGAAAAGTTCCTGTAAATTACGTACGTGGGCCGGGCCTCTCAGGCCCGGATTGGGGGCTCCATGGACCGTCGCGCCGAACTCCTCGACGTTATTCGATCGGTTCGCAATCGCTGGCGGCAGCGGCTCGCCGTCCGCGGCGCCGTGCTCGTCGTCGCGGGGACGCTCCTGGCCCTTTTCCTTTCCGCCTCGAGCCTCGAAGCGCTCCGCTTCACGCCCGGCGCCATCATCGCGTTCCGCCTGATCGCCCTCGCCGTCTTCGCCGCGCTCGTGTGGCTGTTCCTCATCCGCCCGATGCGCCGCCATGTCACCGACACCCAGGTCGCGATGTACCTGGAAGAACACGATCCGAAACTCGAAGCCGCGATTCTGAGCGCGATCGAAGCGACGTCGGGCTCGACGATCGCGCAGGGTCACTCGCCACGTCTGGTCAACAAGCTCGTCGAGCAGGCCATCGAGCAGTGCCACGACGCGATGGCGGGGCACCAGGTGGATCGCCGCGCGGTGAAGCGCCACGCGATGACCCTCGGCGGCGTCGCCATTGCCGCGCTGCTTCTCGTCATCCTCGGCCCGGCGTATCTCCGTCACGGCCTCTCGGCGCTGCTCATCGTCACGCGCGCCGCGGAGAAGTCGAGTCCGTATTCAATCGAGGTCAAGCCCGCGGATACCAAGATCCCGCGCGGATCCGATCAGCAGGTCACGGCGCGTCTGGTCGGCTTCACGTCGAAGGACGCGACGCTGATGGCGCGGAACTCGCAGGGCGCGCAGTTCGAGCGCATCCCGCTCGTCGCCGGCGCGAACCCCTCGGCGTTTGAAGGCATGCTCTTCCATCTCGACAAGAGCACCGAGTACTACGTCGAGAGCAACGGCGTGAAATCGCCGACGTACACGATGACCGTCCTCGATCTGCCGACGGTCGGCAAGCTCGAGCTCGAGTACCACTTCCCCGCCTACACGGGTCTCCCCGTGCAGAAGATCGACGTCGGCGGAGACGTCGCCGCGATCCGCGGCACGGAAGTCTGGCTGAAGGTGACGCCGACGATGACGTCGCCTGACGGGAAGATCGTCGTCAACGACGCGGCGGACGGCGCGCTCACGAAGCAGGCCGACGGCACGCTGACCGGCAGGTTCACCGTAAAGGATGAAGGCTTCTACAAGATCGCGCTGACCGGCCCGCACGGCGAGCAGGTCGACGCCTCGCAGAAATACACGATCGACGTGCTGAAGGACCAGCCGCCCGTGGTCTCCTTCAACAAGCCCGGCCGCGACAGCAACGCGAGCCCCGTCGAGGAAGTGTTCGTCGAAGCCAAAGCCAACGACGACTTCGGCATCAGGGATCTGCAGCTCTTCTACTCCGTCAACGGCGGCGCCGAGAAGAGCGTGCAGTTGTTCGGCGGCGGCAAGACCCTGCAGGAGGTCCAGGCCGGCCACACGATCTATCTCGAAGAACTCGGCGTGAAGCCCGGCGACTTCGTCTCGTACTACGCGAAGGCCACCGACAACAACGGCGTCGAGGGCGCGAAGACCACGACGAGCGACATCTATTTCCTCAACGTCAAGCCGTTCCGCAAAGACTACAAGGCTGCGGCGTCGCAGGCTGGCGGAGGCGGCGGAGGCGGCGGCGACGTCAACGCGCTGTCCGAACAGCAGCGGCAGATCGTCGCGGCCACCTTCAACGTCGTGCGCGACAAGCAGAAGCTGAGCACTGAGAAGTTCCGCGAGAACGTCGTGTTCCTCAACCTGGCGCAGGCAAAGCTCCGCGGGCAGGTGGACGAGCTCGTTCAGAAGCTCCAGGCGCGCGTCGGCGTCGTCGATCCGGGATTCAAGGCGATTGCGGAGGCGCTGCCGAAGGCGTCGGCGGAGATGAAGACCGCCGAAGGCAACCTCAAGGCGCAGCAGGCCAAGGACGCGCTCGCGCCCGAGCAGCGCGCGCTGAAGCTGCTGCAGGACGCCGAAGAAAACTACGAAGTCCAGGTCCGCCAGGGCGGCGGGGGCGGCGGCGGGGGCGGCGGCGGTCAGCTCTCGGAAGATCTCGCGGACCTGTTCGAGCTCGAGCTCGACAAGCTCGCGAACCAGTACGAGATGCAGAAGCGCGCCGAGCAGCAGGGCAACGACGCCCGGGTCGACGAGCTTGCCGAGAAACTGAAGGAGCTCGCGCGCCGTCAGCAGCAGGAGCTCGAACGCCAGCGCCGCGCGTCGGCCGGACAGCAGCAACAGCAGGGCGGCGGCGGCGGGCAGAGCCAGCGCCAGCTCGCCGACGAGCTCGAACAGGCGGCGCGCCGGCTCGAGCAGCTCACGCGCGAGCAGCAGCGGCCGGAGCTCGCCGATGCCGCGCAGCAGATGCGCGATGCCGCGGCGGCCATGCGCCAGGCGGCGGCCAACGGATCGAAGGACGGCGGCGCGCAGGCCGCGGCCGCCCTCGACAAGCTGCGTCAGGCGCAGGACAAGCTCAATCGCAACCAGGGCGACCGCGCGCAGCGCGACATCCAGAACGCGAAGCGCCAGGCTGAAGACCTGGCCAAAGAGCAGAAAGACATCGCGTCGGAGGTCGGCCAGCTCGGGCCCAATACGCCTGGACAGCGCGGCAAGTCGCAGATGCTCGCCGATCGCAAGGACGCGATGGACAAGAAGGTCGGCGAACTGCAGAAGGATCTTGAAGCGCTGGCCAACGACACGCGCCGCGATCAGAAGGACGCGTCACGCAAGCTCGACGAAGCAGCCGGATCGATTCGCGACAAGCGCGTCCGCGAGAAGATCCGCTACTCGCGCAGTCAGCTTGGCGGATCGCCGAGCGACTACGCGAAGGCGATGGAAGACGACATCTCGTCGAATCTCGACCAGCTCCAGCGCAAGATCGGCGAGGCCGAAGCCGCGCTCGGATCTCAGTCGAAGAAAGACGCGCTCGGCCGCGCGGCCGACAAGGCCGGCGATCTCGTGCGCGGCCTGCAGTCGCTCGGCGAGCGCATGCGCCAGCAGCAGAATCAAAAAGGTTCGCAGGGTTCGCA
>Ga0153915_10002844_pt1 | contig 15810 bp, 18 predicted proteins | sample Opewatmetagenome_2_FD_107003 | JGI IMG/M metagenome (GOLD analysis project Ga0153915, IMG submission 107003) | Freshwater wetland microbial communities from Ohio, USA - Open water 3 Core 3 Depth 3 metaG | ecosystem: Environmental > Aquatic > Freshwater > Wetlands | place: USA: Ohio, Lake Erie...
AGGGGAAGAAGTGGATAATTTGTGCCTGAAGGCAGCGAAATTAATGGGTCATGAGTGTCATATTCCCGGGCTTTATATCCGTTTAATAAAGAGGATACCATTGGGTGCCGGATTAGGGGGCGGCAGCAGCGATGCCGCTGCTGTTTTAAAGGGTATCAATGTTATTTATAATCTTAAACTGCATGGGGCTGATCTCATTGCCCTGGCCGCAAAACTTGGATCGGATATACCTTTTTTCATAAACGGCGGGAGTGCCTTTGTATATGGGCGGGGGGAACTGATTCAACCAGTAGAAATAGATACAAATTATACCCTTATCCTGATTCATCCGGATGTGTCTATCAGTACTGCCTGGGCTTATGCAAACTTAAAAATGGGCTTGACAAAAGCTTTTATAAAAACTAAATTTATAGGCTTTGAAGTTCAAAATTTATCGGTGGAAAATTTCCGCGATAAATTCAGTAATGATTTTGAAAAATCCTTGTTTGCTGCCTATCCGCAGTTGGCGGATTGCAAGCAAATGTTATACGGGAGTGGTGCCGATTTTGCCTGTATGAGCGGGAGTGGATCAACAATTTATGGTCTGTTCCGCGATGATCGACAGGCGAGGTCGGTATATCAGGAATTGAAAACCCGATTTTCATGTACGCTAACTCGGCCGGTTAAACGAAAGTAATATTGTCCCCTCGAGAGACCGGGTCAATCGTAAAACCGCCGACCAGGTAAAAAGACTGGTGGGGCGTCGCCAAGTGGTAAGGCACCGGGTTTTGGTCCCGGCATTCGGGGGTTCAAATCCTCCCGCCCCAGCTAAATAGTTTCAGTTTTTTTAGGAGTGCAGGATGGAAGAAGTAAAATTAAATGCCCGCTTAAGGAATGAAGAAGGAAAATTAAATTCCCGTCGCTTGCGGCGGAACGGCGAAATCCCGTGTGTGGTCTATGGGATTGAACCAGGGACCACTTCCCTGGCGATTAAAAAAAGGGAAGTAGATAAATTGTTAACCAGCCGTCACGCGATCATTGTTCTGAATTATGAAGGCAAACAGCAACAATCGATCATTAAAGAGATTCAATATCATCCCATAAAAGGGGATATAATTCATATGGATTTTCAGCGGATTCTGGCCGGGCAGGAAATAAAAATCGCCGTACCGGTTAAGTTCATCGGTTTGGCACCCGGTGCCAAAGTGGGCGGTATCTTCCAGGAATTACGATCCCATCTGGAAGTAATCTGTCTGCCGGCTGATATTCCTGAGTATATTGAGGTGGATATTTCTAATTTGCAAATAGGTGATGCCATTCATGTCAGCGATCTTAAATTGGGAACTCTTAAACTCGATGAGGAGGCTACAGCAGCCGTTTGTTCGGTAGCAGCACCAAAGAAACTGGAAGAAGTAGTTGCTCCTACCGAAGAGGGAGTAGAAGAGGAAGCGGCTGAACCGGAAGTCATCACTGCCCGCAAGAAAGAAACAGAAGAAGAAGAGGAAGAATCCAAAAAGTGAGTCGGGATTCCCTGTGCATACCATCGTTGGATTGGGAAATCCGGGTAAAAAATATACAGGTACCCGGCACAACATTGGTTTTGAAATAGTTGACAATATTGCCGACGATTTGCAGTGTTCTTTTAAAGCAGGAAAAGGCGAATATTATTATGCCCAAACCGGAGTTGGGGCTCAAAAGATCATTCTGGTCAAGCCCACCACTTATATGAATAACAGCGGTCTGGCGGTCCGGCAGATCATGAACTATTTTTCCCTAACCCTGGAAGATGTACTGATCGTTTGTGATGATTATAATCTGCCCTGGGGAACATTCCGCTTTCGTTCTATGGGAAGTGATGGAGGGCATAATGGATTGGCCTCGATTATCTATGAACTCGAAACCGACAATATTAGTCGTTTTCGGTTCGGTATCGGGAATTATTTTAACGATGCTATAGATTTTGTTCTTTCTAAATTTGATCAGCGCGAAAAAGGGGAAATTAAACGGTTATTGTCGATGGCTAAAGAAGCGATATTCTGCTGGATTGAGAACGGCGTAGAGTTTACTATGAACCGGTATAATCGTTCCTTTCTTCTTTCCGCGGATGGGGATGGAACCGAGGAGTGAGTTCCAGACAAATTGGTAAATTTAATTTGAGTAATTAACTAACAATAAATCCTTTTCCACATCATAGAATGTGGAAACATTAGACCGAAGGAGAATTATTTTATGGCTATGTATGAGACCATTTTCATCCTGGATAGCCTGCTCTCACCCGAGGAGATTGAGAACAATATTAATCGGGTGAAAGAGGTGGTTGAATCCCAGGGTGGAAAAGTGACCGCCATCGATCGATGGGGCAAACGCAGGATGGCATATGAAATCCACAAAAAGCAATATGGATTTTATGTGGCCATGGAGTTCGACAGTGTTGGGAATTTACCTCAGTTTTTACAGAATGAATATAATTATAATGATAAAATACTGCGGTATCTTACCTATCGTTACACCAAGAATAAAATGAAAGCACGTAATAAGGAATTGGAATTAAAGGCACAGGGTAAAGAACTGATACCGGTAAGGCCGGATACTGAATTCGAGGCAGCAGCATTAGGGCGGGGTAAACCGGGTTTTAGACGTACTTATAGAAAAGAGGAGGGAATGAAAGATGTACAGAAGTAGAGGAACCGATCGGAATTCCCGGAGCAATAACCGCAGTAATAATCGGATGGGATTGAGTGGATTTAAAAGCAAGAAAAAACGGGTCTGCCGCTGGTGTACGGACGATGAATCATGCCGGAATTTATATATTGATTTTAAGGATACTAAAAAAATCAGCCGGTTTCTGACCGAGCAGGGCAAGATCATTCCCCGGAGAACGTCCGGAAATTGTGCCCGCAGTCAGAGACAACTGGCTACGGCGATCAAACGCGCCCGTCATCTGGCGTTGCTTCCTTATATTGCCGATATTCCAAGATAAGTGTAACCGGAAAGCAGGTGTTTATGAAAATAGTACTACGTCAGGATCATGAAAAATTGGGTACCGCCGGTAACATTGTTAATGTTAAACCTGGTTTTGCCCGGAATTTTTTAATTCCTAAGGGAATTGCTTTGGCCGCGACTCCCCAAAATGTCAGATTCTATGAGAATGAGAAAAAGTTAATAAACCAGAGCAAGGAAAAAGAGAAGAGGCGATCGGCAGAATTAGCCAAAACACTGGAAACAGTATCCTGTACCATCACGGTGCAAGTTGGCGAAGAGGATAAATTATTCGGTTCTGTCACTTCACAAAATATAGCCGAGGCCCTTCTTGCTCAGGGGTATGATATTGACAAAAGAAAAATAATGCTGGATGAGCCTATCAAATCGCTGGGTATTTACTCTATCCCTGTAAAGTTGCATGCGGATGTTGAAGCTAAAGTAAAGGTTTGGGTTGTCAAGGAATAAATCGTATCATAATGTATGAGTATAGGCGGTTTCATACCGCCTTTTTTTTTATTAATTACTTCTTTCTTAGCCGAATATACTTTAATTTGGCCGAAAATATTAAGCTGTTAGTCAATATTAATCGACATGCCCAATGACGTATGTGGATGTCATATTTAATATAGCCCTGCCCAAAACATTTACTTATCGTATTCCGGCAGAAATACTTAACTCCCCTCAGCCGGGTCAGCGTGTTCTGGCCCCATTCGGGAACAGAGAAATTACCGGTATCGTGACCCGGGTTTTCGATCATAGTACCATTGCCGATTGCAAAGAAATCGTGGATATCCTGGAAGAATTTCCGCTGGTGCGCCAGGAGTTGCTGGAATTTACTGCCTGGCTGGCTGAGTATTATCTCTGTCCCTGGGGGCAGGCCATACAATTAGCCTTACCGCGTGGAATGGAACAGAAGAGCGAGAGTATGGTTCACTTGAAACAATTTCCGGAAGATAAAAATCAAGTTCTATCCGAACGCCGACAGTTTTTATTTGATTTAATTGCCGGTAACAGCGGCAAAACGAGCACCTATTATCGCCGACAGTTTGGCAGCGGATCCTTCTATCATTATTTGCATGAACTCCAAAATCTGGATTTAATCCAAATTGAACAACGGATAAAAAAACCTCCCCGGCGTAAAGAACAATTATGGGTAACCATTCACCAAACTGTGGAGAATTCGGATCGAGTCCTTAAAAAGCACCCCGGCTTGAATAATCTGTTAGAGGAAATAAAAGGGAAAAAACTTCTGTATAGTGAATTTAAGGAGCGGTCTGTGTTGTCAGCGACAGTTATAAACCGGTTGGCCCGAGCAGGTACGATAACAATAGAAAAAAAATTACTCCCCGTACAAATTCATTCATACTATCCTGAGGAAAAAAAAGCAATCGTCCTGAACGCGGAGCAAAAACATGCTTTGTCGGCTATCAAAGAATCTTTGCAGCGCCATGAATTCCTAGTTTATTTACTGCTGGGGGTAACCGGCAGCGGAAAAACTCAGGTTTACCTGGAGACAATCAAGATTTGTATTCAGCAGGGCCTTACTGCTATTGTGCTGATTCCGGAAATATCCCTGACTCCGCAGACAGTTCAGCGTTTTGAAAATTTCTTTCCGGGCCAGGTAGCGGTATTTCATAGTAAAATGAGTGTACATGAGCGCCAGGAAATCTGGCTGAAAGTGTTTAACCAGGAAGTGTCCATTATTGTCGGTCCGCGCTCGGCCTTATTTATGCCTGTTCAGAATCTTGGTATTATCGTGGTGGATGAGGAACATGATGGTTCCTATAAGCAAAATAATCCGGCACCGCGTTATCATGCCCGGGACGCAGCAATCTACCGTGCCAGGATGAACAAGGCGATGGTGATACTCGGCTCGGCAACCCCGAGTTTGGAATCCTATTATAATGTCAGTCAGCAAAAATATACATTGCTTGAACTTACAAAGCGGATTAATAATGTAAATTTACCTGCCGTATACGTCGAGGATACCAAATCTCTGCTGAAGAACAAAAGTGAATCCAGGATATTTACTCCCCTGCTGCTGGAAAAAGTTAAACAGCGTCTGGAACGGAAGGAACAAATTATCCTGCTACAAAACAGGCGTGGGTATGCGGCCTATCTGCAATGCCGGGAGTGTGGATATATTTATCTCTGCCCAAACTGCGAAATTACCCTTACTTTTCATGCCCAGCATAAGAATCTATTATGTCACTATTGTGGATATTCCAAACAGGCTCCGGAATATTGTCCCAAATGTCAGGGGGTAAGTATAAAATATCTTGGAATCGGCACACAAAAGATACAGGCTGAGATTTTAAAATTGTTTAAAGATGCCCGGGTGATCCGTATGGACCAGGATACTACCGTACGTAGAGGATCACACGATTCTTATTTGAAGTCATTCAAGGAAGGCAAAGCTGATATCTTATTGGGTACCCAAATGATTTCCAAAGGCCTGGACTTCAGCAGGGTAACACTTGTTGGAGTGATCTCTGCCGATATCGGATTAAGTTGGCCCGATTATCGGGCTGCCGAAAGAGTGTTCCAGTTGCTCACCCAGGTTGCCGGCAGAGCCGGCAGGGATGAACTGGCCGGTGAGGTGGTTATTCAGAGTAATGTGATCAATCATTATACGATCCATTTTGCACGGAATCATGATTATAAAGGTTTTTACCAGCAGGAATTAAAGTATCGGCGTGAATTGACTTACCCGCCGTTTTGCAGAATAGTCAATATAAAATATTCATCCGATTCATTACCGAAGACCATTGATCTGGCTAGAGAGGTGTCCCTTAAACTGCATAAAGCCAATCAGGGTGTTTACAATGTTATAGGTCCGGCACCATCTCCACTTGCCAGAATTAATAAGCAATATCGCTGGCAAACCCTGCTTAAAATAGATTCCGCCAAAGATCCGGGTGGAAAGAGTACAAAAAAAATAATTTCAGCAATTCTGGCACCTTATTTTCGCCTGAAAAAGTCTAATTTGAAAATTATTGTCGATATTGACCCGCTGGAGATAGTATAGTATAAACTGGTTGCATGCTGAAGTATGTTTTATGTAAATTTTAATTAAATTTAAAGTACACACACCCATGAGTAAGCAATTCGATATAAAGAAAGAAAGCCTGTCCCTTATCAATAAATCGTACAGTGAGCACAGTGATTTTGCGGTTTGGGAAACTAAATATCGCCAGTTAGAGGAAAAACTAAAAAAAGTTGTCGAGCGAATCAAAAAACTGGAACATGTTTATCAATTTCATAAAGGGGTGGTGCAGAATATTTCCAGTGGAATCATCACCATCGATTTTGAAGGTATCATTACCTTTGTTAATACCACTGCCTTAAAACTGATTGAATATGAATACGGCGAATTGCTGGGGAAATCGGTACGGGTGTTGTTTGCAGATGCCAATGAATGCGAACAAATTCTGACCATACTGTTAAAAAACAAAAAAATGTTTGAAAGTAAAGAGGTTAATCTGCTCACCCGTTCTCAGAAGATTATTCCTATCGGATTCACCACTACCTTGCTGGATATTGCGGATGTCAAATATAACGGGGTGGTTTTTAGTTTCAGAGATTTGACCAATATTCATAATTTCCGCAGCCGTCTGGAGCGGATCGATCGCCTAGCAACCCTTGGTGAAGTATCGGCCGGTATTGCTCATGAGATCCGTAATCCATTGGCCGGGATCAAATCATCAGCACAGGTATTAGAGGAAAGTTTTAGTCCAGGTGATTTCCGGGCCGAGTTGGTCAGGCGGATAATCAAAGAGATAGATCGCTCGAATGAATTGCTCAAGAAGTTTTTTAAATTTGCCAAACCGGGTAAACCCAAACAGGATTTTATTGAAGTTGAAAATATCGTGAAGGGTGTAGCGGTGCTGCTTTCTTCAAAAATGGCAAAAAAAAGTATTGTATATCATGCTATTTTTGATAAAAATATACCCAAAGTGTATGTGGATGAAGATCAAATTGAGCAGGTTTTAATTAATTTATTCATCAATGCAATCGATGCGCTGGAAAAAGGGGGCATGCTTTCTGTGTCGGCTCAATTGGTCAAGTCGTTAGCTGATCCGGAGTCTAAACCGATGGTTGCCATCCTGATCAAAGATCAGGGCTGCGGCATTGAAAAAGATAATTTACAAAAAATATTTAATCCCTTCTTCACCACCAAGAGTGAAGGTGTTGGGTTGGGATTATCCATCTCTTCTCGACTGGTTGAAGAAAACGGCGGAAGAATAGAAGTGGAAAGCGAGGTGGGACAGGGTACCCGTTTTTCAGTGTTGTTACCGATTGGTTAGTTCAGGCAGTACGGCTAATCCTGGTCGGATCGAGCCAGCTGATTTATCTGGAACTGCAGGAGGCAGAAAGTTGCAGCAGGAAATAAATAGTCTAAGAAAGAAACAGGATCACGGTCATGGATGAAACAAAAAAATTACTGATTGTTGATGATGAAGAGACATTGACTTTTAGCCTGTATCAATATTTTATACTGGCCAAGCAGAACTTCGAGGTGGTTACCGCTGCCTCCGGTGAGGAAGCATGGGAAAAAATTAATCATGAAAAATTTGATCTCGTGATTACTGATATTAAAATGCCCGGGATGAGCGGACTGGAATTACTGGCCCAGATTAAAAAGCATTATCCGCATTTAAATGTAATTGTTATGACTGCTTACGGTTCCGAGGATAAAAAAGAGGAAGCCATGCAGAAGGGCGCCTCTTTCTATTTGGAAAAACCTTTTGAAATGAAAGAAATGCGACAGTTAGTCATGGATATTTTGAGCTGAATATGGCCCTAGTTGGCAATCTTCGTGATCTGAAATTACCTAATCTAATCCAACTGAATTGTATGGAAAAAAATACGGCTAAACTCACTATTGAGTACGCCGGTAAATACGGTTTCATATACTTCCAGGATGGGAATGTCGTACATGCCGAATTGGATCCGGAGATCGGTGAAGAAGCCCTGTTTAAAATGCTGGCTCTGCAGGAGGGTAAATTCAGGGTAGAGAATGATGTGCGTCCGCCCGTTATTTCAATTAATATTCCCTGGAACAGTTTACTGCTAAAAGGGCTGCATCACCTGGATACCATGCATATCAGCGATGAGAGTAAGCATTTACATATCCTAAGCATGCTGATGAATATCAAGGGTGTCCGTAATGCAGCACTTATTGACACGGAAGGAACTGTATTGGCCAGCAATACCCGTATTGACAACTCATCGGTCCTGACGGCTTTTACATTCCTGCAGGTTGAGAAGATTAGTACCCTGATGGGCAGAAATAATCCCGGATTCATTAGTCTGAATTCGAATCAGAGTCGATCTTTAATAGCTTATTATAAACAGAATCTGGTTTACCTGGATATCGAAAATAAATATCAACTTGATACCATTCTGGTTTTGATCGGGCAGGTTTTGAGTGTTTAATCATGAATTATAGAAACGATGCAGGTTTTAAACTAAGTTTATTATAATAATTCTGTTATGCTTGAAGATAATAAATGGTTTAAAGAAGTACTCAGTATCTCTGGTGTAGAAGGGGTATTATTAACCAGTCGGGCCGGCAGTATTATCGGTAAAATTGGTCTTAATTTTGATCATAAAACTTCCGAACAGATCGCCGAAAAAATAATCCGCATACTGTTACTGCACCAGCAAACGGGTCGCGTTATAAAAGAACTTGAAATTAAATGGAATGACTATAATTTAGTCATCCTGGTCAAGGATGGCCTGATTTTGATTACGTATTGCTCTCAGGATCGAATCATGCCTTTGCTGCGGATCACCCTGAACGTCGTTTTAGCCCATCTTTTAGAAGACAAAAAGATCATCAAACAAATTAAAAAGTATATCGAAGAAAAATCCCCGCCATTGAATACCGCACAACTGGACAGCAGGGAAATAAAATTAATTTCTAAATTGCAATAAATTTTAATTACTGTTATATTAAAAAAAAGTATCCAAAGTCGGTGTAATTCCGAAAGTTAGTGAAAGCCGGAACAGCGGGAATGTTTAATCTGACCGGCGAATTGAAAATTTAGACTGGTATAACAGCGACAGGTGGCAGGCCAGACCATTCAGTATGTAAGGGAAGATTTTTTCAAACATCTTGAAGCAGTACTGGTGAAAATTATTGGGCCGGTAGCTTCTTATATTATAGATGATGTCCTGGCGGATTTGAATACGGAACGCAGCCGGATCAGCAAAGAAAATGCAGCCCTGTTAACGGAGGCGATCAGTCAGCAGATTTCAGATGAGGATAAAAGACTGAAATTTCAGCAGGAAATGCTGGAGTATCTGAAACAGTTATGAAGTTTATTAGTCTGCGTTGGAAAATAAGCGGCATTTTGATTTTAAGTAACCTGTTTTTAGGGCTGGTGGCTATTTTTATCGTTCAAAAAACGGTTACTACCAGTTTAAAAAAGGAAGTCATTGAACGCGGACAGACTATTGCCAACGATCTATCCCGCTATAGCACGGAATTGATCATGGAAGGGGATAAAGTCGGTTTAAATCAAATCTTAGCTAATTCCCTGACTTATGAAAGCGTGGAATATATTCTGGTGGAAGACAACGAGCAGCGCATCCTTTCCGATACGTTTAATGGTGATGTACCGCCGGAATTGAGTTCACCGCGGACTTTTTCCGAAATAAATTATTCTGATCCACCGTTAATTTACTTAAAAAGCAGGAATACGGAATGCTATGATGTAACGGTAGGAGTGGCAGAGGGGAATTTGGGATACATCCGGATCGGGATGAAGCGGAGTTATATCGTGGAAAAAGTCAGGCAAACCAATACCTACATTATGCTCAGCGTAATACTGGTGACGCTGGTGGGTATTATTATTGTTTATTTTATTTCCAATAGAATTATTAAACCTATAATTCGTCTGGCCAATCGGGCTACCGAGATCAGCAGCGGAAATCTGGAGGAAAAAATTGATGTTAAAACCAACGACGAAATCAATTATATGGCTGAAGCAGTGGAACGTTTACGGGAGAGCCTGAATATTGCCTTGACCAGATTAGATAAAACTAAATCCATCAGTATTTAAATAAATGTGGGGATCCATATGGTACGTACAAAAAAACTGAAAGACGGCAGCCGCCAGATCATTCTTAATGGTAAACAATATGAAGGGGTGACTAAAACACTCTCCGAGCTGGCCAGTAAAACCAAAGCCTCGGCTATTTTATTCGCCGATATGAGTGGGCAACTGATTAGCCAGCGTGGCAATACAGAAAATATGAATACCACCGTTTTGTCTGCCCTGGCTGCCAGTGATTTTGCGGCGACTGCAGAAATGGCCAAACTGGTCGGCGAAGAAGCAAAATTTAAATTACTTTTCCATGAAGGTGAGAAACGGAATGTATATCTTTCCAATGTGGGTGATTATTTCTTTCTGGTGGTTGTATTTGATGTGAATGTCACTCTGGGATTAATCCGCATCTATACTAAAAAAGCAATTCAGAGTTTGCTGGAAATTCTGGAAGAAGGCGGAGAAGAAGAAGGCGAAAAGGATATGATCGATTCCGATTTTAGTTCTCTGTTGGGTGATGCATTAGATGAGACTTTTAAATAAAAAATCAGAGCTGTATTCGATAATAGTGAGAGGCACTAATGTTTATCAATTGGGCGCTACAAGAAATTAATTTAAAAATCGTGTATTATGGGCCAGGTATGAGTGGGAAAACCACCAACCTGGAATATATTCATTCTAAACTTGATCCATCGCTGGCCGGTGAATTGGTATCTCTAAAAACAAAAGAAGATCGTACCATTTTTTTCGATTTCATGCAAATTGAAGTGGGACGTATCAAAGGGAAAAAACCAAAATTCAATCTGTATACGGTTCCAGGACAGGTATATTATGCTTCTAGTCGCAAGGTTATTTTGAATGGTGTCGACGGCATCGTATTTGTTGCCGATTCTCAACCTCATCGTATGGAAGCCAATATCGAAACCCTATTAGACTTGGAGAATAATCTCAAACAGGATGGGCACTCTCTGGAAGCATTCCCCTGGGTTATTCAATTCAATAAACGTGACTTACCAGGTGTGGAGACACTTGAAACATTACAAAAAAAATTAAACTTTTTTAGTGTTCCTTATTTTGAAGGAGTTGCCGTTCGAGGTGATGGGGTCTTTAATACACTGAAAGCGGTTATCAATAAAGTCGTACAGAATGTACAAAATCAGTTATAGATTCTGATATTTTCATTGCCGGCCTCCATTCATAAAGATGGAGGCTTTTTTAATTCATATTATATGAGATGACGCAGTCAGCGATATCCTCGCTACACTTACCTTACTACACCGTACATTAATAATACTGATATATATTACCAAACAGGCAGCCGGGTCTATAGAATGCAGGGCAATCATACGCAGCAGAAGAGTATTTGGAGCTGGGCTATGTATGATTGGGCAAATTCCGCTTTTGCCACAACCATAATGGCCTCGGTACTACCTGCCTACTACAGCCGGGTGGCCGCAGGAGATCTCACACCGGCAACTGCCAGTAGTTATTGGGGATATACCAATACCATCGCCATGCTGACCGTGGCCGTACTGTCTCCCATCCTGGGGGCCATAGCCGATTATAAACAGGCAAAATTGAAGTTCCTGGCTTCTTTCGCCTTTATAGGTATTCTGGCCACGGTCATGCTTTTTTCCATTCAACGCGGCGATTGGCTGCAGGCTTCTCTCTACTATATTGTAGGACGGATCGGATTCTCCAGTACGGTCGTTTTTTATGATTCGCTCTTGCCTCATATCAGTACCAGTAAAAATATCGACCGGGTCTCCACACTTGGTTATGCGCTGGGGTATGTGGGGGGCGGTTTACTCCTGGCTTTGAATCTGGCCATGATTGTTTCACCTCACAGTTTTTATATATCCGATTCTCTGCTGGCCACCCGCTGGTGTTTTGTCACGGTAGCATTATGGTGGGCTCTGTTTTCCCTGCCTTTATTCATCTATGTTAAGGAACCGCACACACATGTTTCCAGGCCGTCCGAAAACATCAATGTGATTAAGGCCGGTTTTAAGAGGATCCGCTCTACATTTGACCAGATCAAACAATTCAAGCAGGCCTTTCGTCTGTTGATCGCTTACTGGCTCTATAATGACGGCATCGGCACCATTATTGTAATGGCTGTTATCTTTGGTTCGGAAGTGGGAATTGGTGATAAGGATTTGCTGGGTGCGGTATTATTGGTGCAATTCGTTGGAATCCCGTTTACTTTTTTATTTGGTCGCCTGGCTGAAAAGATATCAGCCAAGAAAGCGATATATGTGGGATTGCTGGTTTACACGGGAATTGCCGTGCTCGGACTGTTCATGCGCCGACCTATTCATTTCTGGATTCTGGCGGTGATGATCAGTACTGTCCAGGGTGGTACCCAGGCTTTAAGTCGTTCCCTTTTTGGACTGCTGATACCCAAAAACCGTTCCGCTGAATTTTTCGGATTTTATGATGTAAGTGAAAAATTTTCCGGTATCATCGGACCAGCCCTGTTTGGAGTGGTCGGGCAATTAACCGGCTCCAGTCGTTTGAGTATATTAGCACTGATCGTATTTTTTATCGGTGGCCTGCTTATCCTGAAAGACGTTGATCTAGCCGCTGGTATTCAGGCAGCAGCCCAGGCTGAGAAACAGGAATAAGAATTTTAAAATAGTATTGTAGAAACAATTAAAAAAATTTAAATTTGAAGTTTATTTTATTGATTTTTTTTATTACGGTAATCCGGCTGCAGGCAACCGGTATGAACACTTTTGAACGCTATTTTTTTTTAGCGTCACCGGCGGATTCAGCCATTGTAAAATATCTGTCCCGCGTGCTGGTTGAAAATGAATCTGAATATAAAGAAGTGTTTCATGATTCTCTGCAGCAGCGGCTGACGATCTGTTTACCAAAATCAGATCAGGATTATTTAGAACAAATTGGCGGCGGCATACCCGATTGGAGTGGAGGGATTGCGGTTCCGGACCAGCACCTGATTATTCTGAGGCCGGGAGCCTATTTTGATCCCCGGGAATATCGGGAAGTATTGTTGCATGAAATGGCCCACATTTACCTGGCCGTTAAGGTGGATACCGCACAAATCCCCCTGTGGTTTAACGAAGGGGTTGCCATGATGATGAGCGGTAAAACCTTTAGCTGGAATGATCATGTGGTCATAAGCAACGCGGTTATTGCCGATAAACTGCTGGAGTTGGGGGAAATGGAAAGGATGCTGGGTTTTGGGCTGGCGAAAGCACAACTGGCTTATGCACAATCGTTGATGGCTGTTCAGTTTCTAAGACTCAGGTTTGGGGAAGACATTATCGGTAAGTTACTCGACGGTCTGGCAAAAGGTCAAAGTTGGGACGAAATTTTTAACCGTTATACCGGCAGTGATACAGGTCAATTCTCGTTGGAATTACAAAATTATATTCGCCAGGAATACCGTTGGGCCTATGTGTTACAGATTAAATATCTTTTTTGGATTATGGTTGCCATTTTATTAACAGCTGGATTTGTGGCAATAAAGATTCGTAACCGCCGTATATTAAAAGAGTGGGAAAAAAACGAGAGTATCTAAAAGGAGGAAATTAAATTGTATGTACCCCGAAAAATTTTCCTGACTAAAGGTGTCGGTAAGCATCGCGAACGTCTTACCAGTTTTGAAATGGCTCTGCGTGACGCAAAAATCGCATCTTTTAATCTGGTTGGAGTTTCCAGTATTTTCCCCCCGCGCTGCAAGATTATACCCTTGAAAAATGGTCTCAAGTTAGCCAAGGCCGGTCAGATTATGCACGCGGTATACAGCCGCAACGAAACTAATGAGCCCAATCGGTTAATTGCTGCTTCGGTCGGCATCGCTATTCCAAAGGATTCAAGTTTATATGGTTACTTGAGCGAACATCATTGTTATGGACAGACCAACGAAATCGCTGGTGACTATGCAGAAGATATCGCCGCCGAGATGCTGGCTACCATTCTGGGTGTCCAATTCAGTATGGACAGCAGCTGGGATGAAAAAAGGCAACAATGGAAAATCAGCGGTCAGATCGTTAAGACCACTAATATAACCCAGACAGCTATTGGTGATAAAAATGGATTATGGACTTCGGTGATTGCCGCGGCCTTGTTATTACCATGAAAAAATTTTTAGGTGACGATAATATCAATTCCAATTTCGAGCAGGCACAAGTGGTGGTCTTGCCTTTACCAGTGGAGTTTTCCACCAGTTATGGAAAAGGTACAGCTGCCGGTCCACAAGCAATTCTGGATGCTTCCGCTTATGTGGAGTTGTATGATGAAGAGTTGGATCTGGAAATATGGAAAAAAGGTATTCATACTCTGGTTACCGGGAATCTGACCGGTGAACCTGTAGATATCATGCAATCCATCACTTCCCGGGTTTCGACCTTACTGCAGCAAAATAAATTTGTAGTGGTATTGGGCGGGGAACACAGTATTACTGCGGCTGTATACCGGGCGTACCACAGCCGCTATAAAAATCTTTCGGTCCTGCAATTGGATGCTCATTCTGATCTGCGCAACGAATATGAGAATTCCCCTTATAGCCACGCTGCGGTCATGCGCCGTATATGGGAACAAAATAACAGCGTGGTAGAGGTAGGCATCCGGGCGCTATGCAACGAAGAACGGGAGTTTATCAATCAACAGAATATCAATGTTTTTTATGCCTATCTGCTGGCAAAAAATGGATTCGGCCGGACACCGATTCAAAAACTGGACGCTAACGTGTATATCACGATTGATGTCGATTTTTTTGATCCGGCCATCATGCCCAGCACCGGAACACCGGAACCAGGTGGTTTTTTCTGGTATGAAACCTTGAATTTTTTAAGGCAGGTTTTCCATGAACGGAATGTAGTGGGTTTCGACGTAGTTGAACTCAGCCCCTTGGTTGGTTTAAAGCACCCTGATTTTCTGATAGCAAAATTGGTTTCAAAATTGATTGGATTTCATTTTGTGGAGAAAGTTAAGCGATGAAGCGCATTAATTTCCTGTTCGGGATTCACAACCATCAACCCGTCGGTAATTTTGATTTTGTTTTTAACGAAGCATATGACCAGGCCTATCTGCCCTTCCTGCAGGTTCTGGAAAATTTTCCGAGTATAAAAATTGCCCTGCATTTTACCGGCATCCTGCTTGACTGGTTGAAGGTTAACCGGCCGGAATTACTTACCCTGATAAAGCGCCTGGTTAATAAAGGGCAGGTTGAAATTATGACCGGTGGTTATTATGAACCGATTCTGAGCATTATCCCTGAACAAGACCGCATCGGCCAGATTAAAATGCTTACCAGAGAAGTAAAAAAATTGTTTAATTATGAAGCCCGCGGAATGTGGCTGGCGGAAAGGGTCTGGGAACCCACCATGCCCACCTCGCTGGCCAAAGCGGGTGTAGAGTATACAACTATCGACGATACCCATTTTAAATATGCCGGGCTGACCGATGACCAATTGATCGGTTATTATCTAACGGAGGATCTAGGTAATTCGGTCAGGCTGTTTCCCATCAGTAAACGACTGAGGTATACAATACCTTTCGAGGATCCGCAAAAAACGATCGAACATCTGGCCACTCTGGCCAGTGAAGATGGCCAGAATATTCTTGTTTTTGCTGATGATGGTGAGAAGTTTGGTGTCTGGCCCAATACCCACCAGCATGTTTACCAGGACCGATGGTTGGAAAGGTTTTTTAACCTGCTGGTAGAAAATAGTTCCTGGATTAATATGCTGCATTTCAGCGAGGCCATCCGGCGCTTTAAACCGCTGGGTAAAATTTATTTACCGACTGCATCCTATGCAGAGAT
>Ga0153915_10002845_pt1 | contig 15808 bp, 10 predicted proteins | sample Opewatmetagenome_2_FD_107003 | JGI IMG/M metagenome (GOLD analysis project Ga0153915, IMG submission 107003) | Freshwater wetland microbial communities from Ohio, USA - Open water 3 Core 3 Depth 3 metaG | ecosystem: Environmental > Aquatic > Freshwater > Wetlands | place: USA: Ohio, Lake Erie...
CCAAGAAGAGCAACCAAGAGATGATTCATATTCCATCCAAGAATATTCTTGATTACAAGACGCCTACCTCTGGGGGGTGTTCTACTTCACCATTTGTCCCATCTTGATCGACTGTTGCATGCCATCATACGTAACGATTGCATCTGGTTTCGATAGGAAATTTAGGCTGGAGGGCTTCCCCTCGGTAACCCAGAGTATCTCAAACGTCCGCCGCTTCAACATTCCCGGGAAGTGGCCCTGTCTCGTCCCGATGGTCAGCACACCTTCCTTGTCGCTATACTTCAATGGGATCCATGAAAACGCACCGTTCTCATAATTATAGTTGACGTCCTCGTCCTCATAGAGAGCAAGTGCCCCGTCGGCGCCAGTGTAGACGAACAACCGAATGGGATCGGCCGGCTTTTCCATCGTGTATTGGATGTCGGGGCCGCACGGGAGTATCGATCCTTCCTTCACAAAGATCGGGATTTCCGTATACGGCGCATCCGCTTGAATGGTGCAGCCTCCTTGCAGATGGCGACCGGATCGGAGGTCGTACCAGCCTGATCCGGCGGGAAGGTAAACGGGTCGTTTCCGCGCTTTGTACTCAGTGACCGGACTGATGAGTAGTGCAGGACCAAACATGAACTGGTCGCCGATGCTTAGCACGTTTTTGTCTTGGCCGAAATCCATGACCAGCGCACGCATGATCGTGTAATCTTGATGTGTGACCATGCCGGCGAGTGAGTAAATGTATGGCATCAGTCGGTAACGCAGTCGGTCGTAGGCAAGCATAGTCTGATATGCGGGATGCGACTCCGGGGCCACATTGAACATCTCGCGAAAGGGGAACTGACCGTGCGATCGGAAGAGAGGACAGAAGGTGCCGAACTGGAACCAGCGGGTCGTCAGCTCGCGCCATTCCTCCAGGTCGGTGTTGTTCGGGCGTTCGTATCGTGGTTCCACCGCGAACCCACCGATGTCCGTCGTCCAGTACGGGATTCCCGACAGACTGAAATTGAGCCCGGCCGGGATCTGGGCCTTCAGATCGTACCATCGTGCTGCTACGTCTCCGCTCCAGGTCGCTGTTGCGTAGCGCTGTTGACCCGCGAACGCCGATCGCGTGAGGATGAAGACGCGCTGGTCGGGTTTAGTCTTCCGCTGATTCTCATAGATCCCTCTGGCGTTCATGAGCGAGTAGGTGTTCAGGTATCGCGAGGCGGACCCGAGTGCCGTAGGACCCATCCGCAGAATGCTTTCCGTCCTCGAGAGGTTGGATTGCATGTCTGGCTCCGTACTGTCAAGCCACCAGGCATCGATACCCTTACTGAACAGGTTTTCGTTGATCCGTTTCCAATAGAGCTCACGGGCAGCCGTACTATAGGGATCGTAGAACGTCGAGAGGTACCCGGGTCCGACCCAGTCCCGTTGTCTTTTCTCGACATTGCGCAAATAGAGCCATCCCTTATTCTTGAGCTCATCATAATTCTTTGTGCCCACGTAGAATTTGGGCCACACGGAGATCATAATACGCGCATGGAGGCTATCGTGCAGCTCACTTACCATGCCGCTGGGATTCGGGAAGCGGGCCGGGTCAAATTCGTGGCTCCCCCACTGGTCTTCTTTCCAGTAGAACCAGTCTTGTACGATATTGTCCAGTGGAATCCGACGCGTTCGGAACTCCCGCACAACGGAGAGGAGTTCTTCCTGCGTCCGGTAGCGCTCGCGGCACTGCCAGAACCCAAGCGACCACTTTGGCATCATCGGGACCTTTCCGGTGATGAGCCGGTATCCCTGCACTACCTTCTCGAGGTCCGTGCCCCGGATAAAATAGTAGTCGATTTGATCGGCGACCTCGGAGAAGAGCGAGATCCTGTTTCGGTCTTCATTCCGCCCAGGACCGATGTATTTCAGACCAATGTAGCCACCAGAATGGAGCCATTCGATCTTGATCGGATATCGCTTTCCGGCTTCCATGTTCAGTCTCGGAAGGTGCGTCCACGGAAGCCAGTTCTGGCGCCACGAATCCACCACGAGCTCACCGTTAAGCCACATCCGTGTGTACCCGGAGCAATAGAGCCGGAATTTGTGTTGACCAGCCTCACGGCATGCGATTTCCCCGCTCCAGCGGACGGCAGCGACGTTTTGCTGAAAGCCTGCGGGATACTCGTCATTCACGTCGATGAACTCGTGCTCAATTCTTGCCTCGGGGCGTGCGCTGAAGAGCGACTGAAAGGTCGTGTCTTTGAAATACGATGCTGTGAGTCCCCCTTCAGTGCCATCATCGCCGAAGAGCTGGAGTCCGGACAGTGACTGGTACTCCCGGGTCTCACCGAACTTTGTGCGCGAATTGTTATCCCACAGGATACCGTAGTTCTTGCTCGACACGAGAAACGGGATCACGTCAACGATGTTGTACTGCCACAGGTCGATGTCGTGCCCTTTGTAGTTCATGATAGCATTCTGATGCGCTCCCAGACCATAGAATGCTTCGTCCTCCGGCGACTCAAAGAGCTGTTGAATGTGGTAGGTACGTCCTCCCATCACATTGGCGGCTGTGATGACCTTACCGCCGCCCGCTTTCTCCTGCAGGAGCAGCATGCCGTTCGAGTCGTAAAAAGCCACCGCCCCGTCTTTCGGATTTACGCGGACAGTGAGCCTGGAAGTGGAGATATCCCACGAGTCGCCTCCCTCGCTCACTGACCAGGGCACCGGCTCCCACTTGGCTTTGTCAACCATCAGACTCGTTCGGGTCGAGAAGGACTTCTCAGGCGTTGCCACGACTCGCACGATGCCCTCAGTGCACACCTGAATCTTTATCCATTGGGGGTCGGTTTCTTTTTCCTTCCTGATCTCAAAGAGAACGCCGTCGGTCTGTTTTTCCTGAGCATGAGGTGAGTGAACGACTACAAGAAGTGAGCCGATGATCACTAAGTTTCGCCAGTAGTTTCTTTTCATAGCCCCATACCGTTCTAGGTTCTTTCGATGTTCTCGTGCTCTACTTCTTAAGCGAAAAAGGGTCGATCCCGTAAAGCAGGACCAACCCTGTTCCGCATGCGATGCATCTTCTCCCGACTCATCTGCGAAGGTGGAATCCCATTTCTATTACTGAGCGCCGGTTGTTCCCGTGTCAACCCGGTAGACTGTCCAGTCCTGAGCCGGGGTCGGTGGCGACGTGCTCGCAGTGTTGCCACTAATCATGTAGACAAAGGTCTGGGTTCCCCAACAGAACTGCTTGCAGTAGGAGGGGATGATACTCTTGTAAAAGTAATCCAACTTTTGCGTCGCCGGGTCAAAGGTCACCATAGGATCGGGGGAATCCGTTGCGATGTACATGGTTCCACTTGTTGCGAAGGCAATACCCCGTATGGTCCGATTAGCGAACACCCCGGTACCGTCCCAGTTGAGCACCAATTCTTTTGGCCCGAGAGTGCCGCCCGCGGCAATCGAATGACGCCAGATGTCTACAGATGGAGTCTGTCCAGCGGGGCTTTTGTTTGCCACTACATAAAGGTACCCGTTGAACACACGCATGGCGAGGATTTCTGAGGTTAAATAATACCCCGACAATCTGAACACCGTAGTGGTGTCGAAAGAAATGATTACAATGTCAGTCCGTACGCCCCCAGTGTAGAAATGTCTGTAGGTGTCGAAGTCGCCAAATCTGACGACCTTTCCCGAAGGACAATTGCGCCAGATGGCTTGAACTGTCCCGCTCTGTACATCCACTGCACTAACCTGTCTGCTATTTGCCATCAAATAGAGTCTGCCGTCAGGGCCAATTCTTGCATCGTAGGGAACCTGGGAGGCTGTAGCAACAAGTGACTTGCCACCGCTCGGGGTGACTTTGGTGATCGACTTATCCCCTTGCGCTACAACATAGAGATTTTCTGCAGCATCGGTAGCAACGACACTCAACGCCAAGTTATCCAGGAAGGATCCGTACCGTTGCAGTACAGGGTCAACCTTATAGGGGCTATATCTAGCCGCAACAAGCGGTCGGGCCGGAACGACTTTCACCGTACAGGTATCAACTGACAGATTGGGCCTGCGCACCTTGATGGACGTTGAAGAGAATTCAATTATATCAGCGGAAATGGTGCCAAAAAAGACCCCGTTGTAGACGTAGGCGGCGCTCGTATCGAAATCCGCATTCCTAATTACGGTGGTATCCGATGCTCCTGTGAAATTCGTTCCATGAATAGTGATCGTGTTTACCCCCGGCACTGCTTGCGCCGGTTCCATGGAACTGATAAGAGGCGGGGCGGCTGTTTCAGGAGGTTGATTCCACAAAGGTTCTGCAACATCATACTTACACGCCGTCATCATGGCCAGTGAACCAGCCGTCAGGAAGGCTGCAAACGTTAGCGTGCGAGTGGTTTTCATTATCATCTCTCCTTCCTTGACTCACATTGCAAACCGTGCGGTGACCCGGTTAACCTTGCCGAACACGCCAAACGGCGTGTACGCATAGTCCACGGTGACACCGAATTTGGAAACGCCGGCCCCGTATGAGAAGCTACTCTCGTCATTGCTCGATATATATCCCGCGCGCAGAGAGACCATGTTCATGAATCGGTAGTCCAGGCCAACTTTGATCTCTTCCGGATGATCACGATAATGAGACGCATCAACGCTCATATAGAGCGCTTGCTCCTCGACAGGCTCCTCGATCAGGTCTAACATATTCATCGAAACTCCGAGATTGAAAATCAGTGGAGCCTGAAATCCTTCCTCCGCGTATTTAACTTCTCTGGAAAAATTCCTTATCGACATCCCGAAGACGAGACTCTTGATGTTTGTCTTTAATTGGAGGCCAAAATCAAACACGAGCGGCGTCATCGTATTGTCTCTGAAGGCTCTAATCGTATCTATCCCCGACGTATCTGCCGACGTGATAAACTCCGGTACTACAGTAGACCCGAGATTTTGATGTACCCATCGTATCTGGCCTCCTATGCAAAACCGGTCCGTGAGTTTCCTTGCATACCCAAAACCCACCGCCAGAGCATTCAGTTGAAACGTGCCAGTTTCATCATACCCCAACCCTGATGAAGCCAACGGGTTCACAACCGTCCCATAGAAGTCGCCATAGTTCACGCTCTGCACACTGACACCGAAAACCCCGTAGTCACCGCCGGCCGGATTAACGGCAAGGCTGAACGTGTAATGTTTGATGTCTGCAATCCACTGGTTTGTACTGGCCGTTACATCAACGAGATTCGTCATCTCAGACATTCCGGCGGGATTGAAGAAAAGCGCACTGGAGCCAACTTGAAGACTGGTCATCGCTTCTCCCATGGCAGCTGCACGCGCGTCTGAAACAACGCTCAGAAATTTTAGGCCACTTTGAGCCAGCTTCTGATTCTCCTGGGCAACTGCACTGTTCAACAAGAGGCACCCTAAGAGAAGCCCGACGATAAGATTTCCTATCTCCTTTTTCATCGACCGTCTCCTTACCTGATGACTACAAATTTGCGAATCACTGATCGACCGTCAGGTGCTTCAACATAGAGGATATAGATGCCGCTAGCGACAATTTGGCCCGAAGATGTCGTCGAATCCCAGAGCTCATCTCCGGTAGAACTCGTGTGGTCTTTTTGCCAGATTCGCTCACCACTTTCAGTGAAGATCATCAGTTTACAGATTGGCGGCAATCCGTAGAAGGCTATACGATCATACTGTGACTTCACACCGAACTGAAACACACGGGAACGGATATCATAGGGATTGGGTACGACGCGGATAGAATCCAACGTCGATGTAACGGCTGGTCGCTGCAAGTTTGCAGCCACACTGGTCACAGTCCAGAATAGACTGCTGTAGAGAGGCTTGCCAGGCTCAACAGTGTTCTGCGTGCCATCGTCTTTAGACTGAATGTAGTAATAGTAGTCAAAGCCCCGCCTTGCACTCACATCGTCAAAACTGTGGACAATGTTGGATTTGTTGCATTCGAAGATCTTTTCATATTCGGCCTGGAAATCAAGCACAAGGCCCCGGGACCGGTAGACGACGTATCCGTTGAACCCAGCGTCAGACTCGCCAGCGCTCGGCGACCACTCGAGACGAATTCTATCTCCTCCAGATGTGACAGTGAATGAACTCGGCGGCGGGGGGGCACTTTTGAGATGATACCCAGCCTGAGCATTCAGAACCGCCCTTTGAAACGTCTTCAGTATTGAGTCTCTTCCCGTTTCGCACCATCGACGCTTGTACAGGTTATGATCAGTTGTTGTTGATCCATCCGGCATCACAAGTGGCGGTGCGCCAGTGCCATTCCGCCATTGCAGCCAGTTGGCGCCAATCTCTCGGCACTTCTCCCATGAGAGCCCCGACACTCCTTCCGCAAACACGATGTGGATGCTGTCACCAAACGCCAGTCTGTAGGGGCCATACCCCTGTCCCTGACTCGTGCCCCCTCCCGTCTGTCTCTTTGGGTCAGAATAGTCCTGCTCGTACGTCTCCCCTATTACCACATCATGAGGTCGCGGCGGATGACCCTCACTCATATATGCATATCTGCTAGCCATGAACGTCTCACTATACTGGCTCACAGTTGCTGAAACCTCAGTGATGTCGGAGCCAATAAACCATGTGGTTTTAGGCTGCAATGGGTCATCAGCTAGATTTTGGGGACTGGTATCAGCATGGAGAGTCACACAACCCACATATTTCGCCGAACCCAGTGTACCCTCAACATTTATGTTGTGGCATCCCCAGTCTTCGACATACGCCGGTCGGGGGGAATCCTTATTGGGACCGTACCAGGAATAGAATCCCCTTAGTGATGTGTACCCGGGCTCTGGGCGGTAGTCCCCAAAGTCGTGATTGACCGTGCTGGCACCCCATTCCGTGCTGAATGCCCCCCAGGCTGAATTCGCTCGGGTGGAAGTCGTTACTCCATTGATTGCGTAACGATAGAAAAAGTAGAACCAGACTGAATCCAGCGTCTGCTGTTTTGTATCACCCGCCTGGTTGTAGATCCCCGTATTTTTGAAAACATAGTCGTGAATGAAGTAATTGCCGTGGGATGAATTGGCAAACATCAAAACCTTCTTCGTCACCGATACGCCGATCGAAGTGTTAAACCGTACCAAGATCTCCCGATCAGCTACCAGGTTTGGATCTACCGCATCGAGTTTGTCAAAATCGTTAAGGTCTGTCGCATTATTGGGACCCAGATCATTATACACAACCACAGTGGGGTGGGGACTCTTCGCTATGAGTTTGAATTCTACAGGAAAAATCTGATTCGTGCGGTCAGCAAAATCCCGTGGGCCCGAACCGACCACCTTGACACTCTTTATCTTCTTCTCCACCGGGTCGTCGAAATTCTTGCACCCAATCCACACAGCCCTCATTCTGCAATTGTGTTGCCCTGCAAGACTGCCTACACCATATTGGGCAGGCCAATCTAGATGGTTAGTGCAGTTTGCCCCTTCGCATTCGTACTCCGCACCGATCTCATTAAAGAAAGACTGTAGTTCAGCCACTCTGATCCATTTGATCTGTTGTGTATGCGCGGGATAAACACCTGCCACGAGCATCAGGCTCAGTGTGATTACCCAAAGTCGAGTTTTCATGTTTGTTGTCCGCTTTCTCATGAAGACCTCTATCTGTCTGCTTTCACAAGCTCACCGACACTCTCGCACCGAAGAATAGGTTCCTGGGATTCAAGAACCAGTACGTGGACTGATTTGGCATGTTGATATATGCTTTGTCCGCGTTAACTTGATTTATTCTTGCCTGGTCCACTTCCACCCATGAATTGACGCCTGTCTGAGCGTTCTTGACAACCTGCCAGTATCTGCCGGTCCCACCTTCATAAAATATCGCCCGATAATCGGTCGGCGCCAGCGTGCCTTGAACCTGAGCCTGGTAAACCATAGGTTGCCACTCGACACCAGGAGTCCTGTAGTCCCCTACTTTGTCATCCCCAGGAATATTGGGGTACGCATCGCTCTTGGGGAGATGGAGAGACAGCATATAGTCCTGATCGCCGGTGTTCCACAGTCGCTTCGTATTCAGCAGATTTGTTATATCGACAAAGAGCTGAATCCTGAAATTGTCGATATTCACAAATTTGTCAAGCCGAAGGGTCATGTCGAAGAAATCCAGGGCCTGAACGTTGTACGCCACATACGGAAGATTCTGTGGATTCCATGTGGTCCAGTAGCCTGCTTGCCAATTCGCTATGAGATTCAGCCCAAATCCACCAAGAATATGGTGCCCGATGAATGTAGGCCCAAAGTCCTGCGGAATAAACACGTTGAGGTTAGCTCGTGCGTACGGTTGCGGGATCGGCCGGTTCTGATACCGATTGACAGTCGCCGCATCGTATTTTTTCTGTTCCGCCAAATTGTCATAAACCTGCGCACTTCCAAAATGCCCGGTGGTATTCACCTGATACGTATAGTTGATGAAACCTGACCACCAACGCCCGGAAGACTTGCGAAGGGTCAGTTCGAGTCCGCGCACATCTTCGTAGTTATTGCTTGTGGATGCAGTATAGTTGAATCCGTTAACGGTAGAGAAATATGTCGTGAAATCTTGCTGATCCGAGATATCATTGTAGTAGGCAGCGATCTGTAGCAAGGCATCTTCGAACAAGACCTGATCAAACCCAAGTTCATACGAGATGGTCTTGGCCAGAGTCAGATTGGGATTCCCGAAGCTCGCCATGGATCCTTGAGAGTACCGCTGGAGACGGAACAGGCTCTCGTATTGCGGGACCTGTTTGAAGTGTCCGTAATTGAAGAACAGTTTCGAGCTTTCCGTGATCGGGAACGAGATACCCAACCGAGGGCTTAGCTGCCACTGTCCTTTAGATTTCAGTTCTGGAAAATGTGTAGTATCCTGGAATTGGGTGGAGAAGAACGCAATATTGTAAGGATCCACATCCCACCAGTCCGTGTTCGAATTGCTGTAATCCAGACGTAAGCCGACTTTCAGGGTGAATCCCTTGGTTTCCAGTTTGTCCTGAAGATAAGCCGCTCCCTGGATTGGAAAATTATGCATCCGAACACGGACATCATATGTCTTGCCACTGGTGGCCGATGCAATCAGGCCATAGTCCAGGTTTAGATCGTTGTAGTTGAACTCGACCCCAGCCTTCACCAGGTTCTCGAAATTCACTTGGCTTGCAAAGTCAGCTTTGAGGGTGGTTGAATTGACAGCGCTAAAGTCTCGAGCCTTAGCCACATGCGAACCCCCTGTAATGATCACGCCCCTTGAATCGTACGGCCAATAGCCGAACGGGTTCGAATCCTCGTAGAAACCGGGGACAACCTCATAGTGTATCGACGTATCCCGCAACGCAGATGGTGCTACGTTATAATCCCGCCTGAAGTGTTCGAGGTACACTTCATAGTATGTGCTGGGACTAAAGGAATGAATCAGTTTAGCTGCATAGGTTTGCAGCCCGATATCCGCCGGACAGAAGTTGTAGTCGGCAAACATGCCGACCAAATCGTACACGTGAGTGATCGAGCCGGCAACACTTGCAATGTCCGCAGGCGAACGCGGATAGAAATATATGCCCGTGTTATCCCAATTGGCTCTTATCGTATACTGCTTTCCAACCAAGCTAGAGAGTTGCAGCTTCATCGTGGGGGTGATATCCGAGCTCAGCCGCAAGGTCCAGTTGAAATCCCTGTAGTCTGGCCTTGTCATCGGAAATATCAGCATCTCGCGAACGCCGCGATAGGATGTGAAAAACCGTAGGTTACCGAGCGCCTCGCCGATAAAAGGAACAGGGCCGCCGAAGCCTGCGTCGATATCAAAGTCAGGTTGGTCATTGATCTGCGCTTTTCGGGTCTCGTATTCAAACGCCCGCTGGGCTCCTGCAGGGGTCAGATCGTTTGTGGGATCATTGTCCGAGTTCAGCAACCTTGAGATTTCATTCCACCCGACGAACAGCGGATACTTGCTTCGTGTGTACTTGTCCCATGCTCCGCTGGTTGTCCCTGTCCAGCAAACGGCGGGGTCGAAGAACGGACGCATAACATATGAGTTCGGATCCTGTATGTCGTAAACGCCCGGCCCTCTCCAGTATTTCGGTGCGGGTGGACTGTACCGCATCTGAAAGCTGGCGTTATACTCTTGCTTACCTCCCTCTTTCGTTACCACGTTGATGATGCCGGACCGGACTTGACCGTATTCCGCATCAAATCCACCCCGCTCAACGGCAACTTCCTCAACAGCACTCAGCGGAACCTGCGTCGTGGGTTCACTGTTTCTCGGATCTCGCATCGTGACGCCATCCACCTTGAAGAGAATATTATCACCACCACCTCCACGTATGTTCAAGCCTCCTTGAACACTGACATTTCCGCGGGTGTAGTTGGATACAAACGTGGGCTGTGCTGCACTGCCGGGGGCCGAGCTCCAGCCTCCGCTAACACCTGCCTGTAAGCCAATTGCGCTCACGATGTTATTGACAGGTAACCTCTCCATATCCTTGTCGGAGATCGCGATAACGCTTGTGGCAACATCAGGCCTAATCACTGGTCTCTCGGCGATGACGGTTACTTCACCAACTTCAACCGCCTGCGGGCTCAGGACAATATCGATCCTTGATGTTTGGTCAATGTAGACGCGGACCTCTGTGACAGTGATCTTTCCATACCCGAGAAGCGAGGCTTGGACATCGTAAGTTCCCGGCGGGACATACAAGATGGTATACTGGCCTTTCAGATCAGCTGACGCCCCCAGTGCTGTCCCAACAACAACGATATTGGTCCCAGGCAGAGGCTCGCCACTTGCCTTATCGGTCACAATCCCGGCGATTTTCCCGGTCTCCCCCGACCAAAGTGGGGATGTGCATACAATCGCCAACAGCAGAATCGGTGTTATAGCCCTATTGACATGTCTCATTTCCGATTCCTCCATCCTAAATTGAGTGAACTGCTATCACCTGGATGCAAACGTACTTGAGTTATCAACCCATGATGTGTTCGCTTGAAACGGAGCCACTACGGTAAGAGAATAAAGCGTCGCCTCCACGCCCTGCTATACTCAACTGAGTGCAACGGGAGGGAACGCCGATGGCAACGTACGAGAAAGAACGAACGAGCGGCTTGTTTGTCAGAAAAGAATGAGTCCGCAACAGTGTGAAAAGACTCAAACGAGGCCATCCCTTGTGTGGATGCCCTGTCACAAGCCACGGCCGAAACCAACCTGTGCGCAGATTCCCCGGCCGCAATTGACTGAGTTGAAATCATATTCAGCGCTGCAATCTCGTCTCCGGGACGGCAATTACCCTGAGATTGCGGACGCTCAGCATAAGCAACCGGCTTTCCCCCGGAAGAAAGTCAGCACGACGCTGAACAATACCCTGGGGGAGTTCTCGCAATTACCTAGGCAAGATTGTGATCCAAAGAGCAGAAATGAAGTACAGAGCGCTTCGCAGTGACTCCACAAGGTCAAGCAAAACGTCGGGGGAAGAAAAGGAGAGCGATCAAGAATCCCGCAAGATGCGCGTTGCTTGCCGCTAGAGTTCGAATGATCACTCTAGCCACTCAATTCTTGATACGAGATGAATTTCTAGAGACAGTATTGAAGCGCTTCAATTAATATAGGCCATTCTTTCAAAAAGTCAAGCCCAACCTCAGTTTCCAGCGGAAGGAGGACTATCCAAACCAAGAGAATGCAACTTCCGATCTCATATAACCTTCCCCACCTCTCCAGATAGGGCAGGCGCCCCTCAACAAACAGAAGGGATGGAGGGCTGCAACCGACTGGTCTGCACCAAGAAGCTCGATAGAGGACGTGAGTTCGTCTGCGATTACACGACCAGGGTCATATCAGAGATAGGTCTTACTCGGAAGTGTTCCACTTCCGCATATACGATCAGAAAAAAACGAAGGCGAAACGGAGTGCAGCCAGAGCCGGGACAGTCGGCTCTTCTGGCTAGAGGAACGTGGCAAGAATTTGAATGACGATGTCCTGTGTTTTCCATCTCGATAGCCTTCTGGCAATACGGACATGCAAGTGCTCAATGACCTTGCGAGAAAATAACACACAGGGAACCGAACGGGGGAAGGCTTAGTTTGACCAGCGATCGGCTATCCGCTGTTCTCTCCACCGCGAGATGTTGTTCGCTCCCCGTGTCTGGGTCCAGAATCATTGCTCTGCCAGCCGCACGGAATGCCAACGACCCAGAGTATTCCCGGGATGAGACGTTAACAAGGAGGTATGCCGGACCCTCTGTCCTGGAGATGGTTGTACAGAGGAGACTCGATGAGGCCGGATCGAGAATGCAATCTGGCATGGCACGGGATCGTACGAGATAAGGAAGCGGTGGCGACCCTGGCGCAGATCCTCCAAGCGCACCTGCCTTACGGATCGCACGTATCATCTCTTGGATACGGAGGTCTTCACCCGGCCCCTCCGCGGCGTACTGCGGCAGGAGCGCTGAAGCCAGGACCGTCCCTCCTTTCTTCACGAACGCTGCAATAATCTCCATCGTATGGACATGCACTGTATCGGCAGGGGGAAGAATAACGAGATCGTACCTCCGATCCCCCAGCACCAGTGTGCTCTCCTCGATGCGTGCCTCGGCGAGGCTTCGTTCATCCACGACATCGTGGTCGATTTGGGCCTGTAGGAGAGTGCGGCAAAGGTTCGCAAAACCTTCATCCAGATGGCGAACTGTCGGATCGGGATGTGGCTCATACATGGACCGATCGGACGGCGTGAAATGGGCCCAGACCGACGTGATCGGATAGAGAACAGCGACACGGTTGGAAATCACCCCACTGGTTACAAACCGATGCAACCGTGTAACGAACTCTGTATACCGCCGGTATTGGGCGGGGGAGAACTCTGTCGGTTTGCGTTTGTCTTCCGGTGCGAAGGAAAGTGGATAATAGCTGAGCATATCCGTTACACCGAAGGAGAAGAGAATCCCGGCGGTGCAGAGCATCTGCTCCATCGAGGCCGGGTGTTTTTCCATATGTCCGAAGAAATCGCTGATCTCGCACATAAGTCGCCGCTTTCCCTGCAGGCGCGTTGCCGAGCCCGCAATCTTCGGCACGAGAAAATAGTCCTTTGCCATGATCTTCTCAGGGTCAGAGAGAATCATGTCGATCCCCGGGATGTCGAATTTCCTGTAAGAGGGGAAAGGGCTACCGTCGAAATCGGTCTGCCAGACCATCGTCTCTTCCCCGAGGAGGTGACCGCTTGACGCGACGCCGTGGGAACTGCACCAGGACTGGAGCAGCCCGAAGTACGTATCGGCGCAAAGATCGGCAATCATCTCGTAAAAATCGCACCGGACCTTCCGGTCCATCTCATCGACATCCACAAAAAGATGTTCCCTGTGCTGCAACAGGTCATACCCGGTTCGGGCACGGAAGACTTCGGGGAGGCGCGGATGCCAGGGGAGCGTCTGCGGATATGTTCTCTCCTTGGGGATGTAGACAGAGATCATAGATGGTTCGTCGGTAAAGAAGGCCTCGATGTATTTTCCGATAGGTTCGAGGAAACGCGCATATCGGTCGTGGGTAACCGCAACGAACGTTGCGACCGCAGTTGGGTCGAGGATATTAATGTAGTGTCGCTTCCTGTAGAAGTTTTCTGTGGCATGTGTGGCTTCGTAAAGAGTCACCACCTCATAGCGGACCTGTCCCGAGGCATCTCTAGTGCGGGTCAGTCCCTTTGCTTCGCCTTCAGGGTACTGCTCCAGCACGAGCCCTCCCGCTGCACCGCTGGGATACCCGTCCTCATCGTAGATCCAGACTCTGAGTCCGGCATCATGGGCAATCCGGACGCCCCGTTGCACGACATCCCACGCCTTGTCGTTCCGGAGGTAGTTCTCCCAGCTGACGTTCGTAACCAGGCCTCCGAGCCCAGCCTCTTGAAGCAGGCGGATTTTCTGATGGATTGCCTCATCCGTCGTCCCAGCCCATGTTTCAAATGAGTGGACGATCTGAAGTGGGCGGTGGGTGTTCGAGGAGTCCTCTTGGTCTTTGTTTATCATGCGCTCTTCTTTCAGGGCGATCTCTGTTCAGGGTCAGTTGCAGCCGCTGGTCATGCCTTGTCCAGTGTCTTGTTTCGAATGTGACTATCAGCTCTATTTTTTGCTCCTATAGGCTTTCGTCAGTATCTTTTTCAGAACAACTATATCGACGTCATTCAATGACTGAATGTAAAGGCAGCCTTTGCCAGTGGTGTACTTTCCGAGATTCGAAAGTTCATCCCGCAAAGGTTCTAGTCCGCCGGCAAGATATAGTGCAATAGCCTGTTTCCTTGGCGAGAATCCGACAATCATTGTATCGCCTTCTCGTCCGCTCTCATATACATAATGGTAACTCCCAAACCCGATGATCGCGCTTCCCCACATGACCGGTTTGAGCTTCGAGATTGACTCCAAGATCTCAATAATAATGTTGCAGTCCTTTCGAAGCTGAGGATCTTTGATCTTGTTGAGAAACGAGCTTACGGTTATCGTAGTCGGTTTTGTCTTGTTATCAGCCATTAAATGCTCCTTATTCACATGTCCTAACGGCGGGCAACACTCCACGGCAGTAGAACGTTCCTGATTCTACCACACCCCGTTGAGCCAAGTTTATCGTTCGCAACACGAGATCTGTCTTCTTTTGACCTGATCTCGTAGAAGCGGGTCCCACCACTACGAACCACGGCTGCTACATGCTCATGAGTTCCAGCACCTTATACATCACCACGGCAGGCCAGAAAAGAGCTTTGAAAAAGCCTAGTACACCCATCCAGAACGTAGCCGCGTGTCCGATGAAATAGACGGCTGCGCCGATAAAGGCCATTCCGTAGACGCCACCAAGCATTCCGGTATCTCTCATTCCCTTTCTCCTTTTGTAATCATCCGTGGTTGAAATGTCGTCACTTGGCATATAGACCTCCTTTTGACCATGCAACTTTGTGATTACCTGTTCAGTTATGACTGTGCACTACTGCGCTTTGCAACGGGAGAATTCTTTTCTCTGGTCGAAGACCCCGCCGTCTTTTTGGCAGGCCTGTCCGCCATCTCCTTGGCGGAGACTCACTCCTTACTTAAAGGGGTCAGCTGGCACTTTCTACAGGCTTCTCTTTCGCTCGAATAGTTCGAATCCCCCAGTACATTCCGACATAAGTGCACAGAAGAGCTATGAGAGGTGGGACAAGGAAGTACCAGGTATGGATCACTGGCGGCCAAACTTCCATTGCCATTGGAATAAATACGAGCCAAAGACAAATGCTTGCCAAGAATGGAGCGAGCAGTAAGGTCTTAGGCTGTATTCTGCCCATCCAGAAACCAGCGACCAGATATACGGCGGCCGTGAAGATTGACATTATTACGAGAGGAAACGAATCCATTACAATAAAACTGAGGATGGCTGCTCCGACTCCAATCAATAAAGGCTGCATAAGCGTGCGTACTTGAATCCTCATTGGTCTGCTTCATGAAAAGCAGCGTTATAGATCGGTGGCCGACGATGTATGGGCGTTTGCTGAAAGCGCCAGCATCATCCAGCTCACCTGCCCCGAACTCTCTGTTCAGGGACAGATTCATCGCCTTGTGATGTGGATCCTTTTTCTAGTCTGTCCATCGAGAGCTCACCCCTGGCCATTCGGCGAGATTTGGCAAAAACTTTCTGCCCGAGAGTCAGGCCACACTGCCCGTACGCACGCGTAGAGCGTAGGTACCTTGATTGAGGTTTTCCCTGAGAATTCTGGCTCTGATTCTTGTATCAGCCCGTTTGATACGATCTTTCTTGATCTTCCAGATGGCCTTGTTCAGCGCACTTTCTAGACTTGTTAAGTCTTGCAGGCATGTTGCCTTACAGAAAAAGCTTCTTGATCTGCCATCATC